>ERZ1035027.315-NODE-315-length-29429-cov-7.483795_pt1 | contig 29429 bp, 23 predicted proteins | sample MGYA00520604_ERZ1035027 | MGnify/ENA primary metagenome ERZ1035027 (study PRJEB33766, sample SAMN09781743) | gut metagenome | biome: gut microbiome | host: Homo sapiens | place: Madagascar | study: EMG produced TPA metagenomics assembly of the PRJNA485056 data set...
TCTCGATTATCTTTAGCGCGAATGCCAACCTGTGCTGGTTTACTCACACGGTAGGTGCATTGTTCGCCGGTACCGTGTTCATGTACCTGGCCTATCGCGTGCCGAAGCGTGGCGCGATTGCCATCATGGGCATCATCGTTGGTGCGGTCGGCCTTCTGATGGGTATGTTCTGGAGCGGTCCTGTCGGCATTGTCGTGGGCGGTATCGTGGCAGACCTTATCGCAGGCGATCCGCAGAAGCGCACGAAGACCAAGCTTATCTGCGCTTTTGCCGCGTTCACGTTCTGCTTCTGGCTGGGGCAGATCTCTCTCATCCTTATGATGGGCGAGGCTTATGCCGAGATGTGCGTTCAAGCCGGCATGACCCTCGAGTACGGCCAAACGCTCGTTAACTCGATTCTAAGCCCAATGGGCGTCGTTACCGGCGCTGCCACCATCGCTGGCGGCCTCGTCGGCGGATTCATCGGTACCAAGGTGTTCTCGAAGCACTTTGCCAAACTTGGCATGTAGATTTACGACCGGGAGGTAACTATGGCAATGACCCCGGAAGACGGTGCTCCAACGGCTTGGGAAGGAAAGGGCATGGGGAAGGAAGGTCCCGCCAAGAAGAAAAACGCGATTCTCGAGCTGTTGGGGTTTGCTGGCAAGCGGCGGGTTTTGGCGTATGTAGGATGCGGTCTTTCGATCCTAAACGCCGTGCTCACCGTGATGCCGCTTGTTTGCGTATGGTTCGTGGTTCGCGACTTGATTTCGGTGTACCCGAACTGGGCGGGAGCGTCATCCGCTGCGATGTGGGCTGTGCTTGCTGTGGTGTTTGCCGTGTTGGGCATCATCGTGTATTTCGGTGCGCTCATGGCTTCGCATCTGGCGGCTTTCCGTATTGCGGCAAATATGCGCAAAGCGATGGTTCGCCACGTGGCGCGGATCCCAATGGGATATTTCAGCGTGCACTCGTCGGGGGAGATGCGCCGCGTGATCGACGGGTGTGCAGGCCAGACAGAAGACCTCATCGCCCATAAGCTGCCCGATTTCGTTGGCTCTTTCGCCACCCCGGTGATCTTCTTCGTCGTGGCGTTCCTGTTCGACTGGAGGATGGGGCTTCTGTGCCTTGTCCCCATCGCCGTTTCCTTTGCTGCGATGTGGTGGATGATGGGCCGCGAGGACGAAAAAGGCGGCCGCCATTTCATGGAACTTTACCAGGCGGCTCTTATGCGCATGAGCGCTGCGGCAACCGAATACGTTCGCGGCATACCCGTGGTAAAGGTATTCCAGCAGACGGTGCTTTCGTTCAAGGCGTTCCACGAGGCGATCATCGACTATCGCGATATGGCGACGAACTATACCGAGTATTGCCGACGACCCCAAGTCGTGCAGCTGGTTGCGATCAACTCGACCTTTGCGGTGCTCGTACCTGCAGGCATTGCGCTTGCCTCCGTCGCGCCTGATTTCCCGGCGTTTCTGATTGACTTCCTGTTCTATGCGTTTTTCTCGGCGATGACGACGACGATGATGTCGAAGGTCATGTATTCGTCGGAGGCGGTCATGATCGCCGAAGACGCGCTGCGGCGGATGAACACGATCATGGAAGTTGCTCCCATCGTCGAGGTTGATTCTGCCAAGGCTCTCCATCCGAAGGAGGCGAGCATCGAGCTTTCGGGTGTCAGCTTCTCGTATCCCGGTTCCAGGGAACCGGCGCTTCGCGATGTATCGCTATCTGTTCCCGCCGGAGCGACGGTGGCTCTCGTCGGGCCGTCGGGCGGAGGCAAGTCGACGCTCGCGTCGCTCGTCCCGCGCTTTTGGGACGCAGATGAGGGTTCCGTTTTGGTGGGCGGGGTGGATGTGCGACGCATTCCTGCCGAGGAATTGATGGGTGCCGTTTCTTTCGTGTTCCAAGACGATCGACTGTTCAAGCGAAGCTTGGCTGATAACGTGCGTGCCGGCCGCCCCAATGCGAGTGATGCCGAGGTGCTCGCGGCTCTTCATGCGGCCCAATGCGATGACATCATTGCCAAGTTCCCCGATGGCGTGAACACCGTGGTAGGAAAAGCTGGCGTGTACCTTTCCGGGGGAGAGCGTCAGCGCATCGCGCTTGCGCGTGCCATTCTGAAGGGAGCCCCAATCGTGGTTCTCGACGAGGCAACGGCGTTTGCCGACCCTGAAAACGAGGCACTGATCCAGGCCGCTCTTGCGACGCTTTGCGAAGACAAGACGGTGCTTATGATCGCACACCGTCTGTCAACCGTAGTGAATGCGGACCGCATCTTCGTCGTCGACCGTGGCTCTGTCGTGGAGCAGGGTGCTCACGAAGAACTTGTCGCGCAAGGTGGACTGTATGCGCGCATGTGGCGAGACTACCGAACGAGCGCGACGTGGAGGATTGAAGGGGGTGACAGCCGTGTGGCGTAGGATTCAAGATGCTTTTGCCTTGACCGATCAAGGCATGAAGGATTTTATACGCGGTGCTGGGTTCTGTGCGTTGGCGAACCTAATGCTGATGCTGCCCATCGTGGTGCTGTACTTCGTCGCAAGCGATTTTGTCAGGTACCTGGACAACCCTTCAGTTGGCCTGCCAGGCATGGCGCTCTACGCAGCGGGCATTGTAGCGGCACTTGCCGTGATGTTTGTCACGCAAATGTGGGAATATCGGGGGACGTACACGGTGGTGTACCAAGAAAGCGCCCGCAAGCGCATCTCCATCGCCGAGCGTTTGCGCCTGCTTCCGCTCTCGTTTTTCGGGAAGCGCGATTTGGCCGACTTGACGAGCGTTATCATGAAGGATTGCTCCGATCAGGAGCGCCTGTTCTCGCACACTATGCCGCAGATTTTCGGCATGGGCGCTTCGACGCTGGTGTTCGCTGTCATGATGTTCGCGTTCGACTGGAGACTGGCGGCATCTGCGCTCTGGCCCATCCCCGTGGCGCTTGTGGCGTTGCTTTTGACCGCGCATATCCAGAAGTCGCATACTGCGAAGAAGAACGCGGCGTCCCTTTCATTCGCCGACGCGCTGCAGGAATACCTTGAATGCCACCGTGAGATACGCTCTCTCAACAAGGTGGGCGTATTCCAGGATGAGCTTGATTGCCGCATCGATCGTTTCGAGCGAGAGAAAATTGGTGCCGAGCTGGCTATGGGTGTGGCGGTGTGCTCCGCCCAAGGATTCTTGCGTCTGGGAATCGCATCCGTCATCGTGGTGGGTACTGTGCTGCTCGTGGCGGGACAAGTCGACTTCCTCGTGTTTTTCGTGTATCTGTTGGCGGTGACAAGGGTTTACGATCCCATCAACGTAATCTTGCAGGCCATCGCCGAGCTGATGGACATGAGCTTAAGTCTGGAGCGCATGCGCGCCATCGAGAACGAGCCGGTCCAGACGGGCAGCACCTCGTTTGAGCCTCAGGGCTATGACGTGGTCTTCGAAGACGTGGGCTTCGCATACGCCGACGGCGAGGACGTCTTGGGCAGCGTATCGTTCAAGGCGCGGGAAGGGCAGGTGACAGCGCTTGTGGGCGCGTCCGGTTCGGGCAAGAGCACGGCTGTCAAGCTCGCTTCACGTTTTTGGGACGCAAGCTCTGGCGCGATCTTCGTGGGCGGCGTTGACGTCTCTACTGTCGATCCGGAAACGCTGCTTTCTGCATTCTCCGAGGTGTTCCAGGACGTGGTGCTCTTTGACGACACCGTGCGTGAGAACATTCGCCTCGGGAAGAAGGATGCTACGAACGAGGAGGTTCTCGCTGCGGCGAGGGCGGCGCGCTGCGACGAGTTCGTGGAGCGTTTGCCCAACGGCTACGACACGATGATCGGGGAAAACGGCAGCAGGCTTTCCGGTGGTGAACGCCAGCGTATCTCGATTGCGCGCGCCCTGCTGAAAGACGCTCCGATCGTGCTGCTCGATGAAGCAACGGCCTCACTTGACGTGGAAAACGAGACATACGTGCAAGCTGCTCTTTCTGAACTGCTTCAAGGCAAGACGGTCCTCGTTATCGCACATCGCATGCGTACGGTTGACAATGCCGACAAGATCGTGGTGCTTGAAGGCGGTTGTGTGGTGGAGCAGGGAAGCCCGGCAGAGCTGCGTGAGAAGCCCGATGGTAGATACCGCCGCATGTTGGAGCTGCAGCGCGAAAGCGAGGCGTGGGTGCTCTAGCGCAAAGGCAATGCCAGGCGGGGCAGACGAGTGTGTACCGAAGCCCCGCCTGGCATATCTGCAAACCAGTGGTACAGAGGAACTTTTGATAGCGATATGTTTTGCCTCTTGAAACCACGAGAGCCGACCGTACGTGAACTGCACCCCAAAACTTGGACGGCCTAAAAAAGAACAACGGCGGCCTTTCCTTTTATGATCCTGAGCATAACGAATCGCTATAGGTAAGCGGCAATAATACTGATAAAAGAATAGCCACGAGCTGGCGTTTTCGATGTCGTTAAGGAGGGGCGTTATGGCAGCGCAACAGGAGCAGGCGGGTTTGCGGGAGGCGGCGACGATCGCGTTTCCGGGCACGGAAGCGCCGGGGACCGCGTGGGACCTGTACAACCAGATGATCGCGGGCATTCCCGAGGGCGTGTTCTTACGTGATTATTGCTCGGGGCTGAACTGGTCCTGTGTCGAGGCGGATTGCGGCATGGGCGTGGCATTCACCGTGCGCGGAGGCGGGAAGCGCACGTATAAGAAGGATTTACGCGGCATGGAGCTGCGTCAGGTGGCCGAGCTTTCGAAGTCCTGGTGCTTCCAGGAGGCCACGCTGGGCATCGTGAGCCTGAAGGCGGAATAGCTGGTCGGCGTTACCCCCGATAAACGTTGCGGCATCTAAAAAGCGAACGTTTGTATTGACAGTACAGGCGTTCGCTTTTATACTGGTTGCAATGAGCCAGTGCGAACGCTCGGCGGTCTGCCGTGCCCAAGCTGGCGAAGGGTCCCGCCTTCGCCCATACCACGTTCGCAAGATCCTCTTCATCACGGGAAGGCGGCGCGTGCCGCCTGGGAAGGGGACGGGCATGCCTGAGCTGAGCAGGTTTTACGGGATCGTCATCACCATGTATTCTGAAGCGGGTGGCAACCATTCGTTGCCTCATATCCACGTGAGATACGGAAACATGAGGGCGGTGTATTCTCTGCAAGGAGACCTATTGCGGGGTAAAATGCCTTCGAAGCAGCACAAGCTTGTTCTAGCCTGGATGGCATTACACGAGCAGGAATTGCAAGAAAACTGGTATCTGGCATCAAGTAAGTGCGCTTGCTATCGGATATCTCCCCTCAAGTAGGAGGATGCTATGTTCTCGATGGAATGGGATGTTGATTGTCGGGTGTTGTCCGTTAAGGCCACTGATAGTTTTTCGGTTGTCGCGCAATGGTCGGACGGGTCTTCCCGGGAATATGATGTAAAACCCTTTTTGAAAGACTGCGGCCCTTACTTTGCGCGCCTCAATGATCCGGATTACTTCAAGAAGGTCCGTGTGAGCGAATTCGGTGATACGGTCGAGTGGCCTGAAGGGCAGGATATAGCTCCCGAGTCGTTGTATGAGGATTCGCTGGTGCTGGGCGTTGCCGATTAGGCGTGCTTTTGGCCCGGTGCCGGAGCGTCTTTCAATCATGGAATAGTCGAAGCGGGCATCGGTGCCGGTGCCCGCCGGAAAAGAAAGGGCTGCGTTGCTTTGCGGCTTTGCCGAAAGGCTGCGCGTGCCATAATTCGAAGGAACCGCCCTATGGCTGATATTCATATGTTCGAAGGCGAGGACATCGTCGAGACGCTGGCCGCGCAAGCCGAAGGCCACGAGCCCGGCGAGTTGGGCGCGCTGGCTTACCATCTGTACGATACGAACCCGGAGCTCACTGAGGAAGAGGCGTTCGAGGCGTTCGCCAACTGGGTTGCTGACCGCGGCATCGAGCTGTGGCCCCACCAGGAGGAAGCGCTCATGTCGCTCATGGTGGGCGACCACGTCATTTTGGGCACTCCCACAGGCAGCGGCAAAAGCCTGGTCGCGCTGGGCATGCACTTCATGGCCATGTGCTTCGGCGAGACATCGTATTACACGGCGCCTATTAAAGCGCTGGTCAGCGAGAAGTTCTTTAATCTGGTGGAGCTGCTCGGCCGCGACAACGTGGGCATGATCACGGGCGATGTCCATATCAACACCGAGGCGCCCGTCATCTGCTGTACCGAGGAGATTTTGGCGAACCAGGCGCTGCGCGAAGGACCGGATGCCCTCGTCCACAGCGTTGCCATGGACGAGTTCCATTTCTTTAGCGATACCGACCGCGGCTGGGCATGGCAGGTGCCGCTGCTCACGCTGCCGAAGACGCAGTTCTTGCTCATGAGCGCCACGCTGGGCGACGTCACGCAGATCGCCGATCTGCTGCGCCGTCAAACCACGCGCGATGTCTCGAACGTCACCGACGCCCCGCGTCCGGTGCCGTTGTCGTACGAATACGCGCTCACCCCGCTCGAGGGAACGGTCGAGCTTGCGCTGCGTAAGGACGAGGGCCCGCTGTACGTCGTCCATTTCTCGCAGGATGCGGCGCTTACCAGTGCGCAGAACCTGGCAAGCTACGGCGTGGCAACCAAGGAGCAGCGCGAGGCGGTCAAGGAGGCCATGAAGGGCGCGCAGTTCTCCACGGCGTTCGGCAAAACGCTGAAGCGCCTGCTGGGCTGCGGCGTGGGCGTGCACCATGCCGGCATGCTGCCGCGTTACCGCCTGCTGGTGGAAAAGCTTGCGCAGCAGGGCCTGCTGCCCGTCATCTGCGGCACCGACACGCTAGGCGTCGGTATCAACGTGCCCATCCACACGGTGGTGCTCACGCAGCTCACTAAGTTCGACGGTCGCAAGATGCGCCGCCTGCGCAGCCGTGAGTTCCATCAAATCGCCGGTCGCGCAGGCCGCTCGGGCTTCGATACCGAGGGCGTGGTCATAGCCGAGGCTCCCGAGCACGAGATTGAGAACCACAAGGCCGAGGTGAAAGCTGCCGGCGATCCGAAGAAGCTCAAGAAGATCAAGAAGAAGCGTCCGCCCGAGAACTTCGTGAACTGGAACGAGGACACGTTCAACAAGCTCATCGAATCGGTTCCCGAGCAGCTGACGCCGCGTATGCGCATCACGCATTCCATGGTGTTGGCCGAAGTGGAGCAGGGCGGCAACGCCCGCGCCCGCGTCGACCAGCTTATCGAGGATTCGCTGCAGCCGGCGGAGGAGAAGGTCAAGCTGCACGTGCGCGCCGCCGAGGTGCTGCAAACGCTCATCGATGCCGATGTGGTGGTGCATGAGGTGGACGAGAACGGCGAGGACGTGTACTCGGTCACCATGGACCTGCCGGAGGACTTTGCGCTCGATCAGCCGTTGTCGCCGTTTTTGCTGGCGGCGCTGGAGCTGCTCGACCCCGAAAGCCCCGAATATGCGTTCGACCTGGTGTCCATGGTCGAGGCAACTTTGGAGGACCCGCGGCAGGTGCTGCGCGCGCAGGAGCGCAAGGCGCGCGATGCAGCCATGGCGGAGATGAAGATGGACGGCGTGGACTACGACGAGCGTTTGGAGCGCATTGCCGATGTCACGTATCCCAAGCCACTGGAGGACCTGCTGGATGCGGCGTTCTCGAAGTACTGCGATGCGGTGCCGTGGGCGCGCGATTATTGCCTGCGGCCGAAATCGGTGCTGCGCGACATGCTGGAAAGCGCGGCGGACTTCAAGGGGTACATCCAGAAGCTCGGCATTATGCGCTACGAGGGTATCTTGCTGCGCTACCTGTCCGAGGCGTTCCGCGGCCTTGACCGCACCATCCCCGAGGATAAGCGCACCGAGCAGCTGAAGGACATCATTGCTTGGCTGGGCTTGATCGTGCGCAGCGTCGATAGCAGCTTGGTGGACGAGTGGGAGAACGCCGGAGCGGTGCTGGACGCCGCCCCGCCCGACGCCGCCGGCGTCGAAGCGGTCGTGCGCGACCGACGCGGGCTCACCGTGCTCGTGCGCAACGCCCTGTTCAGCCGCGTCCGCATGGCAGCTCATCGCGATGCGGCGGGGCTTGGCGAGGCCGATGGCGATTGGGGCTTCGGCGAGCGTGCCTGGATGCAGGCCTTGGACGAGTATTACGAGACGCATGAGGAGATTCTGCTGGACGCCGACGCGCGCTCGAAGGCCTATCTCATGTTCGACGAGGCGGATGAGGAGGAGCTGCGCGTGTGGCACGTGCGTCAGATCTTCCATGACGAGGCGGGCGATAACGATTTCGTTATCGTCGCCGATGTGGACCTGGATGCCACGCAGGAAGGCGACGGCGTGGTGTTTGCGAACTATCGCGTGGGCTTTGCTGACGAGCTGCTCGACGAGTTCTAGCCGGTTCGCCGGCTGTATGCTTGCCGTCGCCGCTGCTGGGCATATGGGCGAGCGGCGGGTTTCGGGTGCTCGTCGGCGGCTATTCTTCGTAACGGCGGATGGTAAAGGCCGGTTGCAACGAATTGCCACCGTTTGCGTGACAAATCGATGTGGCTTCCTAGAGGCGTGCTAGGCTTATGGCGCGGGGCCACAATCCGGTCTCGCGCCATAAGCAAGATGAACATACGCGCGGATTGGAGGTCGGATATGACTATCAAGAACGTTGTCGTCGCCGGTGGCGGAGTGCTGGGAAGCCAGATCGCATATCAGGCGGCATACAAGGGTTTCGCCGTTACGGTGTGGCTGCGAAGCGAAGGGTCCGTCGAGCGCGCGAAGCCGAAGTTCGAGCAGCTGCGTCAAACCTATCTGGCAACGCTCGAGGCGATGAAAATCGATCCCGCGGCGTATTGCCGTGGCTTGGCCGATACGCCTGAGCTTTCCGTTGAAGAAATCGAGCAGCTCAAGCAGCGCGCGCAGCAGGCGTTCGAGGGCATCGTGTTCACCACCAGCTATGAGGCTGCGGCAAAGGATGCCGACCTGGTGATCGAGGCCATTGCGGAGGACCCCAAGCAAAAGGATGCGTTCTACGCGGAGCTGGCAAAGTATCTGCCGGAAAGCACCATCCTCGTCACCAACTCCTCCACGCTGCTGCCTAGCCAGATCGCGGCATCCACGGGTCGCCCCGAGAAGTTCTTGGCGCTGCATTTCGCCAATCGCATCTGGCGCAACAACACTGCCGAGGTCATGGGGCATCCCGGAACCGATCAGGCTGCTTACGACGAGGTGGTTCGTTTCGCCGCCGATCTGGGCATGGTTCCGTTGCAGCTGCACAAGGAGCAGCCCGGCTATATCCTGAACAGCATGCTCGTGCCGTTCCTGAACGCTGCTGAGGCGCTGTATGCAACCGGTGTCGCCGATCCGGAGACTATCGACAAAACGTGGATGCTGGGCACGGGCGCGCCTTTGGGCCCGTTCCGTATCCTGGATATCGTGGGCCTTACCACGGTGTACAACATCGTGGTGCTCGACCCGCGCACGAAAGACCCCGATTCCGTTCCCGCGAAGATCGCGGCGGCGCTTAAGGAGCGCATCGACGCAGGCAAAACGGGCGTTGACGCGGGCGAAGGGTTCTATCGCTACAACTAAGCTTATGAGACCCGCTTCTGTGCGAGGTCGTCTTCAGCAACGGCTAAGCTTGTGAGGCTGCTTCCTTGTGAGGCTACCTCCTGCAACAACTAGGCTTGTGGGATTGTTTCTTTAGGAGTTCGTCTCCTGCTACGACTAGGCTTCTGAGGCCCGTCTCTTCGCGAGGTCGTTTCCCGGTGCAGTTAGACCCGTGAGGCTGCTTCTTTATGAAGCCGTCTTCCGCTGCAACCAGGCTTTGCGGGTGTCTCTCATATAGGGGTTTCCATTCAGCATTCACGGGGGACTCGAGAAAAACCGGCGAACTTTTCTCGAGTCCCTTGGATGGGACAGTTAAATCATCGAGACGGCGTACCATGCGAAGCATCAACTAAGAAACACGCAGGTAAGGAGCCTGAAATGTTCGCCAAGAAGCACACGTCCATGTTCGGAGCATTTGCAATTGATTCGAAGGTATCCCATGGCCGCCATGCGCGTATGGAAGGACGTCCGCAGCCCGCACGCTGTGCACTCGAGGGTTCGGCCGGGCGGGCTCAGGCCTTTGCAAGCCAGGGCGCCTCACGGTCCGTGCGCCGCGCAATCCAGGGGCAGCCAGGGCAAGTTCAGACCTTTGCGGGCGAGCGTGTCTCGCGGCCTCTCTCTTTCGACGAGGGCGAGTTTCTGGTCGACGGGTACGGCGCGTACGCGCCGTATGATCGGGCGACCGAGCAGTATGCCGCCGAAGACCTGCTGCTGGGCGGGGGATCGAACGAAACCGCAGACGATGCGTCATCGCACGAGAAGGTTTCCTCTGCGCAGCTGGAGGGCATGTTCCAGGAGTTTTTCCGCATGGGCGCTGCCGTTGCCATTGGCGAGCTGTACGACGAGGGCATGCTGGGCGATAAGAATGCCGTGGCTTACGACGTGCGCGACTATCTGGAAAGCTTCGGCATTGCCAGCTTCGATGAGGTTTGCAGACTGGGCATAACCGGCCCATACCTTGAGGACTTCAGGCGGATTTTCGCTGCAAATGCCAGTTTCCCGCCAGCAGCATAGGGTTGCCTGCGTGACCATCACTCACTCACTCACTCACTCAATCGCCTATCATATGAAGGTGCGCAATGTGCGCGAAGGAAGCTGCGTGAGGGGTCTGTATGGCGAAGGAAGTCAGCAAAGAGCGTTTGTTGGCGCTGTTGAAAATCATGTTCGAGAACACCGACGACGAGCAGGGGCTGACGCTCGAGCAGATTCTCGAGGAGCTGGAGACAGCGGGCGTATCCGCGGAGCGCAAGGCGCTGTATCGCGATTTCGAGGCGCTGAACAACGCAGGCATCGAGATTCGGCGGCAACACGTCAAGCCCGTGCGCTACTTCCTGGCCAAGCGACCGTTCACCAAATCCGAGCTGCTGCTGCTCATCGATGCGGTTCAGGGAAGCCGCTTCATCACGGCACGGCAATCGACCTCGCTCGTTCGCTCCATTAAAAGCCTGGGCTCGAAGCACCAGGTGAAAGGCCTGGAAAAGCACGTGCACGTGGGCGGGCGCGTGAAAAGCCAAAACGATAGCGTGTTCCGCAACGTCGACGTCATCCAAGAAGCCATCGCCGCCAAGCGCATGCTGTCGTTCAAATACACCGGCTACGATTGCTCCGCTCGGGTGCAGCTGCGCCACGGTGGCCAGCCGTACACCCAAACGCCGGTGCAGCTGATGTACTCCGACGGCTTCTACTACCTGGTCTGCTACAGCGAGAAGTACGACGACTTCGCCAACTACCGCGTCGACCGCATGTGCGACATCCACGTGACGCAGCAGCGCGCAACGCGAAACGCCCGCATTGCCACGTTCGACGCGGACGAGTACGACCGGCGCGTGTTCGGCATGTTCTCGGGCAGCTCGGTGCGTGCGGTATTGCGCGTGAGGGAAAGCGCCATGAACGTCGTGATCGATCGCTTCGGGAAGGACGCGCGCGTGAGCGATATGGGCGACGGCACTGCCCGCGTAAGCGTGGCAGCCATGGCGACGCCGGTGTTCTTCGGCTGGATAGCCCAGTTCGCCGGTCAGATCACGGTTGAGTCGCCGTCAAGCTTGCGACAAGGGTATGCCGGTTACCTGCATGAGCTCCTGCAGGATTACGAATAGCGGCATCGCGTTCGCCCCGTTCCCTCCTGCACATAGCAGCTTCGGGCCGTCCTTGCTGATTCTCTGCTATGGTGGAACGGTATACCTTGAAGGGAACCACATGGACCTACGCAATCTTGACCCCTCATACGACGAAGCGCGCGACAGCCAGCAACGCGGCGGCTTGTCGTTGGATATCGGCGCGCGGTTTTACAACGACGGGCTTGCCTCCGATGACAAGCGGTGCTTCGAGGCGGCGCGACAGTTCTACGAGAAGAGCCTGAGCTTCGGCAATCCGCAAGCCGCGGTGAACCTTGGTTACATCTACGAATACGGACGTTTGGGTGAAGAGGATGCCGAACAGGCATTGGAGCTGTTCGAACAGGCGGCGTTTTGCGAACATCCGGAAGCGTTGTACAAGCTCGGCGACATGCTGTATTGGCGCAATATCGACGTTGCGGATGAATCGGCTGCAGATATCCAGGCGTTTGCGCTGTACGGCAAGGCGCATCGGCTCGCGCAGGGCCGCAATGAGCCCGATTGGCTGGGAAGCTCGGCCTTCAGGCTCGGGGGTTGTTTCGAATACGGGCGCGGCTGTGCGCGGGATTATGCGCTGGCTCAGGCGTATTACGTGCAGGCGGCGGCGAACTTCGAGGCAGCTCTTGACGATGGGTTCGACTATTATCGCGGCAACCTGGAGAAATGTCATCGCGCATTGCAGCGCCTGGGCGAGCGTTCCGACTCGTACGCGCAATGGAGGCCGCTGCCCTCGGGTGCGAAGTTCGATGTCGATGGCATTTTGCGCATCGATGGCGACTCGTTGGTCCCAGCGGGGTGTTACCGAGCCCGTTCGGGCGAGCAGCTTATCGTGGGCCAGCACGATGTGGATGAGGGCATGCGCGTGGACCGGCGTTTCGAGGTTTTGCGTTGCGCGCGCATGGTGGAGTTCAACCTGGCGATGCGCGGCTCTGTGGAGAATCGCAGCACCGTGCGCATCACGTTCGATGAGCTGGGCGCAGCGCTCGAGCAGGAGCTGGGCGTGATGGGGCAGCGCGAGTTTTTGCAGCTGGACCCCGAGGACGCCGCCGCATTGCGCGGGCAGCTGCTCGGCTTCGAGCTGGCCTCATGGGAGGAGGCCTATCAGCCGTATGCCGCTCAGGATGATAGCTTGGAGTGGAGCGTCGAGGTGCTCAGCGATGTGCAGGGCTTTTCCAGCAAAGGTTCCGGTGCTTGGCCGTATTACCTGCCGTTTTTGTTCGAGGAGCTGCAGCGTTTCGGCGTGGCGAACATGTGGGTTCGTGGGCATTAACGCTGGAAGCGTCCGATTTCGGCGCATGGCGGCGTCGGACGTGCCCGGTGGCGCTACAATGATCAGGTTGCATACTCTAGGAAAGGATCGCCATGTCGTCGTTCGATTTCGAAGGCCACATCACCGACATCGTCGATTATCCGAAGTCGGGCGTGGTGTTCAAGGACATCACCACGTTGCTGAAGGACCCGGACGGCTTCGAGGCCACCATCGACGCCATCGCCGAGCATTTCAAGGATGCGGGCGTGACGAAGGTCGTCGGCGCCGAAGCCCGAGGCTTCATGATCGGCGCGCCGGTGGCGTATCGCCTGCATGCCGGTTTCGTGCCCGCTCGCAAGCCGGGCAAGCTGCCGCGCGAGGTTCGCAGCGAAAGCTATGACTTGGAGTACGGAAGCGACGAGCTGCAGATCCACGCCGATGCCATCGAACCCGACGACGTGGTGCTGATCGTTGACGACCTGGTTGCCACGGGCGGCACTGCCGAGGCGCAGGCCAAGCTCATCAAGCAGTTCGGCGCATCGTTGGTGGGCATGGGCTTCCTCATGGAGCTGGCGTTCCTGAATCCGCGCCAGGCCATCGCCAAGGTCACCGATGCCGACGTCTTCTCCCTTGTGCAGGTGCACTAAAAGCTAGCACCGTTTCAACAAAGCAAGAGGCCGGGATGCGCAGCTGCTCTGCGCATCCCGGCCTCTGTTCGTTTCCACTCGGCGCGCTAGCGGTCCATGTCCTCCAGTCGGCCGTGGCGTTCGTAGCGGGTGATGCGCTCGGGGCGGTTGTCGTCGTCGACGAACACCACGCGCGGCGGGTTCGCGTCGGCCTCTTCGGGGGTCATCAGGGCGTAGCACATGATGATCACCTTGTCGCCCACCGAGACGCAGCGAGCGGCGGCGCCGTTGAGGCAGATCATGCCGCTGCCGCGCTGACCTGCGATGACGTAGGTCTCGAAACGCTGGCCGTTGTTCACGTCGACGATTTGCACCTGCTCGTACTCGCGGATTCCGGCAGCGTCCATCAGGTCCTCGTCGACGGTGATGCTGCCCACGTAGTCAAGCTCGGCCTGGACGACGGTGGCGCGGTGGATCTTGCCTTTCAGCATGGTAGAGAACACGGTGGTTGGTCCTTTCGTAGGTTTTGGAGATTGAAATTATTCGCCGAAGATGAAGTTGTCGATAAGGCGCGTCTTGCCGATGTAGACGGCCATGGCCACCAGAACCGGGCCGTCGACGGTCTCAACGGGCTTGATGCCGTCCCACGACACCATCTCGACGTAGTCGATGCGCGCCAGGGGCTCGGCCCCGATAAGCTGCTTCATGGCATCCAGCACCGTGGCGGCGGAGCGCTCGCCGGCCTCCATCAGGCGCTGGCCCTCGGCCACGGCGCGCGAGAGCACGAGCGCGGCGGTGCGCTCTTCGGCGGACAGGTAGGTGTTGCGCGAGCTTTTCGCCAGACCGTCCTCCTCGCGCACGATGGGGCAGCCCACAACTTGCACGTTCATGTTCAGGTCGCGCACCATGCGGCGGATGACGGCCAGCTGCTGGGCGTCCTTCTGGCCGAAGTAGGCGCGGTCGGCCTGGGAGATGTTCATGAGCTTGTTAACAACGGTGCACACGCCGCGGAAATGCGTCGGACGCGTCTTGCCGCACAGCTCGGCGGTGATGCCCTCGACGTTGACGTAGGTGCACGCATCGGGGAAGTACAGGTCGGCGGGCTCGGGATGGAACACCAGCGTGGCGCCGGCGCCCTCGATCAGGCGCTTGTCGGCCTCGAAATCGCGCGGGTAGGTTTCCAGGTCCTCGCCCGGGGCGAACTGGATGGGGTTGACGAACACGCTGACCATGACGCGGTCGTTCTCGGCGACGGCGCGCTTGATCAGGCTCTCGTGGCCCTCGTGCAGGTAGCCCATGGTGGGCACGAGGCCCACGGTCAGGCCTTGCGCCTTCCACTCGCTGATAACCTGTTTCGCCTGTTCAGGGGTGGTGGCAACGGTAAGCATTTCAGTAGGTTTCCTTTCGGGTTCGGTAAATCGTGAGGCGGCGGGAGTCGAAGTGCCGTGGATGTAGCACATCTGGGCGCTTCGACGCGCGGTTTGTCGTGTTAGGGTCCTGAGCGACTCGCGGCGCATCCGGGCGCGTCGGCGTTCGTCGCGCCACGGGATGCAGAGTGCCTGCGAATCGTTTGGGAAGGCGGGCGCGGCGGGGCATCTCGGCCGAGTCGCGCCCGCCCGTTATCGGCTAGTACAGCTTCTCGAGCACTTCGTCGTCGATCTTGAACGTGTGCTCGGCAGAGGGGAAGGAACCCTCGCGCACCTCGTTGATGTAGCTGGCGAAGCCGTCGCGCATGGCCTCTCCCACATTTGCGAAGCGCTTGACGAATTTCGGGCAGAAGTCGCTGAACATGCCCAGCATGTCCTGGTAGACGAGGATTTGGCCGTCGCAGCCGGCGCCGGCGCCGATGCCGATGGTGGGAACGCCCACTTCCTTGGTGACCAGGGCGGCAAGCTTGGCGGGCACGGCCTCGAGCACGATGGCGAACGCGCCGGCGGCCTCAAGCGCCTTCGCGTCGGAGATCAGCTTGCGGGCAGCGGCCTCGCTTTTGCCCTGCACCTTGAAGCCGCCGAACGCGTTGATGGACTGCGGCGTCAGGCCCAGGTGCCCCATGACGGGGATGCCGGCGGCCACCATCGCGGCAACCTGCGGGCATACTTCTTCGCCGCCTTCCAACTTCACGCAGTTCGCGCGGCCTTCCTTGAGCAGGCGGCCGGCGTTGCGCACGGCGTCGGGCACGCTGACCTCGTAGGACAGAAACGGCATGTCACAGACGATCAGCGCGTTCTTGGCGCCGCGGGCGACGGCGGCGCTGTGGTGGATCATGTCCTCAACGGTCACGGACAGGGTGTCCTCGTAACCGAGCACCACGTTGCCCAGCGAGTCGCCGATGAGGATGCCGTCGATGCCGGCCTCGTCCTCGAGCTTTGCGGTGGAATAGTCATAGGCCGTGAGCATGGCGAGCTTGCGGCCCTCGGCCTTGGCCTGGGCGAACGTTGCCACGGTGTTCTTCATGGGTCTTTCTCCTTCGCTTTACCTGCGGGTTTGTGCTGATTCCAGCAGATTCCTCATCGGAGCGTGATCGCGCTCGGGGTGGCGCCGCGCGGCCAGTTCGCAAACGGAAAGCGACAGCGTGGCGTAGGTTTCGCGCGCTTGCCCGTCCAATGCGGCCAGATGCTTGCGCACCGTTTCAAGGTCGTTGCGCTCGATAGGGCCGGACAGGGCGTTTTGCGGGCCCTTTTGCGCGATGGCGGCGCAATTGCCGGTGAACAGGGGGCCGGCTGCCTGCAGGGCCTGCTCGGGCGTGAACCCGCAGCCCTCCAGGATGCCCAGCCCCTCGGAGGCAAGGCCGCACACCAGATTGCTCAGGAACACCGCCGCGGCGTGGTAGCGCACCTTTGCGTCGGCCGCGATGGTGCAGTGCGGATTGCCCGCCGCATCCAGCAGCGCGCCCGCCGCGTCGACCGCGGCCTGGTCGCCTTCAAGCGTGAAGAACATGCCTGCAAGGCGATCGGGCGCATCGGCGCTGGTCGGGACGTCGGGCACGGCGCACAGCGGGTGAACGCTCGCGCAGGCTGCCCCGGCTTTTCGGCATGCGTCGAGTTCTCCGGAGGTCAGCGCGCCGCTTGCGTGGCACACCAGTTTCCCGGAAAGGTCGCCTGCCGGCGTGCTCGCCGCGGCATCGGCCAGCTGGCCTGCCGTTTCGGCGATGGCGCCATCGGGCACGGTTATGAAGATGAGGTCCGTGGAATCAAGAAGCGCTTGCAGCGAGGAAAAGGAAACGGAATGCGTGCACTGCGATGCCCAAAGCGCCGCCTTTTGCGTGCGGCTTGCATAACCTGAGACTTTCGAACCGTGTTCGAACAGATGCGTTCCCAGGGCGAACCCGATTTTGCCGGCTCCCACGAACCCCACGCGCAAGCGCGCGTCACGTTCTGCGGGGCACGAACCAACCGATACGGTCACGTCAGCGCCTTTCGTTTCTTTGCTGCGAGGCTGGATGCCTGGACTTGTTCCGGGTCACCCGCGCTCCTTTACGAGGGGGCAGTATACGCCGTGGCGAAGCGCCGATGCAAGCGTCATGGGCATTCGATTCCGAATCCAAATGAAAGGCACGCAAACGCATGAAGTTGGACTATAGTTTGGGTTGTATTCAACCGAGAATAGCTTGCCGAGGGCAAGTCCCCGGCGCGAGCGGGCGATGCGCGCGTTGCGTCTCGTCGTCATCCGGGTGGTCGGGTGCCGGCGGCGGGTTGCGTGCGCGCAATGCGCCGGCTTCGCGCTGAGCATCATGGAAAGAGGCGGTCATGAGGGACCATTCGCAACATATACAGCTGTCGCGCGAGGAAGCGGTCGCGGCAACGCTGGCGGCGCTGGACGCGCAGCCGGAGGGCTTCGGCTGGCGTGGGCGCGCGGCTGCCGCCGACCATGCGGGCAAGGTTGAGCGCAAGCTGGTGGAGCGCGTTTCCCTGTCGGAATCGGTGGGGCGCGTGCTGGCGTATGACGTATGCGCCGCGAACGATATGCCCAGCGCGCTTACGTGCGCCATGGACTCCATTGCGCTGCACTGGTCCGATTTTGCCGACTTGGCCGATGGCGAAGTGCCCGACACCAGCTCGTGGGTGCGCGGCCGGGATTGGCAGTTCGCCAACACCGGCGTTGCCATGCCGGAAGGGTTCGACACGGCCATCGTCATCGAGCATGCGCAGGTTTCCGCAGATGAGCAGCATGTGATCATCGACGCGGCGCCGTCGAAGCCCGGCGCGGGCACACGTCCGGCGGGCAGCGCCATGCGCCGCGGCGACGTGCTGGGACGCGCCGGCCAGCTGATCACGCCCGATCTGGCGGCGCGTATGGGCTCGGGCAACAACGGGTCGGTGCCGGTGGTGCGCCGCCCGCGCGTGGCGTTCATTCCCACGGGCAACGAGTTGGTGGCTCCCGGCGTGCCGTTCGACCCCGACCGCGCCTCCTCCTTCGTGGCGCGCGGGCGCAACTTCGAGACGAACAGCGTGCTTGTGAAGGCGAAATGCGAGCAGTGGGGCGGGCGTTTCGTCCCGTTCGATATCGTTCCCGACCGCCGCGATGCCATCGAGGAAGCCATCGCGCAAGCCGTCGAGCAGGCCGACATCGTGGTGCTCAACGCGGGGTCGTCGAAGGGAAGCGATGACTGGTCTTGCGAGGTCATGGAGCAGATGGGGCAGATGATCTGCCATCAGACGAACCACGGTCCGGGGCATCATTCCAGCTTCGCCATCGTCGACGGCACGCCCATCGTGGGCATCTCGGGCCCCAGTGCCGGCGCGTCGTTCACGCTGAACTTCTACCTGCGCCCGCTCATGCGCGCGTTCTCAGGCCTGGACCCCGAGGTACCGCGTACGCCCATGGTGCTGGCCGAGGCGTTCCCGGCAGGCGGCCACGGCCCGAAGGGGCACGGCGGCCCGGTCCGCGGCGAGGACAGGCCCGCGGAGCATCCGGCGCACAAGCCCGGAGAGCCCGAGTTCTTCGGCATCAAGCTGCTGCGAGCCGAGCATGCCGAGGACGGCACGCTGCGCGCCTGGCCCGTGCCCGGGCGCCCCGGCAGCCCGGAGAGTTTCGAGGCCAACGCTTATTACATGTTGCCCAACGGCCCGGGCATCGAGGCTCCCAAGCCCGGCGACGTGATCTGGGCGGAGTGGAGGTAGCTCGAGCCGTTTGGAATTCGGTGCGCTCGTCTGCGGGCGGCGTCCGCGATGTCGTTTGACGAGATCGCGGGCTTCCCGCAGCTGCTAAGGCCGCATCGCCGTTTCGGAGGCGATGCGGCCTTTTGCATATGTGCGTGAAGGACGGCTCCGGCCGTCCCGCCATCGCGCGTTTGCTTGTGCCTCAATTAGCGAAAATATGTTCGGTTTTCGACTTGCACGAACATCTGTGCGTGTGCTAGAATCCTTGCATCACATGAGCCAGTGCAGATGCTTTCCCTTCGGGTGTTGGGCCTGCGGGAATGTCGTGGCCGGCATCCGTCTCCGGGGTGCCCCTTCCTCTTCTGCAAGATCCTCGAAACCACGGAATGCAACGATAGTTTTCGCAGGTAAAGCTTGCTAGAATATCGTTGTACGAAATTCGAGGAATTAATGGATGACGTACAGATAGCTGTGCATGCTTTCAAGCATGGCGTCACAAGCGATGAGATCCTGCAAGCATGGAACAGCATCGTGGCCATGAGACTCAGAGCGGCACCATGCGAGGAAACGATCGTCGCAATCGGCCTTTCGGCAAAGGGCGAGGCCATCGAATTGGTTGCCTTGCTGAAATGGCAAGGTGTCCTTGTCTATCATGCGATGAAGCCGCCTACCGAAAAGGTCTTAAAGGAACTGGGGCTTGTAAGGAGGAAGCGATGACGGTGTTAACTGCTGAAGAAGTTGAAAAGCGGTTCGGATGCACTCCTGAACAACTCGACAAGATGGAAGCTGATGCAACGGCGGGCGTTTTCCACGGCGAGCCCAGCGGTCCTGTTGTGTATGCGCCGGGTTATGGTCCCGGTCGCCCTCTTATGTTCGATGAGGAAATGAAGCAGGTGGGGTTTAAAGAACCGGTGAATAAAATCCTGCTCATCGACATCCGCGCAGCGCAGCTGGGAATGAAACGGTCGGAATATCTTCGCCATCTGGTAGATGAAGACTTGAAGCTCGCTGGCATCGCGTAGCGGTCAGCGTCGCGATTGGGCTGGGTTCCGTGTCTATCGAATCGCTGTCGCCTGAGGGTTCGCGGCCTGATGGGCGGGCTTGTTTGCTATCATAGCCAAGTTAACGGTCTAACCGCTTTCAGCGTGCGCGAAGCTGAGCTGCGCCGGCTTCCCCGGCGTGTCCGCAGGCGCCGCCATTGTGTCGGCTTCCCCGGGCGCGTCCGCAAGTGTCGCGATTGTGCTGGCGGCAATCGGATGCGGGGTAGTCGTCGTTTTGCAGCGTAGCCGCTAACACGTGCGTTGGAATCGAAAGGAAAGAAACCAATGACCCAATACCTTACCGAGCGCGAGGTCCGCGGAATCGCGGAATACGCGCGTATCGGCCTTTCCGGGGAGGAGCTCTCCGAGATGACGGTCGATCTGAACAACATCATCGAAACGCTGCAGTCCATCAAGCAGCTGGACCTCAAGGGCGTGGAGCCTACGTTCCATCCCATCGGAAGCCTGTCCAACGTCATGCGCGAGGACGTGGAAACCGAATCGTTCACGCAGCAGGTTGCGCTTGAGAACGCGCCGAAGCAGCAGGACGGCAGCTTCTTGATCCCGTCCATCCTGGGCGAAGGGGGCGATGCGTAATGGCCATCTCCGATATGGGCATCGCGCAGATCCGCGAGGGTCTGGCATCCAAGCAGTTCACCGCCTGCGAGGTCGCGCAGGCAAGCCTGGACCGCATCGCGCAGGCCGATTCTCAGGTGCATGCGTTCCTGGAGGTTACCTCCGAGGCCGCCATGGCCGCCGCGCAGCGCGTTGATCAGGCAATCGTCGACGGCACGTTCGACACGCTCGGCCCGTTGGCCGGCGTGCCGGTGGCGTTCAAGGACAACATGAACATGACGGGCACGCACACCACCTGCTCCTCCCGCATGCTGGAAAACTACGTGTCCCCGTACACCGCAACGTGCGTGCAGCGCATCATCGACGCCGGCGGTCTGCCGCTGGGCAAGCTGAACATGGACGAGTTCGCGTTCGGCTCCACCACTGAGTCCTCCGCGTTCGGCCCCACGCGCAACCCGTGGGATCTGGGTCGTGTTCCGGGCGGCAGCTCGGGCGGCTCTGCGGCGGCGGTCGCTGCGGGTATGGCATGCGTCACGCTGGGTTCCGACACGGGCGGCTCCATCCGCCAGCCTGCCAGCTTCTGCGGCATCGTGGGCGTCAAGCCCACCTACGGCACGGTCAGCCGTTACGGCGTCGTGGCCTTCGGCAGCTCGCTCGACCAAGTCGGCCCGTTCGCGCGCAGCGTCGAGGATGCCGCCGCCGCTATGGACGCCCTGTGCGGCCATGACCCCCTGGACTGCACGTCGCAGGACGTGAAGGCCGGCTTCCGCGCTGCATGCCAGCAGGATGTCGCGGGCATGCGCGTTGGCGTGGTGCGCAGCTTCATGGACGCCAAGGGCCTGTCCTCTGAAGTTTCGGAGCGCGTGTCCGAGGCCGCTGCCAAGCTCGAGGCTGCCGGCGCCACCATCGTCGAGGTCGACCTGCCGCATATCGACGCCGCCATCAGCGCCTACTACGTGCTGGGCCCGTGCGAGGCGTTCTCCAACCTGGCCCGCTTCGACAGCGTGCGCTACGGCTACTGCGAGGAAGGCCACAAGGACCTGGGCAGCCAGTACGAGGCAAGCCGAGCCCATGGCTTCGGCGAAGAGGCGAAGCGCCGCATCATGCTGGGCAGCTACCTGCTTTCCGCCGGCGTGTACGAGCAGTACTACTATCCGGCCCAGCAGGTCCGCACGCTCATCACGCAGGACTACCGCAACGCCTACGAGCAGTGCGACGTCATCTTGGCGCCCACGGCCCCGGCCACGGCGTTCAAGTTCGGCGAGATCGCCGATCCGGCAACCATGTACCTGTCCGACGTGTTCACCATCTCCATCAACATCGCCGGCAACGGCGGCATGAGCGTGCCGTGCGGCTTGGGCGCGCAAAGCGGCATGCCCGTGGGCGTGCAGCTGATTGCCCCGCAGTTCAAGGACGAGAACATGTTCCGCGCCGCCATGGCGCTCGAGGCCGCCTACGGCAAAGCCCCCGTGGCCCCGAACTTCGCCGACGGGAAGGTGGTTGAGTAATGCGTAAGCTCGAAGAAGTGCTGCAAGATGCAACAGTCCAGTGGACTGTTGCAGGCCGAGCACCGCGAAGCGGGGCGCAGGCCCTTGGGATGATGAAGGGTTCGGAGGTGCGTTGCTAATGCGTAAGCTCGAAGAAGTGCTGCAAGATTGGGAGGCGGTCATCGGCTTGGAGATCCATGCCGAGCTGACCACGTTGAACACGAAGATGTTCTGCGGCTGCAAGCTTGAGTTCGGCGCCGACCCGAACACGCACACCTGCCCGGTGTGCCTGGGCCTTCCGGGCGCTCTGCCCGTGCCGAACAAGGCCGCTATCGAGTCCATCGTGCTTGCCGGCTTGGCTACGAACTGCGACATCGAGAAGCACAGCATGTTCTACCGCAAGAACTACATGTACCCCGACATGGCCAAGAACTTCCAGACCACGCAGGGTCCGGTGGCGTTCTGCATGCGCGGCCATCTTGATCTGGACGTCGATGGTCCGGCAGCCAAGGAACGCGGCGACATCGCCGGCCTGAAGCCGGGCGAGACGTGCGAGAACGTCACCGTCACCGATTCCGGCTACACGGCGCACGTGGGCATCACGCGCATCCACATGGAGGAAGACGCCGGCAAGATGATCCATATCGGTGGCGACGAGGGTCGTATCGCGGGCGCCACGCATTCGCTGGTGGACTACAACCGTGCTGGCACGCCGCTCATCGAGTTGGTCACTGAGCCCGACCTGCGCACGCCGGAGGAGGCGCGCCTGTTCATGCAGAAGCTGCGTCAGATCTATCTGGCCATCGGCATCTCCGACTGCTCCATGGAGGAAGGTTCCATGCGCTGCGACGGCAACGTCAGCCTGCGTCGCCGCGGCTCCACGAAGCTGGGCGTGAAGACCGAGCTGAAGAACATGAACTCCTTCAAGAACCTGCACGACGGCTTGGCCTATGAGATCTGCCGTCAGGCCGAGGTTCTGGAAGAGGGCGGTCAGATCTATCAGGAAACCCGCCATTGGGACCCCACCATGAAGCACACCATCGTCATGCGCGTGAAGGAAACCGCTGACGACTACCGCCTGTTCCCCGAGCCCGATTTGGCGCCCTACGACCTTTCCGACGAGTTCATCGAAGGCGTCCGCGCCAAGCTGCCCGAGCTGCCCGACCAGAAGGCCGCCCGCTTCGCCGATGAGTTCGGCCTGTCCGCCTACGATGCTCGCCACCTGGTCGATCATCGCGCTACGGCCGATTTCTTCGAGGCGTGCATGGAAGTTGCGGGCAAGGATGCCGCCAAGCTGGCGAAGTCCGTTGCCAATCTGGCCATCAACGACGTCACCGCATGGCTGAACGCCAGCGAGGATGCCGACCTTGCGCAAAGCCCGCTCACGCCCGCCCGTGCGGTGGAGCTGGTGAAGCTGCTCGCTGAGGACGCCATCTCGTCCAAGCAGGCCAAGCAGGTGTTTTCCGCCATCATGGACGAGGACAAGGACCCCTCGGTCATCGTCGAGGAGCGCGGTATGAAGCAGGTGTCGGACACCGGCGCCATCGAGGCCGTTGTGGATGCCATCATCGCGGCGAACCCCGACGAGGTTGCCCGCTACAAGGAAGGCAACACGAAGGTCATCGGGTTCTTCGTGGGTCAGTGCATGAAGGAGATGCGCGGCCAGGGCAATCCGAAGATCATCAACCAGCTGTTGGCGAAGAAGCTGGCAGAATAGCGCGATCGCAGCTTGCGGGTTGCGGTTAGCGACTTGTGGGTTGTGTAAACGGAAGCTGGTTGGTTGCGAAGGCGCGGTCTGTGGTCGAGTCAGGCAGCCAACGCAAACGAAATCGCAAACGTAAACGGGGAGCCGCTGAAAAGCGGCTCCCCGTGTGTTACAGGACAGACATGCGTGTGGCGATGCGCGCGAGCGTGTGGAGGTTGGCGAATCGAATGGCGCAGACGGGGTTTGAGGATATCGTCGGCAGTTGTGGCGCGTGGTTCGAGTGTGACGGCAAACGGTAAAGCGTAGCGCAAGTAAGGCCGAGGTCCTGCAGCTGCTGTAGCGCGCAAGCCGCAAGGTGCAGCCGCCCTTATCGCATCACCTTGGCCAGCACCTTCGCCAGCTTTTCCGGGTCGATGGGTTTGGAGACGTGGGCGTTCATGCCGCTGGCCAACGAACGTTTCACGTCCTCGGCGAACGCGTTCGCGCTGGTCGCCACGATGGGCACGTCGGCGGCATCGGCGCGGCCAAGGCTGCGGATGCGGTGTGCGGCGGTAAGCCCGTCCATGACCGGCATCATGACGTCCATCAAAACGATGTCGTAGCGCCCAACAGGGGATTGCTCGAACGCGTCCACCGCTTCCTGGCCGTTCGTCGTCTTATCCACGGTGAATCCCATGTCGTCGAGCACGTATGCGATGATCTCCATGTTCAGCTCGTTGTCCTCGGCTACCAAGGCGCGCTTTCCGGTGAAATCGACCTGCTCGGCGTCTGCGCACGGCGACTTGTCAGCCGCATCGGCTATCGTCAGGGGAATCTCGAAATAAAACGTGCTGCCATGCCCCAGGTGGCTGTTCGCGCGGATGCGATCGCCCATCATGAGCACGATGCGGTTGCTGATGGCAAGCCCCAGGCCCGTGCCCTGTTGGCGGGCGTCCGTGGTGTTTACTTGCTCGAACTTGGCGAAGATGCGCTCGATGTCCTCCTCGGCGATGCCCACGCCCCGATCGGTGACGGCGAAATATACGCTTGCCGTTCGGGTGTTGCTCGCCTGGATGCCGACCCCTGTAGCCTGTGCGTCGGCATCCACGGCCCCGCGACCCGGCGCCAGCGCTCCGGCGCCGCCGACGGCAGACCGCTCCTCGATGGTCACCGTGATGGTGCCGCCGTCATCGGAGTACTTCACGGCGTTGCCCACCAGGTTGATGAGCACTTGGCTCAGGCGCAGCGCGTCGCCCATGAACCAATCGTGCTGCGTTCGCATATCCACGATCAGCTTCTGGTTGCGCGTGGCAAGCCTTCCGGCGCTTACGGCGTTGAGCTCCTCGACCACATGGCTCATGCTGAAGGGCGCATCGCCGAGCAGCATCTTGTTGTTCTCGATCTTCGTCATGTCCAGGATGCCGTTGAGCAGATCGAGCAGGTACAGCGACGATGCGTGCACCTTGTTCAGGCAATCTACGCGGCGCTCGTCGCTCTGCTCGGGCTTCAAGGCTATCTCGGTCATGCCGATGATGCCGTTCATGGGCGTGCGGATCTCGTGCGACATGCGCGCAAGGAAGTCGGACTTCGCCTGCGCCGACAGGTCGAGCTCCTCTTGGTTGATGCGGTTTTGGATGATCGCGCCCACCTCGCGCAGGGTGTTCGCGGTCTCATCGTCATCGAGGGCCTTGCCCGCGTCGTTCAGGAAGAACACGGACCCCGAGTATTTCCCCACGTTCATTATGGGGAACGCGATGCCGTTGGCGTAAGCGCGCGCCTCGGCGGACATGGCGAAGATGGGCATCTCGCTCACGGGATGCACAAGGCCCTGCTCGCCGAATCGCTGCAGCGTGTCGACAGCCTCCCGCGAAAGCGGGAACACGGCGCTCTCGTCGATGCCCGGGATGGGGTCGAAGAAATAGCGCACCGATGCCGTCTGATAGTTTTCTTGGAACGACGTGATGAACAGGTTGGTCACGTCGAGCTTCTCGTTCAGCCGCCGCATAAGCAGGTCCATGCCCGCCGCCAGCGAAAGGCGCCTATCGAGCAGGTTCAGCGTCAGAGCAGGCAAGGTCATGTCCTCGACATGGCTGAAAGAGGATATGGGGTCGAACGGCTTCGGCCCGTATGCGTCATCCATGGACGGCTCCCAGCAAGCGCAAATCGCACGATGGCCCATCGACGCCTGAAGCGCCGTTCGCGCTCGGTGAAGTAGCTCGGAGGTGCTCCTAACGTCGCTTGACGAGGCGATGCCCGCGTGAAGCCCCAGTTCCAGCACTCCAGGGCGCACCAATTTCGCGAACCTTCGTTGCAGCTCGGCTACCTCGCTGACGGCGTCGTCGGCGTGTTTGCCGGGGACCCAGCAGACGAACTGCCCGGCGCCGGCGCGCACCAGGATGGCGTCGTGGTTGCCCTTGTCAAGATTGAATGCGCGCGTGACCTTGGTCAGCTCGTTGAGCAGCACGTCGCCGAAGGGGATGCCGTAGTCGCGCACGATGCTTGCGAAACCGTCGATCTCGATAGCGGCAAGCTGTCCCGCAGCTGCGCCTGCGCGCGCTGCGGCGATGACGCCCATGCCAGGTTCGAAGCGATATGCCGTCGTTGCGGGATCGAGCTCTTGCTTGCGCGCGGATTCGATTTCGCGGCGCTTCCTGTCGTCGATGTCGTGGATGACGCATACCATGCAGTCCTGCCCGCTGGCGGCGTCGTCCACGCGCGATGAGCTCACCTCAAGCCAACGTCCTTGCGGCAAGTGCTCGGTCACGACCTCCACCTGGATGCTCGTCTCCTGCATCCGGTTCACGGCCTGCTCGATGGCGTCCACCGCCTCGGGGTTCGCGCTTTCGCGGCGGAACAGGTCCCAGAAGCACGCGGAATCGAACTCGCCGTCGTTGGGGGAGTTCGTGATCTCGATGGCTCCCGTTTCGGGATGATAGGTGAAGAATGCGTCGTTCGTGCCCTTAACGGCCAAGCGATAGCGCTCCTTCTCCTCGTTGAGCTTGCGCTGCTTCTCCAGGCCGTCCTCGGTGAGGTCGAGGATGACGTCATGGAGCTGGTCGACCTCGGCGACGGAGGTGCGGAACGCGTGCAGCTTCTCCATGCCTCCCTGGACGCTGTCGATCAGCTCCCTGAGCGGTCGGTTGATGGCGCGCGAGACCAGCACCACCAGCACCAGGCATCCGATGGTGGTAAGGCCGATGGTGACGCCCAGTCGGTGGTACAGCGAGTTGCCTGCGGCGAAGATGGAGTCCTTGGAGAACAGCCCGACGACCGCCCAGCCCGTGTCGTCATAGGGCACGATGCCCGAGTACAGCTTCAGCGGCTCGGCGATCGCGTACACCTGTTGGTCGCCCATGGTAACGCCTTCGACTTGCATAAGGCCCGTATTGCGCGTTTCCTCAAGCGCGAAGGCGGGCCCTTCGGCGTTCACCGCGTTATAGAGCGCGCCGTTTCCCGTGATGATCTGATACGAGTCGTTGCCGTCTGCCAGCGCAAGGGCGTAGCCGCCCGCTTCGCTGCCGTTCAGTTCGGATATGGGGAAGCACGTGTCCGCCAGATACGCGGTGGACACCTCGATTCCCAGCACGCCGTACACCTGCCCGTTGAGCATGAGCGGCACCGAGTAGGCGATCATCCGATAGCTGTCGCTCGGATCGTCCTCCAGTACGAACGGCGGCGACCAATACGCCATGGCCTTCGCGTCGGCGCCCGGGTTTTGCAGGGCGGCCTCGTAGGGCTTGTAGAAGAAGTCGTCGGCGCTGCGCACGCCGCTGCCGGCAAGGTGCAGCTTCGGCGCCCAGGTGTTGTCAAGGGCGATGGACGCGTTGCGGGCGATTTCCTTGTCCCCTCGTTCGAGCAGCAGGTCGGAATGGGAATCGGAGTTGCCGGTGGGGTCGGAGTCGCGCAGGAAGGCCCCGATATGATCCTGCTCGACGGAAAGGTCGCCATCGTTTCCCAGAATCAGGTACACGCCGCTGGTGGTGTTGGATCCGATAACGGAGAGCAGCCGCGGGAAGGCATTGGCGATGAAGGCCTCCTTCTGGCTGTTATCGGCAAGGAAGCCCGGCACATCGAGGCCCGACTGGGCAAGCTGATCGGAAAGGGCGGAGTTGAGGGCGACGGTCTCACGGGAGATGCCCGCCCAGCTTTTGACCATGGCGCTTTCCAGGTTCACCTTGCGGTTGTCCACCGCGCGTGCATCGATGGAGATGGCGTTGTCCTCAAGCGTGCCCTTCACGCCGCTGAACGCGAGCACCGAAATGGGCAAGGCGCCCTGAATCAAGACGATCACGGCCAGCGAGACCATGAGGACTCGAAGGAAGGATATCTTTCGTTTTCCCTTTGCCGCACCTGCATCGGTGCGCTTGCGTTCGCGATGCACTTCTTGCTACTCCGTACCCTCGGCTGCGGCTTGGAGCTGCTGGCAGAAGGAGGCGTACCATTGCTCGAACGCGGCATCGCCCACGTACGGCTCAAGAGCCTCGGCGCGCGACTGGCCGGCGGCCATGGCCGCCTGAACTGCCGCTTTGTCGGCGGTTGCCTTATCGTTGAGCGAGTGGTCGAGCACCTTGCGCGCGGCATAGGCGTTGTCGAAGCTCTTAAGCGAGTACAGCTCCACGTCATCGAAGGAGTCCATGGCCATGGCGATGCAGTCGCGGGTCTTAGGGCTCACGGAGAGGTTTTCGTCTCGAATCGCGCTATCGAGCTCGTCGATATTGTTCGCGTCGGTTCGCACGGGCAGGTACGACGACGTCGCCGCGAAGCGCAGGTTGTTCTGCTTCTCCGTGAACCATTTCAGGAACTCGCAGGAAGCGTATTCGTGCTGCTCGTCGGATTTCGCCACCGCCATGCCGGCGCCCTGCTGAGGGGCCACGGCGTTTCCGCCCTCGAAGGCGGGCGGCATGATGATGCGATAGGCGATCTCGTGCGTCCCGTTATCGTCGACCACCCGGTCGGGGAAGTACGCCGCCGATGCGGTGGAACCCGTGTAGCAGATGATGCCGCCTGTCTTCACGTCGTCGGAGCGGAACTTGCCCACGGCGTCGAAATAGCCGCTGACGTAGGGGACGTAGTAGTTGTCCCACAGGCGGCGGGTTTTTTCCTTATCTGCGTTGACCTGGGCTTTGCCATCGGCATCGGGTGCGAGCAGGTCGACGCCCATCTGCCTCATGCCGATGATGAAGTAGTTGGACAGGGAATCGCGGCCGTAGAACGCCTTGCCGTCGTCGGGGATGTCGGGCGTCAGCGCATCGGTGTATGCGTAATAGCGCTTCGCGGTGGCGGCGATGCCCTCCTGCGTTGCCAGGTCGTCGATGGTGGCGCCTGTGGCCTGGGCGAACGGCTCCCAGTCCGTCTCATCGAGCATGGTCACCTCGGTGGATTTCGCCACCGGCAGCAGGTACAGGGAATCGTCGTCTTCGAAGCGGCCCTCGTCAAGGTAGTCGGGCACATAGTTGGACAGCTCATCGGGCGTGAAGTAGTCCGTCAGATCGGCGAGCTTGCCCTGCTGCTGCACGTTATAGGCCGTGTCGGCGTAGGAGGAGAACACGTTGGGCATCTCCTCGGCGCCGACTTCGCCCGCCGACGAGTTCGAGATGGCCTTCTCCAGCTCGGGAACCGACCCTTGGGTCTTGCTTTTCACGTAGATGCCCTTTTCCTTGCCCACGGTGGAGTTGAACTCGGACACCAGGCTGTCGAAGGACGCCTGCTGGGCCCCGTTGTAGTAATCCCAGACGGTGATGGTGGTGGGGTTGCTCGGGTCCAGCGTGACGGCGGCTTTCCCGCCATCGCCGGCGCAGCCGGCGGAAAGCGCGGTGGCCAGCACGCCGGTAAGGGCGAACGCGGCAAGCACGGCTTTCCGGGGGCGGGCGCGGTGCGCGCGGCGGCTACGACGGCTGCCGGCAGCGCCGCCTTCCTGGCTAACGCCTGCTGCGCGGCGGTTGGTGCGCATGTGCATGCTGGGTTCCTCCTAGTGCTTGGCCGGCTCCGTATCGGCGCTGGTCGAAAGTTTCGTATCGGTTGGGCGGGCTTCTGCGG
>ERZ1035027.318-NODE-318-length-29244-cov-25.755935_pt1 | contig 29244 bp, 44 predicted proteins | sample MGYA00520604_ERZ1035027 | MGnify/ENA primary metagenome ERZ1035027 (study PRJEB33766, sample SAMN09781743) | gut metagenome | biome: gut microbiome | host: Homo sapiens | place: Madagascar | study: EMG produced TPA metagenomics assembly of the PRJNA485056 data...
ATGCTGAGACAATCCAAGGCGATACTGGAGAGCGTAGATTACCATGAGAGAGTCGTTAAATCTTGTGAGGGAATGCTACTGCAACTCAACCCCCAGATAGCCAAAGAGAGGGAACAGACTGAGAAAATCAGCAAGCTTGAAGGCAAGGTTTCCGGCATGGAAGGCAAGGTTGACAAGATGATGGGATTGCTCGAAAAAGTTTTGAACAAGTAATCTTCTATCTATTCATTTAAAATCTTATGATTATGGTAATGATTGAGATTACAGAGGACAAGTTTGATGGCTTGTACGAAAACGTAGAGAAAGGTTTACGCTACTTCGATAAGGCTATGAAATGCTTGGGCGAAATGAAGCGTGACAGCCGTGGCAGATACGGAGAAAGAAGCCGTATGCCGGACTATAGAGGTCGTGGTGGCAGAGGTGGTATGCGTGAATACGACGACTACGATGAAGAAATGCGTGACGGTCGTGAGCGCAGAGAGAAACGTGACTACCAAGACTGGGAGGAATAATAATAACTAACTATGTGGGTTTGGTCACGACATAAATGTCGGAGCCAGACCCATTTAAATTTTAGACGATTATGGCTACAAAATATAGAGAATCGCTTGATGCGTATGATTACAAACCGAAAGAAATGGTTGCATATCTGAGACACAACGGCTGGCACTTCAACAAGAAAATGTGCGAGTGGGCAGTGGCTCAGATGAAAAAGAACGGAAAACGCATAAAGGCAATGAGTAGCGAGAGTGTAGAAGAACTGCTGAGAAAACACGATGTTGAGTTAGAGAACAACATCGGCCATGATGCCTGCTATATTGCCAATATGTGTGTGGCAGACTTCTACGGCAGCTCGATAATGGACGAGAAATCTCTTGCCAAGTTTGTGAAAGACTATGTTGATGACGAGGACCAACAGGATGGCTTTATCTTCAACCGCTTCTATGCAGACTGCGCTCATAATGGGGTAGGTATTCCTTGGGATGAGATATTATGACAGAACAGGAAATTTACTTGGAGCAGTATGACTGGACTATTCGTGTGTGTTATAATGTAAAGGATAAGGATTGCTGTATCATCAGGAAGAGTTTGCTAAAGTTGGGATGCAAGGGCGAACCTTTGGATGATGCCTGCAATCTTATCATGGAGAATAAACCCAATAAAGGTATTACCTACTCTAATATAGACAAGCATCAAACTGTTGTTTCTGTAGGTTTTACAATAGAGGAAAGTGAGTTCGTGAATAGCATTTCTCATGAAATGCTTCATGCGGTTCAGCATATCGCTGAAAAGTTTTCGCTCGACCCAAAAGGAGAAGATGTTTGTTATCTTATGGGTAGTCTTATGCAAGCCGTGTACCTATTCTACATATAAGGTGGGCAATTAATTTTGTCCACCTTATATAATTATATCCAATAAGTAATATACACGTCAAGAAACCCTGCAACCTCTGCCATATACCACACAGGCTTATATCTTTCGTCATCGTCCGAACAGCTTACGAGTAGCAGATAGATAAGAGCTATTACAGCCGTTGGCACCCAGCACACCGACAAACACCAGCCTACACACCCTGCCGCAGCTATAAGCGCACCTCCTTTGTGAATAGGGTAGGCATCAGCATCGAGATAGTTGGGTGCCGCACCAACAAACATCAGTCCTGCGCAACCTATGAAGGCGAGGCACTGAATGCCCTTACCTGTGGCGAGCATACATATCATCATCAGTACCGCACACGTAACCATTACAAAGGTAAACACCCATCCATAGTTCCGCTTGCGCTTATCGCCAATTACCTCACTACCCGTACAATCCTGTAACTGGTAATATATATCGCTCACCATCGCAGGAACACCAAAGCGCATCGCTGCGAGGAGCAGAAATCCTCCAAGTAAGAGGAAAGAAATAACACTTAGTATATACATAGTCTTTTCTTTTTAATTAGTTACACACTCATCTCTAACATCTTCGGGTAGCCTGTCTTGTAATCGTAAGCCTCCACTTCTTCAAGACTCATCAGCCAACCTACAGCAGCCTTATGGCTTGCCGTAACGTTAAAGCACTCCAGGGCGTACATCTCCAATGCAGAGAGCAATCGAATAGCTTCGTCGCAGTCAATAACAAACTTTGCGCCACCAAGCCATAAGGTTGTAGTCTTCTGTCCTGCTGCTTTTGCAATGTTGGTTGAGTTCATCAGTCCGACTCGTGTCGCCTTGTCGAGCCATTCAAGCACTCCGTTCAGCAAGAATCCGTTCACGGATGACGAGGTGTCGTAGGCTGTAATTTCGGCTATCTTCTCGACCTTTGCCTGTTCGAGTTTCAAGGCATCCATCTTTGAAACGAACCAAGCGAATGCCTCTTGAACCTCGTCCTCGTTATACTCACTGACAGGCACAGTACACTCGTAGCACTCGTATACTCCCATCTTCTCGTCAAGTACAGCACCAAGATGGCGAACCACCATGTCTCCGTTTTCATACTTTTCCTTATAATCCCCTTGAGGGATAAAGGTCTTGATAAAATTAATCTTTTCCATAACTTAATTTTGTTTACAATTACTATTTATATTTGTGTCTATCCACTAAATCCTTGCTTACTCGCTACTTACATAGAGATAGGAGTGTATTTTAAATAGATAAATAGATTAACAAGCGAAAACTGGCAGAACCACGTAGCTGTACGACTTGCCGACGTTGAGGTTGCTCGCACTAATACTGAAGAACCAAGCGCTCGCAGCATTGCTCTGCGATGAAGTCCATCTGTATTTGTTCTTCACGAAGTTGTAATAGTCAGTCGCAACTGTCTCGCCATACAGGGTTTCCAGCACCTGCTTGATAATACCGATGTTTGCTACGTGTACGTATTCCTGGCCAACCGACATGACAAATCCATGCAAATCCTCACCGCCAAGGTTGAATATCTGACCATAAGCAAAATCAAAGGCAGGCACAGACAAGCTTCGTTCCTGCGCTTCCTGACGGATAAGAAACGATGATGACTCTCCGTTGTAATAGTAAGCATCATTCACGCTATTACCATTCAGGGCAATAGAGTTGAACTGCAAGTTCTGCGTACACCACGCCGCACTTGACAGTTTTGACACATTCTTAATATCGCTTGTGCGAATACAGAAAGTACCATGATTGATAGAAAGTGAAGCGTCTGCCACCTTAATAGCTACCGCATCATCGGCATTCTTGCCTGCTGCCACCCAGTCTTCGATGTAATATTCATTTTTATTCATATCGATGACAAAAATACCCGCCTTGAACTGGTAGAATCTGTAATCGATAAGTCTCTGCGGAACACTCGCTGTATATGTTCTCGAGTTCTTGTTGAAGCTGACATTATAGCCATCTTGGTCGTTAATGACAACTGTGTACTCCTTCTTGTGTGGAACGAACACTGTCACCTGACCTTTCTCATCTGTCTGATAGGTAGTGGCCTTCTTGTCAACTGTCACAATAACAGGAATACCTTCCCATGCTGTACCCACGTTCTCAACGTACTTTGTAGCCGTAATGATTACCTTCTCCATACTGTCCTCGTTGTATGGCAGATATTCCACATTGATATTGCGGCTACCCAATACTGCTGTATATCCTTGAGGAGCGATAGGTTGAGCATTGCCGTATTCCGGAAAGACGACTTGGTAATAGTTGCCTCGGTCGATGACAAATGTAACCTTGCCATCTGCGTTGGTAGTATAGGTCTGTGGTGTTTTGCCGTTGTTCAAGAATACATTAATCTTGATACCAGCCACCTTGATAGACTCTATAGAAGAAGCTATGGTGACAGTCACTTCCTCATCGGTGTTGATAACATCTACTGACTTGGTTTCTCCGTGCCTGTTTGTCACAGATATTGTTGATCCTGACAGCTCTACATTGCAAGTTTCTGCGCCAGTCGTCGCAGTCTCTGCTGCTTTGATGGCTTTATTTGTATTATCGGCAGCGGTATTAGCAGCGTTGATAGATGTAGTAAGGGCATTGAGGTCTATCTTGTCAAGTTTACCCTTGTCGGAAGGTGACATAAAGCCAGCACTACCAGGAGATATAAAAGGCTTGCTTTTTTCGCTGTCACTTAACTCGGAGTTAGAACGTGATGTGTTTGTTGGTGCTGTGGCTTTAGGGACAACAAGATATTGGTGTGAACCATCGGCAAACTCAATTCTGATAGCTGTTTCAGATGGTTGATCATTATCGCCATTCCATGCGTTATTCAAAACTGGGTCGTAAAATTCCAACTTAGCCACAGCTCCAGCCTTTTTGACATATTCTTGAAGGTCGAAGGTAGGAACGAAGTCACCAAGTTTCTCCCATTTTGTTGCATCAACATCTCCTGCTAAATCACCTGCGTCTGTCAGGTCACCTGTGTAGATGTATTCTGCGTATTTATTGTTATCGCCATCCTTGTTTCCTTTGAGGATATAGATATGTTTTTTGATGTTGCGAATATCAGTAGGGAGTTCTGTTACTACCTCAAAGAAGGTGGTGTCAAGATTACCTAACTGAGAAAGAGGAACATTACCTCCAGCATCAAGTGAGGCAATACCATTAGCTTTGCCTTTTGTGTTTGTAATTCCTTTCGCTGCTGCGTTTATCTTATCTCTGATACCAGAAAGAACCAATGCAAGTCCCTCTGCGTCAAGATAACTGTTATATGTTTCGTTACTCATATTTATAGCTATTTAAATTAACCAAATGCTACTATAAAACACTGCTGAATTTCACCGCTATTCAAAGGCTTGGCTACTCCTCCATTGTTATTAAGGAGACCAAGCTTTGAACGGTCGTGGGTTTTGAAGCCTGCTGCCTCTACATTACCATAGAAAGAAGTGTCTCTCCAAATAGTTACCCATTGGGGAACAGATACACCTTGATCTTCGTCGTCATTAGCACCTATTGTAACTTCAGCATTTCTTAGATTAATAAAAACAGGAGAACTACTGTTAGACTCAATACTATTGACTCTATCTATGCTATTACCACCCATATCAAGAGTATTCTTCATGCTTTTGCCTCCATCCAGCCTGAGATACTCATCTTTGAGTTTGTCCCAGATAGCCTGGGCAATCTTCTCGATGGTAATGGCATTGTTTTCAATCTCCTGAGTGCCTACTGCACCTTCTTGGATATTGATTCTTTCTACAGCTCCATTTCCAAGGATGCTTGAAGTAACTGCGTGTTCAGCTAATTTACTCTCTGTGACAGCTTCATCATGGAGCTTTTCGGTTGTTACGGAGTAGTTCGCTATCTCGTCAGTACCAACAGCACCATCCTGGATATTATCTCTCAGAACCGCACCTGTTCCAAGTTTTTCGGAAGTAACAGCTTCGTCCGCTAACTTTTCGGTTGTTACAGATCTGTCCTCGTAATCTTCCGTTTTCATTTGAGGAACTTTCGTTCCTAACCTAATATCTTCTCTAAATGTAGGCATAACAAATTTCTTTTGGTTGAGTTGATGTAAATATCTTAATTTTGAATTGAGAGGATGGTATGCGGATTCTGAAACAGAAAGATTTATTATCCTTGTGTCTCTTTATCGGAACTCGATACCATTTATCATCACCGCAATTTTGCCTGATAACAACCTTTCCCGGGTTAACAAGATTGATTGTTAAGTACACATTGCGATGCACGCTTAGTTCTTCGGAAACCCAAGCATTTTCTTCGTTGCTATATGAAGTAGCTACCTTTTCCATCTTATTTAGTTTGGTTAGCACCCAGTTGCTGAAGAGCAATAGAATACATTTGATTAGCCTTAGAATCATCATAGGCAGAAAGAAGTAAGAAGGCAAGATAGTAGATGAAAGCACCACGGAAGTTGTCGGAGATTTCGACAGAATCGCCCTCCTCGCCACTGCCCTTTGTTACGTCTGTAGGCACGCCTACATAAGATACGGAAATCGTTCCATCGGAAGGCATAGGCTGCACCAAGACCTGCAGTGGCTTAACGCGCATGATGGCAGCTTGTGGCCGGTCGATGGTTCCCTTGGAAGTGTCATCAAACATCATCAGTGCCTCATCAGAGGTGTCCTCTACAGGAATGACAGCCTTGTGCCACCCCTTGCCACGCACACGGTTGATATTGAACACAGAGACAGACGAAGGCATTGTGATAACGCCAATATCCTCGTGCCCATCAAAGGAAGTTACCGTCATAGTAGCGGTTGTAGATGCCACATCTGAAGAAGCATTCTTCTGTGTAGAAGAAGATGATGAAAGTACCGAAGAAGCGGAAGCAGTAATAGCAATCCAATGTAATGCATCCGGAATCTTGGCGCGGATAATATTCTCCATGTACACGTCATCTTTATCGTCTGTGATATAAGATGTACCAGAAGTTTCCTCGTCAATACACCATCGGACCTGTTTTATGATTTTATCTACTTTCATTATACCTTATTTATATATAGCGGATTATGGCTCGAAGTCGGGGAAGATAATGTTGTACTTTGACGCCTGTTTCATGGCATTAGCCAAAGTGCGGTAATCTTTATCAAAGCGCTTGTTGACATACTCAATAACGTCTGCAGTAGAAACAACACCCATCACCCGCTCCTTCTCAGGCTCTGTATCATTGGTTTCTCTTGCGGTCTCCTTTTTTGGCCAGCAGCCAATAACTCCTTTTTCGGCATTCTGGCCTTCAGTTGGTTTATCTTCGTGCACTTGTTCAGCTTCTTGCTTCTCCTTATCAAGAGCAGCCTGCTCGCCCGGGTATTCCTCCTCGGAGTGCTCGAGAATGATGGTGTTGTTAAGAAAAAGAGGGTTGGACTCCAGGAGATCCTGGCAGTATCTGTTGCGAAGTGTCAGTGACGGATACTTGTTGATAACCACATTGCCGTTAGTGAAGTTGTATCGTACCTTGTTGCCCTGCTTTCCTTCAAGCAGATAACTTACATTATTATTGCTGACTCTCGCCTTGTATGTTTTAATCATATTTCTTTAGAATTTAAAAAGGGGGCGAGGCTTACCGCACCCGCCCCCAGAATGAGTAAATATATGTTGGTTGAAATGAAAAAGAGCTCACGTTACGCAGCTACGTCCTGACCTGCGTATACAGACCAAGCTGAACCATCGTAGTAATAGACAGTACCAGCCTCGTAGGTTGTCTCACCATTGACATAGTCCTTAGTAAGAGCCACCTTCATACCCTTTCCAGGAGTAGCAGGAAGCTTAGCAGCAGAGATGATTGCGCCCAAAGACTCGGTAGCAATCTTGTTGATTTTGCTTGCAGGGCCGACAAGGATAGAGTTGTAACCACGGAGAGCAACAGAGTCTGCCTCTTGGTGAATCCATCGCTTTGCGTCACGAACCTCGCCGCCACCCTTGGACATATCGTTGGTCTGCTCGCGCTTACCAATTTTGACGTAACGACGTGAAGCCTTAGGGTCGAAGATGACCATGAAGTCAGACATGCCCATAAGGTCGAGTGTCTGAGCCCAGATAAAGTCGAGAGATCCGAATGTGTCCTTGAATCGCTTGAACGACAAATCGAACTCATTGTGGTTGATGAAGTCGTTCTGATGGCTGCCCTCAAGCTTGATATTCTCAAGTCTCTCGATGGCGTTCTTGCCGCAGAAAGCAAAGCAGCGGTCGTTCTCAGAGAACTCTGTGAACTGCAACTTTGAGATAGCAATCAGGTCGGAGAGAGTGTACTCGTCACCAATGGCGTAAGTGTTGGTAAGCTGATTGATGATGCCCTCAGAGGTGTATACATCTTCAATCTGGCCATCGCCAGTCTCAGCCTTGAAACGAGACTTAATGCCCATCAGGTACGTGCGCTCAGCACGGAGATTATACTTGATGATAGCATCGGTCTTGAGGTCTGCCACCGTGATAGGCTGTTCCTTCTTTACCTTTTCGTAGTCGTCAGTAAAGACGATGTTGAGCAACTTCTTCTGTACATAGACAGACTTCTCGCGAGGCTGGAAGTTCTCTGGGGTAATGGTAAGCTGAGACTCGGATGCCGCAGAAGAAGCAGCGAGCAGAGTAGTGCCTACCGGGATTTCAGGACAAGTCATGTTATCGAGGTTTTCGCGCGTATCGCCCTCGTTCTTAGGAATACCATTAACGGCCTGCATGACAGCCTTCTTGCCGTTAGCCTCAATGACGTAGAGCATGAGTGTGCCCTCGGTCTTAGTCTTAGAACCCTCCTTGTAACCAGGGACACCCGACACGATGACAGTGGTACCCTTGTAGAAAGGACGGATAGAGCCAGAGAAGTTGGTAGAGTTGATTTCTACTGTATCGCCAGCTACAATCTTCTGGGTAACCTGACCATCAAGAGTCTCGCCACCCACACGCTGATGAGAGACAGACCAGTTCTTGATATTGACGGTCTTTGCCATCCGGCGAACGATAGAGAGGATAGGAGTCTTGAAAGGATAGAACTTAACAATCTCGGAGTCCCACTCCTTGTCGAGCAGACCACCCTCGCGAAGCTGAGTGGATGAAGCCTGAGATCCTGTTAGGTCCTGTCCATCCTTCTTACCGCCTGGACTCAGTCGGTCGTTAGTATCAGGATTGACAGGCTCTTTCGCATCAACCGTTTCCTTAGATGCGGGTTCAACGCCCTCGTTGCCAATCTGTGGCTCAACATTGTCGGCCAAAGCGAGAACGCCACCACCCGTTGCAACTGCGAGTAACATCAGCACCATCTTTAAGACGGACTGAAAGGAAAAATAATTCATTACTTTCTTCATGTTATATACTATTTAAAAATCGTTATCGGTTAATTGCTTCTGATGCCATCGAAGAAACTCTCTCGCTTTATGGCCTTAGCAGGCTCGTTTCCGCTTCCTGAATTGGCAAGAGAAGGAGGCATACCTCCCTCTGTCTTAGAGGAGCGCACCTTGTTCTGGATCTTCTCGTTACGAGCCTGCATGGCAGCTTCCTCGCGAGCCGAAGAAATGTCAGCATCGTAGCTGTATGCGTTCTTAAAGAGCTTCCATGTTTCGGCAGAGATATTGCCATCTTCGGCGTCCTGTATAACGCCAAACACTTTGCCCCAAAGGTCGTTAGTTTCCTCGTCAGAGAGGCCTAAACCCTGTAACGTTTCGTAAGACTTTCGGAGATTGTCATCGAGCTGCTGCGAGTGCTTCTCCTGTTCGGCAACCTTCTCCTGAAACTTGGTAATCTGAGTAGCTACCTTCTTTCCAAGCTCCTCATCTTCGAGTGCCGCCTTGATGTCGATACCCTGCGAAGCCATCCACTCGAAAGGATGCATATTCTTCCGTGTAGAGTCGAGCACCATAGCCGCCAGCCACTTGTTGCTGTCGAGCATCTTTGAGAGAGCCTTTCCGCTATCCTCGTACTTGGAAAGCATATCGGCATCGTCGTTCATGGCGCCATAGCGAGCCTCCTTGTCCTCGAAGTCGATGTCGGAATGACGCTTAGAGAAACGCTTGGAGAAGGCCGTGCGGTTAGGGCGCTCGTCCTCAGCAGGAGCATCGTGTTCCGTGTCGGCAGAAGTGGCGTTTGTCGCCTCTTCAGCTTCCATCATTTTAGCTTGTTCTTCCTTTGTCATTTTAAAAAATAATTATGTAAATAATATTTCTGCAAATATCACGAAAAAACAGGCTTGGTTTTCCGTTAGTAACCAAGGGTAATCGTACAGGGGGAACAATGGGCAAAGAGAGGATATACATTTCTTATTTTTGCGCTAAAACAACAAGAATCTGTATATAAAAATGACAAAAGCAAGGATATTGACTCTTAGCAGGGTAATGCCTGGAAAGAAACTGTACAGTTCGGTAATCAACCGGGCATCGAGGCAAGCGCATGGTAACGACATGGAGCTATTGCAGCGATGCAGGAGCGCATGGAACAGCCTGAGTGGGGTAAGAGAGACGAGGGCGAGAACCATGAGATACTGCATGGGAGACCAATGGGGAGATACCATCAAGGTGTGGGATCACGGCTCCTACGTCTACATGACTGAACGGGAGTATATGGAGCGAAAGAACACTACTCCGATGAGCAATAACGTGATGGCGAGCATACTGGAGTCTATAGGCGGCCTCTATGCCAAGCAAGGAACGGAACCCGTGTGCTTTGCCAGGGACAACGACTCAAGAGCTATCAACGACATGATGAGCGCGACCCTGCAATGTAACTGGCAGTCAACGTATATGCAAGACCTGTTGAATCACGCCATCAAGGACTATGTGATAGGCGGCCAAATGTACGCAAGAGAAGGGTGGGAGTCGAAGCAGCTCGAACTTCCTGACGCGTGGACGGAGCTTATGGAGCCTGACTTTATGTTTTTCGAGTGCGGCAGCGACCCGAGACATGAGGACATCAGCCTGATAGGTTGCCTGCATGACGTGAGCAGAGAAGATTTGTACCAGAAATTTGCGCGACCGGAGTTTGGACTGACGATAGATGACCTTGACAGCATCTTTTCCATACAAGACGTGAGCGATGACGGAGTGGGGTATGAGTTCAACGAGGAGAAGAACCTTGGCAACATAAGCTTTGACCACACCAATAAGTCGAACCACTACGTGAGAGTGATAGAGGTATGGACTACCGAGACCAAGATGCGCCTACAATGCTTTGACCCTATAGCCACGAACGCCAACAACTCGTACTTCAAGGTGGATATGGACGATACGGCCATGATAGAGAAGCTGAGATCGGACAATATTAAGCGCAAGAAGATGTATGACGATAGGGGTGTGCCAGAAGACGAGAGAGCCTATATCGTATCGGAAGAAGTAGCTGACAAATACTGGTACTACACCTATATGGCACCAGACGGAACCGTGCTGTGCAAGGGGGAAACCCCATACGACTATAAGAGCCATCCGTTTACAATCAAGCTATTCCCGTATCTCAACGGCAAGATACACCCATTCTTAGCGAACGTGATAGACCAGCAGAGATACATCAACCGCCTGATTGTGATGAACGACATGGCGATAAGAAGCAGCTCGAAGGGTGTGTGGATGATACCAACCACCGTGCTTGGCGGCAAGAGCCCGGCAGAGTTTGCCGAAGAAATAGTGGAGTATGACGGGCTGTGCTTCTATACACCAAGGCCCAATATGCCACAAGTGAAGCCTGACATCATCACCTCGAATGCGGTGAATATTGGCACCAACGAGTTGCTGCAGATAGAGCTGAACCTGATACATGAAGTGTCGAACGTGAGCGGGGCGCTGCAGGGTAAGACACCATCGGCAGGAACTTCTGCATCGAGATATGCCCAGGAGACACAGAACGCCACCACCTCGCTGTACTCGATTCTATCGGATATGGACGTGTTCGCAGAGAAGCTCGCCACCAAGAAGTGTATGACCATACAGCAGTACTACGAGAACGGAAGAAAGATACTGAACAAAGACAACAACAGCACTATATTCTACGACCGATATACGGCAAGAGACGTACATTTCAAGACAAGCATCAAGAATGCAGCCGCCTCTACCACATATCAGTCTCAGATAAACGACAGACTTGACCAGTTGCTGCAAATGGGTGCTATCAACGTAGTGCAGTATCTGCAGAACATCAATGCTCCATTTGCAGACAAGCTGCTTGCGAGTGTTCAGGAGCAGCAGGCACAGCTTGAACAGATGTATCAGCAGCAACAGCAATTAGCAATAGCACAAGGCGGTGGAAAGATAGAGAACGGAGTGGTGCAGGGAGCCAACCAGGAAACGGTGAACCAAGCACAAGAGTATTTACAGTCAGCATAAAGAGATATGACAGAAGAGACAAAATTGATAACCATCAGCATGGATTCCATCGAAAGCGATGTGATGAAGCAGGTTTCTGTTATCGCAAAGAGGCAGAAAGACAAGGCGGGCGATTCTCTGTTTGGAAACACGACTTTATCGGCAGTAGAGAAAGTTGTGATAAGGCAATACATAGAATCTGCAGTTCGCAGTTTTGCTGGCGAACTGGCACCAGTCGTAAAAACATATATTGACTCTTCTCTTCCTGCATCAGTCACTTTCAATGTTATCAGACTAAATGACGGACACAAGAATGCCTTTGAAAGCTGTTTTATGGGATATGTGAGAGCATATACAACCTATATGGTGTTGACTTTGAGCGGTACAGAGCAAGCCAAAGTGTATTCGGACGAAGCAAATATGCTTCTGAAAGATGCGATAAAACTTGTGTTCGACAAAGAGGCTCCTTCGGCTGGAGCTAAAACGCTGAAAGATATGACAGGCTCCATAGAGAGTGATCCTCAGTTAGAAACCATTAAATAAGGAAAGATATGATATTAAAATTTCAGATTATCAAATCGGTAGTAGTTGACGAGGTAAAGAGGGCAACCTACCTAAAGGCCAAGATAGATGGCGCTACAGACGACAGAGCCATCAAGATGAGTTTTAACGAAGCTGCTGGTGACGAAGCGGTTCACGAAAACACTTTAACACACGATTTCCAATCAGCATTGGAGATTACAAAGGTTATACTGGCAGACTATTTGGCTCCAAATGCTCAGACATCAGGCGATAACGTTATCTACTACAACGATAAGGATGACGATATAGTAGAGTTTGTTATTGTCGTATCTCGCAGGTGCAACGGAACACTCTCTGATACTTTGGCAAGATTAGTGGCAAAGTATGTGGAAGACTATATGATATATCAGTGGTGGTTAAAAACTACCAACCTTAAACAGGCTGAACCTTACTTGCAGTCATTGACATTTGACGAGCAGAACATTCGCAGATGCTTTGTGCTGAGCGGTCCGTCCGTTCCAACCATACCATACACCAAGACGCTGACAGCAAAGGTGGATGGAAGCGACAACGGAGGCGGTGTGACTATTGAACTTGGCAATAAGGAAACTACCCTATCCTATTCTATTGACGATAGTGCAATAGACGATATTGAAGCCAGAAGCAGCGACCCCAGCATTCTTGAAGTACAAAGAAGTGCCGAGCCTCATGCTTTCTGTCTCGTGCCTATAAATACAGGTGTGACAACCGTAACCATTTTCTCCCGTCATAGCGACAATCTAAAGAGGGAAGTAGAGATAACCGTAACAAAGGAGGAGTAATATGGAATTCAATACATTACACCCCATGCACCATGACAGAGAAAGGGGATGGAAAGCAACGCCCAACCCCTTTGCACCGAAGCAGCCTATGGCGACCCGCTACCACACAGACAAGCATATCTTTGTGTATGCCAACCAACTTTGGTACGACATAGATGCGACGACAAACCTGCTGAGTAGAAGCCGCAGAAGCATCAACGATGCGCAGGCAGACACCCTGCCGACAAGTGAGAATGATCATGAACGGCCTTTGTTCTACCGATGGTTTGACAAGTACATGAAGAAAGCAGAAGGATTGTTGACCGCCTATCTGATGAAAAAGGAGGGGGTTGTAAGAGACAACGCCATCAAGGAGTGGGACGAACAGGAGATATGGCTAAGGATGCCAGACTACTGGGATGATACGAGGTATGACTCCTTGGTGCAGGCCATACATAACTATATAGCGGCAGGAGCGCTGTATGAATATTTCAAACTGACATTGACGAGCAAGGATCCGCTGACGGCAGACAAGGCAGCAGAGGTAGAAGATGCAGAATTAGACATACTGGATGCATCGAATGCTACTAAACCCGGCAGTGTGCATAAACCCTATAAACCATTTTAGAGAACATGGAGGACTACAGCGATATAAAGACGGTGAGGGAGGTGATGGCAGAGAAGCGCGAGAAAGCCAAGCGTATACTGCCCGCCACGAAGAGCGCCCAAAAGGAGTTCTTGAGAGACTTCCTCGCCCGTCATCAAGAGAAGTTTGAGGACTGCATGGACCAGTTGGCCGAGTATGACCCAAAGACATACGCAACCATATACAAAGACCTGATGAAGCACATGATACCAAAGCAGAGCGAGGTGAGTGTGACGCACGGACTGGACGAGGACTTTAAACAGCTGGCAGCGCTGAGTATGACCAAAGTGGGAGAGAATAATGAGATAGACGTGTCGAAGGTGCCCGAGATAAAGGACGCAGACTTTGAGGAACTACAATCATTAGCAGATGGCGATAGTTAAAGAGGCAGAGATAGACGAACTTGTAAGGGAGAACAGACGGAGATATGAAGAAATCTACGGCACGTATGACCCATGGACTGGCGAGAACTGCTATGACTTTGAGCATAGGGAGGTGCTGGAGCTTTCGGATTTCATGATCAAGAAGATGTGGGTTCCGAAGGAGTGTATGCGCACATTGCTGTACAGGCAGCTGAGGCAGTTGGGAAGCCTGAGAGAATTCATTATCCGTGTGTGGCGGCGAGACTATGATGAAGGCAGCAGATATACCAAGCAGCTCATCATGATACTGACCTTTGAGATTATGAAGGTGAGGTTTCGTGAGGACCCAGAGTTCGCTCTATACGCCACAGACAAGATAGAGGACAAGATAACGGGAAACATGGTGCCCTTCAAGCTGAACTATCCACAGCGAAAGCTGCTGAAAATATTCGAAGATTTGCGCACCAGCGGAGCAGCCATCAGGGTGGTAATTCTGAAAGCAAGACAATGGGGCGGTTCGACCCTGACGCAGCTATACATCAAGTGGATACAAGACTACAGAAGGGACGGATGGAATGCTATTGTGCTGGCTCAACAAAAGAATACGGCCAAGAAGATAAAGGCTATGTACAGAAAGGCTTTGGAGAACCAGCCTGGATGGACAGTGGGTTGTCCCGGTGCAAAGTTGCAATTCTCGCCCTACGAGAACTCTCCCGATGACTTTCAGGTGACGGATGGAATGAGAGCCATCAGAAGAAGTACGCTTACCGTTGCGTCATTCGAGAACTTCGACTCTGTGCGTGGTAGCAACTTCCACTGTGCCCACTACTCGGAGGTGGCATACTGGAAGAAAACGCCTGAGCATGACCCGGAAGGTGTGATTTCGTCTATCTCGGGAGGTATCAGAAACCAAGAGGACAACCTCGAGGTATTCGAGAGTACAGGAAAAGGAAACTCGGGCTTCTTCTATGACAAGTGTCAGCTCGCCATGAACCCCGACAATAATGATGCCTACTCGTTTATATTTATCCCCTGCTACTTCATAGAACACGACATGGAGGAGGTGAAAGATGAGCGGGCTTTTGCGAGATGGCTACTGCAGAATAGAGACAGAAACACCAACCCAAGAGGCTACAGAGAGACAGGCAAGTTTTTCTGGCGAATGTGGGAGAAGGGTGCCTGTATGCAGGCTATAGAGTGGTACAGAAACTTCCGCAACAAGTTCACCACGCACTCCTTCTGCGCTACTGAGGCACCAATAGACGAGGAGGATGCCTTTAGAAACTCAGGCAATCTCGTATTCAATCCATACAGCATAGACGACCTGCAGAAGCGCTACAAGAAAGAACCGATGTACACAGCAGACATCGTGGTAGACGGAAACAAGAACGACAGCACTATACAGAAATCATCTATCAGTATAAGGAATGACGGGACAGGATGCCTGAAAATATGGGCGGCGCCCAATAAGCTGAAGGTGGAGAACAGATATGTGGTGAGTGTGGATATTGGCGGTAAGTCATCAACATCAGACTACACGGTGATGACAGTGATAGACCGTTTCGGCATGATACCTACGATAAAAGGTAAGCCTGAGGTTGTGGCGAGATGGAGGGGGCACGAGAGGCATGACCGCATAGCATGGATGGCGGCAGCGCTGGCCCACTTCTATGACGATGCGCTACTGGTGATAGAAAGCAATACGGCAGACCGCGAGAAGAACAACAACACAGAGGGCGATCACTTTGGAAGTATCATCAACGAGATAGCCTTCTATTACGACAACCTGTATCAGAGAACATCAAGCCCAGAGGACGTGAAGGATAACGTGCTCGCGAAGTACGGATTTCAAACGAACAAGCTAACGAAAGGCTGGGTGATAGACAACCTGGAGCAGTATGTAGACGATATGCTGTGGAAGGAACCAGACAGAGAGATGTATCACGAATTGAGGATATATGAGCGGCACGACGACGGAAGCCTTGGCAATATTGTAGGTAACGGCAACCATGATGATGTGCTGATGAGTACGGCAATAGGCTTATGGGTGAGCGCCAACGACATGGAGAAACCAAGGTGGGCACCTAAGAAGTGCGACACGCCAAAGGGAGACCGCGTACACTCGATGGCAAAATTCTAAAACGAAAGACTATTATGGAAAGGAATACAGAAAGAAAAGTGCTGAGTTTCGGCAAGGGTATGACCAACGTGCCCAGTGACATGATGAGTGAGGACAACGAGCTGGAGGTCTGTGACGGGTTTATCTACAGAGACGGAGAGTTGAAGCCGATACAGAAACCAGTGAAAATCGGCCAAACATCATCATCTATAATCATGTATGTACACAAGATGGCCGATTACAAAAACCTTATTGCAAAGTTGGAGCATACGCAGTCTATCATCTGCTACAAAATGACGGATGACGGGATAGACATGGATAGCGGCCAGACGTTTAGTATAGGAGAACCTTCTGAGATAACGAGTGTGGGCAATACGTTGATATGTGTTACAGAGAACGGCATACATTACCTGTTATTCAAAGGTACGAAGTATGTAGACCTGGGAACAGAACTCCCCAAGCCAAAGGTGGAATTCAGAACGTTTGCCACCAACCTGGCAATAGGCAGCGGAAAGGTATCTGCTCTCGATATAAGAGAGTTCTGTGAAACAAGCAAGAAAAAAGCCTACTACGACGACTCTGGAAGCCTGACCAGCGTAACGACCAGTAAAACCTCCACCTACTGGACTTATAAGCCAGTAAACGATGTAAACAAGATAAAAGCATTCCAAACAGCCGTACAGGGTCATGTTGCGTCTGTAATAAAGGAGGAAAAAGAAATAAACAAGTTCTGCTTCCCATTCTTTGTAAGATATGCTCTAAAACTGCACGATGGTTCTTATGCAAGAATCAGCAACCCTATTCTTGTATGTCCGACAATCAACAGAAACTTCAAAATAGCACCATACCGTCTCCGTGGGGAAGTATATGAAGAATCTGTTAACGGGCAGACATTAGACTTAGAGAACAGTAATAGTAGTGCAGCTATTTTTTTTATATACTCCATCGGGCATAGTGACCTATACTACAAAGCCTCTATAGAGGGTGCTGACAACTGGAAAGACATTGTGAAAGAGATTGTAGTGTTTGCTTCCGATGAAGTAAGGCCTTTTGATATAGATGGAGATTTCGAGTTTAAAGAGCCGTTAGAAATGGATGGCTACTGCTATATGAACCAAGTTTCTGGCAAACAGAAAGATTTAGGCGGTGGAATATTAGGTAGCCCTGTTATTGACTTCAATAGAAGTTATAAGTTTACATATGATGACTACAAAGCGAGGTCGGTTATTATGCCTAAACATGTGAAATCGGACAGGGAGATTATAGATGAGTTGATGAACAAGACGCAGTTTTACAAACTCTTTGCGATAAAGACAGATGAGGCGAACGGTAAACTTGAATATGCTCCTATAGCCAAACATGTGGTAGAAACGCTGACGGAGCAAGAGCAGCTAAAGACGGATGATTATTACGGATGGGCAACTATGGTGGCGAAGAAAGTGTACCCATACAATAACCGTCTGAATATGACAGGTGTGAAGAGAAAACCATTCAGCGGTTTCAGCGACTTTATACCTATCATAACAGGAGAGCAACCTGGAATGTCGGGCGCTATCCCGTCTTTCCCTGATGCGAAGGAATACGAAATATACACACATATAGTAGCTAACAGTATGGACGCATGGGTGAAAGCAGACGGGTATTACACGGCCTTGCCAGAGATGATAGGCAGCTGGATATACTACCCAGACCCTAATGCAACAGAAATGCTGATTATAGACAAAGGAACTGGGAGCGCAGCCCACATAAAACTGAAAGTACACCCAAGGCTGAACGGAGCATACTGCTTTGACAAACTGCCATTCCCGAGAATAACGTATGACGGATTTGAAGATGACAATGCAAGGCCGGTGGTGGATCCGAACGCCCACGAGACGCTGGACTCAAATATCTACACTTCTGTGGTGAACAACCCATTTCTATTTGAAGCGAGTGGAGATAACACCGTAGGAACGGGAAGCATACTTGGGATCATAGCGAACACAGAGGCTATCAGTCAGGGCCAGTTCGGTCAATATCCACTGATGGTATTCACATCAGAAGGTATATACGCCATGAGCGTGACAAACGAAGGAATGTACGGCAGTATACACCCCATATCGAGAGAAGTATGCCTTGAGAACTCTCCACTTGTGCCTACTGACAAACTGGTGTACTTTGCTTCGGAGAAGGGGTTGATGGCAGCGAGCGGAGCAGAAGTTGCTTGTATGAGTGAACAGCTAAAAGGTAGGTCAAGCATGCAGGATGGCGGATTTGCTAACTATCTAAAGGACTGCCTTATAGCCTACGACTACAGAGACTCACTCCTAAGGATATACAGCAAGGTGTACCCCTGGCAGTATATCTACAATATGGTGGACAAGACTTTTTCGGTAGTGGAGAACGGAGTGAAGGCAAAGGCGATGGCGAACGACTACCCAGACAATCTGATACAAGATACGGACGGAAACGTCTATTCGCTTACAACCAAGCCGGACATCGTTCATGACGATAATACTTACGGCGGAACCGTTACGACAAGAGCCCTGAAACTGGGAGGAAGCATTATGCAGAAATCGCTGAGGTCCGTCAAACACCTTATGGACACATCGGATAACGGCAAGGTGAAACTGGAAGTATGGGGAAGCAACAATGCCAAACATTGGGGAAAGTTGAACAGTCTTGGCGGTAAGCCTTGGGCATACTTCAAGATAAGATACACGCTTACTGGGTTTCGGGCATCTGACTCGTATGCAGGAACCGTGATAGAGATACAGAAGCGGAGAGAAGATAAATAAGACAAGAGAACAGAGGCGACTACTCATCACGAGCTGCCGCCTCTTTTAATAGTGAAATCAAATTACTTCAAAAGTATGGAATGTGTGAATATTTAGTAACAATACGTCCGATGATAAAACCAATGATGTATGCATAGAAGTGAAGTATGCCGTTGACTCCAGGCATGAGCATCGTGAGAACGATGAAAGGCATAACCACGCAACAGGAGTCCCAAAATCTGCCAGTCTTACCCCACATGATGCCTATGGCAGCGAAGATAACTCCCGAGAGCCCGACAGTGGGCTGAGACACATACGTCGGCAAGAAACTCGCCAAAACCGCAGCGAAGAGGCTTGCGCAAAGACATATACGATTGCGTAGCGACCACAGGACAACGAGGTTGGCTGCAAGATGAAAAATGTTGGCGTGACAAAACGAATATGTAAGATGAGAGACGAAGCTACTTCCGGGGAAGAAGCCTGCATTATCTGGACGGGCGATGAAAACCGCCAGACTTACGCAAGTGAGCAAGGTCTTTATCAGAAAGTTTGTCTTTGCCGAAGATTTCTTTGTGATGATAATATTCTCCATATTTCTTTCCGCAACTAATAGCCTTTCGCACTGTTTCTATGCTTGCATAGAACTCTGGCGCAGGCTGAGATACCAAGAAGGGAGTGATGAACCACAGTGACTTGCCGATGAACTCCTTCTGCTGAGACAGCTTGTCGAGTCTGCGGAACAGTTCGTAGTACATACGTTGCTCTCTTGGGCTCTTGGCATCGACCACAGTAAAATCGCCACGTACCATATAGCGCAGGACATTGTAAGCCGTTTTGGGGCTGACATAGAACCGAGGAGCATCATGACGAGCCGTCTTGATCCACGCCTCCTTCTGAGAATGACAGTTGGTGTAGACTTGCCTGTAGGCGCTAAGTAAATCGCGCCTCATAGCGACTGTAAGGTCAAATCCTCTTCTTGGCATAGGTTATTTTATTATAGTACGCTGCAAAGATACGCCTTATTTAGATAAAATCCAAATAATAAGTAGTATATTTATCGTTAAAGATTCTAAAAAGATGTTATTTAAGCAACGAATTGTTATAAAAATATCTATATTTGCAGCGAATTGTAATGCAAAAGGCGAATTTGGTGTACAATTAGCTCAAACTAACCAAAAATAAATAAAAAACTGAAAGTTATGGAAACAGAACAAGAAGAAAGTCCGCTTTCGGAAGAAGAGCGGCGTGCGATACGTTCGCGATTGCTTGACAGAGGCATATTCAAGCTGTATGAGATTGGGGTGAAGTGGATGCCCATCCCGCTAATGCTCGGTCACTGGTACGGAGTTTGGGACTATTCGAGATATTCGCGTCCCATTATCCTTGACACAGATATGAACGGCAACTGCGTGATATGGCTGTATATACTGGCTTATGTCTATATGCCGCTTGCCATGCTGCCAGCGAGTTATTTCTATAAATACTGCTGGATGTTCAGAATACCCTTCCTCTATTTTTTCGGTATTAATGCTATCAGAATATACTACAAGAGCTGGATGATACGCCCGGAACAGATAGAGGCGCATCATATATTTATTATATTCACAATTATACTTTACGTTTATGGATTCATTAAACTTACTTTTGAGCGAGGTACGAAATGCGCTTAGAATGTTGGAAGAAGGAGAGTGTGGTATGAGTAAGGAGCAGGAGGAGAATGCCTACAGAGCCATACAATACTACAAGAACGGAGTGAGTCATTTTGACGAGTTGACAGCGAGAGGCTGCATCTCACAGATGTACTACTACGACAGTGACACCCACAGGAGCTATGCTCCATTTGTGAGCTACGAGGATATAGAAAAGGAGTACAGACGCATAGGGAAGGACATACCGGACTACAATCTATGGGACTTCGCGGTAACGATGAACCTGATGTATTCGAACCACATAGAGTTGGTGAGAAAATGGACGAAAGACAAAGGCAGTCTGATGGGGAGGATGAGCGAGTTGTCGGTAAGTTTTTTGACTGACGAGGATACTGTCCATCCTACAGATAAGATATTCTGGTACATGATGGGATAGGTAAGACTACTAAGAGAAAAAGGTAAAAGAAAAGCGCATATCTTTGTAGGCAACAAAAATCAAAGATATGACAGAGATAATACATACATTTTTGCAAGAGCATCTATACAGATCAGCGCTGGTGATAGCTATCTGTATGGGTGCTCTTATCGTATCTATGGCCGTAGACCTGTTCTTCGGCATCAAGAAAGCGAGACAGAACGGAGAGGCTACGACCAGCATGGGGCTAAAGAAAACCTGCGACAAGGCAAGAAAGTATTTTTCGCCATTCATGGTAACGGTGTGCATAGACCTGATAGCCTGCATCGTGATGCCGTTCCCGGTATTCTCGATGATATGGGCAGGGTATTGCGTGTTCTGTGAGTTTATGAGTGTGAGAGAGAAATCATGGCAGAAGGCAGAGATACGCAAGCAGGAAAAGACAATCAGCATCCTATTGGAGAACAAAGACGACCTGGCAAAGGCTTTTGCTGAGGTGCTAAAGAAACAGCAGGAGGCAGAGAAATGAAGATAACGAGACTGCAGATGTATGAAATCCTGGAAGACTGGGGCAGAGTGAGCTACTTTCTGCATTATATCAACGAGTGGTGTGATGTTTTTCATATCAATACACCCATGAGAATGGCTCACTTCATGGCTCAGGTATGCCATGAGACCAGCAGGCTGAGATGTATGAGAGAACTCGGGAAGCCATCGTACTTCAGAAAATACGAGGAAGGAAGGCTTGGCAAGATGCTCGGTAACAACATGAAGGGTGATGGCGCGAGATATAAGGGCAGAGGACTGATGCACATTACAGGCAGAGCTAACTACAAGGCTTATCAGGACTCCGGGTATTGCAAGGGCGACATCATGGAGAATCCGGAACTGCTGGAAAAGCCGCTCGGTGCAACAAAGAGTGGCGCCTGGTGGTGGTGGAAGCACGGGCTGAACGAGTTGGCCGACAAGGACGATGTGGTGGCTGTGACGAAACGCATTAACGGAGGGACCAACGGACTGGCGAGCAGGAAAAGATGGTTGGCAAAATGTAAAAAGGTATTGTGCGCATGAAGTGGAATATAGTTATAATGGTATTTGCCGGATTGGTACTTGGAGGCTGCAAGACGAAGTACGTGAGTGTGCCTGAGATCCATACTGAGTACATAACGAGGGTGGACACGACCGTAAGAAAGGACAGCGTGTATCTGAAAGACTCGGTATATGTGGAGAGAAAGGGAGATACTCTATACGTAAACAAGACATTGTATAGGGACAGGTATCATAATATATATAAGGTAAAGACGGACACTATCGTGAAGCGTGACAGCGTTAACGTAGCTTACCCTGTGGAGAAGGAGATGAGTAGGAGCGAAAGGCTCTTTGTAGCGATGGGGAAGTTTTTTGCCGCATTGGTGATTGCGCTGCTTTTCGTGATTGGTGTGAAGCTGTATAAACGACATTGATATGGTGAAGATAAGCGAGGAACTGGAGGCTATAGACAACCTGTTGATGGAGTTTCACGACAGGATAAGGTCGGGCAGATGTCTTGTCAACAGAACGCAGTCGGCCTTTCTGTTTGACTATCTCCATCGGCTGGCCAACAAGGATGAGGCTATCAGCTTTGCTGAGGCTTGTAAATATACCAGGCTGCCATCTTCTACTTTTAGAAGATATGTGAAGGATGGTAAGTTGCCGGCTGGAAAGAAACGACTCGGGTTTACCGAAAAAGTGTGGTACCCGAAAGAACTGGACGAATATTTAGATAGGTTAGTGAATAGGTTATAGTTTTATGGGTTTAGTTATTATGTTTTAAGTTTTTTTGAAAAAGCCCCCACTCAGTCGTGATGACTGGGTGGGGGTGTCTTTTTATTTAATACTGTCAAAATATCATAACTGGCTATTTCGTCTGCATGTTTTTGATGGTGCTTACATATTCTTCTGTTTCCATACGCTATTCTTCTTTAAGTTCTACATCATCACCAAGAACATCATTGATTTTCTTTTCGATAAAATCATCATAAGTATTCTCCTCTATTAGAGTATCAATGTTTGGTAACTCTGCATCAACTTTGTCTTCTTGCATTTTTGAGGTAAGCATACCAATTACTAATTTCGCCCAAAGACTATTAGCTATATCTGTCAATGAATCCTTTTGAAGAACATAGGCTTTCTTCAACTCTCCGTTATCACGGAAATATCTGAGTACTTCCGTTAATGCAGCAACAAAGTTTTTGTTTGCCATCTGATCAACCTTTGCTTCTTCCAGTTTAATCATTAGGAAGAGTAAAGATGAATGTAAATCTGTTTTGTTCATACGCTATTTATTTTTATGACAAGGGCAGCTCTCTGCGTGAATAACACTAACTCCGTGTTTCGTGTCCACAACCAGATAATCGTGTCCTTCCTCTGTGAATACTGATGTACTAATTTTCTTCGCAGGTTTATCGCTACATTTTGATGTATACCAACACACAATACCTATCACACCTAAAAAGAAAAGTGTTACCAAAAAATTGGAAATGAGATTTTTTATATTGTCTTTCATACGCTACTTGAATTTAATGACAAAAAACTCTGTATCAAGCCACTTATCATGGCATAAACCCCTCTTAGGCTTACCGATAGTGATACTATCAATCTCCTTTTCTACCTTTGGACTATCGTCGTAATAGCCGTTCTTGAAGAGAACGTGAGTGAATGGTACGAACTTCATTGTACCATTATTCAGTTTCTCCTTGATGGTATCGATGTCTATAAGCATCTCAAATGTCTTACCAATATGAAGCTTAACGTACTTATCGAAATCTTTGCATTCCTCATCCTTGATAAGGAGAAGGCGACTCATCCAAAAGTCTTTAATTATCCGATACTCTTCATTCTTTTCGCCCGACACTATCATATCGAACCATTGCTTGCTGACGGTAAGGGTCAATATTTTCTTCTTCATAATTAACCAATTTTCCCCTCAGTTGATATTACTAAGAAATCGTTGCCAATTTCTTTTCTTCTATTCAACTCTTTGCAAAGAACAGATGTATCAGCATGATTGATATGCTGATTTACATACTTCTCCTTATCTGTGAAGGTAAGAAGGGTTTCGTCGGGGTTATTTACTTCCACTATATTCTCTACACTTTCCGAAAGAGATTTGATTTCTCCATGGATAAAATCATACACATTTTTGTCGATAACTTTCTGTCTTGTCAGAGTTTCGACTGCTGTTTGAATCTTGAAGATTGATTTTTGCATTTCTTGTTTCTTAATCATATTTTTTTAGTTTATTTGAACTACCTAATATCTCTCTAATATCGAAAGGAGTTTTACATGCAAACATAGCAAGGCAATTCATTATCTTACGAGAATATCTTGCAGTAATTTTTTCTGCCTTTACGATACGATGGTCAACTCTGCCATAACCACCACCTTTGCTAGCATAATACAAAGCCCATCTAGGCTCCCAGTATTGCTTAATCTTAGGCAACTCTTTCGATACATTCAAACCATTCAATATCATCCCAATATAGCGAGGACTTCCGTAGCAACGCTTCATTATCTTTTTGGCTTGTCTAATCTTCATAGCTATTTCTCCTTTCCGTAATACTTCTCTGATAAGCCGTTGAATCGCTCATAGTTCGGCAGCTTGGGAGAGATTTCAAACTTCATCGTTGTAACATCATATCCTCTATCAGTCATTTCTTTGACAAACTCTTTGGTGAAGACATTATCGAAGAGATAATGAGCATCTGTTTGTGTCATAAACCCTATAGGGTGATAAGCACCAATGCAGTTCTCTTTCTTATCCCAATATGCCGTTAGCTTATCTTTCTTTTTAAGAATCATGCGCTACTTCTCCTTATCGAATTTGTTACCAACAACTTTGCTGTCAACCATTCCGTCTTTTTTTTCGAAATAACATAAAGGGTAAGAATGAACTCTTCCATTGCCATCAAAGGAGTGTGTTGAAAAAGTACCTTTTATGAAAATGATTTCACATTTAGATTCTCCTTCAAGTATATCTCCTTCCCAAACCTCATTACCTTCGCAGTCTTTCAGCCCTGTGAATTGGCAGACCGTTTCAGGGTCAACCTGATGAGTAACATTTCGGTTTAACATACTTTCTTTCTGACGATTCTCAATGATGTATGTGTTACCATTTTCCTCGTAGAAATATCCTTCACACCATTCTCCGTTATCGAGGCGTTTAGCCTTGAACTTAATTTCTCTTTTCATAAGCTATTTATGTAAAATTGTTACTCTACTTTTATCAACCATTAATATAGCTTCCTTTGCTTTATCAACCGAAGAAAATAAATACTCTGGACAAAGGTTATATGCGCCATAATCCCAATAATGGATAAGCCCAAAGAGCAATGAATGTCTCTTATCTACACGATAAGCAAGGATAGGATTATCCTGAGAATCGTAATGTATGCCTTTAACAGCCTTACTTTTACGATACATATCTACTATTCTATATATTGACATAACTATTCTTCTTTAAGTTCTACACTAAATTAAACAATAAAAGCGATACTCCGACAATGGAATACCGCATATATATAAAGAAAGGAGCAATGCTAAGCACCGCTCCTTAAATATTTTGTTGATTAAATTTATTTTTTCTCTGTAGGATCTTTTCTGAGATAGAATATTGCAGCTAATGTACCGACAACTCCTATCAACGCCAAAGCAACAGGAACATAGTCTTTTAATGCTAAATATACAGCAGCGGCTATACATACCAACACTGCGATAAAAGCAAAGCACATACCAAGAATACTTTCTATGAGTCCAAAATTAACTACCTTGTTGTTTATCCTATGCCTGTATTTTTGCTCGTCCTCAGCCATAATCATGATTCGCTCTGGAGCACTTGGCAATGTATCTTTGTATGCTGCAAAATCTGCTGGAGCTGGCAAAGGTCCTTCATAGGTTTGAACAGAACTTGCCGTTACAATTCCATTGCTCCCTTTACGTGTGATTACTTTCTTTGCCATCTCATCTCTGTATCAAACTTAGACATAGCACAACGTAAGTCGTTACCTATTGCTTTCCAATCCTCGTAAAATCCATCGTTTTGCTTCATAGACAAAACAATCTTACGTAATTGTTTACTCTTTCTTCCAGGAGTCAGCACAGAAGCCACACCTGAACGGAAGTTTGGAGCATAGTCCAAAATTCTTTTTGCACTTCTGATTCTTTCCATAATAAAATATTAATTAGTTGTTACTTTTTCTTTTTGCAAAGATAACGAGAAATTATCAAATACGCAAATTTTTAACGTTTGATAGAGCGAAAAAACAGAGAAAAGGACTATTTTGCAACATCTGAGATAGCAATTTTACAAATTAAACTGTTCTTAAACTGGTTTAATACCAGTGAGCAAATAGTAAACAACCAATCAACAATTAGTCTATCTCTTTTGCGGTATTCCGATATGTCAAAGAACGCTTTTTCTTACTTTACTCCTCCTCTAAAATTCCAAAGGGTGTGCCGTCGGCAAAGGTTATTACTTTGAATACATCTTCGTATGACTTATCTTGTTCTCCAATTTCACAGTAATCATTTATATCATCATATTTGATGTAGCCTGGAGCTACCTTTTGAACTTGATAATATAAGGTGGTATCATCTTTACTGTTAGGGTAATACTTGGCTTTATATTCCTTATTAGAAATTGCCTTCACCCACCCAAACGGCTGATGAATTCGCATCTCAGCCCAACACTCATCGGCATTTTGGAATGGACGATATTTAGGCTCTGGTTTGATACGAAAATTGTTTGGTTCTTCTTCTAAAATTCCAATAGGTAAGCCTTCTCTTTCTGTCAGGTCAACAAATTCGCCTCTTTCATTTAAGATTTGAATAGTCTTACCTTCTGCAAAGGCAGAGATAATGCCAATATTCTTTTTAACGTTTTCTCTTGTCATAATCAACTTTACATTTAAGCATGACACTTATCCTCTAATTCCTTTAAAATCATTTTTACCAAATGATAATTATCGCCATCCCAACCATCATCAAGTGCTTTACCATCCTCAGAAAGATGGTGCTCGTTGATGTAGTCTAAGATGGCATTGAGAAAGAAATCATCACTTGTTCCATCGTCATCTTTATTGTAGAAGCCTTCATAACTTAGAAGTTTCTGACACTCTTTGTGTATGCAGCTTGCTGACTTATATTCAGGGACAAACTGATATATATATTTAGTTCCTGCTTCTATTGTGCAGCCACACATGTAGCATCTGTGAGGCACACGTGCTTTACGTTCTATGTCTATAAAATCCATATTTAATCTTCTTTGGGATTTACGAATGGCAGCCAGTATTCTACATTAGGAATGTTCCATCCATTGTAGTCTTTGGCTATCTTTTTATCTACTATGTGTCCGAAGTATAGTGCTTTATCTGATGTAAAAACCATAACCTCTTCACCTTGTGGTGGTAGTTCTTTCTTTACAGAAATCCACTCGGGTGAATATTTTTTCGGCTTAGGCTCTACTTTGTTGGCTGCATAACTATAAGCAGGTATCTGACTTAATATAGGATAGCCTATCCAGTTATTATCATTTATAGCCTTTGTGATTGCCTCGCTCTTTGATTTAGCTTCAACCATAGCATACTTAGTGTTGCATGCACGAGAATACTCAACTCTGTATATTGCCATACCTTAGTCCTCCAACTCTTTAAGTGCTTTTTTGCACTGATTAATAATGTCTTGATAGGTTATCTCAGAACCTTCCTCAATGCAGTTTTCGAGATTATTGATAATACCATAAAGGTGCAATTTTGCGTTTTTTATACTCATTATTCTCTTCTTTTTACCCTCTCCCTGTTGTCAAGGAGAGGGCTATTAATTACTCTGCTACAACTTCCCAATCTTCTGCAAATACATCAGATGAAGAAGGCACCCAAGAATCTGCACGACCATTAGGATTGATAATCAACATCTGATTAGTATAGTCAATGTGAGGATTCTCACGACTCATCAAGATATTCTTAGCAGACTGAGGGAGTGACTGCATATTAGGAATGATGTCAGCTGTGATGTGGGCAGGTACTTGCTTGACAACAAACAATCCCTTTCCATTCCAACCCTTACGTCTTACCGCAAGCCCAACTTTCAAAGTTTCTATTGTCTCTCCGAAACTCATACCTTTGACTTCACGATATGCTTTTTCAAACACATCTTTTGGAGACCAAGAGTCATAAAAGCTACCATCTGGATTTGTGTACCTTACATGATAACCGTCTCTCCACTCATGGTTGTCACTGTTTTTGCGTGCATAGCCAACATACTCTGCGTCAATTTCGTTCATTGGTCTTGCTTCAACTACCTTAGTACCAATGTACTTCTTTAAATTCAAATTACATTTGTCCATATTACTTGTATTTATATCCCAAAGGGATGGTTTGTTACTCAGTTACTTCAACGAATTCTCCGTCCATTTCGTACTCTTTTCCAAGTTCATACTGGAATCCTCTGCATTGCATATTCTTGTCGAATGCCTTGTACGATTTGATTACTTTTTCACTCATATTTCTATCTATTTATTTGATTCTCCATTCCTTCCTATAGTTGTATGGCTCAGGAAATCCTTCTACTGCATTTTCAGATATAAAGACCTGTGTTCCATGTGAAGAATTACAACCCCAATTAACACCTTCATTATTCTCAAATGATTCTTTTGTTGAGGTATGTAAGCTATATGTTTTCTGTAAACCATAGCCCATACAACCTTGATCTGCAAAAACCCCTTTATTAAGAACATCTATAGCATATTTCTCAGCTATGACTTCTGCATAATCATATCTTGATGGAATTACAGCTATATGGACAACACTCTGAAACCCTCGTCCTTCATTATAATCAAAGTTGTGGAATATAGAAAAGTATTTTATCTTATCAAGAAATTCTTCCTCATACTTCTCGCATTCCTTTTTATCAAGAAACTCTTTGCCGTCTTTTGCAATATAAACGGTCTTCTGAATTGTCTTTTCTTCCATATTACTATCTTTTATGCCCGAAGGCTGTTAACCAATCAAATACATCAAATTAATAAATGATAATATAAAAATGACTACACCTAATATAAAATGAATGACACCTATAGTAGCGAGCCATTTATCTTTAATCAAATACAATCCGAAAATAGCCATAAATAAGCCCAAAAACATTACCATTATTAATGCTATCACAATACCTACACCTCCATTTCGTGATTAATATTCAAGCCAAAGAGAAGGTGCTGCAAACTATGTACATAAGGAAGGTCTACGCATATACTGC
>ERZ1035027.321-NODE-321-length-29097-cov-6.651987_pt1 | contig 29097 bp, 24 predicted proteins | sample MGYA00520604_ERZ1035027 | MGnify/ENA primary metagenome ERZ1035027 (study PRJEB33766, sample SAMN09781743) | gut metagenome | biome: gut microbiome | host: Homo sapiens | place: Madagascar | study: EMG produced TPA metagenomics assembly of the PRJNA485056 data set...
CAGCGCGAGGCTGCGGGAGGGCAGGGCGTCGCGCTCGCGGAGGGCGCTTTTCTATATGCGCCGGGAGAGGCCCGCAGGGGGATCGCCCCTGCGGGCTTTTTTGCGTCTTGGGGCAGGGTTTTGTTTGGTATCCCTCCAACCTTGATGCAGTGATTTTGGCTTTGCGATATCGTCGGCAACTTCATGCTCTTGAGGCGCTTGTTCGCAGTGTCCTCCACGGCGCATGGAGGCGCGCAGCGCGATTTCGGCCGGCTCTTTATTCTTTATGCGCCGCTTCCCGATTCGGATTATTGTTGGTCGCTGAGAGCCTTCATGAGGACTATAATCTCAAAACTATGTACAGTTCATTGGCGCAATGCTGGTGTATGGGAATGCGCGATCTATGATATCGGTATCGCGCTCCCGGCGCTTGCAGGGTCTGATGCGGACCTGCCGAAGACGGTAGGTGAATCTGCTTTACGGCAAGCCCTTTCTAGCTTGGAATCGTAAACAGATCCGGACCGTTTACGGCATGTTCGCAGGATCGCGCCATCGTAAAGATGGGAGATTGTCATGTCTGCTAATTCAGGGGGCGCACGTGCGTCCTGGTCGGGCAAGTGGGCGTTTATTTTGGCTGCTGCGGCTTCGGCTATCGGATTGGGAAATCTTTGGCGTTTCCCGTACCTGGCTGCGAAGTATGGCGGTGGTGTGTTCCTTATCACCTACGTGGTATTGGTTGTCACGTTCGGCTTTACGTTGATGATGCTTGAGGCGGCGCTTGGTCGCAAAACTGGGCAAAGTGCGCTTGGCGCCTTTAAGTCTTTCGGGAAGAAATACGCCTTTATTGGCATCTTCACTTCCGCGATTCCGTTTATTATCGTGCCTTATTACTGCATCATCGGTGGTTGGGTACTCAAGTACGCTGGTGCGTACCTTATCGATGGCTCTGCGGCGCTTGCTGATGGCGGTACGTACTTCACCAACTTCATCGGCGGTGGTGGCGAGAGCTTCATCTGGGCTATTGCCTTCCTGCTGATCGTGTTCGCTATTGTGGCGCTGGGCGTGAAGAACGGCATCGAGCGTGCAAATCGCATCCTTATGCCTGTGCTGCTGATTATGACGGCTGGCATCTGCATTTATGAGCTCACGCTCCCTGGTGCAATTGATGGCTTGGCATATTATCTGACGCCTGACTTCAGCAAGTTCAGCGTTGAGCTGGTCATTGCCGCACTTGGTCAGATGTTCTACAGCCTGTCGCTGGCCATGGGCATCATGATCACGTATGGCTCCTACATGCAGAAGTCCGACAACCTTGAGCAGTCCGTGCGTCGTATCGAGCTGTTCGATACCGGCTATGCGTTCCTGGCTGGTTTGATGATCGTGCCTGCTGCGTTTGTGGCTATGGGTTCTGCCGAGGCCGTTGCTTCGAAGTCCGGCCCGTCGCTGATGTTCGTGATCTTGCCGACCGTGTTTGACCAGATGGGCGGCATCGCTTCGATCATGGGCTTCCTGTTCTTCCTGCTCGTGGTGTTCGCGGCATTGACCAGTTCCATCTCGCTCACCGAAACCTGCGTGTCCATCGTTCAGGACTCCGCGCACATCACGCGTAAAAAGGCGCTCATCGTTTCCATGGCGTTCATCTTTGTGATGGCCATGATCGTGAACATGGGTTACTGCCAGTTGGCGTTCATCGAGCCGCTGGGACCGGGCAGCACTATTCTGGACTTCCTGGACTTCATCTCCAACTCCGTGATGATGCCGATTGCCGCTTTGATGGCATGCGTGTTCGTCGGCTGGATCATCAAGCCTAAGGCGATCATCGACGAGGTGAAATCCTCCGGTCCGTTCAAGGCGGAGAAGATGTTCACTGTCATGGTGAAGTTCATCGCGCCTGTGCTGCTGGTGGTTATCTTGGTTGCTTATGTTGCTGCGCAGTTCGGTTTGTTCAGCATGTAGCGAGAAACTTCCTCTTTTTGGTTGCGATTAGCGGTTCATGAGCCATGTGATGGTGGCGTATCAAGCGTTGTAGGACGGATAGGGCGTCCGTTGAAGGGTCGTCGACGTTGGTCGGCGACCCTTTTGCCTAAGAGCGTGTTCTTCTCCGTTTGCCTGACTGCAGCGTTTTCAATGCAGTCCGCGCTTGCCGAGAAGACCTGCTCGCTGATTGTTTCGAACAGGTAAATTCCTACGTGGTTGCGTCCTTTCAGCCTGCCGTAGGGCTGGATGTTCCCCATTTTCCCTCTGTTTTGGGTGTAAGGTATTCGGCAAGCGTTATTTGCACGTTGGGCGCGCAACGCCCTCTCACGAAGGAGCATCACGATGGTCGAGAAGAAGGATCTTGACTGGGGCAGCCTTGATTTCGGCTACCATCAGACCGACTACAGCTACGAAGCTCATTGGAAGGATGGCGAGTGGGACGAGGGCGGTTTGACCACCGACCACGACCTGCATCTTTCCGAGTGCGCCGGCATTTTCCATTATTGCCAGGAAGTGTTCGAGGGTCTGAAGGCTTACACCACCGAAGAGGGTTCCATCGTTTGCTTCCGTCCGGACATGAATGCAAGCCGCATGTTCGATTCCGCTGAGCGTCTTGAGATGCCGGGCTTTCCGAAGGATCGCTTCGTCGAGGCCGTTAAGGAAGTTGTGAAGGCGAACGCTGCGTGGGTGCCGCCGTTTGGTTCCGGCGCCACGCTGTACGTGCGCCCGTTCATGATCGGCTCCGGCGAGGTCATCGGCGTGGCTCCGGCTCCCGAGTACACGTTCCGCATCCTGGTCACGCCCGTCGGCCCGTACTTCAAGGGCGGCCTGAGGCCGATCAAGCTGCGCGTGTCCGAATACGACCGCGCCGCGCCGCACGGCACCGGCAACATCAAGGCCGGTTTGAACTATGCCATGTCGCTGCGCCCGACCATGGAGGCGCATCGCAGCGGCTACGCTGAGAACATCTACTTGGATTCGCAGAGCCGCACCTACATCGAGGAGACCGGCGGTGCGAACGTGCTGTTCGTCAAGGAGGACGGCACGCTGGTGGTTCCGAAGTCCCACACCGACTCCATCCTGCCCTCCATCACCCGTCGCAGCTTGGTGCAGGTTGCCCAGGACCTGGGCATGACCGTCGACGAGCGCTATGTCACGTGGGAAGAGGTTGCCGGCGGCGAGTTCGTCGAGTGCGGCCTGTGCGGCACCGCGGCCGTCATCAGCCCGGTCGGCCAGATCGACAACAAGGTCAACGGTGCCGACCAGGAGGTCGTCTTCCCGGCTGGCTGCACCGAGATCGGCCCGGTCATGAAGCAGCTGCGCGAGACCCTCACCGGCATCCAGGATGGCAACCTGGAAGACAAGCACGGCTGGGTCTGCAAGATCGACGTCGACTAGTCGTCAGCTGTATGGCTTGATGCAAAAGATAACGGGGAAAGCAGGAGCTCCTGCTTTCCCCGTTTTTGCGTTCGGCGGGATTGTGCGGGACGGACAGCCTCGTTCAACATATCCTTCGCGTATCCTAAGCGTATCGCAAACGGCTGTATATGCCGTGCTTGCCGTTCTTCCGGTGGTTGTTTTCCCGGTTCGGACTGATGCCGATGTTGCAAGAAGAGCCGCCCTTGTGGGCGGCTCTTCTTGTCGTCGCGTTAAGCGGGTGCGTCTTAGTAATTCTCGGCGTTGATCTCGAAGTATGCCTGCGGGTGGTTGCATACGGGGCAAACGTCGGGGGCCTTGGTGCCTACGACGATGTGGCCGCAGTTGCGGCACTCCCACACCTTGACCTCGCTCTTCTCGAACACCTGAGCGGTCTCCACGTTATGCAGCAGCGCGCGGTAGCGCTCTTCGTGATGCTTCTCGATGGCGCCGACCTGGCGGAACTTCTCGGCAAGCTCGGGGAAGCCTTCCTCCTCGGCCGTCTTCGCGAAGCCCTCGTACATGTCGGTCCACTCGAAGTTCTCGCCGTTTGCGGCATCCTCGAGGTTCTCCGCCGTGGAGCCGATGCCCTGAAGCTCGCGCAGCCACATCTTGGCGTGGTACTGCTCGTTTGCCGACGTTTTGCGGAAGATCTCGGCGATCTGCTCGAAGCCTTCCTTCTTCGCCACCGATGCGAAATAGGTGTACTTGTTCGTTGCCTGCGACTCGCCGGCGAAGGCGGCCTGCAGATTCTTCTCGGTTTGCGTTCCTTCGTACTTGCTCATGAGAAACCCCTCTCGCTGTGATGGCCCGCAGCGCCCGTGCGCGCGGTGCCTTTGGCTTCCGTCTATTGATGGTATGGGCAAACGCGCGGCGGCGCAATCGTTTGCGCCGCATTGTGACACAACTGTTGCAAGGGGGTTGCTCTGGGCGGTTTGGGCGTGCATTCGGCGGGGCATCGCGCCGGGGCGTTGTTTGCGGTATCATGAAAGCACATGTATTCACTAGTTAAGGAAGTTTCAGCATGTCGCTTTCCATCGGTATCGTGGGTCTGCCCAATGTGGGCAAGTCCACGCTGTTCACGGCCCTCACGAACAAAGGCGGTTTGGCAGCCAACTACCCCTTCGCCACCATCGAGCCCAACGTCGGTATCGTCCCCGTTCCCGACGATCGTCTGGAGAAGCTGGCCGAAATCGACCATCCTGCCAAGATCGTTCCCGCAACGGTCGAGTTCGTCGACATCGCCGGTCTGGTGGCGGGCGCCAGCCAGGGCGAGGGCCTGGGCAACCAATTCCTTGCGAACATCCGCGAAACCGATGCCATCTGCGAAGTGGTGCGCTTCTTCAGCGACCCGGACGTCGTGCACGTCGATGGCCGCGTGAACCCCAGCTCGGACGTTGAAACCATCAAGACCGAGCTGATCTTGGCCGACATGGGCACGCTTGACAAGGCCATCCCGCGTCTGGAGAAGGAAGCGAAGCGCGACAAGGCCGGTGTGAAGAAGCTCGAGGTTGCGAAGAAGGTGCTCGAGGGCCTCAACGAAGGCCACCGCGCCCGCACGCTGAACCTGGACGAGGACGAGCAGGCTGCCATCTATGACCTGCACCTGCTTACCATGAAGCCCATCCTCTACATCGCCAACGTGGACGAGGACGCGCTTGATGCCGATCTGGCCGAAATCGACGGCTGCCAGCCGGTGCCGATTTCCGCAAAGGTCGAGGCCGACCTGGCCGAGCTCGATCCCGCCGAGGCGAAGGAGTACCTGGAGGCCATGGGCCTTGAGGAGTCCGGCTTGGCGCGCCTGGTGCGCAGCGCCTACAAGCTGCTGGGCCTGCAGAGCTATTTTACCAGCGGCGAAACGGAAACGCGCGCTTGGACCATTCCCATCGGCGCGAAGGCTCCGCAGGCAGCTGGCGTCATCCACTCCGACTTCGAGCGCGGCTTCATCAAGGCGGAAACCGCTTCGTATTCCGACTACGTGGAGCTGGGTGGCGAGCTGGGTTGCCGCAACGCCGGCAAGCTGCGTCAGGAAGGCAAGGAGTACGTGGTGCAGGACGGCGACGTTATGCATTTTAAGTTCAACGTTTAAAACGCCTGTTCAGTCGCATGTTTTAGGCCCACGACGCAAGCGGAGCCTTCTCTTTTCAACGTGTAACGCGCCTGGTCAGAAGGCAGATCAGCGAACTTCACGGGGTGAATCCGGGAAACCGGCTTCGCCCCGCGCTTATTTGCGTCGCAACGGTGGCGGTGTCGGCGTTGGATGGGAGGTAGAACGGCTCCCGTGCTGCTGTTTTAGGATGCGCGGTGCGCAGCGACTTCTTCCTTCAGAGCGAATCACGGTCAGCTTGCTGCGCAGTGCATGCGGACTTTTCGCACATGCGCGAAAAACCATCTGGCTGGCGTATAATCGGCCTGTTCGAAAGCTATTCGGCTGCGCGCGACGCGGCCTTTTATATGTCCGGCGCAGGATGCTGGGCGTGCGACAAGGAGCATCTCGATGAAAACGAGCGATTTCGATTACGATCTTCCCCAGGAGCTCATCGCGCAGGAGCCGGCGGCGGTGCGCGATGCGTGCCGCATGCTGGTCATGGACCGCGAAACCGGCGCGATCGAGGACCGCATCTTCCGCGACATCATCGACTATCTTGAGCCCGGCGATTTGCTGGTGGCGAATGAAACGCGCGTTTTGCCGGCGCGCCTGCTCGGCGCGAAGCGCGGCACGGGCGGGCAGTCCGAGGTGTTCCTGCTTCGCCAGCTTGTGGGCTCGAAGGCGCAGCCGTATGCGGACGTGCCCCAAATCCCCGGCCAGCCTGTTCCCGGCGAAAACCAGCAGGCCATCTGGGAGGTACTCGTGCGTCCGGGCAAGCGTTTGAAGCCCGGCAGCGGCGCGGTGGTGGATTTCACGGATGGCGAAGGCAACGTTGCGCTGTCCGCCGAGATCGTCGACTGGGCCGAGGGCGCTCAGCGCGGTGAGCGCGTGGCTCGTCTGACTACCACGTATCCCTCGCTTGACGAGGCGCTTCACGCGGTGGGGCATACGCCGCTGCCGCCTTACATCAAGCACTATGCCGGCGATGAGGAGCTGTACCAAACGGTGTATTCGCGTCGCGAAAGCTCGGCGGCGGCCCCTACGGCGGGCCTGCATTTCACGCCCGAGCTGATCGAGCGCCTGCGTGAGAAGGGCATCGATTGGGAAACCGTCGAGCTTGAGGTTGGCTTGGACACGTTCCGCATCGTGGATGAGGAAGACCCGCTGGCCCATAAGATGCACACCGAGTTCTATACGGTGCCGCAGAAGACGGTCGATGCCATCAACCGTACGCACGCCAACGGCGGCCGCGTGGTTGCCGTTGGCACCACTAGCGTGCGCAGCTTGGAAAGCGCCTGGGATCCGTCGGCCGACGACGGCGCCGGCGCCATCACCGCGCGCGACCGCGATGCCACCAGCCTATATCTGCTGCCGGGCAGCACGTTCCACGTGGTGGACGCCCTGGTCACGAACTTTCATGTGCCGCGCAGCACGCTCATGATGCTGGTCAGCGCGTTCAGCACCCGCGAGAACATCATGAATGCGTATCAGCATGCCATCGAGGAGCGCTATCGCATGCTGTCGTTCGGCGATGCCATGTTCATCCGCTAGCATCCGCTTAAGAGGGAATAGGCTAGCGAAAGGGTCTTACGCGTTCGAAATCCGCGTCGTATACCAAGGCCATGTTGCAGGGGTTTGATCGAATGCCTTCCGTTTCTCGGGCAACGAGAAACGGAAGGCATTCTTATTTGCTCGGGGCGAAGCGCGATGCGGAAACCGAGTGAGGGCGCCGGGTTCCTTGCTTTGGGATGCAGGCGCAAGCTCTTCGCCCGCTGTTTTGCTTTTGCGGGTGCAGTGTGCCAGCAGGGGTAGGGCGTATTCGTCGGACAGATGGAGTCTAGCCACTATTTCCCCTGTTCGCGTAGGGCTTTCAGGATAGCGCGCTTGCGTGCCTGCTTCTTGTCGTAGGCTGCGCGCTCGGCTTTGTGAGCTGCGCGTGCGGCTTCCTCGGCGGCGCGCTCGTCGGCGTGGGCCGCGCGTTCGGCGGCTTTTGCGGCGGCGCGCTGCTCCTTGCGCTCGGCGCGTTCGGCGGCTGCTTCCAGGTCGCTGATGCGGCAGCCGCAGAAGTTTTGCCGGTACATTCCCAGCTCGCGGCTTTCGCGCGTGGCTTCGTCGTAGTAGGGGCGGAAGTCCTCGAACACGGGCGCGACCCCGGCTTGTGTCGCCGCGCGCTCGACTTCCTCGCGGATGACCTGGGTATATTGGTAGGGGCTCACCGATAGCGTGGTGCCGATGCCCTCGAAGCCGCGTTCCGCGGCTACCCATGCGGTTTCCTCAAGGCGAAGGCGATAGCAGGCACGGCAGCGAGCCTCCCTGCGTGCGGGATCGACCGACAGCACGGCGGCGCGGGGGGCGACGCTGCTCGCAGAGCTTGCAGAAAGGGGAGCGCCATCAGGTGAAACGTCTTCGTGATTTGTCTCGGTAACCGTCTTACACCGGTTGCTGGAGGCGTCATCAGGGCTCCCGGGCTCGCCCGCGCACTCGCCTTCCACGCCAGCCTTCGCCCGTGCCTGCTCAATCTCGGCGATTGCGGCGTCCCCGATGCGGCCCGCGCACGCTTCCCACGTTGCCGGGTCGTATGGGCCTTCCAGCACTTCGAACCCCGCATCCGCGGCCCACGCGCGCAGCGTTGCCAGCCGGTGCTCGTATTCCTCGGCGGGATGGATGTTCGAGTTCGCATAGTAAATGGTGATGTCGTGCCCCGCGGCCTTCAACAGGCGCGTCGGCTCGAGCGAGCACGGCCCGCAGCACGCATGCAGCAACAACTTCATTCGCGAACTCCTTTTTCGATGGGCATTTCGCCGCCGGCGCGGCGCTTCCCCTATACTACCACGCAGGCAAAAACTATCCCCACCTGCGGCAATCTGCAGAAAGGTATGACATATGGAGAAACGAACCTTCCGCGCCGTCTTCTTCGACCTTGACGGCACGCTGCTTCCCATGGACATCGACGTGTTCATGAAGAGCTACTTCCGCGCCCTTGGCGGCTACGTCGCGCGCATGGGTATCGCCCCCGATCAGTTCATGGTCGGCATGAAGCGCGGCATCACCGCTATGGCCACCAACAATTCAGGCCATGCTAACGCCGAGTCGTTCTGGCCCGAGTTCCTGGCCTGCATCGACCTGCCCGAGGGGCTTACCGCAGACGCGCTGCAAGCCACCATCGGCGACTTTTACGAGAACGAGTTCGGCGAGCTGGGCGCCGATGTCAAGCCGAATCCTGCTGCCGCGCGCGCCATCGAGGCGCTTGTCGCCAAGGGCTATCCGCTGGTGCTGGCCACCATGCCGATGTTCCCTCGCCGCGCCGTGGAATGGCGCCTGCGCTGGGCGGGCATCGACCCGGCGGTGTTCTCGCGCATCACCACGTTCGAGAACTCCACCGCCGTCAAGCCCAAGCCCGACTACTATGCGGAAAACCTTGCCGCTGCGGGGCTTGAGGGCCGCGATGTTCTCATGGTCGGCAACAACACCAAGGAGGACCTGGCCGCATGCCAGCTTGGCTGCGAGGGCTTCTTGGTCACCGATTTCCTGATCGACCCCGTCGGCTTCGAGGTGTTCAGCGTGCGTCACGGGTCTATGGAGAAGTTCGCGGACTGGGTGGATTCCCTGCCCGAATGCGCCGACCCGGCGCAAGGCGTCAGCGACGCCATCGTGCCGGCCGCCGCGCGTGAGCGCGTGCTTGCGGCGTGCGGCATCGCCGACGGCCAGGCCGGCGGCGCGAAAACGCTCGAGGAGGCGGGTCGCTCCGGCGGCACCGATTTCGTCATCAACGGGATGGAGGATTAGCCCATGGCCCTGTTCGACTGCACTATCGAGGCCACTTGCGGCCATGCCCGCGCGCTTTCGTACGAAACCGCGCACGGCACCTTCCATACCCCCATGTTCATGCCCGTCGGCACGTCGGCCACGGTCAAGGGCATCACGGTCGATCAGCTTCACCAGCTGAACAGCCAGGTGGTGCTTGCGAACACCTACCACCTGTCCATGCGCCCCGGCGCCGACTTGGTGGAAGAGGCCGGCGGTGTGCACAAGTTCATGAACTACGACGGCCCCATGCTCACCGACTCGGGCGGATTCCAGGTGTTCTCCCTGGCTGACACGCTCAAGCTCGACGCCGACGGCCTGACCTTCCGCAGCATCTACGACGGAAGCTATGTGCGCTGGACGCCCGAGTCCAATATGCGTATCCAGGAGCAGATCGGCGCCGACATTGCCATGCAGCTCGACCAGTGCACGCCGTACCCGGCCGAGCGCAGCTTCGTGGCCAACGCCGTGGACCTGTCGGCGAACTGGGCGCGTCGCTGCCTGGCGGCGCACAAGCGTCCTGATCAGACGCTGTTCGGCATCGTGCAGGGCGGCATGGAGCTCGACCTGCGCCTAGAGAGCATCCGCCGTCTGCGCGAGATCGAGGACGAGAGCTTGGCCGCGGGCGGTCGCCGCTTCGGCGGCTTCGGCATCGGCGGCTATTCGGTGGGCGAAGACCACGAGACCATGTTCGAGACGCTCGGCCAGGTGGCCCGCGCATGCCCCGAGGACCGTCCGCGCTACCTGATGGGCGTGGGCAATCCCACCACGCTCGTGCGCGCCGTGCGCGAGGGCGTCGACATGTTCGACTGCGTGCTGCCCACCCGCACTGCGCGCATGGGCACGGCGTTTTCCAGCACGGGCCGCATGAACATGCGCAACGCCAAGTTCACGCGCGACTTCACGCCGCTCGACCACAGCTGCACCTGCCCGACGTGCCAGAACTACACGCGAGCCTATCTGCGCCATCTGGTGAAGCAGAACGAGATGCTCGGCGCCATTCTACTGTCGGTGCACAACTTGCACTTCCTGCTCGACCTCATGCGCCGCGCCCGCGAGGCCGTGCTGGCGGGCGAGTATGAGCAGTTCTACGAGGAATGGATGAACAGCCCGGCCGCTAAGGACTACTAATATAAGGCTCGGGCGGATTCCCGCTTCTTGGTGCTTTCGCATTCTCCTCGATTGTGGGAAAATGCGAAAGTTAGGGTATATATGGCGGCGGTCGCCGCCGCCACGGAAGGGACGGCCCGGCAGGGCCGTCCTATGGTTTACAAGGCTAGGAGAAGCTCGCATGGCGAAAGCGCAAAACGCCAAGGCCAAGAAGAAGGGCGGCAACGCCAACCGCCGCAACGTATGGCTGTTGGTGCTGACCACCGTCTTGGTGCTGGGGTCCATCTTCATGTTCACCCCTCCGCAGGACAAGATCAACCAGGGCCTGGACATCCAAGGCGGCCTGTCGGTGGTGCTGTCGGCGAAAAGCACCGACGGCGACGCGGTGACCTCCGAGGACATGGAGAAGTCGCGCGCCATCATCGAGCAGCGCGTCAACGCGCTCGGCGCCTCCGAGGCCGTGGTGCAGCTGCAGGGCTCCGACCAGATCCTCGTGCAGATTCCCGGCCTTTCCGATACGGAGACGGCGCTGTCCACCATCGGCAAAACCGGCAAGCTGGAGTTCGCGCGCCTGGATTCGTTCACCGATGAGGACGTCAAGACCAAGATCGAGAACGGGCAGTACGGCGCCAATAGCACCATCACCGACGACTTCGGCAACAAGCTGCCTTCGGGCAAGACCGAGCACCTGAAGGTGGAAGAGGGCACGTACACGCCGCTGATCACCGGCAGCAACATCACGAAGGTCGACATCGGCCGCGCTTCCGAGACCGGCACCGACTACTCGGTCAACGTCTCCCTTGATTCCGAGGGCACGAAGGCGTTCGCCGACGCCACGAAGGACCTGGCAAGCACCAAGGGAAAGATCGTCATCATCCTTGACGGCGAAGTGCAGTCCGCGCCCGCCGTGCAGTCCGAGATCACCGGCGGCCAGGTGTCCATCACCGGCGGTTACGACAAGGAAGCCGCCTCCTCCATGGAGACGGTGCTCGAGTCCGGCTCGCTGCCCGTGAGCTTCGAGTACGCGCAGTCCCAGGTGGTCGGCCCGACGCTCGGCCAGGATGCGCTTACCTCCGGCGTGCTGGTTGCCGCCATCGGCCTTGCGCTGGTCATGCTGTACCTGCTGGTGTTCTACCAGGGCCTGGGCCTGATCACCGCGGCGGCCATGGCCGTGTTCGCCGTGCTGTACCTGGGCATTTTAGCCCTGCTTTCGCACTTCGGCCTGTTCAGCCTGTCCATGGCCGGCATCGCCGGCGTCGTGCTGACCATCGGCATGGCGGCCGACTCCTCCATCCTTACCCTTGAGCGCTTCCGCGAGGAAATCCGCATGGGCCGCAGCGTCCGAGCCGCCTCCGTCACCGGCGTGCGCCATGGCATCCTCACGTCCATCGACGCCGACCTGGTCACCATGGTCTCGGCGCTCACGCTGTTCTTCCTGGCAAGCGCCTCGGTCAAGGGCTTCGGCCTGACGCTGGCGCTCGGCATCATCTGCGACATCGTCATGATGCTGCTGTTCAAGGCGCCCATCATCCGCTTGCTGGCGCCGAAGTGCATCGCCAAGCACCCCGGATTCTGGGGCGTGAAGGATTGCAAGGAGGCCGCCCCGTACTTCCAGGGCGAGAAGCCCGCGTCCTCGCGTCATGACGTGCGCGGCCGCTTCATCAAGCTCGACATCAACCTGCTGGGTTATCGCAAGGTGTTCCTGTCCGTCGCGGCCGTGGCGGTCGTGCTGGTCGTGGCGCTTGTCGGCGTGCGCGGCGTGAACTTCGGAATCGAGTTCGTGGGCGGCACCTCGGTCACGTTCCATCAGGGCGGCAACGATGCCACTACCGAGCAGGTGCGCTCCGCCTTCGCCGATGCCGGCGAGCCGGACGCCGTGGTGCAGACCACCGACTCCGATGGCCAGGCGGGCTTCCTTGTGCGCATCACCGATACGTCGGCGGAAAGCGCGGCCGCGGCGGCCAACAAGGTTGCCGACCAGTTCGGTTGGGATGCGGAAAGCTTCGAGGTGACCACCATCGGCCCGGACTGGGGCGCCAGCGTCATCCAAAGCTCCTGCATCGCGTTCTTCGTGTCGCTGCTGCTCATCATCGCCTACATCTCGGTGCGCTTCCGCGATCCGAAGATGGGCGTGTCGGCGGTTATCGCCTTGCTGCACGACCTGGTCATCGTGCTGGGCGTGTACGTGCTCGTGGGCCGCGAGGTCACGCCGAATACCATCGCCGCGCTGCTCACCATCCTGGGCTACTCGCTCTACGACACGGTGGTCGTGTTCCATCGCATTAACGAGAACATGAAGGACGATTCGCCGAAGTGCACGTTCGCCACCATGGCGAACCATTCCGTCAACGAGGTCCTGGTGCGTTCGCTCAACACCTCCATCACCTCGCTTATCCCCGTTGCGGCCATGCTCATCTTCGGTGGCGAGACGCTGCGCGACTTCGCCCTGGCCATGACCGTGGGCCTGGTGTGCGGCTGCTACTCGTCCTACGCCATCGCAACGCCCATCTACGTGATGTGGAAGACGCGCGAGCCGCAGTTCGCGAAGCTGCAGAAGAAGTACGGCACGGAAATCCAGCGTTGGTTCCTGAACCGATTGCCACAGGCCGCTGCCGCCACCGCAGCTGCTGCTGCCGGCGCTGCCGCGGATGCGGTAGCGGATGGTGCCGGCCAGGACGCGCCCGCCGCGGTGTCCGCTGCTTCGCAGGGTCAGCAGGCTGCGAGCAAGCCTGCTAAGGCGCAAAACCGCTCCAAGAAGAAGCGCAAGAAGGTTCAAGGCTAACAACAGGTAGCCGATTCGGGCCGCTCGGAAACGGGTGGCCCGTTTTGTTGCATATACGCAAAAAGCCTGGCCACTGATCGCAAAATGCGGTCAGTGGCCAGGCTTACGTTGATCGGGCTGGTAAGAGCTCGAAGACGAGTGACTGCTCGCCGGGATTAGAAGCCGAAGTCCAGGTCGCTCAGGCGGATTTCGCCGTCGTCTTCTTCCTCTTCCTCGTCATCCTCGCCAAGGCCGTTGTAGCGGGAGATGAGCGCTTCCATCTGCTCCTCAAGTGCGTTGGTGCCCATGAAGGCATCGCGGAACAGCCTCATATCCTCTTCGCCAAAGCTGGTGCCGGCGCCTTCCATGATGGCACCGATGTTGGCCATCTTCTTCACGGCCTCGTCTTCTTCCATGGGCTTCATCTTGTCGGGATCCATCATCGGGAACATGCTCGATCCTCCTTGCACGGGTTGCCTGAACAGCGCCCTGTCCTGCGATAACGCGCTTCGCGTGCAGGTGTTTGCGCCGTTGCTTCTTTGCCTATCAGTATAGCAGTCGGATAGATTAGGGGAGGTCGGCGAGCGCATTGCAACCTATTGTGATACGCTGAGGAAACAACGTGAATCCATGCACGCAGGCTATGGAGGAATCGGCTGCAAGCAATGTCGGCCATGTTAAAAGGAGTTGCCATGCGCGAAGGAAGCGCCCCGAATTTTTGCCCGCCCACCGAGGAGGGCATCACCCTTACGTTCCAGGACGAGAAGGGCGATCAGATCGACCTTGAGTTCCTTGGCTTGATCCTGCACGAGGGCCGTCGCTACGGCTTCTTTTTCCCGGTCACCGAGGATAGTCCGGCATGCAGCTCGGGCGAGATCATCCCGCTTGAGGTGACCGAGCTCGACGAAGATGGCCAGCCCGCCGCGTTCGAGTTGGTCGAGGACCAGGCTATCGCGCAGGAAGTCTACGAGGACTTCAAGCAGGCCGCCAAGGACCTGTACGACTTCGAGTAGACACTATCGATTCGTTGAACGGTACGCAAAAGGAAGGGCACGGCGCGAAGCCGTGCCCTTCTTGTTTTTGATTATATGCAGATGTCGCTATAGCTCGATCGGCTTCCACTCCTCGTGGTTGCAGATCCATGCCTCGGGCTCCTCGACGCTGAAGAACACCAGCGTGGGGTCGTCGGGGCCGTCGTAGCTCTCGCCCAGGCTGCACAGGTGCGCGTAGCCGGCGTAGCGCATGTCGGCGTTGGCCTTGTCCTCAAGACCGGCCTTGCCGCGCAGGATCAGCCAGCCATGGCCGGGCCACCAGCTGGATGCCTCGAACTTCTGGTTCTGCTGCAGCTCCTCCCACACGTCCTTGGTGGTGGCGGTGACGAACCAGATCTTGCCGTCTTGCTCGGCGGCGAAGCTGAACGGACGCACGTGGGGCTGGTCGTTCACGCTGGTGGCCAGGTACCACGCGGGGACGTTCGTCAGATACTGCAGGATGGTCTCGTTGCCGGTCATGTGATCCTCCTAGTCTTGGAACCGGTCGGTTAAAGCAAATAGCCGATGACTGCGACGCAGCCGGCCAAAACGGCCATGAATGCGGCGGCAACGCCGTCGCGCGGGGCGAAGCGAAGCGGATGCAGGTGCGTGCGTCCTTCGCCGCCGTGGTAGCAACGTGCGTCCATGGCGGCAGAAAGCGTTTCGGCGTGACGGAACACGCTGGTGAACAAGGGTACCATGAGCGAAGTGAGCATGTGCACGCCGCGCGCGGGGCTGTTCGACAGACGGGCGCCGCGGCTGACCTGAGCATGGTAGACCACGGCAAGCTCGTTGGCGAACTGCGGCATGAAGCGCAGTGCGATGCCCATGATCATGCCGAGCTCGTGCGCGGGCACGCCGAAGCGGGCGAAGGGCTTGAGAACCCATTCGAACGCCTCGGTCAGGTCGATGGTCATGGTGGTCAGGGTGATCAGGCTCATCCCCAGCATCATGATGGTCAGGCGCGCGCCCATGAACAGGCAGGTTCGCACGCCCGCCTCGCTGATGCGAAGGATGCCCCAGTCGACGAGCACCTGGCCTCCTTGCGTCACGAACAGGTTCAGCACCGCCACGATGACCACGATTGCCATAAGCGGCGCCAACGACCGCGCCGCCTTGCTCGGCGGGATCTGCGCCAGCGTATAGCAAAGCGCCGTGAACGCCGCGCATACCGCTAGGGCCGCCGCGGTTTTCGCGCACAGCAGAACCACGATGAACGCGCAGCCCGCTATGAGCTTCGTGCGCGGGTCGAGCCGATGCACGCAGCTGGTGCCGGAAACGTAGCTGCCGAAGGAAAAGCCCGGGTTCATTCGATCACCTGGCCTTCAGAGCCGGCTGGGGAAGGCCAGGCGGCACCGTTTTCGCAGCTGCCCGCGCCGCATGCCGCGGCGATCATCCCTGCCAGCTCCTTCTCTGTATACAGTTTCCCCTGCTCAAGCGTCCATCCACCTGCGCGCAGCGCTTCTGCGAACGCCTGCGGCTCGGTGGTTCCCAGGCCCACTTCCTTAAGCTTGCGCGCGTGCAGGAACAGGCGCTCGGGTGCGCCGATGCCCAGCAGCCGCCCTTCGTTCATGACGGCCACGCGGTCGCACATGGCGGCAAGGTCGTCCATGCAGTGCGACACCATGACCACGGTGAGGCCCTGGTCATGCAGACGGGAAATCATCTCTAGAAACGAGCGCTTGCTGGCGGGGTCCAGACCTGCTGCCGGCTCGTCGAGCACGAGCACCTGCGGGTCCATGGCAAGCACGCCGGCGAACGCCACGCGGCGCTGCTGGCCGCCCGAAAGCTCGAACGGGCTCTTCTCGGCCAGCTCGTCGAAGGAAAGCCCCACGCGCTCAAGCGAGTTGCGCACGAGTGCATCAACCTCTTCGCCCGAAAGCCCCAGGTTGCGCGGCCCGAAGGCGACGTCCTTGTATACGGTTTCGGCGAACAGCTGGTGCTCGGGATACTGGAACACCACGCCGATCGATCCGCGCACCTTCGACTCGGCGCCTTTCGAGCCGATGTCGGTGCCGTCGATGAGCACGCGCCCTGAGGTGGGTTTCAAGATGCCGTTCATGTGCTGGATGAGCGTCGATTTGCCGCTGCCGGTATGCCCGGCAACGCCGAGGAACTCGCCGCGGCGCACCTGAAGCGAGACATCGCGCACAGCCCACAGGCTGTCGGGGCTGTTGCCCCATTTCGCCTGGCGGGCAGCGGGTGCCTGCTTGCGCTTGCGCTGTCGCTTGGCCTCTGTGGCATCATAGGTGAAGCTGACGTCTTGGAACTCGATGAGCGCCGGGGCGTCGACGTCGCCCTCGCAGGTGGGGAAGTCGACGCCGGCGTCGGCAGCATCGGGCGCGTCGGTCGATGCTGCGCTCGTGCCGGCCGCAGCGCATATGCCGGCGGCCTTGCCGAGCGCCAGGACCTCGCGTGCCAGCTTCCCTGCGTCCACGGTGGGCTGCACGGCCATGCCTGCATCGCGCAGATCCAGCGACAAGCGGGCTGCGAACGGCACGTCAAGGTTCAGATGCGCCAGCGCGCGCGCCTGAACGAGCACTTCATCGGGCGTGCCTTCGAGCGCCACATGCCCGCGCTCCATGACCACCACGCGGTCGGCCTGCGCCGCCTCTTCCATATAATGCGTGATCATCACGATGGTCATCCCGCGCTCGTGTAGCTCATGGCACACGCGCATAAGGCCTGCTCGGCCGCGGGGGTCGAGCATGGCGGAAGCCTCGTCGAGCACGAGCACCGCAGGGTTCATGGCAAGCACGCCGGCGATAGCAACGCGCTGCTTCTGCCCGCCGGACAGAGCGTGCGTCTCATGCCGTTCGAAGCCCGAAAGCCCTACGTCCTCAAGCGCCTGCGTCACGCGTTCGCGCAGCTCATCGGTGGGGACGCCCAGGTTCTCGGGGCCGAAGGCCACGTCGTCTTCCACGAGCGAGGCCACCAGCTGGTCGTCGGGATTTTGGAACACCATGCCCACCGTCTCGCGGATGCGGTACGTGCAGTCGGCGTCCGCGGTGGGCATGTCCTGCACCTTCACGGTGCCCTCGTCGGGGATGAGCAGGGCGTTCAAATGTTTGGCCAGCGTCGACTTGCCGCTGCCGTTGCCGCCTAAGATGCACAGGAATTCGCCCTTGCGCACGTGCAGGCTCACGCCGTCAAGGGCGAAGTTCGCGCCGTCGTAGGTGAAGCGGACGTTTTGAACATCTATCATGATTCGCTTTACGACCCTTTCATGAATCGGCGAATTACGTTGCGTTTTGCGGGATGCGAACCGGAGTCGGAGCGAGCCTCAAGCGGGAACCCCCAGTTGCTCGACGCGTCAATCCGGGCTGCAGCCCTTCGCTCGGTTTCGGACGCTCTTTCTTGCGAAAGGCGGGCTACCGCGTCGATTCCCGCTATTCCGTTATACGGTCTCGCCGGCAAGCGGGGGTGCTCCTGATTGCCGGCGAGACCGTGCCGCGCTGGGGCGGCACGGTTTGAAATGCGGTTGCCTAGCGGCCCTTGACCTGGTCCTTCTTCGGGGTGATCAGGTTGGAGACGGCCTTGTACACCAGCAGGGTCAGCGCGCTGTTCAGCACGGTCTTGATCAGGTTGAACGGGAGCACTGCGGGCAGGATGAGCGGCATGATGACATCGGCGCTGCCGTACCAGAACCACACGCCGATCGTCAGGTTCGCGGCGACGGCGCCGATGGTGGCGATCACGCAGCCGACCAGCAGGCCGATGATGGCGCCGGCGAACGTGTGCTTATGGGCGTAGATGGCGGCGGCGGGCACTACGAAGAACAGCGTGGCGCAGATGTTCATGAGGCCGCCGACCCATTCGCCGAGCATCAGGCTGTGGATGATGGCGGCGACGGCGCCCACGGCGAAGCCAGCGCCCGGGCCGAAGGCGAAGCCGCACACCATGGCGGGCATGAGCGAGGGGTCGTAGGTCAAAAACGGCGCTGCGGGCAGGATGGGGATCTGCACGAACGACAGCAGCGCGGCGATGGCGCACATAAGGGCCATGGTGACCAGCTGGCGCGTCGACCAGTGGTTCGTGTTCTTGATGGTTGCGTTTGCGGCGGTTGCCTGAGACATGGTTGAACCTTCTTCCCGCGAAGCCTTCTTCCCACGGGTTTTGCTCTCAAGCTTCGCGAAAAAGAGACAAGCCCGTATGAATTCCTTCCATACGGGCTTGTATTCGCTCAACAACTTCCCGCCCGGCAATGCTGCGCCGTGCGGTGCGTTTCGCGAACTCTGCCTCTTCCATCCGGACTTTGACCGTTGGTCCTGGAGTTGCACCAGGTCAACCTTGCGTGCATGCGGCTTGCCGCCGTTTGACGCACAGGGTCGCGGACTTCCGGCTTGGCTGCGGCTTGCCGCCGCGCGTATCCGGTTACCGCCAGTGAGGATTTTCACCTCGCCCTGAAACAGAATTCAATGGCACCTAGTTTAGCTGCGCCGCCATGGCTTCGCAACCGTTTGGGCTATGGATGTTTTCCGCGTTTTGGGGTGCGAACATATAGCGAATAATTATAGGAAATCAGCTTGGAGGGGCTTGTCTCCCTACCGAAGCGCTACGCAATCCGCTTTTTCGCTGAGACTTTAGCGGCCTGGGGCGAAGGCGGCTCTATAATAAGCCGTTCGCGTCCCTGAAGGGACTCATCTTTAAGGCTACGAGGTTTTGCATGAACTACATCGAAGTGCTCGACAGCATAGACGCCGCCGTTTGGGGGCCGCCTATGATCATCTTGCTGCTGGGTTGCCATATCTACACCACCATCCGCACCAAGGGCATCCAGCGCAAACTGCCCTTGGCCCTCAAGCTTTCCATCACGAAGGACAACGGCGCCCAAGGCGACGTCAGCAATTTCGGCGCCATGGCCACTTCGCTTGCCTCCACGTTGGGAACGGGCTCCATCGTCGGCGTGGCCACGGCGGTGCTCTCCGGCGGCCCGGGCGCGGTGCTGTGGATGTGGCTTACCGGCATCCTGGGTATGGCAACGAAGTACACCGAGGTTTACGCTGCTATGAAGTACCGCGTGAAGGATCGCCAGGGCCACATGATGGGCGGCGCCATGCACGTGTGGGAGCAGCGCTACAAGCGCCCCGACGGCACCGTGCCGTGGTGGGCGAAGTTCATGGCCATCTGGTTCGCCGTCATGGCGTGCCTCACCATCTTCGGAGTTGGATCGGCCGTGCAGACCAGCGCCATCACCTCGGTTGCGCAGGCGAACTTCGGCGTGGAGCCCTGGATCGTCGCCGCAATCGTGTGCGGTAGCGCCCTGCTTATCATCATGGGCGGCTTGGGAACCATTTCCAACATCTGCGAGAAGCTCGTGCCCATCATGGGCGTCGCGTACATCTTGGGCTGCGCCTATATCCTCGTTTGCAACTGGGCGTTCATTGGCGAGTCGTTCAGGCTGATCTTCGAATGCGCCTTCACCCCTCGCGCGGCATTCGGCGGTGCGGTGGGCAGCGGTATCATCGTGGCGCTGCAGTTCGGCTGCGCGCGCGGCCTGTTCTCCAACGAGGCGGGCCTGGGCACGGCTCCGCTCATCAGCGCCGCCGCCGAGTCGAAAAACCCTGCGCGCCAGGCGCTCGTGTCCATGACCGGCCCGTTTTGGTGCACGGTGGTCATCTGCTTCGTGACCGCCTTGGTCATCGTCTCGTCGCTGTGCGCCCACCCCACGCTCATCCAGGATGCCGGCGTCACCAACGGCGCCACGCTCGCCAACGCCGTGTTCGCCACCATCCCCTACGTGGGCGCGCCCATCCTCATGCTGGGCATCTTGTGCTTCGCCTATTCCACCATCATCGGCTGGAGCTACTACGGCGAACGCGTCACCCTGTACCTGTTCGGCCGCCGCTGGGTGCCGCTGTACCTGGGCTTCTACATCTGCATGGGGTTTTTGGGCGGCGTGGGCGTCGGCGATGTGGCTTGGACGGCAACTGATATCTCCAACGCGCTCATGGCGTTGCCCAACATCCTTATGGTGCTGCTGTGCGCCGGCATGGTGGGCAAGGAGACGCAACACTACGTTTACGATGGCAACATCGACGAAGAGCTGCGCGCGGACATCCACGAGCTGCCCGAGAAGAGCGTATTCACCCGCAAGAAGGCGTAGGGGAGTGGTCCTGCGCGTGAACAGGGGACAGGTCCCTGTTCACGCGCGTTTCGGCAAGCTGACGAACAGGGGACAGGACCCTGTTCATGCTGGGAATGCCTTGCAAGCCGGTCGCTTTTGCGGCCGGCTTGTTGCGTTCAGACGGCTTTTGCGGTCGCGTGAGGGCGCACGCGCGTGCAATGCGGGCATCCCTTGAAGCGGGCGCTTGCCCGGCGTTGCGGTGTGGGCTTCGCTTTATAATGGCGGGTATGGAAACTATCGCAATCATAGGCGGCGGCGCATCGGGCCTGATGGCGGCTGTGGAGGCATCGCTTGCGCTGCGCCAAGCGGGCGCTGTGGCGCACGTGGCCCTGTTCGAGGCCGACCCCGAGCGCATCGGCCGCTCCATCCTGGCAACCGGCAACGGCCGCTGCAACATCTCAAACGCCTGCATCAGCGCTGATGCGTATCGCAATCAGGCCTTCGTGGAGCAGGCGCTTATGCACCTGCAAAACGCATATGTTGCGGAACGTGGCAAAACCAGCATGCGAACCCTTGAGGCGAACCCCGTGCTCGAGCGGTTCGCCGACATGGGGCTCGTGACGCGCGAAGAATCCGAGGGCCGCTTGTACCCCATGGCGAACAAAGCCACCAGCGTGCTGGACGTGCTGCGATCCGCCGCCGCCGAGCTGGGCGTCGACGTGCAAACCGACAAGCGCGCCTTGCGCGTGGACGCGCCCGCCCCGGGTGGCGCGGGCTGCTTCAACATCCGCTTCGCCGACAAGACGATTGCGCATGCGGCGGCGGTCATCGTGGCCGTCGGCGGGCGCGCGGCAAGCGGCATTCAGCTCCCGGAACCCTTGACGTGCTCGGACATGCAACCGGTGTTGGGGCCTTTGCGCGTCGATGCGCAAAGCGCGAAGCTCACGCGGCAGCTCAACAACATCCGCGTGCGCGGGACCGTGCATCTCGAGCGCGGCGGGCAGCGTATTGCAAGCGAGCGCGGTGAGCTGCTGTTCCGCGACTATGGGGTCTCCGGCGTGTCGGTGTTCAACCTGTCGCGTTTTGCGCAACCCGGCGACGACCTGGTCGTCGACTTCCTGCCTGACATCCCCCCACAAGACATGGAGCGCTTCATGATGACGCGCCGCAAGCGGATGCAGAAGCTGCTGGGCAGTCCGCTTGCGCTCGATCGCTTCCTCGAGGGTCTGCTGCTGCCCGCGGTGTCCGCTGCGGCTCTCCGGCAGGCAGGCTTGCGGACCGGTGACCGGTTTACACAAGAGATGGTTCCCCAGCTTTGCGACATGCTCAAAGGCATGCGCCTGACGGTAGAGGGCATTGGCGATGAGCGTCAGTGCCAGGTACGCCGTGGCGGCTTCCCTGTGGAGCGGTTCAGCCCCGCTACCTGCGAAGCGTTTGACGTGCCGGGCCTGTTCGTCACGGGCGAGGCGCTCGATGTCGACGCGCCCTGCGGCGGCTTAAACCTGCATTGGGCCTGGTCAAGCGGTATGCTTGCCGGTCGTGCTGCAGCTGATCGCATAGCAGGCGGGGAAGGCGTTGAGTGCGATGGCTCTCGTGCAGGCAAGCCGCATCACCCGGATCAGAACGCGCGCAGCAAATCCCACAACCAACGCGGCGGGAATGCCGCTCGTAACGCCCGTCATCGTAATCGATAGCCTGGAGGAAACCATGCTTGAGATCTCAAACCTTGCCCTTCCGCTTGATTCCGGGCTTGAAGGCAAGCAAGCCGAAAAGCTCGTGCGCCGCGCCGCGGCCCGAGCGCTCAACATCCCGCCGAACGACATAACCGAAATCCGCCTGCTCAAGCGCAGCGTCGACGCGCGCAAAAAGCACGACGTCCACTTCGTCGCAACGCTCGGCGTCGAGCTGACGGGCGGAGCCCAGGCAGAAGCCGCGGCCATCGAAGCCGCTGCGCACCGCAAAAGCGCCGCGAACGTGAAGGCGCATCATCCCTACGAGACGCTGCAGGTCCCGCAGGTTGATGCAACGCCTCAGGCGCAAAACGAGCCGCGCCCCATCGTGGTGGGCACCGGCCCGGCAGGCCTGTTCTGCGCGCTCTACCTGGCGCGCGCCGGCCTGCGTCCGCTCGTGGTCGAGCGCGGGGCGGCGGTCGACGAGCGCATGGCAGCGGTCGACGCCTTCAACGTCGGCGAGCCGCTCGACCCGCACACCAACATCCAGTACGGCGAAGGCGGGGCGGGAACGTTCTCGGACGGAAAGCTCACCACGAACATCAAAAGCCCCTGGGCGCAGCACGTCCTGCATCTGTTCGTGGAAGCGGGCGCCCCCGAGGAAATCCTGTGGCAGGCAAAACCCCACATCGGCACCGACCTGCTCGTAGACATCGTGCGCAACATCCGCAAGCAGATCGAACAAGCCGGCGGCGAAGTCCGCTTCAACACCCAGCTCACGGCCCTGCATTTCGAAAACGGCCACCTAACCCAAGCCGAGATAACCCAACCCGAACCCGTCACCGAGCTGATTCCCGCAAGCCGCGTTGTGCTGGCATGCGGTCATTCTGCCCGCGACACGTTCGAGCTCGTGCGCGACGCGGGCGTGCACATGGAGCAGAAGCCGTTCTCCGTGGGCGTGCGCATCGAGCATCCTCAGCAGCTCATCAACCGCTCGCAGTACGGGAAGGCCGCCAGCCATCCGGCGCTCGGCGCTGCCGACTACAAGCTGTCGATGCATTTGCGCCCGCAAAAGGGCGAAGAACAGAGCCGCGGCGTGTACACGTTCTGCATGTGCCCAGGTGGGGAAGTGGTGTGCGCCGCCAGCGAGCCGGAAGGCGTGGTGGTCAACGGCATGAGCCGCTTCGCGCGCGACGGGCAAAACGCCAACAGCGCGCTGCTGGTCGGCGTGGGCCCCGAGGATTTCGACGGCGAAGACCCGCTTGCAGGCATCAAGCTGCAGCGCGAGATGGAGCAGGCGGCCTACCGAACCGCTATCGCCGCCGGTGGCGAACCGTATCAGGCGCCCGCGCAAACCGTCGGCGACTTCTTGGCGCATCAAGCCGGCGGCCCGAGCAAGCAGGTGAAGCCCACCTACGCGCGCGGCGTCGCATGGTGCGACCTGCACGAGTGCCTTCCCCCGTTTGTGGCGCGCGCCATGGAGCAGGCCCTTCCGCAGCTCGATCGTCGCTTGCACGGCTTCGCCGATCCGCAGGCCGTGCTCACCGGTGTGGAAACACGCAGCTCAAGCCCTGTGCGCATCGTACGCGGCAAGAATATGCAGGCCCAGCTGGCAGCAACGTCTGCTTCGGGCTGCGTGCAGGACGAAGTCTTGAGCACGGCGCAGCTGGCCCAGGCGCCCGCTTCGGGCGGTACGCAGGAGCAGGCCCGCGCCAAGACTCAGGCGGCCCCGGAATCCTCAGCAGCCGCCAACAGGCAACCCGCCGACGTTGCCGCTCTCGAGCCCGAAACCGGCCTTTACCCTTGCGGCGAAGGTGCGGGCTATGCAGGCGGCATCATGTCCGCAGCCTGCGACGGCCTGCGCGTTGCCAGTGCCCTGGTGGAAAGCCTGCGGCCCGAATAGGGGAGCCGCTACGAAAGCCGCCTTAAAACCAATCGTTTATTCGCCCAGCTCAGCGGCCCAATCGAAATCGATCGGCGGCGCGGTCGGCCCATCGGCCGCCGCGCCGCCGTCCGCGCCCCCAGCGTCCCTGCCATTCCACTGGCAAGCCCGCATGTCGACGCGCCCATCGTCCAAAAACGTCACGCCCTCCGCGGCAAGCCTTGCCCGTTGTTCGTCAGGCCCGCCAAATGCAAAACCCGGCGCAAGCGAACCGTCCTTGAACACCACGCGATGGCAAGGGATTCCCGTCTGAGCCGCGCAATCCCACGGATCGGGATTCCCGTGCATGGCATACCCGACGAACCGCGCCTTGCGAGGCTGCCCGATCAGCCGTGCCACCTGTCCATACGAAACAACCTTCCCGCGCGGCACCCGCCGCACTGTTTCGTATACCTTGTCATTAAACTCGCCCATATTCGCGCTCCTGATCATATGCTGCGGCAACGTCATCTGTTCCCGCATAATTATAGGCGCTGCCTCCACCTCGCTTCTGCCTATTTCCTGCGGCTATCGCGTGCCAAAGCTTCGCGCGTTATACCGTCGCACGCAAGAAGAAGACGTCCTGAACAGGGGAAGCCGGGTGCAAATCCCGCACGGAGCCGCCACTGTGACGCGACAGCGAAGCTGCCGCCCAGCCAGAACACCTGCCAGGAAGCGTGCATGCGCAAGCGGCGTCTCTCCGCGAACGCGCCCTCGATCGAGGCTTTATTGCGTAGCAAAGCAACTCCGCCGGATCGTTATCTGCGGCAAACCTTCGCTGTCTGTCTTCTGCGGGAGCGCGAGCCCAATCCCGCGCATCTGCGTGCAAAAACGCATGCGGGAAAAGGAAAGGAGAAGAAAGACAGTGAAAGCAACAACTGCGCAAATGCCGGCAACGCTCGCGCAAAAAGCGATCGCGCTGCTCATGGCGCTCGTCCTCTGCATGGGGCTGACCCCCCACGCAGCTTGGGCGGAAGAAGCGGGGGAGACAGGTGGCTCCAGCGCGCCGCAGGCCGTCGAGCAGCCTACCGTTACCCTCACCATCGTGAACGGCTTCGGCTACTCCGGCCCGAACGTCCTCGTGAGCAAGGCCTACTCCTTCACGGAGGGCCAGACGCTTGCCGACCTGTTCGCCGCAGCCAAGGCCGCCGGTGACATCAAGGACTACGAGTTCTCCAACCCCTACGGGTATGGCGAATACCTGGCATCGGTGATGATGCCCGACGACACCGTGGTCTCCGACCCGACCGGCGCCGCATCGTATTGGGCAAACTTCAAGAACGGCTCCTATGCATCCGGCGCGGCCTGCCAGGCCGGCGACAAGCTGGCCGCCGGCGACGCTTTCCAGTTCGCGTTCACCGACCTCGTGGTCAACCGCGGCCCTTTGCCGACGAGTGGGCTGTCCTGAAGGGCAAGGCTGAAGGCGTCGCTCCCTCCAAGCCTGGTCAGTCTGGTTCCACTAATCAGGGCAAGCCCTCTGCGGCCAACTCCAACAAGTATGATGCTGCAAAGGCTGAGACCCTCATCGCAAACCTTTCTGCCCGCTTCGCGATCAACGGCAAAGATCACGCTATCGACAACAACACGTTCTACGCGGCTATCGCATTGAACTCCTTCGGCAAGGGTGCATCCATCGACGCCGCCGCCATCCTGGCTAACCTCAACAAGGATGACCTCATGACCGCCGGTCGCATGGGCAAGTACATCATGGCTCTCACCGCCGCCGGCATCGATTGCACGAAGGTTAACGACAACGGCACCGTGCGCAACCTGGTTGCAGAAATGGAAGCGCTTGAAAAGCCCGAAAGCATGAGCGTGTACGACGCGGTATGCATCCTGCCCGTATACCAGTACGGCTCCTATAAACAGGGCGATTCCGCCATGGCGCCGTCCGCTCTTATCGACCTCATTCTCGCCAACGTAGACGATGAGGGCCTGTTCGGCTCTGTGCAACCCGACGGGCAGGTCACGCAGCAGCAAGCGCAGGAGCAATCTGCAAGCGCTTCCTCTACTAGCATCAAGCAATCTACGTCCGGTCAGCCCGACAATTCCCAGGATAGTGGGGATAAGGCGTCCTCCGCGGAAGACGGGAAAGCAAAGGACGAGAACTCGTCAACGGATTCGTCGCAGGAGCAATCGGAGGGTTCTTCGTCCGAGCAGGCTTCTCGATCGGACGCCTCTTCCGGGGGGTCTGGGCATCCGGTTCAGCAGCGTCTGGCGCATCCGACAACTCTGGCTCCGCCTCTTCCTCTGGTTCTGCGCCTGCATATCAGGAGCCTGAACCCGAACTCGCCCCTGCGTCGGCGCCCAGCACGATTTCCGTTTACACCAGCATCGATAGCTCGCGCGCGCAAAGCTATGGCCTGGGAGGCTTCTCTTATGGCTCCACGGTCGTGCTCCCTCAAGGCTCCACGGTGTACGACGCCCTGTGCGCGACCGGCGCTTCCATTTCCGGCTCGTCAGCGATCGAGGCGAAGTCGTTCGAATTCGCCTACCCGCCATCGGAAGATCCTCAAGCACCGCGCGCCTCGATCGGCCCGCTCGATTGGCGCGTCCCCCAGGGGGCGTTCCAGCTGCTTGTCGGCGCGACCGGTAGCGGCAAAACCACGCTTTTGCGCAACTGCAAACCCTCGATCGCCCCGCATGGCGAATGCGCGGGCGAACTTGCCGTGTTCGGCCAGCCTGTAAGCCGGCTCGATGATCGGCAATCCGCATCGCTCGTCGGCTACGTGTCGCAAAACCCCGAGAGCCAGATCGTGTGCGACACCGTTTGGCACGAAGTTGCCTTCGGCCTGGAAAACCTCGGCACCTCGCAAGATGTGATGCGCCGCCGCGTTGCTGAAGTCGCCCACTTCTTCGGCATCGAACCCTGGTTCCGCCGTCAGGTCTCCGAGTTGTCGGGCGGCCAGCGCCAAATCGTCACCCTGGCCAGCGCGCTTGCCCTTCGCCCGTCGCTTTTGCTGCTCGACGAGCCGACCGCGCAGCTCGATCCGGTCGCGGAGAAGACGTTTCTGCATGCTCTGTTCCGCATCAACCGGGAACTCGGCATCACCGTGGTCGTATCCACTCACAACCCCGAAGCCATGGCCGAATATGCCACCGAAGCGGTCTGCATGGACGGCGGCCGTTTACGTCCGATTTCGCTAAGCGAATTCGACGCGCAGCCCCTTATCCCGCGCCTTGCCCATCTCGCAATGTCGATGCGCCTGTATGCATAACCGTCTCCGACGCCTATTGCAGATACGAAAGAACGTCCGATTGGGTGCTTCGCGGTTTCGACTTGCGCGTTGCGCAAGGGTCCATCCATGCGCTCATCGGCGGAAACGGTTGTGGGAAGTCGACCTTGCTTCGCGTGATCGCCGGCGTGCAAAAGCTCGACCGCGGTGCATGCGTCAACGTGCTTGCTCAACGTCAGGCTCTCCTGCCACAAGACCCCAAAGGGCTGTTCGTGTGCGACACCGGCAAGAGGAGCTTTCCGAATGGCAGCACGCCTGCGGATACGCTGACGCAGATGTCGACGCTATTGCTCAGGCGTTCGGCCTCGCCGAGCGCCTATCGAACCATCCCTACGATCTATCGGGCGGCCAGCAGCAGCAGCTGCTCGCTCTAGCGAAGCTACTGCTCACGAAGTCGTCGCTGCTGCTGCTCGACGAACTCACGAAAGGTCTCGACCCGCAAACAAAATGTCAGGTAACGAAAGCGATTCAAGAGCAAGCACGTGCAGGCGTAACGGTCGTCATGGCAACGCATGATCTGCCGTTTGCGGCTCTCGTCGCCGATGAGGCCACCATGCTGTTCGACGGCGAGTCCGCCGCAACGCAGCCCGCGCCCGAGTTCTTTGCCGATAACCTCTTTTATAGCCCGACGTGCGATTCCTTCGCCAAGCAATGGAGCGAAAGCGGAGCCGGTCGATGAAGCAATATCAAAAGCTGCAAGTGGATTGCACCCCTTCTGTTCCCGCACGCAAAACACGGCGAATGGCAAGTATTCTCGAGCCGCTCGTTCTCATCCTAGTCCCCGCAACTCTTGCCGTCTGCGCAGTGTGCGATTATCAGCAGGCGGCATTGCTGACGTTCGTCGTGGCTGTAGCGGCAATCGCCGTGTTCTTCCTCAGTTTTGAGCGCTCGAAACCGGCGCTTAGGCAAATCATGCCCACGGTCGTTCTCGCCGCGCTTGCCGCAGCGGGTCGGATCATCTTCGCGCCCATCCCTGATTTCAAGCCGGTCAGCGCCACCTGCATCATCGCAGGCGCGACGTTCGGCCGGCAAAGCGGCTTCATGGTAGGCGCGCTTGCGGCGCTTGTAAGCAATTTCTTCTTCGGTCAAGGCGCTTGGACTCCCTGGCAGATGTACACCTGGGGCCTCATCGGCTACATCTTCGGAATAGCGGCGCCGCATGAATGGTTCGACAAAAAGCCCGTTCTCCTTATATGGGGCTTCCTGTCGGCAATGCTTTACGGCTTGTTGCTAAACGGATGGTACGTCATAGGATTCGTGCATCCCATTACATGGCAGACCGTGCTAGCAGCCTACGCAGCGAGATTCCCCCTCGACCTCATCCACGGCATAGCAACCACGCTCTTTCCAACAGCACTATATTTACCTTGGAAACGGAAGCTAGAACGAGTCAAACGAAAGTACTACATGTAACGTGACGGGAGCAGGGCGGGTTCCAGCGGGCAGCCGTGCTCGATTGCCTGCGTGAGTTGGATTTCGCAACGCAAGTGAAACGTCGTTCACGCTCTCACGCAGTTGGAAAGACCGCCTTCCTTAATCAACTTTCGCATCGCGAACAAAACGCCGCTCGCGGCAGCTCATATGGTTGGGAAAAGGGAAGGTTCGGCTGCGAAGGGATGTAGAAGCAAGGATGGCCTCCGTACTTGTGGGCTTAAAAGTACCAGAAAGGTGCGGCTCTTCATAGTTTTGACAGCATCGCGAGGCAAACCTCTTCTGCACTTAGGCATGAGAACATGGGACGCCCGCCACGCGGTATATATCTATCAAACGTTATCTATATCAACGAAGTATCAGGTCTGAGTAAGGATTACCGGGCTGTATAAGCAGGGGCAATATCCGAAGCTCCCAGAACCCTGGGTGTGCGATGTGGGGGAAATATGAAGCGTGAAGGAATTGAAAAATTACCCCTTGCGCAACCTTCGGACTATGCGTAATATACATCCCCGCCCTGAGGCAAGGGCACACCGGAACGGGAGGCTGAGCCGACCGGCCGAGGGCTGGAAAGGGACTTCGAAAAAAGTCCTTGACAGCGCCGA
>ERZ1035027.324-NODE-324-length-28785-cov-8.674278_pt1 | contig 28785 bp, 27 predicted proteins | sample MGYA00520604_ERZ1035027 | MGnify/ENA primary metagenome ERZ1035027 (study PRJEB33766, sample SAMN09781743) | gut metagenome | biome: gut microbiome | host: Homo sapiens | place: Madagascar | study: EMG produced TPA metagenomics assembly of the PRJNA485056 data set...
AGGCCACCTTTCGATGGCTTTCTTTTGATGCCCATACTTATTTATTAGTCGCTACTTATTATTTTCAAACTTATAATCCGCCTTTCTGGCGAAAGACACCAATAGGGTCATGAAAATCTCCCCTTGCGGTCTTTCGCCTTTTCCTTTCTACTGTTAATCTTATCTTGCAGTGCTGACATACTACAGAACATGTTGAGGTGAGTGGCGGGGCTGTATAGCGGCAAACCCCGCATTTTTATATATGTCGGTCATCTGTTAAGGCATCAATGAATGGCGCATTATCGTAGCCCGAAAACTTATCTCTTTCGAAATCGACTCGATCTTCGCCGGATGACCAGTCCCTGTCAGCCTGCTCTATACTTTCTTTTCAGGAGGAACACCCATGTTCAAGATTATTCGCAGCAAGTGCTGCGGTCTGGATGTTCACAAGACCTGGATCTATGCGTGCATCGGTATCGCCGATTCCAACAGTCGTGTTGAATACAAGCAAGCCCGCTTTTCGTCCTTCTCCAAAGGTCTGAAAGAGCTGTCCGAATGGCTTGCCAAGTACGAATGCACTGAAGTCTGCATGGAATCGTCCGGCAAGTACTGGATCCCTGTCTTCAACGTCCTCGAAACAACCTGCGACGTTACACTCGCTCATCCCAAGTACACTAAGCCCCAAAAGGGCAACAAGACCGATCGCAAAGATGCCATGTGGATCTGTGATCTCTTTATGTGCGGAATGATAAAGCGCAGTTTTATCCCGCCTGCTGATATCCGTGAACTTCGCGAACTTATTAGATACCGCACTAAGCTGACCAACATGATCACCGGCGAGAAAAACCGCGCTCTCAACTGCCTGACGGTCTCCAATCTCAAACTCGATGATGTGTTCTCTGATGTGTTTGGCAAATCTTCATCTTCCATCATCCAGTTTATGCTGGATAACCCTGGAGTCTACTTTGATGTTAAACCATTTATAGACCCAAGATGCAAGACCCCAATTGAAGAAATTCAGGCTGCTGTTGATGGTGCCATGTCCCCTGCTCATGCTGTCAAGCTTCGTGAGTGTATGAGCCACATAGATCAGCTTGAATCTCACAAGCATATGGTAGAACAGGATATTATACGTCTCTCCGCTCCTTATGAGCAGGAGCTTGAGCTTATTCGTACTGTACCGGGATTCGATAAGAATCCTATGACTGCGATCACGATCCTGTCTGAGATAGGCGCGGATATGTCGGTCTTTCCTACCGCCAAGCACCTCGTCTCATGGGCTGGTTGCTGCCCTCGCAACGATCAAAGTGCGAAGAAGATCAAATCGACTCGTATCTCTAAGGCTGGATCCTGTCTTAAGCCTTTGCTTGTTCAAGTCGCCAATGCGCTGATCAAGTCCAAGAATCATCCGGAATTCAAAGAACGTTATCGCAGGCTCAAAGCTCGCCGTGGTCACAAGAAAGCTATTATCGCGATCTGCAGGATGCTCCTGACCGCTATCTGGAACGTCCTTAGCAAGGCAGAACCTTACTCTCCTGCTGGTTATCTCAGCGATCATCAGGTGTCTGAGGTCAGAAGGCTTACTCAAAAGCAAGCTCTCAATCTGCTGAAGTCGCGTGGATACGTTATTACGGACGAAGTGCCCGCTTAAGTATGCTGAGCATATGCTATCTGACAAGGCCACCTTTCGATGGCTTTCTTTTGATGCCCATACTTATTTATTAGTCGCTACGTATTATTTTCAAACTTATACACCAGAAATACAAAAAAAGAACGCCATTAATAGATCGTTTTGGGAGTCTATTTTATGCGCTCTTTTTTTTAAGATGAATTCTTATGATATTATCTTAATGCATTTTCTATCTCATTGCAATACTTAATATTTTGTAGGAAAATCTATGTGCTTCAGCTTTTGGGAAATCCTTCGGCATCCCCCTACATTCATTAACGCCATGTCGTTTTTAACCACACTTTTCATTTTTGTATTCTGTTTATACATGCTGTCCGGGTCTCAAAGCCTTTACTATTACTGCAGTGCTTTACATTTTTTCTGTCGCCCTGTAGGCGTGTCGTTTCTGATTACACCTGCTAATACATCCGTGTATTTCCTGGCCACATTTCACGATTTTTCAATTCCTTTCCTTCTCATCTTTTACGTCTTCAAAGTGGCTGCCATTCATCCTATCAATCCTGCCTGGTTTTCCTGTCGTTTTAGACCACACTTTTTATATATCCGTGTATTTCCAGACCACATTTTCCACTTCCCTGTTGCTTTTCCGGCTCGCTTTTTGAGGATTTTACGCATCCCCCCTTCGTCTAATTAATCAATCCTGATTTTCGTGTAGTTTTTAACCACATTTTTTATTATGTGGTCAGATTCTACATATATCACACTCTGTTTAAGCCGTTTAATCTCTCCGCAGTTACTTGCAGTTTCCTTTTCTGATCTGCAGGCGTGTCGTTTTTGACCACGTTTTTCCTATTTCCATGTATTTCCCGACCACATTTTTAAGTTTCTACTACTCCATCAGTATACTTTCTACAAATCTGACGCAGATAAATCGTAGCAAATCAATACAATCAATCTTTCATGTCGTTTCCTACCACATTTCTTTTCATTTGTGGGCTGATTATGCATATCATGCTGCGTTCAAGGTCTCTAGTACCTTGTCTTTTCATCTATCATCCTGGGGGCATGTCGTTTTTGACCACATTTTCTATATATCCGTGTATTTCCCAACCACATTTCCCGCTTCCCTATTGCTTTTCCGGCTTACTTTTTACAAATCTAGCTTTAATCTAATTAATTCAAACTGCTTCTCGTGTAGTTTTTAACCACATTTTTTATTATGTGGTCAGATTCTACATATGTCATACTGTGCTTAAGCCGTTTAGTCTCTCCGCAGTTACTTGCAGTTTCCTTTTCTGATCTGCAGACGTATCGTTTTTGACCACCTTTGCTATATCTCCGTGTATTTCCCGACCACATTTTTCACTTTTTAGCCTTGTTCCCTATGATTACCTGTGGATAACTTTATAGTGTTTTCATATTTTGGTGTAGTTTTCGACCACATTTTATGTTTTACGCCTACACTTTTTGCGTCTCCCACACCACGCCTTATGTCCTCCTCATACTCACTTTCTGTATTCTATATACATTTTACATGTCTTTTCAGACCACAAAAGCATTTCTCAATTCTACTGTTTTTCATGCCGTAAACCTTGAAATTCCAACGCTTTTGCACGATTAAGAAGTTTTTTCCTACTAATAATTAATATAATTAATATAATAATCCTTAAAGAACATATTGAAAATTTTCAGGAGTCATTTTTTTATTCATCTATATTAACTGCGACTTAGCTTCATTCTTTCATCAAAGCCTTTTTCATGTCTTTTCAAACCACACTACATGTCTTTTCTAATCACATCTCATGTCTTTTCAGACCACATTATTTTCTAGAATGGCTATATTCCAACATTTCATAGACATAATGTGGTTAAATAAGACACGAGTTCTGTTTGTTGCATTACTGCTTTTTCAGTGTTATTATAAGTTCAAGTGAAAATAGAGTCAACGGATTTATTTCTTTTGGAGGATCTTGTGACAGATATATCTACAAAAAAGCTTTGTGAGCTTCAAAAATTACATATTGAAGAAAAATACATCGATAATTTCAGATGGCAAACAATCACAGAAAGAAATAGTTTTGTTTTAAATATGGTTAACGACCTGTCTGCTAAACAGATGAAAATAGTATATTCATTTGCAAGTATGATTGAAGATTTCTCAAACCCCAAACCTTTAGAGATGAATATACGCGATTTATTATCGGTGCTCGGCTTAACTCATGGCGGAGAAAACAGAAAAAGACTGAAAGACGAATTACTAGATCTTAGGAGTAAAAGCTTTTGGGTAAATACCGTAATGGATGACAATAAAAGGGCCGAATCAGCTGTTGGTATAGTAGATAAAGTAGACGTAACTTCTACAGACTGCTACTTAACTTTTAGCTCATACATGTACGAGCAGCTTGGTTTTGATAATGGAAATTACTATACCCCACTTCTTGGAACTATACTTGCGTTAAAACAGAAGTACATTATGTCTCTGTATAGATTTTTGGCAGCAGAAGCTTACAAGGGAAGCACATCAATTAGTATTGATGAACTTCGCCGGATTACGGAATGTACAAACAAATTCCTTAACGATCGCGAATTTACCAGGAGCGTCGTAAAAAACGGAGTTGATAAAATTAATCAATTTGGAGATATAAGTGTTACATTTAAAAAATTCAAAAAATCAGGTAAAACAGCCGGTTATACGTTTATAATTATGGGAAAGACCAGATATGAAAGTATGCTTGCAATGCTGGCTGCTAAATGTGAGATAGAAGGTCGGCATATAACAATAGAGGATTATTTGAATGATCTTAGCAAGAAGCATCAATTAGAAGAACTAGGTGCCATTTTCGGGGAAAAGAAATCCTCTGAAAATTAATATATTAGGAAATATTATATTTTGCAGGTCTTATGGATTATTTTACAATTTGCTGTTGCTATTAGCATAAAAAAGGGATATAATATAAACAAATAATTTAGATAATAAAAAGAGCAGAGATTTTAACTATCTGCTCTTTTTGTTTTTTGTAAAAGGCTTACTTTTGAGGAACACCTCATTTTGTAAGTCTTTTTCTATATAAAAAATTCTAACAGAAAGGAGAGTAAAAATGTTTCCAGCAAAGGAAAAAGTCGAAACCGTTCGCAGACGGTTCCCGGTTGGATGTCGTGTTGTCCTCCAAAAGATGGATGATATTCAGGCTCCACCAATCGGGACTACTGGGACGGTGATTGGTGTTGATGACATCGGAAGCATTCGGGTACATTGGGACAATGGTTCCCATCTAAATGTCGTATATGGCATCGATCGGTGTACCAGAATTAGCAAAAAAGGAGAAAATTATGAAAAAAGAATTAGAAAGCATTAAGAAGGAATTAAAAGAAAATACAAATGTCATTTTCTGGAACATTCTGACGAAAGATGACATTAAAAAATGTCTAAAGGAAGATGGTTTTCTTCCTTCTGATAAGAACGTAGCACTGACAGTAGAAGAATATACAGATTGGTATTGCGCTGCCGACGACATGAGTGACACCAATTATGCTTTTGACATGATCTATAATGCAGCTGACGATTTAGGCATCGAAGAAGGAGAAGAAGAAGACTACGTCTTCGGTGAAAAAGAATTTTTCGATGAATCCGTTAGTGAAATTGAACGCAAGATAGAAAGTAATGACGATGTTGTTTCTTCCATCATAATGACAAAAGAGGAAATTAAGTATACGCTAACCGAGGAATGCTTTTTACTTTCCGATGAAAACATCGAAATGTTAACAAAAGCTATGCGCGAAAATTTATCTGAGAATTTATCCGAACTTTGCAATTGCGTGATAGATACTGTGCATGCTGTTATTGACGAGGTTCGTGAAGGTTTGGAGTCTTAGAGAAAAGGAGGAAAAAATGAGAATTAAAGGAGGAAAAAAATGAGAATTACAAGAGAATTAGCCACATGCGTGGCAGAGGCCATTCAGGGCCAAATAGCAGCACGGATTGGTGAGGGTTACCGTGTTGAGGTAAAACGTGTAAACAAAAATGGGAACATTCTACATGGAGTAATGATGGTTCCTGTAGATGGGCCAAAACCCATCGCCTGCCCAGTGCTTTATCTGGAGGAGATGGCTGGGAGTGATCAGTTTGCTGATATCGCTCAAGTAATCCAAGTGATTGCAGATGAGCTGATCGAAATTAATATCTTCCCTGACGAAGATATTAAAAAACGAACAGCAGCCATTGAGAAACTGGCCGGAGCCGGAATTCCTTATAAAGATTTTCTTTTGGAGCATTTGGAAGTGGTTCTGCAAAACAGAGCCGCAGTTCCAACAAATGCTATATGCAAACCATTTATTGGTGATGTCTATATTGTTCTTAAAGTCATTCTTAGAATAGATGACGAAGAAATGGGCTCCGGTACGGTCACAGAAGAAATGCTAGAAACCTTTGGCATTTCAGTGGCTGAATCCTTTGCAAAGGGGATGGAAAACATGGAGAAGAATCATACTCCATTGTTTTCCGCGATGCATGCACCACTGATTACAAGCTTGAATTTTGTGGATCCATCATCTAGCATGCCTCCGCAAACAAGCACTAATATGTACGTGCTTACACGAACAGTAAAGAATCAGCAACCATTTGATGATCCGCACGGCGCCACAGCAATTCTTCATACAAATGTTTTGAAGAATATTGCGACGAGCATTTCGTTGAATGGACGAGGAATTTTCATAATTCCGTCTTCTAAAAGGGAATTTATTTTGTTACCCGATGACGGATGCCTTACAAAAGCTGAGGTACTTGAGGCACATCAAGAGATTTCGACGTCACTAGAGCCAGAATACTGGCTTAGTAATATGTGCTTCTATTATGCATGTGCAGAAAGAAAAATGGAAGTAATTACAAAGTAAAAGAAGTTTGGGAAGAATGCAGTAAATGTATTCTTCCCTTTTCATCTTTTTATGAAGAAAAAGGAGAAAATATGGATTTATTAAAAACAAACAAGAAATTAGAAATTGACAAAAAATTTGGAAATCTACACATTGCAACCTTTGATTATGCAAAGCCATCCACTGATGGATGGGAAAACTATACAATTCTTTCGTGCTGGTATGAGCCGAATTGTGAAGCCTGCCCTATGGGATGGGAAGATATTGGATATGAAGGCGAGTGCGACGACTGTGGATGTATGTTAAGCGGTGACGGCCACAGTTTCGATGTCCCAGCGTGGAAATGCATGCTCCCAAAATCGATAAAAAAAGCTGCATGCAAATTAAAGATGTTGCGAACTAGCGTAGGATGTAGACACTAAAAAAGGAGAAATTATGAGCATTAATAATTATGCAGGATGTTTAATTGATAATGAATCCCCTGCCATTGAATACATAGAGGACTTTGGGGAAAAAATCGGTGGTGCTAAAAAGGATCTTTGGAGGGTTCGCGGAATGATTTCTGATGATCTTGATGCACTTACGAATCGAGAGGCAGACAAGTTTGTGAAAAAATCAAATATCTGGAAAAATCCGGATTATGAAAAGCTAGTTGGATGCGGAATGCCTATAAGTGTCGCTTTTTTTAGAAAAAAGGTGCGGGACAGTCTTCCGGCTTCCCCTCAGTATCTTCCAAAGGATACAACTACAGAGGCACGTCTCTCCAGGCAGAAACAGTATGTAGACACTGTTCGCTGCTTAATGGATTTTACAGAGTCAATTGAGACCGAGCAAGACTGCATGGATGCGTTCAACAACTTTTTTGTTGAAAATGGGTTTCTCGTAGAAAGTCATCGCCCATATGTAAGATATGAGCCAACGGAAAAGTTCCAGAACAATCCGCAGCTTACGAAAAAACTGCTGGATACGATGGATGTTTACTCTGAAGATGATTTTGAGTACTCTTTCACAAAGAAGGCAAAAAAAGAGCAGTTCTGCGTGAAGAAGGAGGACAAAATTCCACGAGGCTATTCTGTAAGAATCAATGATGGAAAGTTCTCTTGGTCAAAAAAAGGCGACTGGGCAGTAAATACTTGGTATGTGGTAAAAGGACATTCCATTTTACAAATGAATCTTGCTACCCGTGAGGACGCTGTAAAATGGGCACAGGAATATGCGCAGAAGAAACGTTCTGGTGGTGGAAAGAAAAGATATACTCCCCCACAGCTGCAGCATGTTCGGCGGACAGGTCCTGATTACCGTAATGCCAGAGAAATCACCGGTTCTGACTACATGGATACCTTCGGTTTCCGCGGAGGCGAATATGGCAACTGGATGTCTCAAAACGACAGACAGGAATCTCTGAATATGGGATATGACGCCCTTAGAGACCTCGCCTCTTGCCTTGGAATTGAGACTAAAGCCATTTCCTATTACGGAAAACTGGCAATAGCCTTTGGATCGAGAGGCAGCGGGAATGCCGTAGCACATTATGAGCCACTGCGGAAAGTAATTAACCTCACCAAAATGCATGGTGCCGGATCTTTGGCACATGAATGGTGGCACGGTTTGGATGACTATCTGGGTTCCTTCTTTGGTGTAGATGGGTACCTGTCGGACGCTGCATATAGATATCCTTTGTTTCATGAGCTATTAGAAACGATTAAATATCGCTTGGAAACAATGGAGGAAGCGGAAGAAAGACAAAAGACATTCTTTGAAAGAGAAAAGAGAACAGCAAGTAATTTCATCGACATGCTGTTTTCAAAGTTTGTGTCTGAGGCTACTGATTCAGAAAAGGAAACTTTTGTGAACGCTAAGGAAACTTTTCTTTCCGGCAACAAAGAAGGTATAAAGATTCTCAGAGAGTGTTATAAATCCTTCTACGGCCGGGTAATTCAGAAAAGCGACCGAGAACGTCTCAACATATGGACAAGCATATTCGGATCGGCAAATACAAAAGTAATTCCTGGAAAGGTAGCTACCACATATTATTCTGATTCGATAGCAATTGGTAAACAGTATCAAAAAGATGGAGACTACTGGGAATCTAATGTAGAGCTTACTGCAAGAGCGTTTGCGTGCTATGTACAAGATCGATTAGGTTATAAATCGGATTATTTGGTTGGACACGCAGAAAGCGGCTGTATTTCCGTCATGCAAAAGAATGGATCCTTTTGCATGACGAAGGCCTTCCCTACCGGTGAAGAAAGAACACGTATCAATGAGGTGTTCGATAAAATCTTTGCTGACTTAAGAAGCCGGACGGGGATTTTTGGCAATTCAATTGCTGAAATGAAAGCCTGACATCAAGAAAAATTAAGTATAATGCAGTGCTGACAAGGAGGAAAAACATGAAAGAGACTTTTGAAATGAAAAAAGAAGAAGCGAAAAAAGAGAAAATGAAAGAGATTATTAAATCTATAATATGCAAATTTGTTTACACCCACTATGGTGAAAAAGAAAGTGATGCCTGCTATAATTTAGAAGCCCTTGCAGAGGAGATTTCGAATGAGCTTCCAAACTTATTAAAGGTGCTTAATAAGGACGATCCTTACTACTTTTTTTTCAATAAAGAGAAAAAGGAATTAACTATTTATTTAGTTCCTTCTTATGCGTCGAGAAACTACTTTGTGGAACATAGTATAAGCGCCGACAAGCTAAAGGATATCGACTATTCTGATGATTTTTTATATGAAATCCTAGAAACTTGTGAAAAGCCAGAAATGTTCGTTGAAATTGTAGAGAAAATCAATGCTTATAAATATTCAATGGCTCTGGATTCTGATGAGTTGGATGATGAAAAGAATTGGGATGCCCTTAGAACAAGGCTGATGGAATTTGCAGACGTACAATAACAACAGTGAACTACCACACCCAATAACGGGATAACGGGATGTGGCTTCTGTGTACAGAAAAAATGTTTTTATAGAAAAGCTCCGCATAATGCGGAGCTTTTTTTACTTTAAGAAAGAATGTGGGCGGAAACGTGGTAGCTTTGTCCTATTTTCATAGAGAATCATCGGAATTCAGATTCATGTCTATTACAGTGGAATCACTTGTAAATTTAATTGTTCCAGATTTTGCTGTTGAGAAAATCGCTGATTTCTTTTCAATCAATTTCTTAGAAGGAAGCCCACTCCCCTTATTCGTCGAAACAATAGTGTATCTCTCTCCTAAGTCAATCTGATTTGTTTTATCTGCAGATCCGTGCCTTGCAAGTACGAGTACATCACAGGAATCTATGCTACCAAGAAGCTTCGCCTCTTCTTCTGCCCCTGCGTCTGATTCAGCAACAAACGCAGTGTCGCCATATGAAAATACAGTCATTAATGATTGATCTCTGCTATCCTTGGATACCACTTCCGGTTTAAATATTGAGAGCGTCGCACCATGGTCAAGTTCCAGCGTAGTTGACTTTCCATTTACAATATCTCCATTCTTGCCAATAGTTTTTCTTACACTCTCCTCTTTATCACCAAGATTTCCAATGATCGTATGAGATACATCTATAGATTTATATAGTTTCTTTACCCCACCAATTCTCCCAGAATCTGGATTCGTTAAAACCACATAATCAAGCTTTCCTCTTATATTCTTCTCTACAATCTTGACGATTTTATCTGCAGAATTTTTAGTTCCAGTATCGATCAAAACATCACTGCTCCCAATCTGGATATATATTGCTTCTCCAGCGCCAGCATTGAGAACCCAATAATGGGCTTCCTCCGTGTCATTATTGTCCGAATCTAGATTATAATCACTTTGCGTTTTATCGGGTTCGGGATCTGCGTCCCCTATTGCTCCGTGCGGATCTGCCATGTGCATATTGATATAATAGTTGTAACCAACATAAGCTCCAATTCCGACCAAAACAAAGAAAGCTAGTATAAATAGCTTTACTGATTTTTTCAATCTTTTTTTTCGTCTCTTTTTTGTACGAGAATTCTTTCCCATAAAAATTACCCCATTCTCTTTACTAAGTACTAAATTACGCCAGAAAGATACGTAGTCTTTAGCTGAGTGCAGCGCCACGTATCTTTACTGACGTCGCAATTGATTATAACACAAACTTTATGGTTTTTTGCACTTCTTGAATGGTTTTTCGAAATGTGGTAAACTTTATTCGTAAAAATATGTTATTTTATTAGCTGAGTGAAATTCTCAGTAATTCAATTACCGAGCAGCGCTCAGGTAAGGTTAGGGTAAGTTATGATTAAGTGTAAAAATTACAAATCACGAGTTCCGGAATTTCTAAAATTAAAGAAAATGAATCAGAGAGCTCTTTCTTTAGAATATAATATATCTGAAATAAGCATTTATAGATGGATTAATTTAAACAACTATCCACCACTGAATGCACTTCTCAAGCTTGCAAAGGAATTCAACACAAACCTTTCATACCTTGTTGGGATGACTAAAATTGATGCCCCGATAGAAACCTACAAACCAAAATTGGAGCTTGAAAAGCTCATGGAAGAAAGTGGGGATTCTTGCCGCAGTCTTGCCGACAAGCTTGAAACCTCTTTAACTATTATTAGGGAATACATTGAAGAGCCGCGCTATTCAAGAGTAACAACTTTAATTGCAATGGCAGATGCACTGGATGTTTCGCTGGATTACCTTCTTGGTCTGACACCTATCTGCAAATGGGAGCAGGTCGCACTTAAAAAGAATCCTTTTTATCTTTGCAGTGCTGGACAACCTGTATATATCTATGCTTATAAAACAGCTGCAGATGGGTCTGTCGAAAAAGCGGAGGGCAATGGCTTGATTCATGCAGATGGAAAAAGCGTTATCTTCCCTTCCGGGCGAATCGTAAACATGAACGATAAGCTATTTGAGAATACGCTGGCGATTCCATTAAAGGTTCCTTCAAATAATTCGGTAATAAAGAAAATCCCAGAAGAAATAAGATAGAGAAAGGGAAAAATACCATGAGGAGAAAACATCTTGTGCGGGTGCTAATGTTGTTATTAGCTCTCATATGCTGCACGACAATGCTTTCGTCATGCAAAAAGAAAGATGAAAGCGGAAAGATCAACAAAGTAGAAGTTAGTTCAGAAAAAAATAATGATATCGAAAAAAAAAATACATTCACTGAACTCGACATTCCATATGATTATGCCGTTAAATCAGTACAAAGTGGTATGGCTTATTCTACAATGAAAGTTCCTAAATCATACGATGTGGTTGCAGACAATGCTCGACATTTTTCTTTCTCCGCACCAATTGACGACACACATGTGCACGGGGCAACATTTCATCTTTTATATGATTTTTCATCTTATGGTTTTGGCCTTGATGGAGAGGGATCATCCAAGGATAAGTCAGATTCATCTACTGCTGCAGATACCTATGTGGATAAATTCTCGTGGGAACTTCCATCTTTAACATATACAGTAGATGGGGACTCATATAATTTGAGAAGCCAGGAGCTTGGGGACAGCATCGTTAACGGTGCGGATTTTACAACGAATAAAAATGATGTCACTTGTACCGTTGCCAATGATATAGATCTTCTTACGAGTACTATGGACTATGGGCCAGAAAATTACTCCCAAGTGACATATTACTGTAATTGGCAAGATATCCCCTGTTGCATGTCTGCAGTTGTAAGAAATGACGATGTTTCTGCAGCAAAGAAAATAATGGAATATATGATTTCTTCATCCAAGTACCAAGCGAGTCACTTTGATACAAGAAAGACATACAAGTTGAGAGACTGCACACTTTCACTTCCTAATGGTATGGAAGAACCGAAAAATTCCTCATCAAATATCCTCTATTTCCCTGTGGATAGAACAAAAGACGCAATGGCCGGTATTACAGTAGGTGTGTTTGCCATTGATACAAAAGAAACAGATGCACTATCTGAAAAGACAATGAATTCAACCTACGGAAATATGATCGGTGAAAACTTGTCACCAGGCGGAGGCTCTTACAGCTACTATGTATCTACAGAGAAAGTGTCCTCTTCCCCATCTACCATGGCTGGAAAAAAAGCGAATCATTATACATCTATTGTTTCTATGGATGGACAAGGAGGCAATGAGAATAATGCATTGGCTGGTACATTTTATGGCGACCCTGCAAACTGTTGTATTGATACACTTGTTATTAAAGATGGTACTACACAGCATATTCTCAGCGTGTGGTATCAATCTGTACAGGAGAAATCCGCTATGAATATTCTATCTATTGCAGCAAGCAGTATTGATTTCAAATAGAAAAGCTATAATTACTGGAACAAAAACCAACCTCTGCATAGGATCAGTAGCTAATTCATCCTATGCAGAGGTTGGTTTCTGACTTTCATGTATTAATACCATCTAAAAATCATACAATTATTCTGAGGCACGCTTGACTTTTGAAAACCCGTCGTTGCCCTTCTCAAGCACCCACACGTCTTCCGGAGATAATGCATTTATAATAAAAGGGCTGTGTGTCGTAACAAAGATCTGCCTTGAAGATTCGGCCTGGATATTTCTTATCATTTCATCTGTCAGCGGCTTCAAATATTGAGGATACAATCCCTTTTCAGGTTCTTCGATAAATACTAGCTGGCGTGAATTGCTTTCATGTAATAACAAATAGTATGCAAACAGTTTCAAGGTTCCATCTGCAATTTTCGTAGAATAGATAGCATCCTCAAATCCTTTTTCCCAGAATTTGAGCATCATCTGTCCATTAACAAATTTTACAGGTTCAATTCTTTCAATATTAGGCAGTTTTGTTTGAACGTCTTTCAAAACGTTTATGAATTCAGTTTTATTTTCTCGATACATATACTGTGCAACACTATTAATATTACTTCCGGTACGATTCAAATATGGCTGTGGTGCTTCAGTCTGTAATGTTCTTGCTGCCTCAGGAGAGAAATCGCAGAGATACCAGCCTTTCAATGCAGTTAGAAACTTTCCAATTCGACCATATTGTTTCATAACTCCTAGCGTTACAATACCGAGTTTTCTGTTGTCAGATAATTCAACAGCCACCCTTTTCCTTTCCACATTATGTCCAATATCTACATCATCTACATCGCATTCTTCATACGCATACCCGTGTCCCTTTTGGAGAAGCAAGAAAGTCATTGGCTGTCCATTCTTAGTCTCCTTTTGCCACAGATGTTCCTCTTTTATATATGGCCTCCCCATAGAATCTGCATCAATTTCCAGTTCATATGTTATTGGATACGTGCTGTTCTCTTCGCGATAACATAATTCAAATTTTATGGGCTCTATACTTCCCTGCGAACGGATTTGCTGAAAACCCCCTCGGTTTTTAGCATCACATGCTTCTTCTACATTCATTTTCAAGCAGTCCACTAAGTATTCAAATGCATCAGCAAGTGTGCTTTTACCAGTTCCGCTCGGACCGATAATTGCGGTAATATTTCCAAGAGCACTTTCTTGTTGGCGGTTTAACGTCTTTCCTATCGTAATGTCTTTTAGCGGGCCAAAATTTTCAATCCGGATGCCTTCGATTTTCATCATGTATCACCTCCTTTGCAACTAGAGTATAACATAAAGTGTTGAAAAATTGTAAAGTTTATGTTATACTCTAGTCAATAAATATCCATATATATTCATGTTTTCAAAATTGTAGGTGAAGAAAATGTTCGAATTAGATAGTAAAACGCCAAATACAATAGTTAAATTCAATGGAAACGGCCGTTTCGTTGAATTATCACAGGCATTTCAGATTGGCAAGATTAAATTTGCCTTTAGGGTATATGATGATAGCCGGCCGCAAGGAAACAGAATAACAAATAGTCTCGACTGTTATATTGATATTGATGAAGCAGTTGCCCTTGCTGACAGATGTGTCAGCCGTGACCTCTTTACGATTGCGGGGAAAAAAGAAGAAATACGTATTAAAGGAAACTACAAATATGCAAAACCTTCTTATGAGAATTATTCCGGATCCACAAAAGCCGGTCCGGGAAGAAATATGACAGTATCCAGACATCTAACAATTTCAAGAAAAGCTGGCGATGATCCCCTTTTCTCGAAGCTGCCATTCACATTAATGGTAGAGCAGCGTCCTGGAAAAGTATCCAGAACTGGTGCAATAATAGCGGACCCAGGTGCTAACAATGCAGAATATATAGCTGTCGGCCTCACTGCAGAGGACATTGTCCGTTTAGGGTTACAGCTCCAGAGAGCATGCAGAATTTATGATTTGTGGCTGGCCTCTGACACGCTGCAACAACACATTGAACAGCTTGAAGTTGTATGCAGTAAAGAATATCGAAACAACGCCAAAAAGCAACAAACTAATGGCGATACATTTGGCAATGTATATTATGGCAACAGTTATAATACAAATGTTCCGGTGCAGGCCTCTGCTCCCTCTGCCGGATATGTAGCCAATAATCGTCAGATTCGATCCGCAATGTACGGCTAATTATTTAGAAAGACAATCAGGTTGTTAATGGACTCATTATTCAAACTGATTGTTTTTCTTTTTGCCTGGATATTGTATAATAACTATTGACGAACACACTATAAGTAAAGCAATTTGCATTTTCAAACTACACCTATGAAACTAACAGAAGATTATAAAGACGAATATATAAAAATCGACTTGTGGAGTCGTCCTCTTAAAAAACACCGTTATTCAAAAAAGACGGATGTTCAGAAAAAGACAGTTCAGAATATTGATGGGTTGAGCGGGATTTTAACAAGCGAATTCCGAAAGCTTCATGGTAAGCAGAGCCTTTTTGAAGACACCGCCGGTACTAAATTCAGTGATTCATTTGATAATGATTCTCAAGAAAATCAAGACGAATTCAATCTTGATCTTGGCAGTCAGATTCTGATGGACGAGCCGGAAGAGTTTAAATTAGTGCGAAAGAAGCAGCTTGACGACTATGAAACAGAGGATAACAGGAATGCTTTAATTTCAGAAGCATCTGGCAATATAGAGGACGATGCTGCATCTAATACTAACGAGAAAAAAGCTAATAAGCCGAATAAGGAAAGCCTAAGAATCAAAATTGATCGCCTGCTCTATGATTATTCCGAAATAAAGCAAGAAAAAATTGAGCAGGAAGTCGATGCTCTTATCAATCAGGACGGATATTATAACGAAGTTATCCCAATTGACGAAGGCATTGACTTTGAGGAAAAGAAAGAATTCAACAAAGGTATAATTGTCGTTGTTGCATTACTCATTGTAACTGCAGTTGCCCTCGTAATGGTGATTCGATCATAACTTAAAAGAAGAAAGAAGGACATGGTATGGATTATAATAAGTACAGCGAAGAAAGTAAAAATCCTTTTGAAGAAAAACCAGGACGGTTTGGAAATTTCCATCCAATTGAATCTATATTAAAAATAATGAAAGCAGAAATTCCATCATATCTTTCCAAGCGATTTTATGGGCAGATCGGAGTTGGAATATTTATGATTTTTATTGGAGTATCTGTATCTATGATATCTATGAGCATAACAATGGGATTATTCCCCTGCTTAATCGGTCTGTGCTTAATAGGTATGGGGTTGGCATATAAGAAAACTGTCCTAAATGGCTATGATATCGTTACTGGAACCATTATTGCACACAACAAATTTTTCCCCGGAAGAAATGCTGCTGATGGGTATGTTTTACAAACGGAAGACGGACAAATAAGCATTCCTACGCAAAAGCGTAAAGGTGCTCTTCCAATTGGCACAAGCTTGCGGGTGTACATTGCAAAGAATGTCGCTTCTTACGAAAATAGCAACGCTACAGTATACGGAAGCGTCCTTGGCTACGATGTCGTTTTAGATTCCGATTCAGAAGAATGAAAATCGGATTGATTATGACTGTCATTTGATATATAATAAGATAAAATAATTTATATGTAGTAAAAAAGAGAGTTTGTATGCATATATGTGCGTATATACTCTCTTTTTAGTTTTTGCAGTAAAAAAAATTTTATTAAAAAAGATAGGGAGGAGAAAAGAAAAATGGATGTAAATTCATTAAATACATGCTCTTTTTCCGGAACAATCGTCGATATTAAAGATGATCGCTCCGGATGCATCATGTATTTGAGGCAGGTAGTTGCCGGGACTTTTGATACGGTCATCGCCGTGTATATAATTCCGGCACTAAAGGCGAGATTTAAAAGCCTTGCCTTAAAACCTGGTGAATTTGTCCATGTGATAAATGGGCAGATTTATCAAAGAGAAAATGTTGTGAGGGTCAGGATAACATCCCCTTCACAACTTCCTCAGCGGCCATGTTTCAATATGGTATCATTTACTGGAACTATTATTGAACGGACCGAAGAGGGTAAAGGAATTTTGTATTCTGTCCGACAAAATGTCGGGGGCCAAATTCCGACGATCTTTGATGTTTTCATTCCAGAAAGCATCAGAGAAGAAATAGAGGATAAATTCTCCGTTACTGAAGATGTATTCATCAGTAATGGAATCCTCTATACAAAAGAGGGTCTACTCCGAGTCAAAGTCAGTTCCCCTACGCAGTTTCAGAAACTGCAGGAGGATTTCTGCTTAGGCGAAGAAGAAGCCCGAGACAAATTTATTTAAGAAAAAGCACCTAATGTAGGCTGACTGTTATTTCTAAAACAGCAGCGTGAAAGTAGGTGCTTTTTTATGAAAAAGGGAAAGGAGAATAAAATGAAGAAGCCTTTTTTCTACAAGAAAAGAACGGTATCTGAAATGCTTAATGGCAAGACAGATATCGTACATGATTTCACTGATCTGGATAACAAGTTCGCAGAAGGTGAAATCAGCTACAAGGAATGGTCCGACACATTCAGCCGAATGCGCCATATCGTTCCGGTAGCTATCGGGGGATCTGCAGTAGCAGTAATCCTTGGTCATAATCAGAAAAAGACCCCACGAGAACTACAGCTCCAAATCGCTTTTCCTGAAGATGAGCGTTATAAGGAGAAGTTTTCCAACGAGACAAGAGAAATCTTTGCTCGTGGTCACTTTTTCGAGGATGGAGTGGCAAGAATGGGAGGATATCTCCTTGAATCAGATCTTAAACTAAAAGGTCTGGCAGATAAGGTAGAAGTACTTCCCTTCCCTCAGCAGCTACGGAATATGGCATTTCCTAACTGCGTGGGCGATTTTGATCGTCTGGTTAAAATCACGGGTGGCCCATATGAAGGACTCTGGCTTGGAGAAATAAAAACGACCGTATATAACGGTCCGTATGCTCCAAGCTACTGGAGAGATTACTTTGCCAAGGAAGACCTACCCAATGAGGAAAGGATTCCCCCTGCCTATCTGGATCAGGTGGATTTCTATATGGGGATTCTTCCGTTTGTCCGTGGTGCAATTTTGTTTGCTTCCTGCGGATATGATGGAAGAAAGGAGAATGTGCAGTTGTTTATTAATAGAAATGACGAACGCTCCTGTGCAGTTCTTAACGCAGCACAAGAATTCTGTGAAAAAACAATAGCAGGTATTACAGTATCTGATGAAGTTGTCACAGAACCGGAAGCTCTCAGAAAGGCACTAAAAATTACCCATGGAGCACTAGATAAGGATGTTCCAGCTGCGAATCTCACGGATAATCCGTATATGAAGCAGCTGATGGACATTGACTCCGAACTAAAAGCTCTAAAAAGCGAGATTAAAAAACCTCACAAGGAGCTGGAGCAAACGGTAGAACAGCTTGTCCGGGATTACCAGCAGGAACATGATGAGGTGCTTAAAAAGATCTCATTTCTTGAAAAAGAACGAGATCTTATCAAGTATAAGTTGGTTCCGGCAATCGGAGATGCCACATCCGGGGAAGCAACAATTGGAGAGTCTAAATTTAAACTGAAAGTTTCGAGGCTCCCCTCTTTTGCAAAAAAAACAAAGGAATATATGCGAGAAAAATATCCAGATGTATGGAATGATATCACCTCGTATGATCCTTATTATCGGGTGAAACTCTCCGAAGAGGTTATTGAAGATGCCTCTGCAGAGGGTAATGAAAATATCGCAGAGGCAGATATTGATTTTTAAGAAGCCGGGCTTTTATCTCGGTAATTCAATTGCCGATATGAAAGCCCGTGCAGTTATTGCAAATGTGAAAAGAAAAGGAAAAGAGGAAACAAAAAAATGGAGAAAGAAAGCAAAAAAATTTGGTCTTCTTTTGACACTTTTGATAGAGGACCTGAAAACGAAGATGTCTATCAGGCAATCTTCGAAGGGCTCTGTAATATTGAGCTGAATGGAACAATAGTGGTCCTTAAGCACTCTCTCTTTTGGAACCGAAGGGAATTCAGTATTTCGATCCAGGGAAGCGATGCACAGAATTTATTTCTGCGTGCATTGGACGACCAGGAATGGTCTATCGAAGATGGTAACCTGGTCGGGCGACTCTTCCATCATGATGGAACTAATCGTTATATTTTCCGAATCTTCCAAGGAGACGTAGACGATTGTTTCGAAGCACTGGATGAAATCGACTGGGATGGTGATTCAGATGATATCGAAACAAAAATCTTGTCCATGACGGACAGTGCAGCAGGCATCATCGAGAGCGTGCTGTAAAAAAAGGCAGTTTGCCATAATGCAGTATCTTTTGTGTTATAGCAAACTGCTTTGCTAAGACTAAAAAGCCTATTGTGGATGTGAACCTCCTCTCAGAATCTCATCTAGGATGCGTTCTGCTGCAATAGGCTTTTCGTCGTTCTTATGAAAGGTGGTATTTACATACATGGATGAAAAAAAAATAAATCAAGAAGATATCAAGTATTTGGAATCTCTTGGGATAAAGAAAAACACAGCGGTTTTTATTTCAGAGAAATTTAATGAACCGCTGGATATTTTAAGAAAAGCTCCGATGAAATTAATTCCATATATGTCGTCGGATGAAATCTTAAAAGCACAGGCTCTGGATGCTAAGAGTACTTATGCATGTAACCTATTTTCGTTATTAGAGCCATACGGCTTTCGGTTAAATGCGGTTATGAACGCATTTAAGAACCTAGCAAAAGAATTACTCTTAGATAAGCCGGAGGACGAGGAACTGGATTTTTTAGATGTTCGCATTCTTGAAAAAAATATTATGCGAAAAATAAAAGAAGCCCCCTATTTACTATGCGAATATGTCCCATTTAAAACGGTGGATGTATTTGCACTGGATCAAGGCGTCGAAAACACCAGCGAACTTCGCATAGAAGCTGCAATTCTTGAAGTTTTAAAGAACTGTAACAAAGCAACTGATTCAAGGCTCATCGAAGTAAACGGGGATTCCTGTATCCTTCAGGAAAAACTATACGAGCTTGTTAAATTGCTCCTTGATATGGACGTGGATCGCACTCTCTTCCATAAAGTTCTGCATCGCATGTTTATGGAAGATGAATCTATTCACATCTCCCATATCGGTGGCCAAACAACAGTTTTTGCTCGGCACGCTGCAGATATTGAATTTGGGATTGCGAAAATAATTGATCGTAAGTTCAAAAAGGGAACAGTTCTCTTCGACAATATCTCAAGGCTTATTGAAAAAGCTGAGGCAGAGCTCGGAATTCTGTTATCCGATGAGCAATCGGATGCTGTTAGAATGGCACTCACCTCCCCTGTTTCCATTATTACAGGGGGACCTGGCACAGGAAAAACTGCAGTTCAGAAAGTGCTAATTGAAACATTTGAATGGGCGACTAAGTGTAAGCCGGTTCGGCTGATTGCTCCCACAGGACAAGCTGCGAAGCGAATGACGGAATCAACCGGTTATCCGGCAACGACAATTCATAAAGCGTTACAGATTTCAGCAGGAGCATATGATGTTCCGGATGATCTTGTTTTGGATGAAGGCCTTATCATTGCCGACGAGGCATCAATGATTGATGAAGAACTATTTCATGCACTAATTTCATCTATTAGCGATGATTCCAAAGTCGTTATTGTAGGAGATGTGAATCAGCTTCCGGCAATCGGTTTTGGTGCAGTGTTACGGGAATTAATCAATTCTAAAACGATTCCGGTTACTATGCTAACCAAAGTATTCCGGCAAGCAGACGACTCCCCTATCGCATACAATGCGGCCAGAATCAAATCCGGAGAACAGATTTTAATAGAAAATGATGGGTTTCAATTTAAAACACTTGGACCTGATACAGATTTGGTAGACCTTGTATGCAAAACATATGAGGAAAGCGTTCTAAAGGCTGGGATAGATAATGTCATCTGTCTTACGGCATTTCGGAAATATACAGATACCGGAGTAGATGAGCTAAACCTCAAACTTCGTGATTTGGTTAGAACAGATATAACGAAGAAAACACCATTTGTTTTATGAGGGTGATAAAATTGTGTATAACAAAAATAAAGCACCTCTCGTAAATGGTGATTTAGGTGTTATATCGAAAATCAAAGGTCATAAGACTGCAGAATGTATTTTCGGAGATACTGAAGTAACGTTACAGGGAGAAGACCTTGAAAGCTTGGATCTTGCATACGCACAAACCGTTTATAAGTCTCAGGGGGCGGAATTTAAGACGGTTGTTATGATTGCAGATGAACGGCATCAGAAAATGCTCAGCAAAGAGCTGGTATATACAGCTGTTACACGAGCAAAAGAAACGCTTATTTGCTGCGCAGATAAAAAAACGACTTTTCTGGAAGCCTGTAAAAATCCTGCGAAAGCACGGTTTAGTTTGCTTGGAAAAATTGTAGATTCTCTTGTGGCAAAAGTGTAAATTTTATGAATTAATAGAAAAAAATAAAGGCATTAAAAAAACAACCTCTGCGGAGGGCGAGTAGCTAATTCGTCCTTGCAGAGGTTGTTTTTATTGAAAGCGTATCTTTGGACCGTGCACTGTCCTGATTAATTGCGAGCGCCTATGCTGCATAATCCAGAGCCATCCGGATATGCACGCTTCCCTGCAGACTTGCTTAATGAGCATTCATTGCGCAGGATGGAGGACGCTGTGCTCGGTGTGAGCCACACACCAAAGGCACCTTTACTCCATTTTCGGTAATAACGTATCTCAGTTTTCCACCTTTCAAGCGTAACCGTGCCAGAAAGATGAATAAGGGTTGCAGGAAGCTTGGATGGCCGATCTGATTTCCTGCTTTCATGTATTAACCCCATCTGAAAATCATTCAATGTATAAATAACTTTCAGATGAAGTTAACACATATGGCCTCCCTATGCCATGATGGCTGCCAAGGACATGATCTGCGTTTGCAGGCATATCCTTGGCGACTGGGACTAAATGTACCAGTCCGGGACCCAGTAACGGTCCGGGTCCGAATCACTGTCCGGTTGATTTACCGGACAGTCTATTTTCGCATGCTGCCGTTTTCTGGCTGCATGCATTTCGCGGCAACATTCCGCTGTCGCTGGCATACTGAAGTGCCACTCTGTTCCGCCGGAATAGAGTTCCCCCCAGATGCCTTTTTCGAGTACTACCATAATGGCAGTACCCAAAACGAAATTTTTCTTTCTTACCTTACTGGCAAGAAAGAAAATCTCCTCACTTACATCCTCACGCGACAAGCCGGCGCATGAGAACAAGATATACTCGATCTCGGAGGCCGAGATCGAGCCCAATGCTGGATGAGCTTTTACAAGCTCATCCAACTCCTGCTCTGGCTGGTAGTTCACAGCGTCTACCAGCATCTTGACAATTCTTACAGCAGCATATTCTGCTGCTGTGCTTTCTTTCATATTCTTCTTCTTCATAATATTGGCCCTCCTTTGACCATTAAAAAAACAGCAAGAGTAATATCGTTCTCGATATCATTCTTGCTGTTATAAATGTGTGCCAGGCATGGCGCAAGTCTTACGGGTGAAAGTCCCGTCACGGGTATTTACCGCCAAGTGTAGCGAACCACAAGCCGAAGACAGCAATGTTTAGGGGGAGGAAGTGGTGTAGCAAAACCGTTGAGCCTACGAACAGAAACTGGATACGAGGCTAAATGGCGGGCGAGATTGCATTACAAATCGAAGCCCAAAAGGTAAACGTAACGCCAAGAGAGTAAATCCAGGGGTTGTGCGGTGAAAGACTTGTGTCTTACCCTGGGAGGCCTAGGTAGCGTACAGTGAGTACGTGCGATAAAAAGCTCATATCTAGGAGTCAGCTGAGACCATAGTATCCCTAAGAACCAAAGGGAAAAGGGTCTAATGTCAATATATTGCAAATCGCTGTAAGCAAGGTTAGAACAGTCCGAAATCGAGGATATGCTTAACAAGTGGAAACGTATGCCCACGGAAGCAAAAAGGTAGAGGGGATGGTTTCTAACATCTTTACAAGCAGAAGGAGGAGCAACAAATGGAATTAATTGAATGGATTTTACAAGACGAAAATATCAATAAGGCCATCAAATCAGTCAAGAAGAACAAAGGTGCATACGGAATAGATAAAATGTCCGTGGAAGAACTTGACGGATACTTTGCCAAGCATAGGGAAGAAATTAAATCCCAAATACGCGATGGCAAATACAAGCCAATACCAGTTAGAAGAGTCTATATACCCAAATCCAACGGGAGAAAGAGACCTCTAGGAATACCGACGGTTGTAGATAGAGTGGTACAACAATCTACGGCACAAGTCTTGTCGCTTGGCTACGATAAGTACTTCTCAGAACACAGCTACGGATTTCGCCCAGGCAGAAGTTGTCAACAGGCAATAGAGGAAGCACTGGTATACCTCAACGAAGGATACGAATGGGTAATAGATTTGGATATTGAGAAATATTTCGATACCGTAAACCACGACAAATTAATTTCGATACTCAGAGAACGTATCAATGATGCGAAAACACTGCGACTAGTTCGCCAGTTCCTACAAGCTGGAGTAATGGAGAATGGACTGATTAGTCCTAGCAAAGAGGGTGTACCTCAAGGTGGACCGCTCAGTCCAATACTATCCAATGTATACCTAGACAAGCTAGACCAAGAACTGGAAGCAAGAGGACTTCACTTCGTCAGATACGCTGATGACTGTAACATCTTCGTCAAAAGCGAAATGGCAGCAGACAGAGTAATGAAGTCTGTTACGAGTTGGCTAGAGCGTAAGCTTAGGCTAAAGGTAAGTGCAACTAAGACAAAAGTTGTCAGACCAACAAAAAGTAACTTTCTTGGATTTACATTTTGGAAGTCCAAAGATGGATGGAAATGCAAGCCGGCAAATGACCGAAAGAAAAGGTTATACGCTAAAACTCGTGCAATACTTTGTAGAAGAAAAGCTGTTGCAAGACCTATGAAATCCACTTTCGAACAACTCAACTGGTTGATACGTGGATGGATAAACTACTACCGAATTGGCAGTATGAAGATATTCCTAGAAGAATATGGGCAATGGCTTCGCCATAAGGTGAGAGTGGTAATACTCAAGCAGTGGAAGAAATCGAGGCGCATATACCTAAACCTTCAGAAACTGAACCAAATCATAGGATGTGGATTTACGCACGAAGAAATCTTCAAGGTTGCGAACAGCAGACTAGGATGGTACAGAAGAAGCGGAATGTATGTAGTGAATTTTGCAATCAGTCCAGAGATACTTGGACGCAAAACAAAGAGCCGACCAGGATTGGTCGACCCGTTGCAATACTATCTGAGTAATATTTGATTCTATATTGATGTAGCGCCGTATACGAGAACCGTACGTACGGTGCAATGGGAGGGTGAGAAAAATATCTCACTCTACCCTATTCTAAGATGGATTAATCACAAGGCGTGCTAATCCATCATTACATCTAAATTCTTACAACAACATTGTGCCACCCCCACATCATATTGTCAATGCGATTGGAAAGAATACTTAGTCACAGATTGTATTCCATTTCATACGTTTTTTGCCTCACCTTTTTTTGTTTTTACTTTTTTATTATACTTTCTCTCTGCGGAATCCCATGCTTTTTCAAGCTTCCTGAGCGCCTTCGGATCCCGTCGCCTCTTGCTCATTTCATTCATATATACAGCCTTCGGAATACCCAAATCCATATAAGTATATACAAGTTTTCTTTGATAACTTGCGAAATATCTTGCAAGTATAAATACATATAACACCGCAAGCGCAAAAGCTCCAAGTAATCCCGGTATTCCTAGTTTACCCGTGCAGAATATTGCAAATGGGATCCATAAAATAAATAAAGCTATGCTCCCTCGGATAATGAGCTTTACATGTTTTTGCTTTGGAGACTTAACACCAAGCTCTTTCATTTTGGTCTGCGCCTGGATTCGCCGGAAGCCTTTGGTTTGCCTATTGTATTTGTATGTTGGGTTATACTTGTCTTTAGATGCCATAGCTAATTCTCCCGTATTTTCTGATACAATATTATATCATGTCAAATTAATGCAAACAAACTTTGTTTGCATAGTGCTATATTCCCAATTTAGTTTTTTCTGTATGCTTGCTCTGTGTTGAGTTTTCAGCATAACATATAACATAAAGTGATACACTTCTTGAAATGATAGTTGCATTATGATATACTCCATATTAAAGAAGGCGATGAAAATGGTTCATCGTAAATTGTTACAACGAAGGAGTAAACGAGTAGATGGAAGTAATAGCAATTGCAAACAGAAAAGGAGGCGTGGCCAAAACATTAACAACGCGTTCCCTGGCAACATGCCTTTCAAGGCTTGGTTATAGAGTTCTGTCTGTTGATGCGGATCCACAGACAGATCTAACAGAGCAATTTGGTGTGCCTGTAAGGAAGCTTACAGAAATGAAGAAGCTTACTTTTGCCGAACTTACAAATGCTGAATTGCAAAATCGAATTAACAAAGTCAATGGTATAGATGAAGTTTTTGAATATGATGCGTCTGAAGCAATCCTGAAATTGGATGAAAACCTGTCATTGCTTCCTACAACGGAAGCATTAACGATGACTAAGGAAAGATTCGTTCTGGTTCCACCAGAAGATAATAAAGACGTTACACGGACAATTCTTAATTCGGTAGAAGATCAGTATGATTTTGTGCTTATTGACTGTCCTCCAGACCTTAGTTCCATGACAGTAAATCTGTTGTCTTCGTCTGATTCAGTTATTATTCCGGCATTTCCGGAACAACAATCATATTCCAAAATCGTATCCATGCTCAGCACAATTGCTAATATTAAAAAAACGTCAAATCCGAATATATCTGTCCATGGCATACTTTTTACTGATGTTGACTTAAGAACGAATATTGCTAGAATTTATATGGAGCAAATTCCTGAACGGTGTCCAGTGTACGTATATGATAGATACATACCCCATGCAGTAGCATCTAAGGAAGCAGTTGCCAATAATGTTTCGGTTTTTGACTACAAGAAAGATAGCCGTGTTGCACTGGCATACGCCAAATTTACATTGGAATTCTTAGAAAGAAACGAAGAGATGTGCAAGGAAGGACTGATTAATGCAGAAATTCCAAAGCCAAAGAAAGTTGTTAAGAAAAAATAAACACTTGCAAAACCCCATCTGAATAATACGAATCATAGTGCTGTTCAGATGGGGGCACAAATGTGTTTGCAATTTTGTTATTGATTTATAGGGAGGCCCGAATAATGGGGAAAAAGAAACTTACATATCAGGGATTAGAAGAACAAGGGTTGGCACCAGATCTTTCAGGTCTTTTTGGTGAACCAAGCACGCCGGCACAAAAGCAAGCAACACCTGATTCACTTAATATGGATCAGTTGAAAAAATCGAAGAAAGACTCAAAAAAAATGGATGAAAAGCATGCTGCAGACGATTCAGAACAGGAACAGAAAAAAAGATGGATCCAGTCTTACATTGAATACATTCCTGTTTCTGACTTAGTCGAATTCCATAAACATCCATATCCAGTACTGGACGATGCAAGAATGGATTTGCTGGTCGATACGATTCGCCCTTATGGCAGTGTTATTGTTCCACTCAGTGTACAGGAACTATCAAACGGGAAGTATGAAATCCTTTCTGGACATCGAAGAAAACGTGCTGCAGAAATTCTTGGACTTGAGGAATTGCCGTGCATTATCTTTGATGTCGATGAAAAAACAGCCGTGAATATTGTCGTCGATTCCAACGAACATCGTGACCTCTCTCCTTCTGAGCGAGCTGCCGGATACAAATTGAAATATGAAACATTGAAGGACAGCTACGAAAAGGAAGGAAAAAAAGATATCGCGTTCGAGCAACTTGTTAACGATTCGACTATGAGCAAACGGCAGATTATTAGATATCTCCGTTTAAACGACTTGAATCAGTATTTGCTGTCACTCGTTGATGAAAATAGTCGGATCAGCACGACTGCCGGATATCACTTGTCTTACCTAAATGAAGAGCAACAAGAAATTGTATCCGATGTGCTCCGTAATAACACAAAAATAATTGTATCAGTTAAATATGCCGAAGCTTTACAAAAGGCAACGATAAAATCCAAAGAATTTACCGCAGATATGGTACAGTCAATATTAACAGGTAAATTGAAAACGAGGGCTTCCGGTGTTTATGCGCCGGCTAAAAAGCCAACATTTAATGCTAAAACATTTAATGATTTCTATCCACCACAAATTGCAAATACTTCGGTTGAAAAAAAGATTTCATTTGTGCAGGATGCGATTAGATGTTATACACAGTACATAGAAACACATCCTGAAGAAATCAATATGGAAGAGCTTTACGCGAAGAAATAAGAAGAAATAAAAGAAATCATCCTCTGCTTAATTCACAAGATAGAGGATGATTTCTTTTATTGTGCCATCATGGCACAATTCGTTGTAATTGTTGAATTTGCTGAATTTGATGGCCATTTAGTAAATTTCTTATATTTTTCCTTTCAGACGTTCTGGGAATGCAATGTGATCTATAGTATCCGTTATGCTGGTTCTTTTTCGTAATTTAAATGTAATACTTTGATAGGTCCTCCCCTTTTTATTAGGTGCATACTCAATAATAAAAAACTCAAAGTAAATCATAGTATTGATTTCGTTTACAGCAGTTTTTACAGCTCTTTTTTCAAAATCCGGATATGCTGCATAGAGCACTTTTTTCTTTTTATTTATCGGATTGACTACAGTTGAACCAAGTTCCAAACGCAATTCGTCAATTGGAATCGTAATCACTTTAATTCCAAATTCCCTTGCACGAGATAATAGGCTCTCATATAGATTAATCGTATACTTCGACTTTACGCCAATTAAATTAGATATATTGTATTGTGTAAATCTCCTGCTTAACCCGATGAGCTGCGGCATGAGAAGTTCTTCAAATTGTATTCCGATCACTGGAGACTCCTCACTCCAGAATACCTGACGTATTGGAGATAATATACGACTCACCTTTTCCTGCGAGTCATAGATAAGTACACTTTGCTGTTTGAGCAGAAAAAGTTGTTCCTTAAAATATGTATAATTATGAGACGCCTTGGATCCCCCTAATTTGATAATATCTGCTTTTTCTATATATACAGTATTATCTCCCATTTTGTCGGGTGGTGTATTTGTATCTATACAGGAAATCGCAGCCTTAAAAATTTTTAGTGGAATCAAATTCATCCCACTTGCTGCTCTTGCAAGTGCATTGGATTGCACTACTTTGTTTGTAAATTTAAATGTATTTTTTTCTTCACTGTTGCCGCTTTCGTCATACTGAATATTCTGCATAATTACCTTGCTCATATCTTCCACCCCAGAATCTTGCAATGCGTTCGACACAAGTATACTTATTTTAGAAGGATATGTCAAACATAAATTTTATTGTTTTCATCAACTTTATGTTGGGTTTTGAGATTTGTTTATTGATTTTTGCAAGTCTATTGCATCTCTATATGTGATTTGATTTTCTTTGAACGGTATTGCGGCCAAAGTCTTCAGAACGCTAGATGATTAATTTTGTCCATGTGTATGATTAGATTTGTCCATGTATTGTGATTAGATTTGTCCATGTATATGATTAAATATGTCCGTGTTTGTGACTATTTATGTCCATGTGTTTGATTAAATATGTCCATGTATATGATTAGATTTGTCCATCTAAATGATTAAATATGTCCATGTATCGCTTGTGAACCATTTGATTTATAAGGGCTTTAGCGGGTTCTTAAAAGAATAAAAGTATTAAAAGAATAAAAGTAAAAAAAGATCAAAAAAGATCAAAAAGGACCCTTTCCATGTAATAATAATAATTTTTTCCTCATCATAGTTATATGTGTTTTCTCTATTGCATGCCCCTACCCTCTTCTATGCAGAAGAATACTATTGATTGTTGCTTTTTGAAAAATTATATTTTATAATGAGTTCATAATAATTTTAATGAAACGGAAAATATAAAGACATTTACTCAAAATATGGAGTAGGTGTCTTTTTTATTTTTTAAATTCACAAAAGA
>ERZ1035027.327-NODE-327-length-28722-cov-6.231346_pt1 | contig 28722 bp, 25 predicted proteins | sample MGYA00520604_ERZ1035027 | MGnify/ENA primary metagenome ERZ1035027 (study PRJEB33766, sample SAMN09781743) | gut metagenome | biome: gut microbiome | host: Homo sapiens | place: Madagascar | study: EMG produced TPA metagenomics assembly of the PRJNA485056 data set...
AATGTAATGATAAACCATTCCTGATTATACGAAGATAGGGATTATTATTTAGGTAAAGAATCTAAAAATGAGTCTTTATACTTCGGATGTAGGATATGTAGGATATACTGGAGGAAATCTAATTGGTTGTTAAATTTATGGTTTTAGGGGACCCTAAAGGAAAGCAACGTCCTAAATTTTCACGTCAGGGTAAATTTGTCAGGACTTATACACCAAAACAGACGGTGGATTATGAAGAAAAGGTACGAAATGAATATATCCGACAAGTGGATGAACGATTACAAGGCCCAATCGGAGCAAAAATTATAGGATATTTTCAAGTACCCAAATCAGCAAGTAAGAAAAAGAAGGCTGAACTGATAGGTGAATTTCATACAGTAAAGCCTGATACAGATAACATTGGAAAAATAATATTAGACCCGTTAAATGATGTCGCATTCGATGATGATAAACAGGTTTGTAAACTTGCTGTGGAAAAGTATTATGGGGAAACTCCGGGAGTAGTTGTCGAGCTCAAAGAACTAAGAAAAAGACCAGGGGAAAAAGAGTTAATTTGCCCACTTCATTTTTATGATAAGAATGGGCATGAGATCGATGAGATATTAAGGAGGAGTTATTAATGAACGGAAAAATTGAGTGGGACTTAAAAAGATTCTTAAAGCAGAGTATCTATATGGAGTCTGCGACCTACGACCAGATTATTAATGAGATTGAGAATACTGGTCTCGAGATTGAGAATCAGAACGTTAATTCAGAAATGAATACAATCATTCTGGATGTTAATGGAGAACTTTCTCGGGTTATTGACTGTATTGAAGCAGGTATTAGTAGCTTCTTTATCAACCACTCAAAAGAAATTGAAGAATCGATTGCACCATTCGCGTCTGTCGGATTATCTCCGAGAGAATTAGTGAATTATGCAGTACATAATACCCGTACTATTTACAATCTTGTAACGGCACCATTGATAACAAAAGAAAAAGAAGTATATCATGTCAGTATATTTCTGTGATAAAGAATCCCATGGGTTTAAACCCATGGGATCTTTTTCTGTCTTAATTCATATTACGAATGATCTTCTCGATATAAGATTCATCAACACGATCAAGCTTTAAAGTATTGACAGTTTCCAGGAATCCATACATACAGGTGGCATTCTCAACAATACTAGCCATATTAAGATGACCGTTTGCTTCAGTAAAGTTTTCTCTCAGAGATTCATTCTTAATGATAGACTCAGAAAGGTTGCGAACCATCTGTTCCAACACTCCACGACGACGATCATTTCTTACTGCTGTCACTTTGCGTTTAAACATATTGGTTGCTTCCTGCTCAATTTCGTCAGCAGTCTCTTCATCTGTATCTCTGTCCTGTTTTACAGCTTCTAAACGATCATTTACCTGTTTAGTGAGCTCTTCGATTTTACGTTTATCCTCCGCATTCTGTCGAATAAACTCTTCTTCAGCATCACTGATTCTCTGAGCGATCGTATCAACAGCAGCATGGATATCATCTTCTTTATCCATGTCATCCTGGATAGATGTTTCTTTCTCTTCCGGGACTTCTTGTGTTTCCGGATTGTCTTTATCCACATCATCCATGATCTCTTCGTGCTCATCTTCTACCAGGCATCTGATAGTATCTAAGACATACGTTTTTCCTTTGAAGGATTCCAGTACACGATCTACACCGCCGTGCTCTTTGATATATCCTCGAATCAGATTTTCGGTAATAATAAGATGCTGATCTTCGATGGATAAGGTCTCAGACAAAGCACCAAGAGTAATACTCTGAAGAGCTTTTGTTAACAGATCTTCTTTTACTACTTTGGAGAATTCCATATAAGATCTGATATTCTCATGAGCTTTATCTCTTGCTCCGTAAACCATTTCTTCCAGTTTCTTTACTTCGGCTGCATCTGCTTTCCGTTTTTTCTCTTCTTTGTCATGGAAAGATTCACGGATTTGATTCATAGCCTCAGCCGCTTCAAGCATAGGGGTATTTTTAAAAGCCATTGTAATCTAAGCCTCCTTTTTAATTTATTAGTATGTAGCCGTCTCTATCTCAATGCAAGGAATGAGATTACCTACATCATCATATTTATTTCTGATATTAATGAACTCTGGAACTGTATGAGGATCTTCTACATCTCTCAAGATCATATGATTGATACCAAGACGATGATCATTGAAATTCATGTATTCTATCCAATTGATTGTATTGGCAAATTTCGTTTTGATATCATTAATCATATTTGGAATATGAAGATCTCCAATATCGTTTAGATTCTCAATATAGTCTTTGATGAAAGCAATAACGTTATCCTTGGTATAAATATCTGAAGCAGAAATCAGACTGATTCTAAACTTCATAGAGATATCAATCTCACCAATAGAAGATTCTTCTCTATCTCCAAGAGTGTATGTGAGACAAGGACCGTATGTATTGAAGAACTTAAAGTCAATATCAAAACTGTTTTCCACTAACTCTAAGCAATTTTCAATATACAATCTCTTATCATCTAGAGTTTCCAAGAAATAAGACACATGATCTTCATCGCACATGTAGTGATGCCCAACCAATGGCATTCCAGAGATATGGAATACACTATCAGAAATAGCTTCTACTTTTGTATTCATCATACTAGTATAGTTTCGATAGAGGGTGATTCCTCCATCTACATTGTATACATTGGTTACACTATAACCGTCCAGATGAGGAACGTAGTTATCCAGATTATATCTACCATATTCTTCATCAAACTGAGCTAAAACATAAAGCTTTGCATCGAAGTTATTTTCGAAGTAGCCATAATTCTTATCATCAGATCCAGCAGTCAGAAGATTTAAGATTTTCAGATAGTTATTGTCATCCAAACTATTATTGGTCTCAAAGTCGAATTCCCAATCACTTGTAAAATCGGTGGAAGAGAAATCTTTTAAGGTACCATAAGCGTATCGATATGGAATACCTTCTCTATAAAGAAGTAATACAAGTTTGATCTTGCAATGGGTTATCACTTCTCCAGTATCTTCTTTTACCTCTTCGGTAATCATATCAAATTCTGATAAAACAGATTGCATGAGGGTAAAGGTAAATCGATACGTGTTCTTATCAGAAAGCAGAAGTCGTCTAATATTATTTCTACTGGTGATAAACTGCAATGTACACTTATCGTTAACCCATTCATAGGTAAAGAAACTTGTAGTGTTTACCGTAGTCATATAAAAAGCTGCATATAATGGATCAGGATTCAGAATGACATTATAGACACTCATATAGTAGAAATGCTTGCCATCGAAGAATTCATCGGTATATCCATCTGGAATGGTTTCTGGATTCACCACTTTACAGATTTTTGTTTCAAGATTGTATTCAAAACATGTTCCTGCAGGAAGCACCCATCTACCATCATCCGATCTATAGCAAACATCCATACTGGTATCAATCTCGATAGGTAATGTATTACTTGGAACGATATTTCCATAATCGTCTTTTAAGACGAAGTAAGCATACCATACTCGCTCTAGCTGATTATCTACTTTCTTCTGAAGCTTCACTCTGTTCTGATCTGTACTGATCAGATTAAAGTAGTTATTAAGATCTGTTTCAGTAGTAATATATCCTCTAGAAAGAGCATACTTCGGAACCAGTTTTCGTAACTCTTCAGAACTTTTACGGTCGACACCATTAGAGGAATCTGTTTGCATTTTACAATAGCAGGTAATAGTTCCATAACCGTTTTCAGAAGAAGTGAATTCTACAAATTCAGTGGATTCTTCAGCATTTTCACTGTATTCAAAATTACCGTTTTTTCCTAAAGTAGTATATGCTTCAATTTCCAGATAAGTGGATAATCCAGGCATATAACTCTGGGAATCAAATGTGATACGAATCGTATGATCGTCGATATATAAATATCGACAATAATTCTCCTCATTCTCATTCACAGGCTCTCCATGGAAATACGGGGTGAGTCTGGTAGTCTTTCCATTTTCTGTAGCATATACATAGAATCCAGCAATCTGATTGGTAAAGTTAAAACTATAAGTCTTATTATCAATAACAGAATCAGTTACCAATGTATCGATAATTCTCTCAATCGTATACTGGCGGATCGTTGCAGTAAAAATGATATAATTATCATTCAACATCCGAACTTTTACTGGCTGGCCTAAGTAAGGAGAAGTGATACTGGATACTGGATTCTTATGACTCATATCATATCTTGCAGAGTAAACCGGTGTTGATAATTCTGTATTCTGAGATACTTGCAAGATAACATCGTAATCAAAATGAAATTCGTAGTTTCCAATATAGATAGGACAAGTGCGATCAAATACATACTGTTTATTGATCATAAATTTCTCCATATCAGAGACTTTAATACCAAAGTTTACAGTAAGTTTTGCAGGCATTGCGTTAATATTAGAAATATTTTGATAGATAGCATGAGTCAAAATATTCTTTGTAAGTTTTGCCCTGGTGGGAAAGGTTTCGTTTCCAAGCTCACCAGTCATGATAATAGCACTTTGAATTTTTTTAGATTCTACGTCACCAATAAATCCGAAAAGTCCAAGGGCTAAGGTTTCTTCATCTACATCATCTACGTAACGTTTCTTCAGATCTTCAACCAGAGAACGTATACCATAGATATCTGTAGAGATATCCCATTTTGTGCTCATGTGACATCCATTCCTTTCCATTTAAGTTTATATCTGAATCCTCCAGGAGCATTAGAAGCAGCTTCAGCAATAACTCTTGCAGCTGTAACCGGACGCATATCAGAATGCATCAAAACCTCATTATATACATCCACTCTATATATGGATTGATTCCAAGCCTGAGCTGTTGCTTTATTAAATTCAGCAAAAATCAGAGGATCTAATTCTCTATAAAATGCTGCTTTAAAATCGATAGAGAAACTGATTCCACTATCGAAGGAAACCGAGGAGAATATATCTCTTGGTAAGCTCTTTGGAACCACTCCATAATATTTACCATAATAAAGAATAGTCTCCATATCTTCGCCGACAATAATCTTATAAATTGCAGTATGATCATGAAGGATTTTATTCTGGATATAGTAAGGATTTGGTCCAATGACACCGTGATGCTTTAAGGTTTCATATTCTTCATAAGTCTTAAAATACATATAAATTGGGAAATTCATAGTATCCTTAAACTCGAGAGAGAATTCGTAATTATCATCAGATGCTTCAGAAGATCCACGATAACTGTAACCAACACCATACATATTTGTGGGTGTATCAATCATTTCTGCAGATAAACTCGGAACTTCAAGATTAGAGTTTACCATATTAGAAAGCAAAAGATTAAACGGCTCATCTATCTGGCTCCCATCCTTATAGGATCGCTGGAGGCTATAGATAGTCTCTGGATAACGAGCAAGCAATTCTTTCCAGAATGGAATGTTGGCTAATTCGTTTCTGAGTGTATTACCACTTGGTCTTCCTAGATAACTAGTATCTGAAGTACTAGGATACTTTAATATAGAAAGATCCGGTCTGGTGAAGAATAAGAATTCTCTTCCGGTAGATACCGCTTCGTACGGATTAATCACCCCATATCTGAAATATCGGTGCTGGAGGTTCAATTCGCTTCGATCAAAAAGATTAGCACTGTGACGAGCAGTTCTCAAGAGCCGTTCCATATTATAAGCTCCAGCAACTTTCGTACCTTTGATATTAGCACTAGAATTATTATCATCCATGCTCTGAGCTGATCTTCCTTTGATCGATACGTTTCCAGTGATATTATTTATGGTTCCGTTGGAATAGCCATTAGCCGCTGTACCGAAAGTCCAAGTCATAGTAGATGGGTCAGCAGATTGCTGTTCGTTAGATGATGTAGGATTATTTTCCTTTATCATCGAAGTATCCAATCTACCAGTTGGAGTCGTATTAGCGTTATTCGTTCCAATCATAGAGGTATCTAGATCAGATCCAGCCGCAGCATAAGAGCTTGTTGGACCACTATTTAGCATAGAAGTATCTAACGCTGTAACATTAGGCGCACCACCCATATAATTACTGGCTGGCGTAGTAATTCTTCGATTATATTCTTTTACTTCTTGATTATATGGTCTGGGACTTATATCATCTCTGCCTGTTGTAGCCATAGTCAATCCCTCCCTTCTATGTCAAATTATATAGATGTTCCCCCTAGGCCAAATATGGCTATAGTTATATAATATAAAGAGGAATAATAAATAAAGCTTGAGATTTTAAGGACCAAGATAAGTACCAACCCACTAGATTGCAACTTTGAGAAAAGTTAATTACTGGAGATAAATGGAGGTAACTTATAATGTCTTTAAAGGAAGAAGAATTATGCAAAAAATATAATATCGTGAAACCGGTTCAGACGATGAGTCAATCTATTGAGATGTACCAGGTACGAATGAATATGTATAAAAGGCAGATAGCTTTAGCAGAGATTGAAGAAGAACAGGATCCAGTGAGAAAGAAGAAGCTGAAATTCATGTTTTATAAATTAGGAATATCTAATTTCGAAGGAGTTTGATAACTCCTGAGATTCGATCTCAGGCTTTATTTTTTAACACTGAATTAAATAATAGTAAAGGAGGTTCTTTGTAATGCCAAGGGTAAGCCTCAGGGAATCAGAATTAAAAGACATTCTGGATACCCTTTTAGCTATCAGAAATGATACATTTGCTGGCTCCGGTAAAGCTGGAAATTCTTCTAGACTTACCACCTCATCCATTTCAAAAGCTTCCAGAGATTTGATCATGTCATTCCCGGTTTTATGTGAGGATTCTATCGATCCCAGAACCGCTACTATGATCTCAAAAGCTATTGAAAGAAAATGTGTTACTATGATGCAGATTCTTCTTAGTGCAAACAATATGAGTGCTGGTAGTGGTGTTGAGCTGATTAAGAAATGGCATAATAATATGTCTGGAGACTTTGACTTTTTGGATAATTACATGGACGCTATGGATGCTTTAAATGATCCAAAGTATTCAAGTGTATTCGAGAGTAGAGCGGAAGCAGCAGACCACAGAGCGCAGGTTAATGAAGCAGTTCGAAAGATTGTAAGAGAGAATTTGCAGAGAAATGTAAGCTATCAGGATTCTATCTCAGAATCCTCTCTTATGGGGTATAAAGTATATACCGGTAAATTCGACGGTAAGCCTACTGTTATTCCTGTAAAAGAAGCAAAAGTAAAAGTTACAACAACAAATAATTCTGTTAGCTCCTTGTTCGATCCGAAATATAAAGCCGATTCAGGATACGATTTGGAGCATAAGCGGTTACTGGATACTGATGTACGAAAAGCAAATGAACTTCAGCCATCTCTTATGGTGATCCGTTATATGGAAAGCCAGGGAGAAGGAGAGCATGAAGTACATATCGAGCACCAGTTTGTGGCCGGTGTAAAGACTCGTCTTATTCCTGTTGATTCTTTTGATTTATTCGATCGAATCAAATCTAAGACTCGTGATAGCAATGAGTTAGTAAATCTGATTCGTGCTACTACGAAAGAGATTTCTTTTGTAAAGGATTATCTCCTTGCAATAGATCAGGCAAAGATGGATGCTGTCAAAGTGTCTAAGAGTAATACCAATGGTATTTTCAAAGCTCTTGAAAGAAGAGCTACAAAATCTGTATTTAACAGATTAATGAGAAGAGGAAATGATGCTTCTTGTATCACATCTATGGTCATTTCCAAATTCGGAGCTGACTATATTAAGAAAGATTCCGGAATTGATCTCATGAGTCCACAGATTACAAGAAAGCTTATGGATTCTTATAATCTTCTTTGCTTTGTAATTGTGGATGAATCTATTGAAACGGCAAGCTTCTTGTTTGATGGAGACAGCCGCTTCGAACAGTTATCTTTCAATGCTCTTGAAAGAGAAACTGGAGATGGATCTTACAAGAAGGTCATTAACCTTCTTAGCAAGATAAACAGGTAGGGAGGTAGACAAAATGATCATGACGAAGATCAACAAAGCTCTGCATGAGAACTTTGATTATCGTGACCCTGTCACTTTAAGAACACTTGCAGAAGCTTCTGATGATGAACAGAATCAGCTCCTCTCTGCTCTTACTTCAAAGCTCTACGATCAGATTGTATCGAAAGTAGATGATATAGATTTTGGAAGTATTCCGAGATCTAGAGGCGATATCACCAAAATCGAGAATTATCCGCAGTTGACTGAATGCTTATCTATTCTGAGAAGCATTATCGAGCAGAGCAAAGAGGACACCCGTCCGGTAGATATTGTCTTCACTGCTGTAGAAAATATCAAATCACGGGCAAAGACGTTTTCCAAAGCATTTGCAATCGGTGTTGAACTGCCAGTATTGACATACAATACCGTTGCTCTTGCTATTGTAAGCAGCGTTTCTTTTTTGATTGCTTCTTGTATTGAGTATATCAAGAATCCTGGAGCTGATACTTTTGAAATCGCTTTGGATCACGTTGCATACAATAAAACTAAAGATAATCTGTTGTTTGAGAATCTTTCCTTATTCAATTCCGGTTGTCAGTCTGGACAGCTTGATATTGCATTGAATGATGCTATCAAAGGCTTCCGTATGCATGAGGCAGCTGAAGAGAATGGAGTAGATTCTGTAACGACGATTATCATTAAGAACGCTGATGGGGAAGAAAAAGAAGTACAGGTTAAGAGCGATGATTTAAATCGTATTATGATTCAGGATCAGCCTGATGTTGAAACTGGATCTGATATTGTAAAAGAGGATGGAGATTTTAAAGCAGTCTCTGGAACTTTAGCAATTCTTAATTGTATTCTTCCATTCATCAGAGGTCTTGTATATTTCTTCTTCCATACACGGCAGAAAGTTTCTGATTACTTTGCTATTCAGGCAGAGTTAATTGAGATGAATGCCTACAGAGTTCAGAGCGATTCGAATATCGAACCGGACAGACGGAAGCAGATCTATGATAGACAGATGAAGATTGTGAGAACATTTAAAAATGTCTCCAATACTTTTGCGATTAAGTTTAGTAAGGCAAAGAAGAATTCTTCTGATGACCTTGCTTCTGATAAGAAGAAGTTTAAGGTAGAGGAATTCCCTGAAGTGGTGCCTGCTACAACCACAGGAGGAAGTGTTTTGTTCTAAAAGACAAAACATTTGAATAAATAATTAACCTTTATAAATTAAAAGGAGGATAAGAATATGGTATATTCTGGAGTTAGATCCGGTAACCTTTTGGAGAATTTTGACTTCGGAGAGCCCGGTGCACCGGTAAGTATGCTGGAGCTGGCAACTGATGCCGAGCGTGATGAGATGAGAATGTTTGAATCCGTTATTGAGATGGATTTCCTGGAAGCTGCTTCAAGAAGAGCTTTCACCGAAACAAATACCGATCATATCGGTGATGAAGATGATGATGACGAATCTGGAGCTTCTCCAGCTGCTAAAGAGGCTAAAGAAGAGGCAACCAAGAGTATCTTCGAAAAGATCAAAGCTGCTATTAAGAAAGCAATTGCTTTCATTAAACAGTTTATTGCAAACTTCATTGCAAAGATCAAAAACTTCATTGCAAATGACCGTAAGCTGGTTCATGACAATGAAAAGTACTTTACAAAACAGTATCTTGCTGGATTCAAAGTAACTGATTACAAAGAGATCATGGATGAAGATCAGATCGGTGATAAATTCTCTTTTGAAAAGTGTTGTGATGGATTAAATGCCGATTACACCAATAAAGATGATATTCCGGATCAGAAGAAAATCAATAAAAAGATTGCTGAAAACTTCGGTCTTAGTGGGGAAGATAAAGTAAATAGCGTTGCTATTACTCAGATGCTGGATAAAGCAAGAACAAAGCACGATGGTGAGACCGAGTTGGTTAATATCAATGGTGAGATTGAGCGAATTTTAGGTTATATGAAGAATGGAAAAACTGTAATTGACAGAGCAAAGAGACAAGGAAAACTTGGCATTGCGGAATTACAGTATGCTGAGAAAGATTTGAAGTTTGCTAAAGGTCATACCGAAGGTGATCTTGAAATTGCAATTGCAAATTACAAATATGGTCTGGTCAAAGCTCAGATTCAGGCATTAAGTATTGTTCTCAGCAGCGCTACATCATTTATGTCCCGTAACCTGGCTGACGCAAGAACTACCTTCGTAAAAGCTTGCAAATACGCTAAAGGTAAATATGATGGAAACAAAGATCAGAAAGCAAATCAGGAATCCGCAGAGCTGCTGGGTCTTGCTTCTGAGCTGTACTGCGAATCTGCTCTCGAGCTGATTTAAGGAAAGGAGATTTAAAGATATGGTATACGGAAGTACTTTAGCTGAGACCGTTCTTGAGAACGTACCGGCAAGCAATATTTTCCCGATGGAAGCAAGTGTATCTGAAATGTCTGATATGTTTGCTCTTTCCCTCGAGGAGTCTTACAATGACCTGTTCCAGGGAGTAGCTCTTGAGGAGCTTGGATCTTTTGCAGAGTCTGGACAGATCGTCGTATGTGAAGGTGGAAAACTGGAAGATCTGAAAGCCAAAGCTGAGAAGCTGTTCAAAGATGCTTGGGCTAAGATTAAAGAGCTGTATGAGAAATTCCTTGACAAGATGGATGCCATCAGCAAGAAATTCAAAGACCAGATCAAGAAATATCTGTCCGGTGATAAGATGAAAGAGGCTCTGGATAAATTCGAGAACAACAGCACATATTACAAAGGATATGAGTTCGCTGGTTCCGAAGGAAACGTTGCGGATCCGAAAGCAACTACTTATTATGAGCAGAAGAAAGTCGGTACTGCAGTAGCATCTGTAAAGAGTGCTCTGGACAAAGCATCCAACGAATATTCCACCAACGACAATGCTGGAGATCAGGCTGTTGTTGATGCAATGAAAGAGAAATGCGATAACGCATTCAAGAAATATCTGAGTGATCTGGGATTCGCTGCCACTGATGCAGCTGCTGATCAGAAAAAGAAAGTAATGGATTTCCTTACAAATGGCGGAAAGAAAGACCATGAGTACAAAGGATCCTTCATCAAACAGAACTTCAACGATATGATGGAGTACTGCTGCGAGTTCGGTAAAGCTAAGAGAGCTGTTAAGAAAGCTTACGCTGAGGACAAGAAGACTATCAATGATGCAATCAAAGATATGAAGAAGAAATCCAGCGATAAAGCTATCCATGTATACACTGCAAATGCTAAGAAAGTTATTCAGGTTCTGATGACTGTTCGTGCGCAGGATCTGGCTTGCATGGCTCAGAGACATTCAGCTTACAGAGCTATGGTTCTTAAAGCTGCAGCTGCTCGTACTGGATTCAAGCCGAAGGGAATCAAAGAGTCTGGACTTTACTCTTCCTCTTCTCAGGCTGACACTGTAAAATCACTGTTTAACTGGTAAGAATCCTTAATGGGGAGGACGGGAAATTCCCGTCCTCTCTATTTATTTTTGGAGGAATTATGATCTATTCAACACAAGCATTATTCTCTCAATATGAGAAACCAAGAATTTTTTCTGAAGATACAAGCCTCTTTTTAGAGGGTCTTGAGCTACTGCAGAAATCTAATTTTGCTTTAAATGAGTTGATGCTGTCTTACCACCGAGATGCTGCTCTGAAAGAGGCATATTTATGTGAATCATTCAATATTGCAGAAATTATCGAGAATGTCATTAAATGGTTCTGTGATATTATCAATGAGATCTTTGGCAAATTTAAAGCTCTTATGTTTAAGATCACAGCTACAGACAGATCATTCCAGAAGTATGAGAAGAGATTTAAGGAATTCAATGGTGGGGATATGAAGATTGATTTCCAGAGATATTTCTACACATGTAGTGATCCAGAGATTCCGAAGTGTGGATTAGCAGATCAGTTCGATAAAGAGCTTGAGGATCTTAGAAAAAGACTTACAAAAATGGCTTCCTGTAAGACAAAGCCGGAGCGCATTCATATGATGGGTGAGATCCTATCTGATTTAAAAAACGATACTGATCCGTCTTATTATGCTATGGTAAGATCTTCTTGCTTAGGATTAAACTATCCGATCTCTCAGGATAGTTTTCCGACAGAATTGTTTAATATCTTTCGTAATGGTGGAGAATACTATTCTGAAAGAGTAGATAATCGGGAAGTAATGGAAGCTTACGAGAGGTTTAGAGATCACAAGACTCTAATCAAGAAAGCAGAAACACAGAAGACCGCTATCGTTAATTCTGCAAATGAAGTAAAGAAACAGATAAAAGCGATTACTTTAAAATCTATCTCCAGTTCTTATGTACCGTATGACATTGGAGAAGAGCAGGCTTTTGATGATATTATCAAAAGAAAAGTTGGACAGATTTCTGAAGTATGCAATATCTATGTTTTAGCATTTACTGCTAAACTAGATGCTTTAAAAGAAGCATATGCTCAGGATAGAAAGTTCTTGTTAGCTGTCATTTCGTATATGGAGGAACACCCGAATGATTAATGTAGAAGCTTATGAAATTGGGTACTTAGTATATCAGGAGACATTAAATCTGGAGAATTTATTTTCGGTGACAGATGCGAAACTTCTTACAGAATCTGTAGATGAAGAAGCTTTGAATGAAGCTATGATTGATACTATCCGGAGTTATGTAAATAAAGTCGTTAGTGGTATTGAAAAGGTATGGCAGAAATTTAAGACTCGAATTCAGCATATCCGGAAAGATATATTGTTGAAGCAGTTTCCGTTGAATAAGATGAAAGAGATTTTATCCAAATCTAATACGAAACCGGTAGAAGTTGAAAACTATCGCGATTATGATTTGGGGAAACTTTCTTCTATTAGATTCATGCCTTTTACAACGGATTTAGTAGGAGACGCTCAAAATAAGAATGAGTTCTACGCAAAGCACTATGCTGGGGTTATTAAGGATGAGGATCGTTCGGTTACAGACAATCTCCGAGATTATATTACAAAAGCAAAGTCAAATAAGTTTGCCATACCAGCAGAAAAAATTCAAGATATGGTAGACTTTGTTACCAAAGAAGAAGGTGGCATCTCGTCTGCTATTGAAGACAATATTCAGCAGATGAACAGATCTGTACAGAATATTGATAGTATTGCAACTCAAGCTACTAAAGAAGGATTTAGCTATGAGAAGACAATGCGATATTACTTCAATGAAGCAGATGAAGAAGATCCAAAGATGAAAGTAGTTTCCGATAAATCAGCGGATAGTAATGGGGAGGAAAAGAAAGAACAGGGAGATGATGGAAAATCTCTTAAGAAGGCAACAGAAGTTTACTTAAGTGCTATGTCTGGGTTACTGTCAGCCCAGTTATCTTTGTCGACAGAGATTATGAATATCTACTGCCAGATCATTACGAAGTTTATGAAAGAGAATAGCTCTTCAGATAAATCTTCTGATGGAAAACCGGTTCCAAATGATGATGGAAAATTTCATAAAGTGCAGTTATAAGAGGGTAGGGATAAGATCCCTACCCTTCTTTTTTACTTTACAAATCCACCAACAGATCGTCTAGAAGCTGTTGTTGTATAGACAGCCGTTGTACTACTCGTGGTAGATTTTCCGGCAGCGTTTGCTTCTACAGAATCTCCGATATCGTTAATATTTCCCACTTTCTTTAATCCAACAGCAGTAGATACTAAGAATTCACCAGCCTTACCGCTAATGACTTCGTGCTTATACATTAAGAGATAATCTCCGTTGTATTCTTCATATCCAGTATAGTTACTAATATGATAGGCTTTGTTTGGAGTAAAATAACGGCTATCAATATTTGCTTTTACCAATTCAATAGTAAGAGCACTGCTTTCTATAATGTTTTTATATAGCATTGCATTATCGGTGCGCTGGAATGTAATCTTATCATCAGAATCAGAATCTCTATTAATTTCAAGATCTAATCGTTCAGTTCCATTCTCACTTAACCCAACCAATACATTTGCAACTTTTTCCGTATTCTGGTTGATACTAACATTCGTATCGGCAGGGTTTACATATACATAGTATGATCCATTCTTAATTTCCATACCATCATAATATGCTTCTTCTGCTGTTACGCTTTTAATATCGAATACGACATCATCTAGAGTCCCATCATCAGCAGGTACAGCTACTCCAGTTCTGTCTAATAAATATGCGACGTCAAAGTCAATGAAAAACATATAGTCCGTATCAAAGAATGGATCCATTTTGTAAATATACTCAATGAATCGAGTTCTACTGGTAGTAGGAATTAGAAGTAAAGTATCATAAAGGATATTGAATTTTAAAGGACTCATTACAATATCTAATCCTTCTACAGCCATAGCTAATAATGTACTCTGATTGATTTCCTTCAATACTCCATCATATGCTTTATGGAGCGTATTGATAGACTTAGACACCATAAGTCCAATATGAATTAGACTATAGTTGGAATCAGCATTTGTACTACTCTCATCCAGTTCCTCATGATAGTTCGGACTGGTACTAGATAAGAAATATGCAAATTGTCCTTTAATGTACTGCTGAGGCAATGAAGTCTCAGAATGAGCATCTACATAACGGATATTTAAATAGATCTTACCATTCTGTCGGTTTTCCTGTAATTGCGAATAAGTGTCACTTGTTACGCTTATAGCGATAATAATAGTTGGAAGAGATTTCGAATCATAATCATGAGAGATAATAATTTGCTGAATTCTATCAGCCATGATTTCTGTAGAAGAATGACCAGTGATAAGACTAATCTCTACTTCAGCCATAAATGCTTTTCTGTCAGAGTCTTGAGTATCAGCGGTATTTTTCTCTGTGGTAGTATCTTCGACATCATCTTCTATTTTTATATTATCAGTATCTTTTAATTCTCCAAATGAGTCATCAGAAAGATCTTCTAAGGAGACGAATTTCTCTGCCATATAGCTCCTCCCTTCAATCGATTATTTTAATGTAAAAAATAAGAAAAAATAAAAAGAGGGGGTAGAGCTAAAAGCTCTACCCTAATCTTTGAAGATCGATTGGATTCTTTTCAAAGTACTTGGAGCATATCATATTTACAGTAGCATTATCAGACAGGTTATCATAATGGATTTGTTTAGATTCCATAGACTGTATGAATAATCCTAACTGGTAATCAATGTCAAGCACTTTATAACGGGAATTGACAATCTCGTATGGTGGGTGGCCGAACATCAACTGATCCTGTACTGCTACGGGAGTTAATTTGAAGCACTGCTCTCCTACTACATTTTTGATCATATTTGTAGTCTTACCATAGCTACAAAGCATCTCCAAATCTCTTTCATCCATCTTGTTTAAAGCAAAGAATAATGGAAGATTTACCGGATGGATTCCTAATTTGGAATCAGATCGATAGTTTCTACTAAGCAATATCATACTCCAAAACGTATCGATATATGTTTCAGAATTCCTTGGTGTGATAATAGTGGAGATGTCTTCACCATGAAGCTTTTTTGGCCTTATTAGTGTCGTATCATCATGTAAACTGGTGATCTGACAGGGATATATATCTTTTGAGATAATGATATTCGGATTTAAATTTCCTTCTCCCTGCTCTTTTCTGATCAAATACTCAATCAGAACAGATACTTCAAACTCGGTTTTCAGAAAATGAATATCTGGTAAGAACGGACATAATACTTCCAATATTTCATTATTGAAAGATACCATATCTGCAATAATCTTATTCTGTGATTTTCTGAAAAAGGTTTTATTATAGCCAGCTACTAGCTTTCTGCTGATAGCATTACAGTTATAGCTAAAGATTAAGAAAATCTTTGTCGTTACTCCGAGTTTCTTAAAGAAGGCTCTATAGTGAGCACACATATTCAATACACTACTTGTGACCGCTGTATAGTCTGTCATCTCTGTACGAAAACTTTCAGAGTATAACGCTTTATAAGCTGCATACAGGTCGATATAAAGATTTATGTGTGTCGCTCTAGACCCACTATAAGCAAATGATATTAACTCGGATAAGCGAGAATATTTTACATAACTTCCTGCTATAACCTGGGACACGGGTATAGAATACTGTTGTGAAGGCATTATGAAGCATCCTCCGTATCTTCATCATCTTCCAACAATAAATCTCTCATATCGAAATATTCACCATTAGAATCTGAATTAGCATCTGGATCATCGTTCATATGCTCAACAGCTTCTTTGAAGTTTTCTCTTTTACGAAGATCGTTTAAGATCTCTTTTGTATCTCCGTATCCCATTGACACTAATACATGTGCCAGATTATGAGGTCCATCCTCAGTAAGGAAAGTCATTCCCTTATAAGGAGTTTCCAGTCCTTCAGAATTGACCATCCATCTACGTACTTCCAGTTTACCTTTCTCCGGATCTGATTCCGTTCCTTCTTTTGCCCACTGTACTTTTCTCAAAGCACAGAAGGAAGATCCTCTTTCATCGAAGACTTCATCGATCCCATCATGTAAATAAAATTTTAAAGGTTCTGAATAAGCCATAGCTATAACCTCCTAAAAAAGTTTTTGATTAAAAATCATGGGTTAGGAACTTAGTCCTAACCCACTTTTCTGTTGTAGACTTATTTTACAAGTCCGCTGATAATTCCGTTACCTACAAGGCCGGTTTTCTGCGCAGTCTCTTCAACTCTGTTCCAATTGTACCGTCTAATCTCGATCATGAAATTGCCGGAGTTTACAAGTCCGTTGCCGAAACTTGTATTGAGAGATTTAACGACCCGGAAATCATTCTCGATAGGAGAACCGTTTTCCTCGGTTCCGAAGATTTCATTTACAAGTGCAATCGGAGAAAGTCCTTCAACCTTTGTCATCTGTTTTGGCTGAGAATAGGTCCATAATGCACCTTTGGTATCAGCTGCAACCGGAGTACAAAGACGACCCCAATCAACGTTACCGTTATTGGAAATGTAATTCGGGTACAGGAATTTCTTGATTCCTTCTTTACCCTCATCGGTAAGATAGAATCTATCTCCCCACTGACGCTGGGTATCCATCTGACGTCTTCTGCCGACAAATCCAGAACCACCTTTTTTCTTGTCGCTCGGGATCTCTCTGTCAGTAGCATAAATACCAGAATCTCTCTTCTGGCTTGCATCAATCTGATTGAAGAAGAGATTGATGAACGGAATTCCTCTCTGGTCTACCACAAACTGGCATCCCTCAAAATCCTCGTAAACCGTGCGGAATAAACTGGAAACCAGTTTGCAAAAGTCTACAGAGGTCATTGCTGTGCCACGGAAGTCTTCCGGAAACTGCTCTTTCTCAGTTACCTTAATTTCGAATTTCTCTTCCTGCTGCTCTGCCTGTGCTGCTTTCTTACTGTTGTCTGCCATGATTATTTCCTCCTTTGGAATTATATTATATTTGATAAAGACATTGGCATGTGTCCTTTATCCCTTATATGATATATAACCGTTTTCATCTTTAAGGCTTTATATCTATACCATAAAGTTTAACCGTATTAAAAATGTACTATTTGTACTTATTGTTTACAGCTAAACCAAGTGCAGAACGGATATGTTCTCTCTCCTGAATTCTTTCAAGATCGAGCTCTACATAAGTACCAGCTACCGTATAAACCATGAAATATGTTTTACCAGTATTGGATTTGATAAACATATAATTTGCCTTGGTGTACTGTGACAGATCGATATCATATCCCCAAGGCTCCACGATAGTATCTCCAATATTGATCTTGTATGTCTGGCTTAAGAACTGTGTAGCTTCTGGATTGAAGGAATTATATTTCTCTCCAGAAGGATCATCTTTTTCAACCAGATATTTATCCACATCGAAGTTTACCGCACAAATGTCTAACTCCTGCTCCACATCGAGCCAGAAGTTATTGATCTCCAATAATGTATCCAGAGACTTACACCATCCGTCTACAGCTTTCTTATAGATAGCGGTAGGTTGATTGATAGCTGCTACATGATCTTCAAAGAGCTTATATAAGACATCATTATATCTTACCAAATTCAATAAGTTTAATAAGTCTACCAGATTATCATCACGATAGATATTGGCCACCTGAGTAAACTCGATATCTTCGATCAAGAGAAAATCTCTGAAATTAAAATTTCCAGGACAATCTCTTTGGGAAATGGAGATTCCCACATATGGATTTTCTTCTGTCTGGGTAAGCATAGTATAGAAGATATCAGTAACAGACTGTCTACATACAACAGCCGGTAGATCTCTAATACCAACTTCATCTCTCTTGATCATTGTGATAACAACGTCTTTGGAGTCGCCGAATTTTACAACTGATGCTGTAATAATGCCGTCTGGTTTAATAGGTCTCCAGCCCATATCGGTTAATTTAGAGACAGTTGTTTTCATTTTCTCTCCATCTTTTTCGATCAATACCTGATCATTATTATAGATTTTAATGACTCTAAGAAGTTCAAAATCTTCACAAGAGTCATCAGTAAAACGAAAATACTTATAGCCAAGTACATTCTTGTTTGTTCTGTCTTTCTCCATTTTGAAATACTCCTTTACTTAATTACTCAAAAGTTTATCTCAGGGTATTTATATACCCTGAGATTTTAAGAAATCAGAAATCATTTTACCGGAATACTTCATTGTATTACGATCGATTTTGACTGTTTTCCGATAATATTCTGTATTCTTATAATAAGTATGAAAATTGAAATTTGGTTCTTTAGCAGCAACAATCTTAAATCCATACATATAATCATTCAAAACTCTTGCCCTAAGATCCCTATATTCTTTATATCTTGTATCACCGTCTTTTACTTTTCTTATCTTATCCTCCAAGATACTGTTGATGTAGAATAGACGGGCAAGTTCATGCTTAATACCATCAATATTATCCGTTCCGTAAGATCTGATTAGTCTATGAGATTCCTGATATTCTTTTTCAAGATTTCTTGGAAGATCGATATAAAGATCACCTTTCTGGTTAAATCTTACTGGAAGAAGTCTTGCTTCGATAATGATAGGTGTAGGAGTTAACCACTCGCGTATCTCAGACAAAACCTGATTCATTTCTGGATCTTCTGACTGCAAGAATTTCAAAGTCATCATGCTTCTTTCAAGATAGATATCATTTACCGTCTCTGTGGTAAGAGTAGTCAAGATCTCATTACCCTTCTTAAGTAAAGCTTTTACTCGATTGGTGATGATATTGGATCTAAATCTCTCAATAGGTCCTTTGTAAGTAATATACATCTTAGAGTTTTCTGCCGGTCTTTCGAAATCCCCAGGATATACAAGATTAGAAGGTTTACCGGTAAGATCAATATGACAATGCTTCAGTAGCATATCAACGAACTGTGAGCAAATCAGAGATAAACTCATATCGGAATTCTTTACACGTTTTGTAAGAAAGCTAGTTAAATTACTGAAGTCGTATTTGGTATCATTGATATGGTCATGATAAAACTGAACAACTTTTTCCATAGCATCCTTTACAGATTTTTCTACAAAGAAAGTTACAGTCTCCAATTTAGCTTTTTTCGTTTTCTTATAGCCATTTAAAGATTCAATTACGAATCCTTTATTGGAATTACCATTGAAAGAATAAATCTTTTCAAGCTTATTATCAAAGCAGATTCCAGCATGTCCAAATTCTGATTTGGTATAAGAAGTGATTACTTTTTGGATTGCGCTTTTATGGGTCATCAAAACGATATGTATCGGAACGATATCGGCAAATCCGACACCACTAGCTTCAGCAATATTATATTCATCCTCATCTTTGAAATAAGTGACATCGATAAAGTCAATACCTTTATTTTCATTGAACCAGTTTATGATGCGTTTTCTTGCAAATGACTGGTTATTCCAAGTATATGGAACACTAGGATTCCATCCGAGATTGATTACCTTTTGTCTATCACTATCAGAATGAGATTCGGAAAAAGACTCCATAGCTTTCTTGATATCTTCATGAAGCTCTTTTTGATCTCTATCAAAGATATATTCATAAGGATCAATCTCCTGATTTGTCAGATCCTCCATTTCATCTGGAGTAAAGAATGGAGTGATCTGAGGAATATCCTCAGCATAATCAGATGTATGGGTTAGTTTATCATTAATCATATTTAAGATTGTATGATCAATAATAATCTTGTCAGATATAGAAGCTTTCTCTGTTAAGCAATCCATCTTTCTCATTAAAAGAGTAACAGGATCAGATGTATTGGAAACTTCTTCTGAAATATCTTTGATATATGAATCAATAGGGGTTGAAGTAATTCCTGTATCAGTATCTGTATGAGCCTTTATCTCTGATTGTCTAACCAGAAGTTTTTGTTTCATAGAAGTATACATATTATATACAGTATGCCCCCAAATGCTTACAGAATAATCATCAGACATTCGTCTAAAGTTTACTCCAAGGTTCATATATCTCCCATACTTATCTTCAAGATCAGTAAGATTATAATCAGGTTCATCCTCATCTTTTAAAGGATCAATGATAACAATGTTTGGATCTTCCTGATACTTTGCAGATTTCTCGTATTTTGATGAGCTGTCTCCAGAAGGAAGTTCGATTCCTTCGGCTTCTAAAACATTACGAATAGCAACAGGATCATCTGTATTAATTTTATGCTTGAGAACCTCGCACATAACAGGAACATTCAATCCATAAGATTTCATACAGGATTCATCCATAGCATTTCGTAAATTGTAATTATATGCTCTATAACCATACAAAAAGGAATCTAATACATCTGGATCACTTGTAAGTGGTACAGTTGGAATTCTCATTTTGATACCTCCTCAAAATAATGGATTAACTTAGACTGTACTGGATCATCAATACGAAGTCTAATTATAGATTCATCCAAGCATTTAAATTCCTTATATTTAACTCCTTTCGTATTAATAACACATCCTTCCAGTGTAGGAATAAGAGTGGGTTTCTTTAAGGAATTATAAACCGTTTCAGCAATAGCATTTCTAGCGTGGTAGAAATCTGATACTGGAATTGCTTCTTCTGTTACATAGATCTGATCTTGAGTATACATATCTCTACCGAATACGGTTTTATATAAGAGATTTTCGGTAACAAATTCTCCCAAATGCTTCTCTAATTCTGGAAATACTTCGGAGTGATCTTTCTCTACCAAGAATACATCATAGTTGCAATGCTCCAGAACTTTAGCATTTGATTTCTTTAAGGAACCATCAGTATCTCTATAAAAGATACGATCGAATTTCGGAGAATCGGAAATCATAAGGGCATTGCTCTGCTTATCAAATGCGTTGTTCTGCATAGCGTTAACGACATAGGTATTATGTACGCTAGCAGGAGGCATCATTCCATTAGTAGCAGCAAACATATTTTCGTTAATATGAATTACACGCTTTTTCTTAGAATCTTCTCCAAAATTCATTTTGAGATCAGCCATAACTGCAAGCAGCTGAGAAAAGTCTTTATTGGTTAATCTAAGATAATTATATGTCGTATTCTTTACAACGTATTCTTCTTTTGCAATTTGCTTTGCGCGATAGTCTGGCATATTTCTAGTGTTTGGACGATCTCCACCATCCTTCACTTCGATAACCAGATTATATGGTGCATAGTAGATATCGGAAATATACATATGAGTTTCACCTTTATACGTATATTCCATAATTGGTCCAGGAGTGATCACATCTTCACTCTTACACTCCATAACCTGATCTAAAAAAGTTAATGCTTCTTTCTCATAAGAGCCCATATAGGTCTTTTCTGTACCATCAGACCATTTATAAACTCCTGATATTCTTCTTCCAGCAAGCATCTTTTCTTCACCTTCGGCAGTATCGGTCATACGTCTATGTCCATGGACTCGATACATATTATCTCCTGCTTTTTTCACAAAAGAATCGTGGCAACTTTTCTTGCCACACTGACGATTATACCGTCCTTTCTTTTCATCCCATCCAGTAGGACCTTTGCATTCTGTACAGATACCATTATAGTCCATAGATCTACGATTGAAGACATTAAACGTAATCCGTAAAGGAGTATATCCTTCAGGTATCAGATCTTCGTGGTTATCACTAATATGGGTAACCATTGTTTCTCTAGTCATTTTAATCCCACAATAGGGACATGGATACTTTGAGGCCATATAATTACCTCTCTTTCTTGAAATTTATTAAAGTGTTGAGCTACCCTTATTTCCCGAACTTATGTATAATCTGAGCTAATAAAATATTACACTCTGAAACTAGATTATAATTTGAAGGAGGGGAACTATTATGGCAATGATACGTAGAGCATATGCTTTATCAGTTGACCGCTTTAAGAAACCGAAGGTGTACACGGATAAAGAGGCAAAAGCCGTAATGCTCATGAGATTACTCATAATGGAACCAAACACAAACCCTTTGCATCCTGATATGGGTGTCGGAATTAAAATGTTCCGATATAGCATGGACACTCTACCAGATTTGCGAAAACGGATACAGGATCAGATCGCTACTTATTTACCTGATTTAGCGGAAGCATCTGTAAAATTGATTGTGAATCCGGACCATACCTGTAATGTGCATATCGTTGTCGGTGATGATGTCTATTTATATGACTCTACGACGGCCCCAGTTCCTATTACTCTTTCTGATATTATCGATTGATTAAAGGAGGATTACAAATAATGTCAGCAAACTTGGATAAAATGAGACAGGCTGCAGCTGCTTCCAAAGCAAAGAAAGAAGAATTTATTCCTGGAATTATTCCTGATTCTGAAGTGGGAAACAGTGATAGACCGCAGCCGAATGCCGGTAGAATGAGACCAGAAAGACAAAATCCGATGACTGTCACTCAGAGAGAACAGCTTGAAAATCCGGCAGTATTATCTATTCCTGGATTGGATGATGTTCCTGCACCGAAAGAGCCGGTACATCCACAGCGTGTTGCTGCAAAGATTCCGGATACACCGAAAGACCCGAATATCCATGAGAGTCTGGAGAAAGATATTCTGGAAGGGCCTGATTCTCAGTGGGCAAATTATATTCAGAGAAGACAGGCAGAAGCAGCCGCTTATTTAAATGAAAAATTTCCCGAGAAAAAAGAGAAACCGGAATCTGAAATTGATGAAGAGAGTCCGGTACCCGAAGAGGACGGATATGACCCGGAGGTAGAAGAATTGGAAAAATCTTACAACGTGGAAGAGACGACACAGAAGCCGAGAAGAATCATTTCACCAGCAGACCGTAATGGTATTGGAAATAGTGAATGGGATGAAAAGCATAAAGATGATCCGGAACCATCTGCAGAAGATTTCAAAGAAATGGACCTTACGAAATCAGAACCGGAAGATGATGAAGAAGTAGATCTTGATGAGGATGAGCTGGATCACTTTCTTTACGGTGATAATGCGGCAGCGGAAGAAGATACTGATTCTATTGATGATTCAGAAAAAGATGATGAGGAGACCCCTCATGTAACTACTTTTGAAGTAGATGTAAAAGACAACGCGAAAGCTGAAGATGATCTGAATCTGGATGACTATTCTGATGATGAAGACGCAGATAGTGATGAGGAAGACGAGAGACGTTTGCAGGATCTGAAGAATCAGATCACAAAATGTATTACTCCGGTAGCAATGAAAAGAAACATCTCTCATTTTACCGTTGTAAAGAAATGCACTACTGGCAATCCGGTAGTAAATAATACCGTAAAATCTGCAGCTAAATGGGTACTTCCGAATAGCTCTGAGATCGTTGAGATGTCTGAGTTTGATGGTGCTGAGGTTGACTATTTAAGAGACAATCAGGGCGGAGATACTACACAGATCAGAAATCGACTTCGCAAGCTTTATGATCATATCGTATCTCCGAAACCGGCAAGCTTTGAGTCTTGGTTGAAATCCATTGCCTATACTGATTACGACCACCTGTTCTTTGCAGCATATATTGCAAGTTTTGCTGGATCCAACTATATCCCGTTTACTTGTGAAAAAGGTACTGTAAAAGGAAAGAAAGTTGGATGTGGCAAGATGTTCCTGAGTGACAATATGGACGTCATGCGCTTGGTGAAATTCAAAAATAAGAAATCAAAAGCGGCTTTCAATGAGCTGTACAGCTCCAACCGTGTAAACAATAAAGGTCTGTTTGTATCTGAAATTATACCGATCTCTGAGAACTATGCTGTTGAGCTGAAAGTACCGAGTATCTATTCTGTACTGTTTGAGACTTCCTCATACAATCAGAAATTCAGAGAAGACTATGCGAGAACCATTCAGTTCATCCCGTATGTCGAGAATTTCTATCAGATTGATGCAGTGAATGAGCAGCTGATTCCGATTGGATATCAGGTGTTTGCTAATAATCAAGGCAAGACTGCAAAATCAAGAGTAATCTGCTATAGCAAGATTATCAACTCCCTTACCACGGACGAGTATAGTAATCTGTTTGCTATTGTAAATGCAATTGATGATCGTGCAGATTGGTTTGAATATCAGCGGCCGGAAGTTGAGTGTCCGGAATGCGGAAGAAAGATTGAAGCAGAGCCTATGACGGCGAGCGGTTTGCTTTTTACACGGCATCGGTTGGCAGTTTTAGCGAATACATCGATAAAATAGCCTGTATTTTACAAACGTTAAGACGCTGGCATATCACCTTTGGTGATTTGTCCAGCATGTCTAACCGATGTTTTCATACTCTGTATTATCGAAGCCTTAAGATCAATGATCAAAGAGAGAAAGATGAGACCCAGAGTGCTTATGATAAAGCGAAAGAGAAAGGAAAGACTTCTAAGAATAACAGAATTCTCACTGGATTGTCTCAAGAAGATTTAGAAGATGTAATGGATGAGTTAAATTAAAAAGTTTAGGAGATACAGTTCGAATGGACAGAACGACATTTATAAAGTCTATAGAGACAGAGCATGATCTTGGTATTATGTGTAATACGTATTTTGATCAGCTCATGGGACTCTATGGATTAATCCCGAATTCAGACTTTACTATTTCTGCTCATCCTAACAGTGATGAGAGTATTGAACTGAAATTATCCTTTCTGACGGAAGATTCATGTCAGTTGATTTTTAATGAAATCAATTCAAGATTAGCCCAGTCTTATGGATTTCTAACAATCTATGGACATCAGTTCAATGTAAACGTCTCTACTTCTGCAACAGAAATCGTAATACTAGCAAGTAGATAGGAGAGGGATGCAGAAATGCATCCCTCTTTAATTTTCACATTAGGTTAAAATTAAAAACGAGGTGTTAATCATGGGATTTTTGCTTTCAGAAAGTGCTGCTGAAAAAGAAATTCAGGCTCATGTGAATCTATTTGGACAACCCCAAATGGATATTATTGATCTTCTGGAACTGTATAATACGTTCTATTCTGAGAATATATTGGATGAAGCGGAATATGAAGAAAAAGTAAAGCATCTGAATCTGGATATCTTAGATATTGAAAGATTTGTAAAGAAGAATGAATTGCAACCAGTAACTAATCCGGTAACTTATGCCCGTCCTGGAATTCCATCTGATGACGGATTATTATCTAATAAGATTTTTGGAATCACTAGAGATGATAGAGCTGGAATCTTCGCTTATATTGATCTTCAGTCTTATTATATTGATCCATCTTGCTATAAAACCTGGATCAGAATGGACTCTAGAATCAAAGATATTGTTCACGGAATTCGAAAATTCAAAGTCGAGAACGGAGATCTTGTAGAAGACGAGCATGGTGAAACTGGTATTGATTTTTTAAGAAGAAATATCGATAAGCTTACATTTAAGAGCTCTGGATCTGTTAAAAGAGACATCAAGATCGATTATTTGATGATGAATAAGAGTAAGATGTTTATTCGTAAGTATCCGGTAATTCCTGCATTTTACCGTGATACAAATATGACGGATAATGGCTCTGTACAGATCGGAGGTATCAATAAGCTATACTCCAATATTTTACAGTCTGTAAACGGAAAACAGACAACTAGAGATTATGGATTTAATGATACTTATGCAATGGATGGACGAATTCAGGAGTATCTTTTAAATGTATATGATTGGTTTGTTGGAAATAGCTCTGATACTTTGACCGTTGAAACTGGTTCCGGTATGGCCGGCAAGAAAGGAATTATTCATCGAGCAAATATGAGTAAGACAGCGAACTATTCTGTTCGTCTTGTTATTACTGCACCGGAATTAAAAGCAAATAGACCGGAAGATATGATGGTAAATATGGAGTATTCTGCTTCTCCTTTAGCAGCCGTTATTGTAAACTTCCGTCCGTTTGTCATGTTTCAGGTAAAGAGATTCTTTGAGAATGAATTCGTTGGAACTCATTCTTATCCTATTATTGATAAGAATGGAAAGATTAAAACCGTAATCCCAAAAGATCCAATGATTGAATTCTCTGATGAAAGAATTAAACGTGAAATGGATCGATTCTTGCATGGATACAATAATCGATTTGTTCCGATTCAGATACCTATCGAGGGATCTTCTGAGAAGGTTTATATGCAGTTCAAAGGAAGATTCCAGAAGCCAGGTTCTAATCCAGAGGCAATATATAATCGTAGACTTACATGGTGTGACGTATTCTATATGGCTGCATGTGAAGCCGTAAAGGATAAGCATATATTGATCACCAGATTTCCAATTGATTCTTACTTTAACCAGATTACTACAAAAGTAGTAGTATCATCTACAAAAGATACAGAACCTATGATGGTTGGAGAGAATTTCTATCAGTATTATCCTAAAATTCGCGAAGAAGATATTGGAACGAATACTGGTAATAGATTCGTGGATACATTTAAAATGTGTAACCTTTTCTTACCTGGACTTGGTGGAGACTATGATGGAGATACAGTTTCTGTAAAAGGTGTATATACGATTGAAGCAAATGATGAGCTTGCAGAATTCATGCGGTCTAAAAGAAATTATATCAATCTTGGAGGAAAGAATGTCCGATCTTCGAGTGGAGACTCAATTCAGGCCATTTATAATTTCACTAAGGTATTAAAGGATACTAAATTAACGGATCCTGTATTCGAATAAGAGTAAGGGATAGGAGTAATCCTATCCCTTATAAACCGACTTTAATACCAACAAAATAGTACAAATGAGTCGGTAATAAATGTTGATTAATTACAATTATACTAACTCGAAAATAAAACAAATTTAAGGAGGTTTAATGCAATGGCATTAGGTGATGGTAACAACGGAAATGGTAATTCTAGCAGGGTTTATGACAGTACATTTTATTCAAGAGCCGGTTCTAAGAATGCTGAGACAAAGCTTCGTCTTGCGTATCGATTCAGATCTGGTTTGATGACTATCGTGATTGCTCAGGAGAAAGATGGATTCAAGTATGATGATGCGGTATCGATCAATCTGAGCATGAAGAAAGCTCGGCTGTTCAGAGATAAATTAAAAGAATTCAGAAAATTGCTTCTGGAAGGAGCAGCTCCTGATCCGGACAAGGCCTTTGGCGTTGATGCTGGTATTGGAGAAACTGTATCCTTTATTGCAATGCATACTGTTGCTATGGACCCGGATACAGGAATTAATGGTTTTGGCTATGCTCTCACAATTGGGAAGATCAGCTCCAATGGAGAAGTGACGGATGTTTATGATTATCCGTTCAATTTCTCTTATCACTATTCTCTGGCTTGGAACAACCTGTCTGCTATGGATGTATCAAAAGAGTACAACGACATGCTCGAATTGGATGAGCTGATTACTGTTCTTGATGAATTTGTCAGTGTATCTGGCGGTGCTACAGCTGTAAGTGTCTTCGATATGGGAAGATATGAGATCAATCGTCTTATTAATCCGATCTATGAGAAACTTGGTATTGAGAGAGGCCGTAAGAATAATTCTGAGGGCAGCAACAACGGTGGATACTTCCGGAATGCCGGAGCCACTAGCCATCCGTCCAATAACAGATCTATTGATGATCTGGACGACCTGCTTGGATAAACATATGTAAGGGAGGAATAACTTCCTCCCTTAAGGTTTTTGCTATATGACGAAGAAAATACTTACAACTAACGTTCAAAATGTAGTTGGAGTCTTGACTCCACTTATGTTTTTCGATTGTCTATTCGATTTAGATTTCGGTTTAATTTGCACGGTAGCAAAAAACTATCTCGATCCTGAGATATTCGATCCAAAGCTTTCATCTACACCCGTACGAGAGATAATCAAAACGCTTTATAACCGTAAAGTGCGGAATCCCCTAATTCCGTTTATGTGCTTATCTAAATTGAGTGAAGCAGATTCTCTTCTCGACGAGTTTTTGAGTGACGAGGAAACATACCAGGAAATAATTCGGTATAGCTCTCGTACAGGATTATATAGCTTACTTCAAACATTTACACTTCATGCAGAAATAAGACCTACTGTAATTATACCTGATGCAATCTGTATAGAGAAATGGAATTCTACTTGGAATAATCCAAGGAAAGTTGATACCGTAATGCTCGACGAATTAACTCAGAATTCAATGAAAGATTATCAGCAGATCTATTGTAAAAATCCTGAGAGTGTATTGGAATTTGAAAAGAGAGGAATCTCTATTAATGATAAGACTATTTATGTAGCTGCTTATCATTTCAATCTATATGCTGAATCTGATGAGATTAGCAATGCCGCTATGCGAATAATAGCTGAAGGAAACCGAATAGACATCATCGATTTATATAATCGAGAATTATTGGAAGGGAAGAATAACGATGATCAATTTTAATGAACGTATTGATCTGAGAGCAGCAAAGCAGCTCAGTCAGTATAAAGAGCAGAAAGAAGAGGCAA
>ERZ1035027.329-NODE-329-length-28645-cov-9.571529_pt1 | contig 28645 bp, 33 predicted proteins | sample MGYA00520604_ERZ1035027 | MGnify/ENA primary metagenome ERZ1035027 (study PRJEB33766, sample SAMN09781743) | gut metagenome | biome: gut microbiome | host: Homo sapiens | place: Madagascar | study: EMG produced TPA metagenomics assembly of the PRJNA485056 data set...
CAAGTTCTTGTCCACACTTACTACATATGTATTTAGTGGTAACACCACTACTATTTCTAACAACAGTTGGGAAATAAACGTGTTTACACTTAGGTTTAACCAGACGATAAATAGCGTCCACAACCAATACAACAATAATAAAAATAAAGAACCAATTAACCAGTGTTAATTCCATAGACTACCTCCTATTTAATGCCATAGAAAACCACGTTTTCACACTCTTGTAAAAAGTTAGCTTCCTCCTCAATTGTTTGACAACAAACAGCAATATTACCCTGTTTAAACTCTTCCCAGTTAAAATCTTTCATATATAAAACTCTCCTTAGTTATTGTATTTATACGTATTTGTAATATCGTGAAAACAAGTTTGACAAACGGAAGCATAGTAATCGTCCTGTTCTTCAACGTCACCTACTTTAATACCACTACCATTCATAACAACCTGTCCGTTGCAATAGCGTACATGAGTAGTAGCTTTATTTTCACAACCTTTAACACTACATTTTGATTTAATTTCTTCCACGTTATCGGCTAGTACCATTAAACGTTTAACAGATTCAAACATTTCGTTTAAGTAGTTTGTTTTTAATCCATAACATAATACTTTAATGTTATAACGACTACGAGTTAGTTCAAATAGTTGGTTTACTTGTTCTTGTGTAATAAAGTTAACTTCATCCACAAATACACAGATGTCATCAAGTTTATTGCCTTGAGCCAAGTGTTGCCCCATTAAAGAGAAAACCAATTTATGTAGATTAGTATCTTTATCGAATACATAACAATCTAATTCATTTTTAATTGCACGAGATTTAATTGTTCCTTCACTACGAGTATCTACCATAGGTTTTAATACAAACGTAGTAGACCCACTTTGACGGAATTGAAACTCTTTTAAAATTAATGTAGCACTCTTACCAGCATTCATTGTAGAATAGAAATAATATAATTTACCTTTACTCATTACTACCACTCCTCTATGTACTAGACATTTACTATGTATTGTGTTATTGTAAACTAAGATACTTTTAACTTAAATTCCTGTTTTAAATGACTTCTGTTACGTTTATGTGTACGTGTACTTTTAATTCCGGGAATATCATAATCCAGCCCCATAATGTCGTTAAGGTCTCTACGTAACACACGAATTTGGTGAGTAATTCTACCTTTTGTCACTCCTAATTTTAAACCAATTTGCTCGTCATTTAATTCATCTATGTATTTCATTTTAAATAGAACTTGTTGTGTTTTTGTAAGACGTTTCACCGCCAACCCAAGACTACTTGTTTCATCTTTGAAGATATGGGCGTAACCATGTTCCTCTCCATTGTCAATTGCAATAACGTCTTGTAGTATATCCTCACCTCCTTCAGAGTTATCCCCCTCCATTGGAGTTTGTAGTGAAATAGTCATTTCGTTTATAATACGTTTCTTACGTGTTCTATTTGCGAATTCATTTGATAACACACCTCTAATTTTGTATTCAGTGAATGTTCCAAATGCACAGGTTACACTATCGTCGTATTTGTCAATAGCCATTAAAATTCCACGATAACCAATTGAAACTAAATCTTCATCTAGTTTTCCTGTTACTCTACGAACCATCTTTTCCACCAACCATTTGTACTTTCTTACAATATAGTCTTTAGCTTCCATATCTCCATTTTGTGCTTTAACAATTACCTCTTTCAATTCTTCCTTATTACTCATAATTTAACCCTCCATGTTTTTTATTACCTTGTTTACATTTACTATTATACATAAAAAAAGTAGAAAGGTCAACCCTTTCTACTTAAAAATTTTATTTTTTTATTTACATTGTTTAACGGTAGAAACCCTCCATTGTTTCATATACCTTATTATAAACTTTAGTATGTTTACCACGAGGTTTAATGTCCCAACCTCTATCGTAGCTAACAACGATTGTGTCATTACAATCCCTAATTTCCAGTTTACTTACTCTACCTTCGTCAATACCGTAACAAGAGGGTTCTAGGTATACTTTTGCGTAGTACACATAATCCCCACACTCACCCCCTAACCAACCGTTTTTTAACTCATTTACTGTTATTTTCATAATTAACTCCCCTTTCACATTTACATTAATAACATAACATAAGAGAAGAGGTAGGTCAATACTTTATTTAATTATTTAGTTTCTGTTCTTTTATGTATGAATCGTACATTTCACTAGCCATAAGTAGTAGTCCAAGATTAGGATATGAACGTCTTCTCCCAAACTGGACAACACCTTTTGTTGTTTTCAATTCTTGGGATACCTGAAGTAATTTGTCTAAAAATTGAATTTCCCAATCAGAGAGTTCCCTTTCCAAAATAAATTCTAAAGCCTCAATCTTTTCTTTTGTCATGTATTTCTCCTTACTCAATAGTATTGTTTAGTTCATGTAAAACAGCTTTACCGCTACTTAAAGATTCTTGTACCTTTATAATACGTTGGTTACTAGAACCTCTGTAATTAAGTTTTTTAGAGAATTTATCGATTTCAAATTTACCATCAATTAATACGTCACAAAGCTTTAATAATTCAACTCTATTTGGGTCTGAAATTAAATACTCAAAAGTAAAGCCACTGTAAATCCAAATTGTTTTGTCTGGAAAAAGGAATTTAACCTCTTTACATAATTTTATTAATGTCCCATAGTTATTAGGGTGAAAAGGGTCACCACCACTTAATGTTAATCCAGAACAATACGGACTAGATAGAGCTTCAAAAATTTCTTTTACAGCCTGTTCGTCAAATTCAATACCTGACTTAATATTCCAAGTTTTTTCGTTAAAACAACCTTTACACTGGTGAATGCAACCACTCACCCATAGTACACAACGAACACCTTCGCCATTAACTAAATCACATGGTCTTATATCATGATAGTTCATAAAATCACCCCTTAAATTCAATTAAAAGGAGGGAAGTTCCCTCCTTAATATTACATTGATTTTCTATCTGCAATCTCTGCCATTTTAGCGTCATTTAAACGTGAATCACCTTGAACACGACTATAGCTTAAATATCCATTCATTCGGTCTACTTTTGTTAAGTTATATGAACCACACTTTGAACAGTAGTCCATATCAATTTCTTCATGTCCACAATCATCACAGTAAGATAAAGCTAGGTTAACTCCTTGATAGAATCCTTTTTCCATACCTCGACGAACAATTAAACGCATTGCTTCTAAGTTTGTTTGGTCGTAGTAACGTGTATAAGTAATACGTCCTCCAGCGGATAAGAAGAATAATTCCTCTTCAGCATCTTGTTTTTCAAATGGAGTAATATCTTCCCATACCCCACAGTGGAATGAGTTACTTACATAGTCTTTATCAAAGATACCCTCAATAACACCAAAACGTTTTTTAAATTGTCCCACTTGTAAGCCTACTAAAGATTCAGCTGGAGTACCATAAATTGCATATAACCAACCATCTTCTTTTTTAAATTCATTAACTTTATCATTTATGTATTTCATAACCTCTAAGGCAAATGAGTTATCCTCAATTAAAGATTTACCATAATGTAACATACAAAGTTCATTTAAAGCAGTGTAACCAAATGAAGCAGTCATTGGTTTTAAGAAGTCTAAACCAACTTTGTCGTTATAATCTAAGTTACCGTTTAGGAAACCACCTTGAGTAAATCCTAATGGGTTTGTACTTGCTTTTAAATTAGCAATATAATCATATGTACGTTTATGAATACTACGAATCATTTCTAAGTAATAATCTAATAATTTATAGAAATCTTGACCTGTTGTTTTAGCTTCTTGATAAATCCAACATAAGTTAAGTGTTACAGCGCCAATATTGAATCGTCCGATAAAAATACTTCTATCGTTTTCATCTTTAGGTTGTTTACCACCTTCTTTAAACCAAGGAGAAAGGTAGGCACGACAACCCATAGGACTAATCACTCCACCCCAGTTATGGTACATATCTGCTAAATGGTTGTGTTCTAAGTTGTCTAAGCTAACATAGTCAGGGTACATGGCTTTTGCAGAACACTCGATTGCTTTATTAAATAAATGTTCTAATGGTTTACCCACGCCATGTAATTTATCAGTGTATAAGAATGCTAGTTTAGGGAACAATACAGGTTTTTTATAACCATCTTTACCTTGACCTGTTTTACGTACTTCAAGAATTGCCTCGGTAATCATTTGACCAAATTGAGATTCATTTAAACCAAATGAGAAAGTTGTAAAGATATAATCCCCACGACTAGACGCCACAGAGTTTAACTTCATTTCCAATCCTTGGAAACCTTGTAATAAGTCTTTACGAATACTATTTATTGCATATGTACCGGCCTTTAATAAATTTGGTTTATCTGTATATTCAAGTGACATATTTACATACTCTTGGAAATAAATATTATAAGATTTCTCACAGTACGGTTCTAAAATATCGTCAATTTGAGGTACGGTGTAACCCAAATGAGATGAACGTTTCCATTCTGATTACTCATTTGCAACATATCTTAAGGTTTACTAAACCTTCCCACAGTTTCGATTATGTGCTAATCTCATAACCTACTCTACTTGGTTACTCATTAATGAAAAGTTATAATCATTAACTACCCTTTCGATGTCCTCTACACTAGTTATAATATAACCAGCACGGTATTACCATATCCAACTGGACTTAGGCTCTCTTACCACCTTAACGTTTCCGCTTAGTTGACCGTTAGCATGACTATTTGTCACACACCTCTTAGCGAGTTTGTGGGTTTTACTACGGCAATTATAGTCTACCGTATTCTTGTGAAGCCATAGACATAATAATATCACCTAATACGTCAAAGGCTACGTCTAAAGTTTTTGGTTCGTTATACCATAAATTACCCATTTCAAATCCACCAGTCATGATGTTTGAAATATCTGCTAAACAGCAGTTCATTCCGAATAAACGGTCACGTTGGTCGTGTACGTAAATAGCACCATCTTCACAAGCTTGCACTTCTTCTGGTGTTAAGAAGAAACGTTGGTACAATTCCTTAGAAATATAACCTCGAATTAAAGATTGTTTAGTTGAAGCTAAAGAACTATCTGCGTTACTATTTTCCTTATCTCCTTGATAAAGAATAGTTTGTGCTTGTTTATAAAACTTATCAAATGTTTGTACCATGTCAATCTTATAGTTGCGGTAGCTACGGTAAGCTTCTCCTACTTTTGGTTGAATTTGCATTAAATAAATTTCTACCATTCTATGTACGTCAGATACGTGTACATACTCTCCAGTTGAATTATAATGATTTACACAGTCTCTCAATACATTCTCAACAACAAAATCTTCTTCTGTACTTGTTAACTCTACCATTGCTCGCTCTGCACTTTTACGAATAGCTACTTTTACTTTTTCTCCATTAAAATCATTTAACATTCCATTCTTTTTAATTACCTTAGTTACCATGTAATCATCCTTTCTTTAATAAAAACTTACGTGTTAAAAACAATGCTAACCGCTACATAATAACCACCCCTTCCCAGTTATTACATATAATAACATATACTTTTTGTTTACAAATGTAAACCCCTAACCGCAAATTATTTTAACATTATTTTCATTAATTTCGTTTGTTAAGAAAGAATATAAGAATGTTCTTTTATGTACAATATGATTTGTTCTAATGGCTCTATTTAAAGCTCTTGTTTCAAAGATAAAGGTAGCACGTTTTTTAGCTCGTGTAATACCTGTATACACTTGTTGACGTGTTAATAAACTAAAGTGTGTATAATCCACACAGTAGATTAAATAAGGAAAGCCAGAACCCTGTGCCGAGTGGCAACTAATAGCATAAGCCAACTCAATACTCTTTAAAGACTCACCTTTAACAAGTACTTGTCCAATGTTATAGAAGTCCACAAGCAATGTTTGTTGTTCTTCATTTACTTCAATAACTTCACCCATAGAACCGTTAAAGATGTTTAGTTCATAGTTATTTTTACGGTTGATTACCTTATCACCACGATATACATTAAACGGTTCTTTCTTTGTACCTAACTCTAAACATTTACCTCTACCACGTCTAGGTAGTACAATGTTTTGTAATAGTAGGTTAATTGGGTAACACCCAGTTCCTCGTGATTTAGTAGGTACAACAACGCTTACCTGTGATATATCCTTGCACTCTTGATACATCTCTTTAAACTCTTCTACAATAATGTCAATACTAGGTTTTTCTTCTTCCTTACTAGACTGGTAACCAATAACCTTTAAGTCTTGTAACTCCCCTAGTACTTGCGTACCTTCCCAAGAGTCTTTAAAGTGTTTAACACCCTCGGCAATATCTTTACTAAAAGGAATAATACCAGACTTAGCCCCTTGTCGGTGGATTTTGTCAAATGTAATAACAGGGACTTCCCCACTATCAATCATATCTAACATTACGTTACCCATACCAATTGCCTCTAACTGGTTAGTATCACCTAACATAATTAACTTAGCTCCTGTTGGGATAGCTTGGATTAAAGAGTTAAATAGGTTAGCATCAACCATTGAAGCTTCATCTAAGATAACCATGTTGGTTTTAATTGGATTGTGTTCGTCATGGGCAAAACCTTTTTCAGGTTTATATCCTAGTAAACGGTGAATGGTTTTACCATCTTTTCCTGTAATGTCGAATAAGTTTGAACTAGCACGACCACTTAAAGCACACTGTTCAAAGTGGTAGCTTTCGTTAAGACAGGCTAAAATACCAGCAACACATGATGATTTACCAGTTCCAGCATAACCACGAATAATTACAACGTTGTGGTCGGCAATGGTAAACATACCCTCTTTTTGTTGGTCTGTAAATTCCCAACCTTGTTTTTCTTCACGTTGTTTAATGGATTGTAAAGCCTTGTCTTGGTCTAGGTTAATATTACTAGGTGCTTGCATTAAACGTTTAATATTGTTGTAAATACTTAACTCAATATTATAATTCTTTTGTAAAGCAATTAAACCCTCGTCTTCTTCATTTAAAGGTCTTATGTATAATAGTTTCTTTTTGTTAATTAAATCTTCAATAACATCATCTAGTACACACATATCCTGTAAGCCTAAAACCTCTTCAACCTTATCCTCTAGTAATGTCATAGGAGAATAGCAATGTCCTTTATCAGCTTCCTCTTGGAAATGGTGTAATACGTACCCTCGAACACGTTTAGTATCTAGTGTACCAATACCAACTTTAAGGGCAATTTCATCTGCTTTAGCAAATCCCACACCGTCTACTTCAACCAGTGAATAAGGGTCTGTTTTAACTTTATGTAACGCAGTATCAATAGACTTATAATACTCTTTTAACTTTCTAACAATGTTTGGTGTTAGTCCTAATTGCACTAATTCACTAAACTGTGAACCTTCATCTTGACACGCCAAGAACTTATCAATAATGGATTGTGCTGTCTTTTCACCAATACCACTGGCTTTACATAGTTCTTCTACGTTCATTTCCGCAATGCAAGTAAAGGGGTCTTCCAATACCTCATATAAGTTATTAATCTGTCTTTCAGTTAAAAACGATGATAAAAACATACGTTTATCAGCAATTGTTTCTAATGGAATTAATAGTTGACAATAAGCGACTTCATATTGGTAAGCATTGTACTTGTCATTCCATTTCTTAATAGCACGGATTTTATAATTATCGTTCTCATGTACTGCCTCACTTCCAAAAGGTAGGTTACCTACAATGGTAATTTCCCCTCTTCTAAAGTTATAGTCAATGTACTCTCTATTAGGGTTTTCTACTACTTTAGCCGAAAAGATTTGCCAAGCACCAACCTCTACAATTTTATCTGCTTTGGGATACCATCTTTGACTTGGTGTAATTACCAACTCAATAATATTTTCTTCTTGCATATTGTCACCTCTTTACTATTTGTTACATTTATTATTATACACTATTTTATTGTAAATGTAAACCATTTTTGTTGAAAAATAAAAGAAAAAGTAGGGTACTAACCCTACCTTATATTATTCAGCCTTACCTGTTAAAGCAAAGAATTCATCCTCTGCTTCATTGTATTGTGCGTATTCAATATAGTCCCCATTGTCTGAGTATGTTTCTAAATACAATCGAACTTTAATACCTTCATCCTTAGCCACAGCCAAGAATCTTTTAGCTGTGGTATATAAAACCTGTATGTTGTCTTGGTTTACACTTGTTACATTATATCTTACTGATTCAAAACCATCTGTTTCTTTAGCAACTAAAACGAAATTCATATGTATCACCCTATCCTAATAATTGTTTAACACTCATTTGTTTTGTAGCGATTTCAGCTTGTACTTTAGAATTTTCAAGTTGAATTGAAGCAATTTCTTTTTCATATTCAAACTTTAATTTAGCCATTTGTAGTTCATGTTCATGCTTAATCTTAGCCATCTCATGCTCATGTTCACGTTTCTTACGTTCTTCAACTACAGTAAATACTTGACTTGTAGTGTAACCACTATTAAATAACCCCATAATATAAGCAAACTCTAGTGCGTTATCATCTAATCCTTCTGTAATTAATTCTGGTGAGAATGAATAGAAATCATTCATATCAACCATTTCAATAGGTGATAAAGGAGCCTCTTCCTTTGGTAATTCAACTTCTTCTTTTGGTTTATTACCCTCTTTATCTTCTTCCTCCATTAATTCTTCAATTCCATCCGCAATTGTAATAACAGTTGTCATAATTTCTGCAGTAACTTTCTTACCTAGTTTATCTTCTAACTGTTGTACTAACTGTGCAGCTTCTTCGTCTGTTAATGTACAGATAAACTCATATAAGTCAATATATGTCATACCTTCTAACATTACTGTGTCTTTTCCTAATGTTACTGTAATACCTTCAAATGCTTCAACTACTTGCTCTAAATTAATCATATATATCTCTCCTATGTATAAATAAATTTTGTTTTGTTAATACTTATATTAGTATAATTTAATTGCGTCTGCTAAACCAATTTCCACACACTCTTCAGCATTGTACCAAATGTCAGTGTTGGTTACATATGGTCTTTGAATTTCTTCTTCTGATAAACGTGTATTTTTACGAATGTAATCTAATACCACGTCATCTAGTTTCTTTAATGCGTTTAATGATACTTCTTGGTCTTTAAGTGTTCCCCACATACCACTAGAAGGTTGGTGATTCATAGCACTTGCATAAGGTGAAACTGTTTTGTAGTTACCACCACAGAACAAGATAAACCCACAACTAGCCGCCCAGTTTGAAATATGTGTATGTACGGTATAACCACGTTCTTTCATTTTTTCAACTTTCTCTAATACTTTCATTAATCCGTATACATAACCGCCGGGAGTTGATAATGTAATACGTAAATACAATCCATCTTTAGGTGTACCCACCAGTTTATCATACTGCATTACTTTCTCCAATGTGGAAGCTACCTCATCACAGTATTCAAAACTAAATTCTTTGTTAAAGTTTAAGTTGCGTGTTTCTAACACCTCTACCATATCAATTAATGGCATTGGTGGAATAAGTGGAATTCCAGTTTGACTATTCCCCATATTTATCTCCTTCCCAAACACCCATACGGTGTTGATAACTGTTTTTATTTTGTCAATTCAAGTTGTTCAATTCTTTTATCAATACAGTGGACAATTGCACAGTTAAGTGTAACGTACTGCATTGTTTTTCTATGAAAATAGTCTTCCCCACTCTTTTGAGTTTGCTTAATCCTATTTTTATAGTACTCACAAATATGGTTTCTTAGTGTAATCAACTCCTCTTTATTTACCATTGAGTTAATTCTTAATGCTTCATATACAAACCCAATATCGTTTGTAGAAATGTGAAATTGAGTTGGCTTAATAGTTGCCTCAATAACCTTTAAATTAGATTCTAATTCATTAACTTCAATTTGTTTAAATTTCTTAATGTTAAACTGTTTCATATGTATTACTCCTATCCGTTGTACGTTTTCCATTTAAACCCATCTACTTTTCTCATGTTACCTTTACTTAAACGGTCATAGTGAGTATCGTTAAAAATTAAATCTTTTTCTTTACCAATTTTATCTCGTTTATATGTATGAATTACTTTTGCTACTATGTATTTTTGACACTGTGAGTGACACCCTACAAATCGTTTTGTACAATCTTTACAACATTTCATTTTACTTCTCTCCTTAATCTCTACTCCCACAATTTCTTAAATTTGTTTTTTAATTTATCTAAATAAGTTTTTGTTTGACTGTTATTATTTAATGGTTCTAACATTTTCTCGTTTACCCATTTAATTACTTCTCCACCTTTTTTAATAGTAATAAATTCCTGATGTCCCCAATTGGCAATATCAATAATTTCAAACTCTTGTCCGCAGTATTTTATTTCTGGTTCTATTAACCTAATATAGCTGTTGCCAAATACTCCAATGTCTTTTCTATGTACATAACTAGGAATTTCTAAAATATCTTCCAATGTCTTTAAACGTACCTTGTCACCAACTTTAAACTTTGTCATTGAGTTTTCCTCCTTAGTGTTTTATTTACCTTACATTTATTATTATAAACTATTTAATCACATTTGTAAACCTTTATTTTAATTTATTTTTAATTATTTGTGTTAAACCAACTCCGACATAACTTGAAAATACAGTTGCTATTAAAATTACACTATCTTTCATTATACCAACTCTCCTTAGTTTTACTTTATCTCTTACATTTATTATTATAAACTAAAAAGAGAGGTTTGTGAACCCCTCTTTTAAAATAATTTAATTAATCTTCAATACGGTAACGTTCATCTTTTGTTAAACAGATTCCATCATCATAAATCTTTTCAACTAGGCTTACAGAATGAGTCCATAAAGAGTTTTTATAGTTTTTAACTGTAAAGTGACTACCTCTACGAATACCACGAATCATTAAAATATTACCCCTTGTAAACCAAGAACGTTCCACTACCTTATTTTTACCTGTTTCCTCGTCTGGAATTGAAATAGAACGGTCATAGAAACTAAATTGTCCTTTTTGGAACTTAACGTATACCGCACCACTTTCAGTGAGTAAGGTAATGGTGCTTTTGTTTTTATTCTTACCTAAAACAACCCCTGCAATTTGGTTAATTTCGAACTTAGGAATCTTAACTTCTTGACCTGTTTCCTTATCGGTTTTAATCCAATGGTCAATTACAACAGGGTCTTCAGGAAGTTCATAGAAATCTGCAATGTTATATAACTCTTTATTAATCATAGAAACCTCGTGGTTACCATGATAGTAAGCCATAGCCTCAAACTCCCATGTAGATTCAGTTCCTTTCATATACGTATTTCTAGTGTCGTTAAACAACGATTCATTGTACGTCTGTAATAACCCTTTACTAGTTAAAAACTCTAATAAACGTTTAACTTTGGCTTTATAAATACCTTCAAACGCCTTCTTACCACTTGCACCACACTCAACCCAAATAGCGTTATTCCAATACTCACCATTTTCATTATAGTCTGAGGCAAAGTAGTAATGTTCGCCCTCGTTTAACTCTGGGAAAGCTTCTAAGAAAATATTTACCACATCTAATGTATCATCTTCATCCTCACCATCTAATAAATACCACTTCTTAGATTTAGTTGGTCTATAGTTTTCAATCTCCTTGTGATGTGGTAACTCACCATCTGCAACACACAGACCTTCACGTAAATATTGTCTTATTTCATATAGACGTAACTCTTCATCATAATCACTAGGAATTAACCCACGATAAATTAATTGAGGTAGGTTTGCAGTTGTTACTGCACGTTTATCTGGAAACTCCATATGTAGGTATTCCTCTAAGACTTGCGTGCGTGTTTTATTAGGTTCAATTTCATCAAATGCTCCAGCTTTAATTAAGTTAATCATTTGTTCTTTGGTAATTAACGCTTTCATTTGTTTTTTACCATCTTTGGTATATGTTTCATGTTTAACTAAGTGTAGTCTATCATGGAAATCTTTCATAGATGTATAAGGTCTATGTGCCATAATAATTTCACTAGTTTTGTTGTTGATAGATGAAATACCTTTCATACCAAAGATAATTGAGTTTGTAATCTCGTCTGGTTTAAACCCTGTTAAAGCCTTGTTGATGTCTGGTAAGTCAATAACAACACCTTGCTTTTGTAAGTTAGAAATGGCACTACCCATAGCCTCATTATCCGTACCACTTTCCTTACCTTCACCCTCTTCAGTTTCACGTTCAATAGTACCACTCTCGGTCATTAACACCGCGGTAGCCCAATAGATACTAGGGTAAGAAGTAATAAGGTCTAACTCCTGTACAAGAATTGTTGAGTAACCAATGGTATGTAAAATTGAGAAAGCGTAACCAAACTGCATGGCAAATTGTACGTTCCAAATATAATCTAAGAATACTTTACGACTACCAATTTCCTCTCCACACTCGTAGAATAGTTTTTTAGCCTTTTCCAATACGTTTGCCTTTTTCTTTGCAATTGCCTTACGTGCAATATTACTTTTAGGCACGTCAAAATTAGCCACTTCAGGGTCTTGTGTTAATAACATTAACCCCTCCTGTGAAGATAGTGTACCATAGTCTTTATCTAGGTGTTTATGTAGAATAGCTCGTTCTTCTTCATTTAATCCATAGTCAATCATTTCCTGTTCCCATTGTTCAGGATTATCACGTAAACGTACATATCTGTCAGTTGGTTGTTCACCATCAGACATTAAACGCATAAGTGAGTTTGTATTGGCTAATTCAAGTAACGTTTTTGGATTAATTGTATGTAGTGCCTTAATACTTGTTAAAGTATCAAACTGAAAGGCATTTAATAATTTACCCTCATTTAATGCTTCATAGTATTTAGGATTGTCATAGTCTAAATTGTTTGGATGAATACTATGACGGTACGTTTCTTTTAACGTTGGGTACTGTTTAATATGTCCGTACTCAATTAATAAATCCATAGTATTTTGAATAATACTTGTCGCGGAAGTTAAGAGGAAGTCAAATTTTAACCCACCACAAGCCTCAGCATCACCTAAATCGTATTGAGTTGTAATATCACCATTTGGTGCTTTCATTAAGGCACAACAGTCCACAATGTCTAAGTGTGGGATAACCCCAGCAGCGTGACTTGAACGACCACTAATTAATCCTTCAACACCAAAGATTACATCCATTAATCCCTCATATTTATTAACCTCACGAATAAAGTCCTTGTGTGGTTCGAGTCCTTTTTCTTCACTTCCGTAAACAGTATCATGTAAAGTACGCACAGTTCCCCTATCAACTGGAATTAAACCAGATAAGTATAGGGCAATGTCTGAACTAATACCCATACCACGACAAGCGGTTTGAATAGCCGACTTTGTGGTTTCAGTTTTATATGTACCAACACGCACAAGACTACCACCAATAGATTCCATGTAATCTCTAGTTTTATTAAATACAACCTCTTTTTTATGTGATGGTATATCAATATCAATATCCAATTACACCGCCTCTTTCGAGGTACTTTAACACTTTCTTAGAAAGTCGGATTAGACTATCTCTTCACTATTTAATAGTGTGTGGCGCTTCCCCCATAGGATTTTCACCTATGGAGTACGAGATTCCTCTCTAGTCGTTACACTTTACTATCTACCCCAATAACTATTTTTATACATCTTACCAGTTTTTATGGCTTTACTTAAACCAACACCTCCCACTACACCCAAATCCTGTAGTGCTAAAGTGGCAGTGTTATATCTTTTAATAATTATTGTTCTTTCTTTGTCCGAATACCTAAATACTGGTTTACCATTTTTTGCCTTATCACCTATATTACCATAGTTACCATTTAAAGTACCACAAGTCTTGCCTTTTCTATTTTCACTTATCTTCTTTTTACTTTCTTCTGAGTGAGTTCTACCATACATACCGTTCTTTTCACCTTGAGTTACTTCACTCATTTTCTTACGAAATTCGTCTGTTTGGTATCTTTTTTTAAACTCTGAATCCGAATGAAGATTACTAAGAAATTGCTTGTGTTCGGGAGTTAGTTTTACACCGTATCTAGGATTTCCTTCTCCACTCATTCTTTCACTACATTCTTTACTAAACTGTAGTCTTTGTTCTTCTGTCCATCCTGCAATTTTACTACCGCCGCTACCACCTTCTGCAATATTGTAAAAGAACGGACTTGTTGTTGCACGATTTAATTCTATATAGTAATCTTCAAGGTAATCTAATTCTTTTTGTGAATTGGCATAATCTAATATTTCTCTAACAAAATTTTCTTTACCGTATTTACGTATAGCACGAGTAATTAATTTCCCACTACCCAAATACAAATTATCGGAATCGTCACCTTTTATCTTTCTTTGACCAATATATTGTTTATTATTAATTAGATTTGTTGTAATGTATATAAAACCAAACAAATTATTACCTCCTTTGTTTGGAGTAGATAGTCTTAGCTCGGTATTACCATATCCCATAGGGACTTAGGTTCCCTTACTCATAAGCTCTTTCAAGTTCTGAACCGATAGCATGGTTAAAACCACACACCCTAGATTTCTAGGTTCACCACATATGCCCAATATTGCTTAGGCAATTCAACTTTGTTACGTTCAATAAAACGCCAATGTGGTAACTCAACAGGTTGTTTCAATGGATTAACCTGTACAATTTCCAATAAATAGTTAATCATGAACCCTGCAGCAGAACCACGAGATACACCTAAAATGGCGTTGGCATCGTTCCAAATAATATCAATAAACTTATTCATGGTGATGAAGTATGCACTCATGTTATACCCACCAGCCTCCGAAATACCCAGTATTTCCTCACACTCCATATCAACACGTTTAAATGTTTCAAATAGTGTGTAACTGTTAATTAAAAACTCGTCACTAGCACCTTTCATACATAAACTAATTAAGTAAGCATTGTATGGGTTTTTACTTTCCCACATATCGAGAATGGCACTAAAATGTTCTTCATTGTCGTAGAATAAATCTAACATCTCTTCGTTAACAAACCATTCTTCTTCAGGTGGTAATGGAATTTCAGTAACGATTTGTGGTTTCTTTAAATTATAACCTTTAACCTGTTGGGAAATCCACCATGAGTTTTCAATACACTCATTAACAAAATCTTCACCTAAATAGTAATCTAGGTATTCATGAATTTCTTCACTTGACATATGATAAGTGGTTTCATAAAAGGAGTCAACCTCGCGTACAGAAGCCTTATCTTCGTCTTGGTCTGAAGTTAAGAACGCTTTATGTAACATACGTTGGTCTTCTGTTAAGTAATGGGCATCTGTTGTGATAATTGCTGGTAACCCTCTATCTCGTATCCACGTATTAACAATTTCTTGCTCTGTAGTAATTTCATTACCTTCTTCATCGTATTTACGTTTATGCGGTTGCATTTCTAGGAAGAACTTATCCTCACCAAAAATGTCTTGACACCACCCAATAAATCCTTCTACACTATCATAGTCTTCGTCTAAAATATGTTTAGCAAGGTAACCACCTAAACAAGCCGTAGAGGCAATAACGTGACCACTATTTTCACCAATAATTTCTTCAATGTCCTCATAGTATGTAGGTTTACGTTCAATACCTCTCCAGTTAAACATACGTTGCCAAGCTCTCGTTGATAGTTCACGTAGTTGTCTATGTCCAATGTCATCCAAGGCAACTAAGATAAAGTGATAAAATGGTACACGTTCTTTATTTTCCATTTGGGACTTCATTTGTTGTTCGTCTACTAAGTAAATCTCATTAGACAAAATAACTTTAAAGTCTTGTGGTAAAACACCTTTATCTTTTAATGCGTCACACGTATCTAGGTATTTAATATGTCCACCCATCATTTCATGTTCTGAAAAGGAAATTGCTTTTTGTCCAAGAGATGCTACATATTTCATAGCATCTCCCGGCTTAATAACCGAATCTTTAAAACCACCTGTGTTTGAATAATGCGTATGTGAGTGTATGTTTACCTGTTTGTCTAGTTTATTCATTGTTACAACCCCTATTCATTTAACTCTAATAATTCTGTAATTAACTTCCTACACTCTTTCTTTAACACCTTACTTTCTGTTTTTGTCCATAAGTTTAACAAGTCGTGACACAATGAAATTGTACTTGCAGTTTCTCCTTTGTCGTTTAAACAGCGGATTCCTATTGTTGTTAGTCTATGAACAACATCGTATGTTAGCTTAGTCATATTATCACCCTCCTTGTTTGTTATTACATTTACTATTATACACAAAAAAAGTAGGTTTGTAAACCTACTTTTTAAAATTAATTAAATTATTTTAACATAACCTTATTACTTGCAATATTGAGTATAAACCTCTAATGGTTCGTTTTCATAGATATGTTCACAAGCCTTATTAAGAATCTCTGTTTGTTGCTCTGTTGGTTTGGCTACTTCATAACCAACCCACGCACCCAAACCAAAAAATAGTACACAAAATATACTAATAAAGGTTTCTAACATAATTTATCTCCCCTTAATGTAAGATAAATATTTTATCTTACTATGTAAATTTACGTTGTCGTCTACCACTACTTTGAACCACTGGTTTACTTTCAAAGTGTTTAATTGTTACTTGAGGATATTGTTTGCCGTTAAATTCCTCAACCTCAAACTCACCTAAGATTGTTAAATTAATCTTTTTGTTACCAGCACTTCCACTACGGTTAATACCTTTTCTACCTGTTTCAACGTTTTCACAAGTCATCTCTTGGTATACTTCTTTTGAAGTAAAAGGACGAATAAATGTAATAACCTCACCATTGATGTTAGTGGTAAATTTAATCATAGTTCCTGTCTTACCTAAACGTTGAATATCTGCACTATCAATTTCAATTCCAGTAATAACAAATGATGGCTTAGACATATTCTTACCACCCCAGTTATCCTTTAAACCACCAACTCTGTTAATATGTCTATTCTTTAACTTAGCAATAGGGATTTCTAAATCTGCGTGGTAAATTGGTGTTAAGTCGTGGTCTTTTAACTGTTCGTTACACCACTGTTGTAAAGGTTCAATGTTTTCTTTTTCAATATCTAAACCACCTGCATTACTATGTCCCTTACAAATAACCAATTCACTTTCCATTAACCAATCACTTAAATCCTCAATAGGGAACTTATCGTAGTTACGGAATGAACCCCCACGACCATTAACTAAAAGTACAGGTCTTTGATACTGTTGTGCTAACTTATTGGCAACCAACCCAGTATGTCCAGCTTCAATTTTATCTGTAACATCTAGTATAATAACAGGATTTTGGTTAAAACCATTTTGTTCAATTTCACCCTTAAATAACTCAACCTCTTTCTTAGAAGCTCTGTCTTGTGCAGCCTTTAATGAATTGGCAATACGAATAACATGGTCTTGTAACGATTCCTTAATAGGTTCTTTATTTGGATTATTCTTTGTCGCCTTTTTAGGTATGTATGTCATTGTTTCGTGTTCATTTACAATGGCTCTAAACAGTAATAATTTATCCTCTACAGTTCCTTGACGGAAGATGGCATTAATAATAGGGGCAATATTCCACCCAATTGTTTCAATGTTAATGTCACCTTTAATACGTTGTTCTTGAGATAATAAAATTGCTTTAAGTAACTCATTGTTAGTTTGTTTTAATCTTTCTAAACCTTTAAACACCAAGAAACGTGTTTCATAGTCACGTACATCACATAAGTCGGCTACAACACCAACCGCCAAAATATCTAAGTATTCATGACAATTAGGTTGTTTACCCATATCTTCAAAGTGTTGGTATTCAAACTCGTCTAAGAATTTATAAACTACTCCCGGAGCCGAAAAGGCCTTATTTGGGTACTGTCCATCTTGGTTATTAATAATACAAGCAGGTGTTTCAACCTCTGTATTAAACTCATGGTGGTCTAAAATTAGTAAATCAATTCCCACTTCATCTAGTTTATTGTGCCACTCAATATCATCCGATGAACTGTCTGGACAAATCATTAAGTTAACTCCCTCTGGAATACGAGAGAAAATATCCTCGTTTAACCCATGACGTTTTCCCTCATTAACGTCTACTGTTAAAACACAGTTTGGAAAGTTGCGTTGTAACCATAGGTACATAAACGCACTACTTGTTAATCCATCACAGTCAGTATCCATTAGTAAGTGAATGTGGGGTTGGTCTTGTGTTACCCAGTAATGTAACATATTAACACCTTGTTGCATGTTTACTAGTAATTGAGGGTCGTGTATAACGTCCTCTGTAAGATTTAGGAACTCATGAGGGTTTTTAATACCCCTCACAAGTAATAATTCGTGTAATAATTGTTCTTCACTTAATCTATCGATTGATTTTTTGATTCTTGTTTCGTATTTCATTCCATTTCACCTATATCCCAAATATTTCTTTAAAATCCTTATCTACATCGTCAATAGTTACCCTATTGCGGTATAATGTTTCAAATACTTGTTTACCCTTATCTAAGGGAGAATCCTTTAGGTCAAGTAAGTTATCATAGTCAATAATTATGTTAACAGTAACATAACTATTTAACATCTTACATATCTTTTTTAATTTTTCAAAGTACGCAAACATCAAACGTTGTTCTTTAGAATTATTATACTCCTCACCATAATAATCCTCACAATACTCTTTGTCAAAACCTAATGTAACCTCTGTAACACCTAAGTCCAGTATCATTTGCATTTGTACACGGCTAAAGTTACTACCATATACCGCCAATACATAACCCTCTCCATCATAGAAAGAATCGGCTTGTAAACAACTTTTCTCGGATTCCACTAAAAGAACCTTACGTTTCTTTCTAATAATGTCTTGGTTTTCATATATACCATATAAAGCGTTACTTGTAGCAAAACGGTAGGACTTACCTCGGTAATCCAATGGTAGGTATTTAAAACCTTTTTCAACAGACTTTTCCTCAAAGTTTCTTACACGTATACCAATTAACTCCCCTTTAATATTCCTTGCTGGGATAATAGCGCGTTCCCTATTGTGGTCATATCGTATATCGAACTTATCCGCGGTGTACCCATCTATACCCTCCTCCTTCCAACAGAGGGGATAAACTTCACTAAAACTATGCAGAATATTATCATCATACTTTGTTTCAATAATTCTGTTTTTACGTGGTTTTTTAGTGTAAATTGATAAGAACTGTAGGTCTGTATTTTCACGTTTTCTACGTTTAATACCTATTAACTTCTTCTGTTTGGTAACGTCTATACCCACATAGTCACCAACTATTTTTAAAGCTGAGTTAAAGTCATACCCAGATAGTGTTTCTATTATAGAAATTATATCTCCATGAATTTGACAAACGTAGCAGTGAAAGTTGTAGGTTGTTACATTTTCGTCATTGGTGTCCTTGTAACAGTATAATTTATGGCTATGTGAATTGTGACACACAGACTCAAACATTACGTTACCTTGTCTATCAGTTTTATATGAGCAACCATATAGGTCGCCCATAATATCTTTTATATTGTCAATTGTTAATTTTTCTAAAACTTCTTTTACCTCTACCATAGGGATACCCTCCCCTATTAACTTCTACTGCGTCGTATTCCACGAGGTTTTTGTACTTCCTCAATGATTTCACCTGTTTCCTCATCAAACACAGGTAAATCGTCATCTTGCATAATATGTACGGTATCAGTTTCTAATTCTGTTGCAAATTCATCTTCTACAACACTATGTAAATATACCTTTTCAATCTTTTCTTTAAAAGGTCTATAGTTCCAATCTGTAAGGAATAACTCCTCTAGGTCATAATTACCTAAGTTAACTCTACACCATACTTTAAACTCACCTAAATCACCATCTCGGTTTTTGTAAATATTGAAACAGATATTAGGTTCACCGTATAAATCAATTAATGGTTTTAACATACTTAACTCTCGTTCAACAGGACGCATTACAACAACCCCTAAGTCCGCACGTACCTGCAAAGATTTAGAACCTTTAATAGCACCAGAGTCACGAATGGTATGGTCACGACGAGCATTGTCTGAAATCTGTGTATAAATTTTAATAAATACGTCAAACTCTTCTGCAAGGTTTTTTAATACTGTAGACACGTTTAATAAAATACTATCCTCACGTGCTTGTAAACCACGAGTCATACGTGTATACTCACCAATCATTGGAGGAGTTAACTCTACGTAGTCAATCATAATAGCCCCTACACCATATTGATTAACATACTTCTCAATCATGTTTTCTAAGAACATACAGTCATAGTTTGGTTCACGTTCTAAGTAAATTGGTGAAGTCTTTAAAATTTCCTTTGCCATTTCAACACGTTCTTGTTCCTCGTCTGTTAAAAGTTGTTTCTTAATCTTACCACTTTCAACCCCACTAATAAAAGCAAGAATTAAAGGTTTTACCTCTTTATGTAGTTTTAACTCTGTACCAAAATATAAGCTAGGTACAATTTCCCCATATGGGTTAGGTTCAAATTGTCGTGTTTCATGATTCCAAATAGTGTGACAAGATAACGTTACACACTGAAATAAAGCGTCGCGAGTTTTACCCAATCCCGAGTTACGCGATTCAACTACTAAGTTTCCTCGTCTAGCCCCACGTACTAAATTATCACACCAACGCCCTAAAGACAAACGCCAACCGTAGTCTGGACTTTCTGCTAACTCCTGTAATAAAGAATCAATATTTTCACCTGCGTGACAACTATCTTCTTCACTACGTCTTGTAAAACTATGTTTAACAGTAAGGTTCAATGTGTCATAGTGTCGAATAATTTCTTCCATAGACATTTCAATAAAGTGTTCGTACTGGTTATCTAAAATACGACTATCCATTTCGTTCATGTCTAAAATATCTGTTACATCTTGTCCGTTTTCCATTTTAGCACGTAAGAACGCAAACTTTTGCAATATATCATAATAATAATTGTAGTTACCCTCGTCCGTGTCCATTTCCAATAAAGATAAAATCCATTCTGTTTCATCCCCTACCTCACCAAAGAAGCGTGTATAGGTTAATTGGTCATGTGTTGCTAAATAAGACTCAATGTCGGCTAATTTAATTGTTTCCACACCCATTTTAGCTAAGTTTTCAATAACTAAATATAGTGCTTTATGAGTTTTAGTTGTAAAGAAATTTTCATTGTACGCTCTATCTCGTGATAAAGCTAATTTAGGTTTTTTTAATAAACATGATAATAAATAACAAGCACTTCTGCTACAGTAATATTTGTTAATGTCACTTCTCTTAGCTCTCGCCATTGTTCACCATCTCCTGATAATCTTCTTTGTAGTACCATTTTCTTTCTTTATGGTTACTGTAATCTCCCTTACAGCATTTCCATATACCTGCTCTATTAAAACCTTGTCGCTCTGCCTCCATCATGGAAGGGTATGAATAGACTTGACCTGTTTTAATATCTACACTTACCAACTCCCTAGTACCAACTGGTTTTCTTATGTTTCGCTCTCTTGAATTGTCTTCAATTGTTATAAAACAGCAGGTTTCCAAAGAATAAATTTTAGAATTACCCAAAACATCCTTATCCAAAGATACTCTTTGACTAGGATTGTTTTTCCACAAATCATACCCTTTAATAAGTGGTAAATCCTCTACAAAATTAGCAAAACAATGCCAACGTTCACAAACTTGACAACCCACATAGGTTGGGTTTTTAGCTTGAATTTTTTCGGAGTAACATCTTCCCATCATACCATGCCACAAAGTATATTCTCTTTGAGAGCCAGTGTAGTTTGTAACTCCCTTATAACCTACTCCATAAACAGATTTGAAATAAGGGTTAAACACCTCTCCCTTTAAACACACAGAGTATTGAGTGTGTTGTCTGTGTTTGTGTTCATCTTGAAACTCCACTATTAAGTCTTTCGTGCTGTTATACTCTACTATTTTAAATACACAGCCATATTTATTTGTAAAAACTTGACCCAGTCTTTCATTTTTCTTGCTTCTATTCATTCTCATCCTCCCAATTAATCAACTTGTCAATGGATTTTAGTTCAACCTTTTTACTTTTTACCCTATACGGTTTGGTGTAAATATGTACTTCCTTTTGTTTAATATCTTCCATTCCGTCAACGATATCACAAATGTCATAGTACTGTTCATAGAACTTATCAGCTCTATATTCATGGTATGGTAAAATTCCAATTACCCCATATTCCTCACTAGTATCTAAACCCTCTACCTCGTATACGTAGGTCATAACCTTTTCAATTTTACGCCACGACCACTCTCCAGACGATTGTTTGTTGTCAATTAATCGTCTACACTGTACCCACTCTTGCTCACTAGGTTTGCGGTCAAACATTCTTTGAAAGGCTAAGTAGAAGTAATGTTGGTCTACAACCTCTTCGCTAAAACTTACCTCAAAGCAGTTAAAACAATAATTCTTACGTTTATACTTTACAATGTCTTCAGTGGGGAAATTACAATTACACGCAGAACATTTTGTTGTTTTTGCCATATGTTCAACTCCTTTCTTACATTTAGTATTATATACAAAAGGTTTTTATTTGTAAACCCTCAATTAATCTAAAATGTAAAATTTACGTTCAACCATGCTTTTAGTTATGTAAGTAAAGTCTTTTTCTCCACCTTCATTAACAAACATTAGAGCTTCGCCTATAACACAGTACTTAAAACCAAATTCATCTGTTACCACAGCACCTTCTCCCAATTTAAACACATCTTGAATAGTTAATGTTTTCATATGTATTCCTCCTTATATAACTTTTACATTTACTATTATAATTAATTGGCATATATTTGTAAACCGCAAATTAAATTTTATTGTATAAAATACAATAGGTATAACCATAATAAAAAGAGTGGGTATAACCCACTCCACTATGTATTATTCACCTAATAAAGCATCTAAGTCATCTAAGATTGATTGTGCTGTTTGCATTTGTTTAGATGTTAACTTCTCAATGTCATCTGGACTATCTAAGTAAGTTAATAACACATCGTCTGCTTGTTGTGTCATTTCTTTAGCATCTAATTCATCTAATCGGTTAAAGATTGCTTCCTTAACTTCATCCAATGTCATTACAAACGATGATTCGTATTTAGCTTGTACCTCTGCAAACCCTACAAGTTCAGCTCCTTCAATTTCAGCTTGTTCAACAATTCCATCGTAGATAGCTTGTTTAACAATTTCTGCGTTCCACTCTTCAAAGAACTTTTGCACATAAGGGAAACGGCAACGTGCAAAGAATCCCGGCAATTCATCTGTTGGTTTATGTTCTGCTAAGTAAGCACTTGAAGGAATTACATTGCCATCTGCATCAACACCATTTGTTTCTAAGTAGAATACAAAGTCTGCTACGTCTTTTACTGGTTTACCTGTACGTTTATCACAAGCAAAATCGAAGTAATCTGATTCTTCTTTTGACTCTGCTGAGTGTCCGATAAAGAATAATGTATAACCACATTGTGATAATTTAGTTACCATGTTAAAGATTTCGTTTGCGTATTCTTCCCATTGAGAACCATGAGCCCCTGCTTTAGAGAATTTTTCAACCCCTGCTTGGTCACAGATATATTGTTTAGCAAACACTGACATATTTTCTAAACCGTCTAAGATAACTCCAATTGTTACACCAGCTTTTAAAGCGGCTAATAATTTTTTGTTTGTTGTTAACATACGTGTATGTTTTTTAGCATCTGCCCAGTTAGAAGTTTTTAAAATTTGTGTACCCTTACCTAATGCGTTAACCCCACGTTCAAATGGAATGATATAAGAGAATTTAACGAACTTAGCACATTGAGTTGTTTTTCCACTATTGTTTGCTCCGTATACCGCAAAAATCTTACCTTGTAAATCTGGGTTTAATTTTGCAGTTGTTACGTTATCACCAAAGATTTCAGATGATAAACTTTCAAAATCAAATTCCTCTAAGTTAAAATCCATTACGTTATCTTTAACCATATATGTATCAACCTTTCTTGTTACGTGTTATTTATAATTAATTTTAAGTTACTTTTTAGTTTGTTTAGTGGGTTATAACTTTAACCTAGTTATATTGTAAGGGGAGGAATCAACTCCCCTTAAAACTTATGTATTAATTAGAAACGACGAGTTCGTGTACGTCCTACTGGTGCTGAACTTTCTGTTGAAGTTGTTTCTCCACCACGACTACGAGTAATTCCACGAGATGGTTTTTGTGCCGCTGGTGCGTCTTGTCTTTCTTCTGCACGTTTTTTAGCTTCTTCAATTGCTACTTCACGCATACGTAAAGCATCTTTAACATCTTCTTCATCAAATGGTGTTACTAATTGGTCAATACCTGTTAATAAGAATTCTGACACACGTTGACGGTTTGTATTAGTTGTTTCACGAAGACGTTTACCAAATCGTTTACGTGTTCCTTCTTCTTCAACTTTAGGTGCTTCTTTTTCAACATAGAAGTTGTTAACCTCAACACCAAACTTCCAGCTATCTCCAATTACTTCATCTGCTGAGTCTAATAACTCTGCTCCTAAATCGATTTCGTATTCTCCCTCTTCATCAACATCAACTAACACACCTGCAACTAATGTTGTTTTGAAAGCACGAATTACTTGTGTACCTTTCTTTTCTGAACCATATGTATAAGGGATATAGATATCAACTAAAGCACGACCTGTTTCTTCATCGTTTTTCATTTCTGGTCGAATGTCACGAACCATACCATTTACTAACACGCTGTTTTCAAATTTAGGTTCTTCTTCTGGGTCATTTAAGTATAAACGACCAAATCCTAAGTCAAGGTTTACACCTTCTTTTACTTCACCTTGTTTGTCAACATAGAAGTTATCTGTAAATCCTACACCTTTAATAGTTACCGTAGGAGTTTTTGTAATGTCTTTTGTTTTTGCATATGTATCAACTTCACCTTCAACTGACATTGCTTCCAATGCTTTTGAAGTAAAGTCTAATTCACCGTTGTAAAAGTTTTGTAAATTACGAACATTAACTGTTGCAAACTGTCCTGTTTCAGGGTTAGTTAAAATTGAAACATAACCACGATATTGTACTACATCGTCACCTACGTTAAATTGTCCTTCTTTAGTATAAGGGGCTTTTACTGTTTCTTTCTCAATTTTATACCCTTGTAATACTCCACGAAATTCTCCATTGTTTAATAAGTTTTTAACATTAATTGCCATAAATACATCAACCTTTCAATTTTCAAAATGTTTATTTTTCATATGACCACTTAGGAACTTGCCCCTTTACCTAAGTGGTGTGTTTTCCTTACATTTACTATTATATACTTTTTGTTCTAATTTGTAAACCCTTATTTGTTATTTTTTAAAAATTTAATCCATATTTGTAATGGTCATACCTTCTAAGTGCTTAAACTTTTTGTATCTTGTATAATAAGGCTCACCCTTATTAATAATATTAATTACATTTACTATATTCATATTTAAAAACTCTGCACATTTAGCCCGACTTGTAAAACAATACTGTTCTCCGTTAGGAAAGGTTACGCAACAACCTTGTCTTAAATGGTGTTTAGCACTCATTAACTCTTTGGTCTCTTTACTATGCTTACGACCTTTAAAATTTGCACCATGTTCTTGAATATATTGTTGAAATTTTAAATGTTGTTGCTCCGTCCACTCTACTCCCTTACGAGCTTCACTTATTTTTGTTCTAGCTTCTTCACTATGAGTTTTTCCAAACATACCGTTTTCTTCTCCAGCACGTCGAAGTTTTGCTTTACCTTCTTCGGTGTGTTGGTAACCTCTATTTGCATTCTTAATGTTCCCTTTACACTGTCCTAAGCTCTTGTAGTATAGTGTAAGTTCTTCTTCAAGTTGTAACGCGGTTGTTTTTTCATTAAAAACCTCGATTATTTCAATTACCACTTCTTTCCATCTGTTACCAACAATACCGTAGTAAATTTGGTTACGTGAGTGGTAGGTATACGGTCTACGTTTACCTCCACACCCCACATAAATAACCTCGCCATCTAAAATATGTTTGTACACATAGAACTTAGATTCTGATTCCATATTGTAATAAATCAACTCCACTTTCTTCCGCAAATCGTCGTAGTCCGTTATTTCGTAGTTCACAAGCCGGACAAACTCCACAACCTGTTAATTCTTCTCGGTTTCCTTGGTAGCATGTGTGGCTTTCTTTTAAAACTGTTTCAAAAACTCCTAAGTCATAAGATAATTTCCAAATCTCGGCTTTATCTAAATACATAAGAGGTGTCCATAAAACAATTTTTTCATCCATTCCTAAATTAATAGAAGCATTTAACGATGAAATAAATGAGTTACGGCAGTCAATATAACCCGAGTAGTCCGTAGATGTAACACCAGTTACCACATTTTCAATACCATGTGTACTAGCATAAATACTAGCTAACCATAAGAATAAACCGTTACGTCCACGTACTACAGTGTTTGGTTCTTCACCATCTTTTACATCTTTACCGTTTACTACTTCAATGTCTGTACGAGTTAAAGCATTAGGTGCTAATTGATTTAATAAAGAAACATCCATTACATAGTGTTCTACCCCTAAGTCTTTAGCAATTTTAGATGCTTGTTGTAACTCGATTGAGTGTTTTTGTCCATAGTTGAAAGATAAAGCTACTACTCGGTTAAACTTTTCAATTGCCCAACCTAAGCAAGTTGTTGAATCTTGTCCTCCACTGAATACCACTACTGCGTCTTGTCCTTTTAAATGCTTACTCATATGTATTACTCTCCTTTAATTTATTTTATTTAACTTACATTTACTATTATACACGATTGGGTTTAATTTGTAAACCCAATCTTTAAATTTTATTTAAGTTTTTTAATTAGTTTTTACGTTCAATACAATCTAATAATTCACGACGTAACGTAGCATCTTGCTTAAATACTCCACCACTGTACATAGTTGATGTAACGCTTGTATCTTGTACCCCACGCATTTCTACACACATATGACGACCTTCAATGATTACGCAAATATCTTCTGAACCAGTAATTAAGTTCATTACATCATAAATATCCTTACCAATACGTTCTTGTAACTGTAAACGTTTTGTTACGTGTTTTACAATACGAGGAATTTTTGATAATCCCATTACTTTATCTTTAGGAATGTACGCTACGTGTACATCTAATAACATTGGTAACATATGATGTTCACACACTGAATAAGCGTTAATGTTTTTAATTAAGACAAAATCTCCAAAACCTGTGTGAGTTTGCTCTAAGTCTGAATCTGTAAATCCTTTATCGTACATAGCTGCTAATTCTTCGTTTGTGTAGTTAATACCATCAAAGATTTCAGAATAAGCTTTTGCTACTCGTTTTGGTGTTTCCATTAAACCTTCACGGTCTGGGTTTTCACCTAAGGCTACTAAAATATTTCGTACCGCCTCCTCAATCATTGTTTTGTTGATTTCTTTTTTAGTTACTGCGTTCATAATATCATTCTCCTTGTATTTCAAATATGTATACTAGGTTAATTCCCTAGAGTAGAAAGACTAAAGTTTTAAGTCTTTAATCTTTCTAGTTCTAATTAACTAACTTGTTTACATTTATTATTATACATTATTTATTTACGTTTGTAAACCACTTTTTTAAAATTTATGTATTTTTTTATTTCTTTTCTTCGTATGTACCACCTGCAACCCTAAATGCACGTTCTTGGTGATAAATAATTTGCCATACATCTCGGTTCTTTACAGCATCCCCTTCACCATACATATCTGCAACTTCAAACCCAAACTCACGTAGTTCGTCCTCCATAGCAAAATACTGTTCGTCTGTTAAGTTGTTAACATGATGAGGTTTTTCTAAGTTACGTGGACTCATATACACTTTTCTTACTGATTTAAGTTCTAACTCAGAAAATTTCATTGGCCATAACCAAGATGTAGAGTCGGCAGAGTGAATAAACGTATAAGTCTTTAATAACTCAAAGTCTGTCATACCAAAGGCGTGTACTAAAACGTCTGGGTATTGGTCGAATTCATTTTTAACACTCTCAAAGAACTCAATACGTTCAGAACGTTTACGTTTAGCAATACCACCTAATGCAATACGTGTGCAACCAAATTCTAACGCCTTGTGTAAATACTCAATTGGCTCCCCATAGTGGTAACAGTAAACTAACTTCTCACTGTCTACTAAACGTTGGTGCATGTATAAGTAGTTGTTCCAAGTTTTCTCCGCAGAATCTTTAGGGTCAATATCCCCTACAGGGATTGTATCCCAACAACAATACTGTGTCATGTTTGTATGCCACGTATTTAACCATTCAATATAATCATCTACATCAATTTTAATCCCTCGTGTAGCCGCACTAAATGCCCCACTATCGACGAACACTGGTCGTCCATTGGTACAATGCTTTTCAATCATTCGTCGTTCATTTACATATGATAATAGTCGACAATAATTTTGTTCTGTAATAAAATCTTCTGCGTAGTGTGTACGAGCTCCAGCATAATATAAGTTAAAGTTTGCGCGTGGAATTTTTACTGGTTTAACTAAATTCATATGTATTCTCTCCTTTATTACTTTCATTATTGCTGCGTATATGTAGTTTGTTTTTAGTCGTCTATTTCAACCGAATAGTTAATTAATGCTAGATAAAGTTTTGACGGTATTTTACATTTAAGCTCCTCCGCCATTTCTTTTATTAACTCTTCTTTAAATT
>ERZ1035027.338-NODE-338-length-28353-cov-13.538766_pt1 | contig 28353 bp, 30 predicted proteins | sample MGYA00520604_ERZ1035027 | MGnify/ENA primary metagenome ERZ1035027 (study PRJEB33766, sample SAMN09781743) | gut metagenome | biome: gut microbiome | host: Homo sapiens | place: Madagascar | study: EMG produced TPA metagenomics assembly of the PRJNA485056 data...
CATTGTGAAATTGTACTAACCGGTTCTAAAGCAAAAAAATGCCCGCACAGCGCATTTTTGCGTTGTGCGGGTTGTGCGATATTTTAGTTGTTTCGTCCCAAAATTGCGCCGCGGTGCGTAAAGTGGCCTTCCGGGGTTCACTTTTTATTACGCGGGAAAGACGGTTCGGCTTCGCCCTCCACCGGCAGCACCAGGCGGGAGCAATACCGTTTGGTTTCGATTTCGCGCCCGGTGTAGGGCGCAACAATACCCAGCACACGCGGGTCCCCGGCGGGTGTCAGACCGCGCTCCTTCGCCTCGCGGCCCAGACGCAAAAATGCCTCGTCCGCGCCCGCGTAGCTGCCGTAATACAGCACCGACAGGGCGCGGCAGGCAGGCAGAGTCACGGCCTCCCTGGGGGCTTTTTCGGGGCGCACGGGCACGCACACCCAAAACGGATATGGCTCGTCCGTGATATAGCCGTTCAAAAAATCCCGCCGCTGCGAGACGGTAAAAATCGGCTCGTCAGACAGGCGATACCCCCGCCGCACACACTCGCCGTAAAAATCATACATGGCGTTGTACTTTTCGGCAATGGTGTGTCCCTCGCACAGGCGGCGGCAGCAGGTCACGGCGGGCAGCGTGAACACCTGCACCGACATGCCCGTATCCGTGCCCGCGCGCAGACGCAGCTCCTCGACCCCGCGCGCAACCTCGTGCAGGTGTTCCTCCAGTGCGGCCAGCAAAACGGCCGTCTCGCCGCCGCTGGCAAAGTAGGCAGCTATATCCTCGGTGCCAAGGCCCATGGCTTTCAGCTTTTCGATCTGCAAAATGCGGGCCACGTTGTGGTTGTCGTAATAGCGGCGTCCGCTGTCCGGCGCGGTGTAGGCGGGCGTCAGCAGACCCTTTTCCTCTAAGCGCAGCAGCGTGCTGCGGGACAGGCTGCAGGCGCGGGCGGCCTCGGTAATTTGAAAAAGTTTTTTCGGGTCCTTTGGCATGGCGCAAACCTCCTTAAAAAAACGCTTGCTTCGTTCATGGGTGGACGGGTTATACTGTCATTATATGAGATACAGCGCCGTTGTCAAGACCCTGCGCGGCGCAAGGAAGTGGGGGTTCAATACCTTGACGCGGTGGATGCGGATTTTGTGTGTTATGCTGTGCCTGTGCGTACTGTGCGGCATTGCGGCGGTGGGCGGTTCGGCCGCCGACCTGCCCATAAAATTTTCCACAGAGGGCAAAGTCTACCAATACGCTGTAAAGGGGAAGGACCCCGACACCGTGACCTATGGTACAAGCTCCTCCTCCGCGGGTTCCGGCAGTGCCTCTCTGTCCGGCAGCGGTATAAGCGTCAGTCTTGACACCGGGGACAGCAAAAACTTCGAGCTGTGCTATAAGGAAATCCCCGTCACGGTCAAAGTCCCCGCCAGAACGACCTACACCGTAACGTTTGATTTTGCGCTGAACGGGTCGTTCACCCGTTCCAACAAAAATGCGACCGCGAAGGCTTCTTTTCAGGTAGTGTATCTGGGGGATGCTTCCGCCGCCGACAAGGCGACGGTATTTTATCCGTACAAAAAAAGCGGAAATACGATAAAAACGACGATTGGCGGCAGTGACGCAAATACCAATATCGTTCAGATAACGATGGATAACGCCACGACCGTAAATCGTTCCGAAACCAAAAGCTACGACTTTGTCAACACCACAAGCCAAGCAAAGGATATTACCAAATATTTCGGCGTCTGGATTGCGGGCAACTTCGGCAGCAAGTTCTACAATCAGGCAAAGGCTACCTGTACGGTCACGCCCGCATCTTACCTCGTAACTTTTGATGCCAACGGCGGCAGGGTCAGCCAGGAAAGCACAGCGGTGACCATCGGCAAACCCTACGGCACACTGCCCACACCCACCCGCACAGGCTACAGCTTTGACGGCTGGTATACCAAAGAAACCGGCGGCACAAAAGTAACCGAAACCACCACCGTCGGCACAAATCCGCCCACCAAACTGTATGCCCACTGGATAGCCAATAAATATCTGGTAGTCTTTGATGCCAACGGCGGCAGGATCAACACGGCAAGCGGACAAGTCAAAACGAAAACTGACACAGTAACCTACGGCAGCAAATACTATTCCCTGCCCACACCCACCCGCACAGGGGGTTACACCTTTGACGGCTGGTATACCGATCAAACCAACGGCACCAAGGTAACCAGTGCCACCACCGTTACCACCACCAAAGACCATATCCTGTACGCGCATTGGCATTTGACCCCGGCCGACGCCCCCAAAAATGTCACATTGTCGATGAATCCGACGACCGGCGTCTATGGCGAGCGCATTTTTCACCGTGTGAGTTCCGATAAACCCTCGGGTCACACCCTGGAAAGAACCTGGTATGACTGTGATAAAAACGGCGAAAACGGAATCCTTATCACCGATGAAAACGGAGACCCCACCTACCCCACAACCCCCACCGCAGGGGTGCATTACTATTACGTGCTGGTCACGGCCACACGCAAGGACAACGGCCTGCAAGCCAGCACAAAAAGCAATGTAGTCTGTGTAACGGTGACAAAAGCCACGCCGAAGATCACCGAGCCGCCAACGGCTGCCGCGCTGGACCTGGCTGTGGGCAGCACCCTGGCTGCCAGTGCCCTGACCGGCGGCACTGCCAAAAACAACAACGCCCGCCCCTCAGTCCCCGTGGCAGGCCGCTTTGTGTGGAAGGACGCCACGGTCAAGCCGCCCCGCAACGGTGGACGATATGCTGTTGTTTTTCAGCCGGACGACACCCATAACTACGAACCAGCCCAAACCACGGTGTATGTCAACGTGACCTGCAGCCACAGATTCGGCGCATGGAGCGCCGGAAGGCGCACCTGCACAGTCTGCGGCGAGGTGGAAACACGCACCAACACCGTCACCGTCACATGGGGCGAGCTGGCCTACACCTACACCGACGGGGCGTGGAACCCCGTCACACACGCCTATGACATCGGCGGCTGGGCGCCGAACCGCAAAAACGGCGATGTCATCACCGTGCAGAATGAGGGCGCAAACGAAGTCCGCGTGAAGTTCCAATACACACGAACCGACACGGCAATCGGCGGCAGCTTTGCCAACAACGACGGAGACTACATCTACAGTCCGATTGACCTGCCGGTAAACAGGACGCAAACCGTGCGGCTGTGCCTGACAGGCCGCCCCGGCAAGGCACTGGACAACGAAAAAATCGGGTCGGTAACGGTCCGACTGGAAGGGGGCTATTGATGGAAAATACAGACAAGAACCGCAAAAAGCGGTGGCTGCTGCTCGTGCTTCTTCTGCTGCTGTTGCTGCTTGGTGTGCTGTTCTGCCGCAAAAAGCCGCAAATGGCGGACACCGCCCCCGCACCGGAATCCTCGGTATCGACGTCCGCCGGCGGCGGAACGGTGTCGCTGACCTATTCCGATGCGGCAGGCATCGACTTAACCGCCGGGCAGGTCACGCTGCTGTTTGCCAACCCCGAAAAATCGGGCTGGGACGCATCGGTCTGCCTGATGATCGGGGAGGTTGAGGCGGCACGTTCCGACCTGCTGGCCCCCGGCGAGCAGGTCACCCAGCTGGCACTTTTGGACGGTGCCGAAAAAGACCTGACGGCGGGCAGCTGCAGCGGCACGCTGAAGGTATCGTTCTACCACCCGCAAACCGGCGCCAAGGCTATGCTGGACGCCGAAATTCCCGTAACCGTCACCGTAACGGGCTGACCCCCGCACGGACGACATAGGGCAATGCCCGTACAATTTTTCAGGAAGGATGAAAGCAACGGTGTACAAGGGGCTACAAGCGGTATAAAGAAACAAGTGGTTTGATAGAGCGGAAAGAGTGTCAGATTTTCCACTCTATTTTTACATAGTCGCTGGTTGCGCTGATTGAAGAAATCAGGCCGTCAGCGGCTTTTCGTTTGTCCTCAAAGCTGATATTCTCCCAATCGTCCAGATACCCGGACAGCAATTCAATCTGCTGGGAGGACAGCGTTTCAACGGACAAGTCAGCTATCGCCTTGGACAGCGTTTTTCTGCGGTTGTCCAAATCCTCGATTTTCTTGTTGGCGTAAGCCAGCAAGGTGGCGTTGGCCCCGGTCAGCGTATCAAGCAGTTTTTCAATCTCGGCCTCTACCTGTGCAAGCTCCACCTGATAGGCGGTAATCTTCGGATTTGCCTTTTCCTCGCCGCCCCGCAACAGCTTGAACTCCCGGAACTTTTCTCCCATAGTGGTAAAAATGAACTGCTCAAACTCCGTCTTGCGGAGAGTACCGCACCCCGGACAGCCCTTGTGGTCGGCCCGCTTGGAACAACGGAGGTATTCATAGCCAGAGGGATTGTGGGTCGTTTTGAGTGCGTACCCGCATTTCCCGCACTTGATTTTCCCGGCCAGCCAAGTATTACGGGCCTTGCGGCCATTCTGGAAGGTGGTGTTTGTCATCAACTTCTTGCGGCACCTCAGCCAAACATCAGCAGATACAAAACCTTCATGGGGCGCAATCACAAGGATCTGGTCTTTCAGGCTCTTGTCCTTGTCCTCCTTTACATCCCGGCCTTGATAGAGATAACAGCCATTTGTCCCGGCGAAGTCGGCGGCGTCATTGACCACCACCGTACCCTGACTTTTGAAGAACTCATACATTTCAAAGTCGGCCTGTGCATAGACCGGGTTGCGTAAGAGCTGGGATAAGTAGGAACGGGTTAATGACTTCCCATATACTTTGATACCCCGTTCCTCAAAATACCGGGTAATATCTCCAAAGGAAGTCTCGGGCTCGGCGTACATTTCAAACATCAGGCGTACATGGCTTGCGGCTATGGGGTCGGCTACCATCATCTTTGTGCGGATATTTTCAACCACCGTTGGCTCCAAGTCGAAGCCATAGGGAGCTTGACCGCTCATGTGAAAACCTTTCAGGCACCGGGAGTAATAAGCGTCTGTGACACGCTTCTGAATTGTCTCCCGTTCAAGCTGGGCGAATACGATACAGATATTTAGCATAGCCCGGCCCATGGGGGTCGAGGTGTCGAACTTTTCTGTGGAAGAAACAAACTCTACATCGTATTCCTGAAACAGCTCCATCATATTCGCAAAGTCCAAAATGGAGCGGCTTATTCTGTCCAGCTTGTAGACAACTACCCGGCGTACCTTGCCTTTGCGTATCTCGCCAAGGAGCTTTTGAAATTCGGGCCTGTCGGTATTCTTGCCGGAATAACCCTTGTCTTTGAAAACCCGGCAACTGCCGCCTTTCAACTCATACTTGCAGAAATCAATCTGGCTCTCAATGCTGATACTGTCCTTGCGGTCTACGGATTGTCTTGCATAAATTACATCTTCTCTGATATTCATGTTGGGCTCCTTTCCTGTGGAATGGAGCTACCAACCTACAAGTATATTATACCATTGATAGCCCCGAAGGACAATGTTGTCGATGGTCAAGCCGGGGTATCGCTGGCCCTTCTGTACTTGCTGAACACCTCATAAAGACAGCGTTCAATCTCCTTTTTCCGCTTTTCCTTTTCCTTCGGAGAGAGTACCGGCGTAAGACTTTCCAGCACAATGCTTTTCCCCTGAAAATGGACGGTTTTGGTTTCACTCTGATAAGTAACGGATTGTACCATTGAAGCCTCCTTTGCGTAGTTGGTTGACTGCCAGTATTTCCCGCATTGTCCCTGTGGGGAAAAGCGAAAGGACAGCACCCGGCAAAGAGTGCTGCCCTTTCGTTCTTCTCCACACCTCGGGCCAAGTTGGCCCGAGGTCAGTATTGCCAATTTTCGTAGTAGTGCGCCGCCTCCTCAACAGCGCAGAAGTCAAAGACTTCATAAAGCTCAACGAGCACCTGATGAATGTCCTTTGCATGGAACCCACAGTTTTCCATGGCTTTGATAACATAGCCACGGCAGGCGTCGTTGCTCCATTCCTCATTCATAGTCAAGACCTTCTTTCTTATAAAGTTGGGGGCGCTGACGCTATATGTTTGGCCTGTCACAAGACAACTGTTTTTTCCGTCAGCGTCCCCGCTGGATTGTGCGGCAAATCGGAGCGAATAAGTTGCCAACTTATTCCTTGCGGCCCGTTGCAGATCGTGGCCGTGGAGATGGCTTGTCCCCACCTGCGGCATGAGTAGTTGTCGCTCGTTTTCCTTATGGAAAAGTCTCGGCGTACCTGTTGCTTGGCTCCCTGCCAAGCACTCCGAGTTACCCGCTATTCAGTTGTGTGAGGAAGGTTCATCCTCTCATTAACCGTGTCAGTTAGAACGGGAAAAAGAATAGGCTTATAGAACTTTTTCCAAATATTTTTTCATGTTATCCAAGCCACGCTGGATGGCGGCGTTGATGGCCCTTTCCGTCACACCTTCGGCGGCAGCAATCGCTTTGACCGAGTGGTTCAGCAGATAGTGCTCAAACACCCGCTGGCCCTGTGCGTCAGGCAGACTATTCAGCGCATGGCAGATATGCTCGAAGCGTTCCATGCGCTCGATCAGTTCTTGCGGAGAGGGGTTAGAGAAGCAGGCGGAATATTCGATACCGTCCTCGGCGTCCAGCGAGAAGTGCGCTTTATTCCGGTAGACACGGCGGCGGCTGGCCTTGATGTACCGCTGGCCCGCCAGCAATTCTTCCGCAACTTCCTCCGTGACTTCGACCATCACATCTTCCATATACCACGGGTAAAAATCCCGCAAATTGATTTCCTTCATTGTGTACCTCCGTTTCGGTGTTGGGGATTGACGAGTGACCGAAGCGGAGGGCGGCGGAGAGCGGCACCAGGGCTGGACTTCGGGCCAAGTTGGCCCGAGGCAAAGCAAAAGAAATGCGCCCGCACAGCAAGACGCTATGCAGACGCATGAAATTACATTATCATAATTGTACTGATATATTGTACCTTCATAGCCAGACTGTCCCGGAGGGGGAGCTACGCTTTTTTTAGCTGGTAAAGGTCATGGGAATTGTGAGAAAGTAAGATGGACACGGCGACACCCTCCTATGGGCCGCCGTGGGGTTACTGAATATCCAAAGAGAAACGGCGGCTCTGAAAATTGAGCCGCCGTTTCATGGGGCATAGAAATGTGTCTGCTGTACGACGGCTTTTTTTCTTTTGCCGTCGTGCGGCAGATTTCTATTGATACTTTTCTAAAAGTGCCGTTGCTTCTGCTTGTGACATTGTTCCTGCTTCAACTTCTGTATCGGTATATTCTTTAAGGGCATTGAACAGTTCTTCCTCCGTATCAAATGGGCCTATTCTCTTGTAGGTATTCCCATCAAAGACGAATGTTTGATACTGCTCAGGCTGTGCGTTATCGGGCATAGAAAAGAACAACTGATCGTCACTTGAAGAAGCTCTTTTTCCTACCATTTTGCCCTCTAAAATAGATTTAAGGATTTCATCGTAATACTCAAGTGCTTCTGTCGCTTCTGCTTCTGTCCATTCTCCAGCATCGACCAACTTTTGAATATTTTCCGTTTCATTTTCAATCCATGCGGAAAATTCATCATAAGTGAAGTAGTCTGTTTCCTCGATGGGAGAATAGCTTTGCCATGTTTTTCCCTCGTCTGTACTCTGCTGAATATCTGCTCCGTCTTGCCTGAAAAGGACGGAAGATACCGGGGGCTGCGTTTCGATAAGTGTTTGGGTATCTGTTTCGTCATGGCCTTCATTAGCGAAAGCAGAGACACCACCGACGCATAAAGAAAAGCATAGCAGAACAATAATTCCAATTTTTTTCGCCATAGATTTTACCTCCTTCATTTTAGTAGTTGGCGTTTTACCTCCTTTCGCAGATATAGTACATCTTCTATGTTGGATGATTATAAAATCAATGTTGTGCCAATGTTGAACGAAAGAAGTCTCTGCTTTTCCTGTGGAAATCGGAAAGCAGAGACTTCTTTCAAAACTGTATTGTAAAACTCATGCCTCTATCGTTTGGCATGGGAACAAACTGATATTTCAAGCGCAATTTATCCAAGATCGTCTGGACAATGTATAGACCGAGCCCATTTCCCCCGGTTGCTTGGCTATGGGCTAAATCTGGACGATAAAATGGCTCAAATATGTGTTGTAGCTGTTCGGGTGGTAATACGCTACATTCATTAGAAACTGATAGCTTATTTTTATCAAATACAACTGATATTGATTGTCCAGCCTTCGTATAGTTGACCGCATTTGAAAGGATATTCGATATTGCTTTTTTCAACCGGCCTTCTGGAAGATATACGAAAGCGTCACTTGAAAGCTCTATTTTGAACTTAATGCCCTTGGCTTCTGCAATTAAGCGATACGGTTCACACAGCTCTGTAAGGAGGGTTCTCAATGAAAAGTTGCTGCATGGCTCATTATTACCTTGTGTTTGCAAGCGTGAAGCATTAAGTATATCTCTAATCATATCCCCAAGCTGTTCAGTAATTTCTTTGCACTTGGGCAAATAGGTTTCATAATCACGGTATTCCCCAATGCTTAAAATCATATTTTCCAATGTCGCATTTAGCTCTGTAACAGGTGTTTTTAATTCATGGGACGCTGTTCGGAGAAAATCAATCTTCTCTTTTTCTGCAAGACTGACTTTATCTTTTTCCAATTCCAGATTGCGGATAGTCAAAAGTAAGGATTGATATAAATTGTTAATATCAGTAGCTAAAGCTCCAATTTCATCCTTTGACGATACAATCGCTTTTGCGTCTGGCTCCAATTTCAACATTTGATTAGCAGATTTTGAGAGCGATAAAATCGGAGTGGTTATGCCTCTGGAAAAGAAGTATGAAAACAATGCCGATATAGCGGCGCAACAAAGTATAGAAATCGGAAATGTTTTCAACATGGTTTGAGTAATGAGCCGGGGCATATCTACTTCTGACAAAGTGCTCGCCCCTGCATTTGTCACTAATATATTCGTGACAAGAACATTTTGGGCAGGCGCAATTAGGAAAATCAACAAGTGCGCTATAAAGGAAATTAAAAGCATCATTGCAAATGTAAATAAGAATATCTTTGGAAATAATTTTATCTTCTTCATATTGCTTGCCCCATCTCAAACTTATAGCCTATTCCTTTAACCGTTGTTATGCAATCCAAACGGAGCTTTTTGCGGATATTGCGAATATAGGCATCTATTGTACGGTCAATTACATCACAATCATACCCCCACACCTCGTCCAAGATTTGATTGCGAGACAAAACTAACCCCTTATTGTCGATTAAGACTTTCAAGATTTCCAGCTCCTTTGGAGTAATGTCTATCTTGCCATTTTCATCACTTGCTGTATATCCAGAAAAATCAACGGTAATATCTCCAAGTTTAACCGTATTAACAGCAGGCTTGTTCTGGCTTCTGCGAAGTAACGCAGTAATCCGTTTCCCTAAAATGAGCATAGAAAAGGGCTTTGTTATATAATCGTCTGCCATTTCATCAAAACTGTTGGATTGTGTATATTCATCGTCAAGTGCAGTAAGCATTATTACAGGAATATTGCTGATTTTCCTGATTTCATGCAGAACAACGATACCCGACATTTCGGGAAGCATAATATCCAGAACAATTATATCCAGTTCTTTTTCACGGAATATTTTTAGTGCCTCACTACCAGTAAAAGCGGAAAAGAGCGTATGCCCTGCCTCTTTCATATATTCGCATATCGCCTTGTTTGTCCCTTGATTATCTTCAACAATCAAAATTTTCGCCATTAAGAACACCTCCCATATTTGAATAGAATACCAGCACTATGTTGTGCCAATATGAAGTTCCCAAGAAAAATTATATATTCTCCTTTGCACCCCCGCAAGTATGTGAATGGACAATAAAATACTACAAGAATATAAAATTGTATTTCGTTCTCATAATTTAACCCGAAATGTAGAATAATATAGGGGTGATATGAGAATGTACCAAGACACCAGACGGCTTGACTTCCACGCATTAGGCCGGGAGATCAAGCGCAAGAGAGAGGCGAAAGGCTGGACACAAGAATACCTTGCACAGCTTGTAGACCGTACCCCTCGTTCCATCATGTATTTTGAGAACCGGGGTCAGCATCCGAGCCTGAACATCTTTTACCAAATCGTCACCCTGTTGGATATTTCCGTAGACCAGTTTTTCTATCCTGACAGGCAGACCAGCGAAAACGACTGCCGCCAGCATATTGACAGGCTGCTCAATACAATGGACGAAAAGGAATTGACGGTTATGGAGGCCACAGCAGAGGGACTACAAAAAGCCAGAGAAACGGAGGTCAAGTAAAAGGGCCTTCGTTTTTCTCATTTTTAGGGGGCTTTTCCGGGGCGCTGCTAAGTGGCAAGCAATGCTTCTGTGGCCACAGAAGCTATTTTCACAAGCCCGGCCTTGCGGCCCGTCTGTGAAAATCTGCTTGTTGGGGAGCCTCCCCAAACCCGGTGCTTCGGGCCAAGTTGGCCCGAAGTGTCAGCGTCGCTTTGCTCCTTATGCGTCACAGTCCCTAACGCTCCTGTCCCTTCTTTCTGCCCGGCTCCGAGTAGCCCAGCAGATAGTCAATGTTGGCCTTGATGGTCGTGACCTCCTGCATATCCGCTTTGGCTTTGCGGTACTCGGCGTAGAGCTTCTTTTTCTGTTCCGAGAGCTTGCGGCCTTCCTCTTTGAGCGTGTCCATCTTGGGGAGCTTGGCCCCGCCGAGGATGGCTTTGAAGTCGGCATAGGCCGCCCGGTAAAGTTCAATATCCGCCTCATGCTCCGCAAGAAACTTCTTACTGTATTTGCTGGCCTTGTACTTCTCAAAGACAGGCCGGGTCTTGGCATACTGCACCGTTGCCGCCTTCAATTCCATGTTGGTATGGAGGGCCGCTTCGGTGCTTTTGATTTCGTCAGACAGCTTGTGAAAACGCTCCGTGGCTGCTGTGGCCTTCTGCTCCAACTGCTCATAATCCGTCAAGCCGTTGTCTTGCAAATAAGCAAGGGCGGCGGCCATTTGTTTGAGATTGAACACCTTGGCCCATCGCTCATAACCGGGGCCTTTTCCTTGGAGCCGGGATTGAATGTCAATAGCCAGACTGATTTTTGGGCGAGGCTGACCGGGCCGTTGGCGGGAGCCTGACAAGGCGGCCCGTATGTCCGCTTCGCTGTAACCTTCCCCGAGAGTATCAGAGCGCAAGCGGGTAAACCGCTCCTGACCGGGAGCCCGAAAGCTGATTGCACCCCGCCGTTGTTTGACCTCATAACCCGCCTGCTCCATCAGGGAGAGGAACGCCGGGAAGTCGGCGGGCCTCTTGGCAAGAACGGTATCAATAGCGGCCCGCAGTCTGTCCTGATAGGTCAACGGCTTTTTCTGTCCGGCCTGCCACTCCCCATAATTGCGAAACTTGCCCTTGCTCCGGGGCTTGGGATTTTCCACGATGGAGAGCCCGTTTTCCAGACACAGGCGGTCAGAGAGCCGCCGCAGGGCGAAGGACGAGCCCCAGAAGTTGCGAAACTTCCGGGTACAGTCAAGGGTAGTAGAATTGTAGTAAATGTGTGAGTGGATATGCTGCTTGTCCGTGTGGGTCGTAACAATGAAAGCGTGTCGGCCCTTCGTCCAGCTCATAGCCAGCTCATAGCTTATCCGATTTGCTTCTTCTGGCGTAATCTCTCCGGGATAGAAGGATTGACGGATCTGATAGCATAGCACATCAGAACCCTTCTTTTGTTCCCGGCCTGTCATGGCCTTGTAGCTGGCCTTTGCCAAAAGAAACTCAGCGGCTACCGTGGCCGGGTCGCACTCATAGGAAGATATGTATTTCCCGTCCTCCGTCTTTTCAGGATTTTTCCCATAGTCCAGACAATCACGAATAGCCTCGGCTATACTTTCTCCTTCGTTGGCGTGGCGTTGCAGCAAGGCAGTTGTTGCCAGAGAAAATCCCTCCCTTCATAGAAAACAGCGGCCATGCAAGGCCGCCGTCCATATTACTTCGGGACAACTTGGCCCGAAGCGATCAGCTTGTGATGAATTGCCGCAGAGACAGGTTTAAGCTGTTCAGTCCCGTAATAACAGCGCCCGCCACCGCCTGCAAGCCGAAGGGCGAAAGCAGGAACGCAATCCCCAGATAAATGACGCCGCCCACCGGGTAACTGATGAAGAACAGCCCCACGCCCAACAGCACCATTATGACCGAGGCCGCCGTCAGGAGGAAGGAGGACAAGGAGAACAGGAACAGCAGGACGGCCACAAGGACAGTCAGGAACAGGATAAGCGGTGCGGCGATCAGTTTAAGTATCAGTCTCATAGGTTCGACCCCTTTCTATCTTTTTTCTACCTATATTTTACCATGTAGACGCAGGGGCAACAATGTTGTAGACGGTTAGCAAATCTTGTCGCAGATGGGGAAAAACAGCTTGCTCTCTTTCTAAAAGCGCTATATAATTTATTTAAAGTTATCATTAATGGGGATGGGATAAAATGCTAATTTTCTTAGATAGTAGTATCTTTTGTGCAGATTTTCATTTAACCAGCACTTCCTTTGAACTGCTTAAAGATTACATTTGCAAAGGCGGAAATTGGCTCTGCTTTTCTGAAATCGTGATTGATGAGGTAAAAAACAAATATAAAGAAAGAATCACTGGGCTTTGGCAAAAAGCAAATTCTGACATTCAAGAATTAAATAAAAGCATGGTAACTAATGTCCCGACTATTCCCGAAGAACACATAAGCAGTGAAATGAAAAGCTACGAAGATTTTTGGGACATGATACCATTTCAATATGGCAATGGTGCACCAGAAGATTATCCCACCACAACTCACAGAGATGTTGTTCATCGAGCATTGGAAAGGAAGAAGCCATTTAAAGATGATGGTAAGGATGGATATCGGGATTACTTAATTTGGCTTACCTTTCTAAATGTAGTCCATCACTATGCTATGGACGAAGCTTGTTTTATTACCTTAAATACCCGAGATTTTTCAGACCCAATAGACAAAAAAGAATTGCATCCTCAGTTGAAAAGAGATCTTGAAGACAAAGGAATTAGTTTAACAAGAGTATCCTATTTTACCTCTCTTAAAGAATTTGTTGAAGCAAGAGTGAAACCAAGTCTTCAAATCATTGAATTGCATGAAAAACTGATAGAGCAACTAAAAGCTGATCGTTCAGGGTTCATGTATCCTCTTGAAGAAAATCTGGCTCAAAAAATTACAGGATTAGAACTATCAGGATTTGACATTGTGCTTGAAGAGGGAGAAAATCCTTCTATAGGCAGCATTGATGAGGTTTCTGAAATTGAAATTGAGGCTATTTCGGAAATCTCTCAAACGGAATTGTTATTGTCTATTCGGGCACAGGCATTATGCAATATTAACTTTTGCATTCATAAATCTGATTTTCTAGCCATGGAAGACAGAAGCCAGATGTCTATTATTGATAATGACTGGAATAAACATTATATTCTAGCAGAAACACCAATGGAACTAGAAATTTCTCTTGAAGTGATTTATGATTCAACCAATAAACAGATTAAATCCATGGATATAGAATCTGTTGAAGACGCTTATGCAGATTGCTTATATTGTCCATACTAATAGAAATGAAGGGGTGCACCCACATCAAGGCGCACCCCTCCAAATCATTTTTCCACCAGTACAGACAACTCCGTGAGAACATCGGACACCCGCCCCCAGAGCTTTTCATAGTCCCTCTGGAGCCCAGCAATCTCCTCCGGGTACACGCCGAAGGTGTTGGCATGGACGGCCACCTGATTGAGATTATTGGCGCACCGCCGCTGTAAAGATACCAACTCCTTGACCGGGGCAAGGTCTACATGGAGAATATAGCCGTTTAGGGCCATCTTCCGCATATAGGCCCCGGCGTTGGTAATACCCGCCTCGGCCATGCGCCGCTGTATCTGGGTCAACTCGTCCGCCGTGACCATCACATGAAGGTGCCTGTCACGCTTGCGCCGGGCCGTCAGCGTTCCTCCCGTTCCCGGCTCCGCTTGTGGGCGGGCGGCTCCTTCACTCTGTCCAGTTCCTTTTTCTCCGGCCCCTTTGAGAGCGGCGAGGGCGGCAGGTTGTTCAAAATACCGTCCAGCATATTGCCGTTCTGTTCCTCGGAGAGCTCGACTGTCAGCAGGTGGTTGTCTTTTTCGTTCATAGCGTCCTCCTATCTGTCCTCACGGGACTTGTTGTGTTTGGCCTTGTCGGGCTCCTTCGGGGGCTCTGCTCTGCGGGCCGCCTCCTTGAGCTGGGCTGTGATGGAGGGCCGGGCTGCCCGGTCAGGGTTGCCGGGAGCTGGGCGCAGCTCGTAATCCTCCATCTGCTTTTCCGTCAGAGGCTTCAAATAGGAAAGTTCGCCCCATGCCCGCATGGTGCCGCCCTCCACCATACGCCGCTCGTCAAAGTTGATGATCTCCACGGGAGCGTTGCCGGGCAGCTTCGGGAAGGTGCCGAGGTCAACGGGCCGCTGGGTAGAGTAATAGCGGTAATACTCCGCCTGTTCATGGCCCCCGGTGCGCTCATGCACGCCAAACAATTCCTTGTAATCGGCCACACGCTTGGCAAAATCCTTTTCCGCTGTCTGGCCGCTGCTGTGGTAGTGGCCCCAATAGTAGTCCTTCTGGCCGTTCTCCGTTTCGGTAAACTGCCATGTGACAAAGGGGCTGGGAGCCGCTTCGTCAAAGCCCAGAGCGAAGCCACGGCTATTGTCAAAGGTAACGGATTTCAAAATCTCATAGCCTTGATTGCTTTCTATGTGTTTTCCTCCTTTCTGACCTCGGGCCAAGTTGGCCCGAGGTGATGAAGTGTTACGAAATACCCGTCCAAACCGGGGCAAAAGGTATTAGGATATTCAGGCCCGGAAAAGTGTTTCAAAAAAGCCTGATATTCCGGGCTTTTTCAAGAGGCAAATCGTAACGGGGCTACTTGTTTTTATCACGCTTTTTCCTCATGCGTTCCCGGCTCCTTCTGCGGTTTCCCTCGGCCTTGCAGGCTTCGGAGCAGTAGGATTGCCGCCCCTCCGGGAGAAAGGGCCGCCCGCAGATAGAGCACAGGCGGGTGTCCGGGGCCGGGCCGTCCTCGCAGATGGAAGCTGCCAGCACCGGGTCAAGGGGCAGAACGGCCTCCCGGAAGTAGCGGCAATAAGCCCCTGTCCAACATTTGCCAAGCATATAACACTCACAATCCAGCGGCAGGCAGCCATACTCCCGGTCATAATTGGCGCACATCTCCGTGACCAGTTTTCGGATACCCTTTCGCTCGTCACGGGTCAGTTCCCGGCACATCAGGACTTCGGGCCAACTTGGCCCGAGGGGCGAAACTTCTTGCGGCAACGGCTTTTTCTGTTGCCACAATCTTTTAAGTAGCGGCATCCGGCACAGCGGTCAGCGCCGCCACGGCCCGGGCGGGGGATCTCTTTCATCATCTTTTCGTAGGGGCTGTTGGTAAAGTTCATTCCTCGTCCTCCGTTTCTTCCTCAGTCTCCATATCTCCATAGGGGTCGGCTTCATCGTAGTCGTAATCGTCCTCGTCCAGTCCAGCGGCTTCATGCTTCGGACGGTAGACCTTGAAATAGTAGGCCGCACCACCGCCTACCAGCGCCACGGCGGCAGCCATCAGAAGATTGCCGACAGGAAAGGCTGTGTCTTTTTCCGGCTCGGGAACAGGTTCTGGGTCAGGTTCGGGCTGGACAACCGGCTCTGTAACTTCGGGCTCCGGGTCTGCTTCTGCGAGAGCCAGAAGGTCTTTTTCCGTGACAGCGTTCAGGAAATACACATTGTTCTCGGTGCGCTGACGGTCAATGACCAGATAAAACACATTTTCGCTGGGGGTGGTAATCGTAAAAAACTCCTTGCCGTCCTCGTCGGTGGCATTATCCACCACCGTACCCGTTCCATCTGGGGTGAAGGGCTTGGTTGTGGTTTCCTCGGCGGCAGGCGGCTCGGTTTCTGCAACGGGCTCCTTACTCTGGGCGTAGGCTGTGGCGCTCATGCAGGTAAAAGAAAACAGGGCGGCAGTCAAAACCGCAGCCCTGCGAAAAAACTTATTCTTCATGTTCGGTATCCTCCTTTGCTTCATCAGACTTCGGGCCAAGTTGGCCCGAAGCGGTAATGACGGGATTGCTGAAAAACTCAGCCAGTTCGGCGGGCGTCAGTTTCAGAGAACGAACAGCCTGAACAATCATGCTGTTTTCTTCTTCCTGACGCTGTTTCTCCAAATCCCGGATTTTGGTCTGCCACTCGGCAGCCTTCTCACGGGCCTTCGACAGCTCTTTGTCGATTTTTTCAAGTTTGGTCATGGATAGCTCCTTTCTGAAAATCAGTTCAAACGCCCAAAGGCGTAAAAGTGTTCCTGCCAGTAACTTGTATTGATACTGGCGTATTTGATGGGGTCGCCCGCATGGATCATCATTCCGCCGCCCACATAGATACCCACATGGGAAACAGGGCCATCGCAAGCATAGGTTTTCGTGAAGAAAATCAAATCCCCGGGCTTTGCGTCGGCGGGTGATACATAGGAGCACTGGTTGAAAATCCCCGTGGCCGTGGTGCGTGGCAGGCTATGAACGCCGCTTGCCGTGTAAACCCAGCAGACAAAACCGGAACAGTCGAAGCTGGTACTTGGCGAGGAGCCGCCCCACACATAGGGCCAGCCCAGATACTTTTCCGCCTCTGAGATTAGCGCCGCAAAGGCCGGGTCGGAAAGGGCCTCGCCCGGAATGGTATAGTCGCTTCCGGGGTCATAGCTGCCTCCGCCGCTTGTGTAAATGTCATCCCACAGATAAGGTTTATTGCCTTTGAGCTCCAAGGTTATGTCGTAGATTTCCTTCTGCTCGGCGTCCAAGAGGGAGCCCACCACCATGGGGAGTGTCTTGTTCTGGAGCCGCACATGGAGAATGTAATACTCATACGGCACTTCATAGGTGTCGGTGTGGGTCGTTCCATCCTCGTCTGTCCATGTGTCCGTTTCGGTGCGGTAGCGTATCTCCACTTCCTCGGTCAGCGTCAGCTTGTACTGCGCCTCAAACAAGGCCCGGAGTTCTCCCTGCACATTCTCCCGGGTGTAGGTGCGGAGCTTGGCAATCAGGTAAGAGGTCAGCTCATAGGGATTGTGGCCCAGCTCGTCTACATTGTAGCGGTACTCGTCATAGCCGGGATGGGTGCGCTCGATGTTGGCGATTTTCTCCCGGAGTTCATTTTCAAGGGCGGTATAGTCCTCGTTGGCCCCTAAAATATCTTCGTCCTCGGCGGTGTAGGAAGTCCCCACCACGGCGTTCATCATGCCCGTACCCAACGATGGAAGGGCAGAGAAAACAGAATTGAGTATCAGGAACAGGCAGAACAACAGCAGAATAATGACAGCGCCGCCCTTATGCCGCCGCACGAATTGAGCGGCATAGGCCGCCGCTTTCTCGGTGGTGGTTGCCGCTGCTCCCGCCGCCTTGGCGCTCTGCCTTGCAGCCTCACGGGCCTGCTTGGCGTATTCCCGCTTGATTTTCCACTTCTGGGCCATACGGGAAAGAAAAGTGCTGTTTAGCTCCGGGTGCTCCTGCACCATTTTCTGATAGTGGAGGTCTGCATTGGCTTTTATTGTTCGCCGTTCCCACTTCCTGACCTGACGGGCTGGGTGCTCCCTGATACGCCGCTTGGCATAACGGCTAACCTTATGCGCCCCGGCCTCTGCCAGAAGCTCGGTCTTGTGGGCTCCTTCCACACCAACATTTTCGTGTTCGACCTCATGGATTTTGCGGTGTCCATAGGCCCACACACCAGCCCCCGCCACCATGACCGCCTGTTTGGGAAGGCTGGGCGGCTTCGGCGGCTCCTGACGGGATAGCTTTTCTTTTGCCATTTCCAGCCGGACAGCGGAATGTTCCGCCTTGGCCTTGGCCTCGGCCCGTTCTTTCTGTTTCTCCCGCTTGTCTTTCTGGTCTTTGCGGGCTGCCTGCTCCTCACAAACGGTATCTTCCCGGGCCTCGCCCTCCTGCCGCAAGCGGGAGGACGGCTTTTCCCGTTCGCCGTCCTGCCTGAATTTCCCGGTGCTCTGGGACTTCGGGCCAACTTGGCCCGAAGCCTGTTCCCCAGCCTGACGGGTCACTTCTTCCTCGGTGAAGTGGAGCCGCCCACGCTTTACCCGTTTCCCGCCGTTTGTTTTCTTCGGGTCAATCTGTCCCGAAGCGTCCTTACTCATTCTGGGCCTCCTTTTCCTCCGGGCGGGTGGTCATAATGGAGTAGAGTTTGGTATTTTTCGGGAAACGGTCAACAAACGGAATGGTCACATTTCCGAAGAACAAAAGGCCCTCGCCGGGATTGGAGTGGGTCACATAGGAAAGCTGGTGGGGACTAATACCCAACTGCTTCGCCAAAATCTGCCTGTCTCCCTGTGCCTGTGATAAAAGCACCATGAAGTCAGAGTTTTCAAAGATGTTCTCAATCTGACGGCTGGCAAGGAGGTCTTTCACATTCTGGGTCAGGGCGCTGGGAACACATCCTTTTTTGCGGAGCATTTTCCAGATAGTCACAAAATAGCTGGAAGTCAGCTCGTCCTGCAACAGCACATGGAACTCGTCATAATAGCACCATGTAGCAATACCGCAGGAGAAGTTGTAGGAAACCTGATTGTTGGACAGGTCGTTGAGGATGTGCATGGCAATTTTGCGGAGCCCGGAGCCCAGCTTCTTCAAATCAAAGCACAGCACTCGGGCATTTTTATAGTCCACATTGGTTTTGTGGTTGAACAGGTTGAGGGAGCCCGACACATAGATTTCAAGGGCCGTTGCCAGCCGCTTTGCCTCGGGCTCGCTCTGTTGGCACAGAAGATCATACAGGTCTTGAAGCGTCGGCATGGGTGCGTGTTCCGGGTCGTTGAGCAAATCCCGGTACACCATGCGGGCGCAGCGGTCAATGATGGTGCGCTCGACGGGCTGTAAGCCGTCCTTGCCGCCGACGATCAACTCCATGAGCGAAAGAATGAAGTCACATTTCAGACTGATAGGAGAAACCTCGTCATCCATGCTCAAATCCAAATCCATAGGATTGATGAAATGCGGGCTGTTGGGGGCAATCTCTACCACAAGCCCATCCTTCCCAAACTGGCGCACCAGCGGGGAATATTCGCCCATAGGGTCAAGGATGATAATACGGTCATTGGTGGCAAGAAACACATTCACAAGTTCCCGTTTTCCGCTGAAGCTCTTGCCGCTCCCCGGAACGCCGAGGTACAGCCCGTTAGGATTTTTCAGCTTCTTGCGATTTGCCATGATGACATTATGGGAAAGGGCGTTCAGGCCGTAATAGATGGCCTCGCCGTCCATGCGGAGCTCCTGCGTCATAAACGGAACGAAAATCGCCGTGGAGCTGGTTGTCATGCCACGCTGTATCTCAATCCCGTTGTAGCCGAGGGGCAGGCTGGACACAAGGCCCTGCTCCTGCTGGAAGTCCAGCCGCTTCAAAAGACAGTTGTACTTCTGCATGATACCCGATACTGTGAACAGGTCGTTGTCCAGTTCTCGGCGGGTGGCGGCGGTATTTACCACAAGGAAGGTCAAAAGAAACATTCGCTCGTTGCGGCTCTGCAAATCATTCAACAGGTTCTTGGCGTCCTGACTGAAAGTAACGAGGTCAGGGGGAAGAATGTCCATGTCGTAACCGCTTCGGACGGCCTTTTTCTGTTCCTCCACCTTCATCTTGTCAATGTCGCTGACTTTGCCCTTGATGGTTTTGATGGCCTTGGCCTGATCGACGGTCTGAATGTGCATGGTAATGGTCATTTCAGCGTCCACCTCCAACAGCTCGGCAAGGAGCTTGTCAGAGAGTTCGGAGGCCATAATCTGCATATAGGAGGCCGCTCCCCAAGTGGAGCCCATGCGAAACAGCCGGGTCTGGCGGAAGTCAAAGCTGGTAGGGGCAATAAAATCTTTCGTCCCCATTCCGGTCTTGGGTATCATATCCCATGTGAAGCGGAAGGGCTCTGTGCCGCCGGGGTGAAACTGGCCATGAAGTATCTCTAAGCGTTCCAGCCCGTTCAGGGGCCGTGACTGTACACCCAGCTTTTTGAAATTGCCGGAAATGTCAGCTTCTACACGCTCCAGCCGGGGCCTTGCGGCGGCGAGGCTGTCCGCCGATACACCAAAGGTCAGCAGCTTTGTCCGCACAATGCCGTTATTGCTCTTGGCAATCTGGCCCTCCAGCATTTCCACATACTCACTCCGCATATCGCTGTACCCGTCCTCCTTCATGGGGATATTGAGCTTATATTTGCTCTCGGGGCGGCTTCGGTGATTGATGAAGGAAAGCTGGAACGGAAGGGAGCTGTCGAAGGAATTGAGAAAAGCGCAGTAGCCGTCAAAGATGGCTGACTGGTCATCAGCTTGCGCCAACTGATAGTTAATGTCCTCATATTCCATGCTCTTGGTATAGAGCCTGTCATTGACCCGGCAGATACCGTCCTTGAAAATTTCCCGGTACGGGATGGTCTGCTGTGCGGTCTGCGGCCCGGCTTTTTTTGCCGGGGCCTGTTTCTTGGGCTTACGGTCAGGACGCTTTCTTTCTGCGCCCGGCCTTGCTGTCTTTGCGTTGGTCTGCAATCGGGTGTTCCTCCTTTCTGCTCAGAAAAGCGTAAAAATTATCGGTCTTATAGGGCCTGACCTTCGGCAATAAAAACCGTGTTCGGATGATGTTGCGGAGCACCTTTTCAAAAGGAAGCCCGTCTTTTTCAAACATGGCGAACAGAAAACACGGCATCATCAGCCCGATCATCAGGAACAGGGCCGTACTGTTCCCAATGTGAGAACGGGTAAACAGGTAAAACGGAATACCGATACCGCCCGCTATGGAGAAACAAATAAGCTGGCGCTTCGTCAAGTTGAAGGCCAGCTTTGTTTTAATTCGGCTCAAATCGTTAGGTACTGGCACATAGGCCAAAGAAATCACCTCCTTGGTACTTCGGGCCAACTTGGCCCGAGGTCATCGTTCTGTTTGACGGGCCGGTGCCTCCTTTCTGGCGGACTGCGCCGCCTCAAGGTCCGACTGTCTGGCCCGCCAATACTCGGGGTTGTACCGCTTGATAGAGCGGTTGATATTTTCCTCAAAGGCGGCTTTATCTTTGATACGCTCGGGGATCTTCCAGAGCTTTTTGTCTAAAAGCTCCCGCAGCACCACTTCCTCCTGCGTATCTTCCTCAAAGCAGAGGTAGCCGCCACGCCGAAAGCCGCACCGCTTAGCCGCCGGGGAAAGAAAGGCCGCCACATCGTTTGAAACCATCGTCCCGCCATGGCTGGCTGTACTCACAAGGAACACGCCGGGGCAGAGCGTGTCACAGGTCTGTACCGCTCCCCACGGAGATTTGTTCGGCTCCTGATACATCTTTGCCTCCTTCCAGCTTCGGGCCAAGTTGGCCCGAGGTATGATTTAATGGGCTCCGAATATGGACTTTGACAGGCTCCCGGTCTTAAAGAGCACGAAAACAAGGAGCACCGAGTAGCCTACACATTCCCAGATAGCAGCCATCATATCGCCACTTGTAGCGATACTCTGCACCAACACGGCGTAAATCGCCATGCACACCATAATGAGCATCCCCTGAAAGCCGATGGCGAACAGGGATTTGAAATAGTTGTGGCCCATGTGGCCCGCCTCCCGGTTTGCGCTGGTGGCAAAGGGAATGGGTGCAAGGCTCGTCATCAGGTAAATTTCAATCATGCGCCCGTAGACGATGACGAAAATCACAATATTCAGAGCCGTCATGGTAAACTGCACGAAGAACGATTGCAGGAAAATACCGAGGAGCGGCCCCAGTTCCATGGCTTCAAGCTGGGTCTGCATATCGTTCAGTACATCCGGCGTGACGGCGGTGGAGCCTTGTATCAGGCCCGCCGACTGTTGGATGACCTGTTGGGACACATCAAACACCGCCATGACGATATTGAAGGTGTTGGACAAAATCAGCACCGCCACGAAGGTCTTGAAAATCCACTTGAAGAAAATCCATGTATCGAAGCTGTGTAGATTGTTGTGGTCTATCAGCATTTGAATGAGCTCATAGGTCATCACGAAGGTAAGCACCAGCCCGGCAATAGGCAGGATGACCGTTTCAGAGAGCTGCCGTATCATGGAAAAGACCCCGGCGTTCCATGCCGCCGGGGTCATTCCTACCTGTGCCGCAATCTCTCCGACCTGCTCATTCACACCTGTAAAGAGCCCGCCGAGGTTTCCCATGATACCCTCGACCAACAGCCCTTTGAGCCATTCCGTGATAGCGTCGAAGATACTTTGCATAGCTTACTCCTTTGCGAAGATTAGAACAGGTTTGCCAGAAGCGGGATCAGGTTCATACCCAGCAGGACAATGCCGCCGCCAGCCATGAGCTGCTTCATACCCTGCGACTTGGAGGCAGGGTTGTCGGCTCCGTAACCTTCCAAGAGGTTGACGATACCCCATGCGCCGAGGCCGCAGCCAATAGCCATAACGAGAACTTTCAGAGTGTCAACAGCAGAAGCGAAAAATTCCATATACATTTCCTCCATTTAATAAAAGATTGAATTGTGGGTATCAAAAAAGCCGCCCTTTCAGGCGGCCTTCGGCCTCGGGCCAATTTGGCCCGAAGTCCATTTATCAGTTAAACGAAATCGTCTGCGCTGTCCAAATCATCATAATTGAGAATGTCAGCGTCCTCGTCGGAGGCGTCCACCTCATACACCGTATATTCTTCCTCGGGCTTTAGTCTCAATCGCCGGGAAGTCAGGCGTTCCAGATGGAAGGCGTTTCGTTTACTGTCATGTTCCGCTGTATAGCGGTAGTTGGGATGTTGCTTCAAATCATACTTGGGCGAAAAGAATGGGGGCAGGCCCCGAAGCTGTAACAGGCACTTGTTTCCGGGCATGGTGGTGATCTCGCTGGTGGTCAAAAGCTCCCGGCCCAAACGCTGGGTGTTGAGTCCATAGCTTTCGGACTGGCCCCGTGTGCGGCTGTCCATCTGCATGGAGATCGTCGCTTTTCCCAGCCAGTTTTCCGAAATGTCCTTTAGCGTGGAAGCCTCCCGGCCTCCCAGAAACACAATACTGTCCATATTGCCCATGATGGTTTCGGCATGGTCTTTATAAAGGGCTTTGCACTGGCTCATAGCCTGATAGAACAGGGTCAGACTGATTTCTCTTGACCGAATAACGGCCACGATTTTCTCCAGCCCCGGCACCTGCCCGGTGTTGGCCGCCTCGTCCCACAGTACACGCACATGGTGGGGCAGACGGCCACCGTATTTGTTGTCGGCCCTCTCGCACAGAAGATTGAACATCTGCGAAAATGCAAGGGCTACGATAAAGTTATAGGTGCTGTCCGTATCGCTTATCAGGAAGAACAGGGCCGTTTTCTCGTCCCCGAGTTTATCAAGCTCCAACTCGTCATAGCTCATAATCTCCCGGAGCTCCGCTATATCAAACGGGGCAAGCCTTGCGCCGCAGGAAATCAGTATGCTTTTGGCGGTTTTGCCGCTGGCCAGCTTGTATTTGGCATATTGGCGCACAGCGAAGTGTTGGGGACTTCGCTTGGCAAGACCGTCAAACATATAGTCCACAGCGTTTTTGAAGCTCTCGTCATCCTCCCGGACTTCCATGCTGTTTATCATTTCCACCAGCGTATTCATGTTTCGTTCTTCCTCCGGCCCCTCAAAGACGATATAAGCCACAAGGGCGCAGTACAGAAGGGTTTCCGCTTTCGTCCAGAACTCGTCACCTTCTTTGCCGTCTCCTTTGGTATTGGCAATCAGGGCGTTGACGAACTTCAAAACATCGCTTTCCGTCTTGATATAGGCCATGGGGTTGTAGTGCATGGATTTTGAAAAATCAATGCTGTTGAACACCTTGACCTTGTAGCCCTTCTTCTTTTGCAGAAAATAGCCGCATTGGGAGAGTGTACCGCCCTTTGGGTCTACCACCACATAGGAAGAATGAGCCTGCAAAAGCTGGGGCGTGAGCCAGAAACGGGTCTTACCCGAGCCTGACGAGCCGATGACGCAGGCGTTCAGATTGCGGGCGTTGGCCGGGATTTTGGGCCGGGTGTTCATGGTCAAGAACTCCGTCCCGGTCAGGATGACATTATTTTCAAACTTGGGGTCAACAAATGGCTTTATATCTGCCTCTGTACCCCAGCGGGCCGAGCCATATTCCATATCCCGGCGAAATTTCCGGGCGTTTTTGATTTTGGACTGTACCACGAAATACAGTATCACGGCCCCAGCTACACCTACGGCAAGGTCAAGGAGGCCCAGCCCCGGTGCATAGCTCTGAAATACCGGGCCGATGGTCTTGACCATGCCGAACAGCTTTTCTCCGAGGTTGGCTCCCGCCGCCATGCGGTAGGCTGTGCCGCACTTGGAGAAAAACCAAAAGGCTATGAGATAAGGGAAATATGGAAGTACATATTTCTTGAGTTTCTTACTTACCGTTCCTCCTTCACCGCCTCTCTGACCTGTTCTTTCTGCTTTGGCCTTGCCGCAATCTGCTCTACGAATTGTCGAAGCTGACCGAGGATAGATGGCCTATCCTGACTGCGGCCCATGACCTTTTCCGTATATTTGCCGAAAGCCGCTTGAATGGCGTCGGCCTGATCTGCCTTGAAAAACAGCAAATAGTGGCCGGGGCTGGTCTTGCGGAAAGCGTAGTCCACATGGAACTCCTTGGCGATACGGTCAAAATCCTTGGGCGCCCCCACATATTTCATGGCGTTTTTACCGCCGTGGTGGTTCATCAGTTTCCGCACGCTCTGCCGACCCTTGGGCCGTTTGGCAGCTTCTTGCTGTTTTGCAATTTCCGCAAATACCTTTTTGCAGGCCGCAGCCAGCACCTTACCCGAAAGTTTGGCCGCCTTCACGGATATAGCGATTGTCCGTTCTTCTACATATTCCTGCATACTGCCTCCTTTCCTCCGAGTGGGTCAGAAAACCGGACGCCCCGGAACATCGCCCGGAAGGGAGAGCCTCGGGCCAAGTTGGCCCGAGGTCTACCGTTCCTCATGGAAAGGCCCCGCCTTCTCCTTGTAAGGAGTAGGTGGGGCCTCCTTAAACTGTTTGATTGCCGCCAGAATAGAATGGGTTTCCTCCTTTTCGTCCCGGGCGTGGACTTTGGAAATACGGTACTCGTCTGGAATATCGTCCAGCCCGGTATAGTGCTCCACAAAGTTACTCCGATTATCCGCCACATAGCCGCCGGGAGCGAAGTGGCCGCCGTCATTGATACGAATATCCCGCCCGTATGCTTCATAGTCGATGTAGTCAATCAGGTGTTCAGGCACCTGCATAGCCTCAAAATCCTGAATATACATACAGCCCAGTTCTTCTTCGCTGTTGACATCGGAGTAAAAATCGAAGCAGTCAAGGTTCTGTGTCAGGTTGATTAAGTCCTTGACGCTGCTTGTGTACTCCCCAGCATCCATGACCGCCTCCAGCTTTTCCAGCTCGGCCGGGGTCATTTCTTCCAGAAGATGTGCTAAGTAATTGAGCTCGTCAAGGCTTTCATATTCCCCGAGGTGGTCAGTCAGCCCCAGAATATCGCTGTCATAGTCGGTAATGAAATACTCCTCATACTGTTTTCCGTCTATACCAATCCGGGAAAAGAGGGCCTGCACTTCCTCAACAGTCGTAGGAAATTTTAGATATTCCCCAGCCCCGGCCCCTCGCTCCGGGTAGAGCCCCAGATTGGTCACATAGGCTTCAAACATCGTGGCGGCCCTGCTGGTTGACTGTCAGGATACCGTCAAGGGTAGTGGCCGTGATGTTCAGCCGCTTGGCTACGGCAATATCGCTTTTCACATCCTCGTCCACCTCGTCACCGCAGACCACAAGTACATGAGAGCGGCGCAGCATATCCCGGCGCATATCAATCCCGTTTTTGTGTTCCTCCGGGATAGCGTCTTTGATGAACAGTGGCAGATAAAGAATAGGGCAAATAGGAGAAAAGCCCGCCTCGTATGCCATGCGGCAATAGCGGGCGGCCAGCTCCATATCGGTATCAGGATCGCCGCACCATGCGGCGGTAATATACGCTAAAGGTCTTTTCATGGTTTTGTACCTCCGTTTCTACATATTAAAAAGAGCCAGACAGAGGAGCCCAACCCCTCCGCCCCTTCCCGTGGGAAGGGGAACGGCTCAAAGGAATATATATCCCCGTCGCTTGCCGCCTGAAAGCATAACCGGGAGAAATCCGTCAAGGGTGCCTTTGGCACCGCCCATGGCGGCTTTGGCCCTTGACTGATTTTCCCGGATATGCTACCTGAAAACCGGCGACGGGGAATATTTAATATCCTTTGAGCTTCGGGGTGCGGGGCAGAGCCCCGCATACTGCCTCGGGCCAAGTTGACCCGAAGAAGCGTTACTTTTCCTGCTGGGCGGCCTTTTTCTCCGGCTTGGCCACTTCCTTCTGCTGGCCCTTCCAGTCATCCAACAGCTTGATAATCTGGTCTTTCATTTCCCTCGGAGTGGTTTCCTTCCCGAAGTATTTGCCCAGTTCTGCACCAGTTAAAATCACTTTGTCTACCTCCTTTTTATCCTCCATCATAATTCCGTCGATCACATCGCCATTCAGAACGCCCTTCTGGTCAAGCTCCCTCATGCGCTGGGCCTGCGAGAGCGAAGGGGCCGACTGCTGGCCTTCAATGGCAACGGCGATATACCTCTGATTTTTGGGCTTGATATAAGCCAGCTCCACCGCCGGGGTAAATTTGATTTGCCCGGCGTCCATCATTTTCTGCAAATCAGGAACAAGGTCATTGAGCTTGATATAGCGCTGTACCTGTTTGACCGTCATTTTGTTGCGCTCGGCTACGATCTCATTGGAGCGCCGCCCAGCGTCCTTCGGGTCAAGTTGGCCCGAAGTGGCCTCCTTGGCTCCTTGGTGCTTGATGGCCTCCAACTGCATTTTCAGGGCCTTGGCCCGTTCACTCGGCAGGATATTTTCACGCTGGTTGGTATTGTCCTCCACCATCTGCGTGATAGCCTGCTCGTCCGTCAGGTCACGGACGATACAAGGCATATCCACGAAGCCCGCAAGCTCGCTGGCCTTCTGGCGGCGGTGGCCCGACACGATTTCATACCCGCCGTCCTCACGGGGACGGACGATAGCGGGCTGGGTCACGCCCTTATCCCGGACGCTGGACACCATAGCCTTCATTTCCTCGTCATTACGGACTTGGAAGGGATGATTTTTGAAGGCGTGGAGCTCGGACAGCTTGATATAAACAATCTGCTCGTCCTTGGCCGGGCGGGGAGCCCCGGCGGGAGCCGCAGGCGTTTCAGGCTGGGCGGGAGCCTTTACCTCGGGTGTACCCTTGGCGGGCTTGGGAGCCTTGGGGGCTTTCTCCGGTTTCTTGGCGGGGGCGGGCTTTTGCGCCGCCTTGCCTTTCTTACCGGGAGCCTCCTGCTGGGCGGCGGCCCGCTCCGTGGCCTTCTTCTCGGCCATGATTTCAGAGAAGTTAAAGACCGACACGCTGGCGGCCTTCTGCTCCTTGGGAGCGTCTGCGGCCTTGTCCTGCGTGGCGGGGGCCTCCTGTGCGGGAGCTTCGGCCTTATCCGGGGCGGGAACCTCGGGAGCGGGCTGTTCCTGCTTGGGAACCTGTGCGGCTACTTCGGGCTGGGCCGGGGCAGGGCCAGAGCCCGGCCCGGTTGCGTCAGTTACGATTTTTGCTTTTTCATCGGCCATTCGCATTTCCTCCTTCTTATTTGATGGCATGAAAAAAGGGCCTGACTTTTTTGCAGTCAAGCCCCGCTTGTAGGGATACCTCCTTCCTCTGCCTATGAAAAAACCGCCCTGTGTCTCATTAGGGCGGTAATTTCAGTAGGTTGGCAGTCCATATTTGGTTGTTTTATTGTGTATCCCTTTGTCCACCGACGCAAAACAAAGATGAAGAAAAAAACAGCTCTGGTACTTACCCTTGCCATGGTGTTCTCTCTGGCACCGCTGTCTGCCTATGCGGACACGATCAGCGCAGCAGGCGGCACAACCAGCCATGATGTAACGGCAACCTATAGGGCAGATTCGTCCGGCGGCGCGGGCGGCACGGTGTACAGCGTGGACATCACCTGGGGCGATATGGCGTTTACCTATACGGCGGAAGCCGGTATTTGGGACCCCACCACCCACAAAACCACCGACGCCGAAGGCGGTGTCTGGACGGTCAACAATGACGGCGGCAACACAATTAAAGTGACCAACCACTCCAACACGGGCGTCACGGCAGCGTTCAGCTATGCGGCAGCCTCCGGCTTTGAGGGCATCAGCGGCACCTTTGACAATGCACGGCTCGATCTGCGAACCGCCGTCGGCACGGCTGTGGACGAGGCCCCCAACGGCACAGCCGCACTTTCTCTTAGCGGCGCATTGGGCAGCACCACCGCCGACAACACCAAAATCGGTACCATCACCGTGACGCTGAACTGAGCA
>ERZ1035027.353-NODE-353-length-27691-cov-5.033941_pt1 | contig 27691 bp, 38 predicted proteins | sample MGYA00520604_ERZ1035027 | MGnify/ENA primary metagenome ERZ1035027 (study PRJEB33766, sample SAMN09781743) | gut metagenome | biome: gut microbiome | host: Homo sapiens | place: Madagascar | study: EMG produced TPA metagenomics assembly of the PRJNA485056 data set...
GTCTAAGATCCTGTGTAGTTTGTATCTCGTCTTTTCATTCATTGCTTGTCCTCTCTAAAAAATCCTTTCTAATGTCTTTCCATGCCTCAGTTTCACACTCCCAGCAAAACCACCGGTCGTTGAAACTGATCGCTTTATCCTCCCAGATCACACCGCCACATATCGCGCAGTGTGGTCTGCTGTCCTCCGATCGGTCATTGATTCGATCGTGTGCTTCCTGCATCTGATATGGCTCTTGCATCTGTTTACTTCCTCCGTTATAATGAAATTGGTTTATTTGAAAGTTGCACTGCTTTGTCAGTGCTTCTTTTATTTTGGGGAAGGATCATACTCTGCATCTGCCATCTCCCTTTCTACGTGTCGCAGAACCTCTATGTCTCGCGCCTGCTCCACTTGCATATCTTCCATGACTTCAATGCCCTGTCCGATATTCCGTTTTATGTTCGGGACCATATCTTTGGATAGGCACACGATCCAGATAACACCCCAGAAAATCACCGCAAACGCTATCGCTAACATCAGATCCTCGAACCATCCTTTACGCACTTTTCTGTTTCACTCCCTTCTTCAACCGATACTCCGTGAACTTACTTTTTTGTCCGTATCGGTTCACTTCTTCTCTGGTGATCCGCTCAAACTCATATCCACTTTCTTTCAGATCATGGATACGGCTTGCCAGCCGATACACTCCTAATTTTTCCATTGCCTCTTTTGAGGTAATGCCTACGTGACTATCCAGGTAGTCAACGATCCGTTCACACTGCGTCATCTTCCACCTCCTCCGGTACAACCATCGCCAATGCCTTTTGCAGATTGAACGGCGGCACGTACTTCCGCGCGTTCTTATCCTTTAGCATCCGACGATACTTAATGTAATCAGCAAATACTCCAACATTGATCTCATTGTCGATGATGGCGTACTCGTTATAGCGACCTTGCGCGATCTGCTCCCTTATACCGGCTTCATACCGGTACATTGTCTGCCGACCTATGCCAAAGGTGCGGCAAAGCGCTGACTTATTTTGGTAAATTGTCTGCATCCTGTCCTCCTTTCTACTCGTCACTTTTCCCTCGTTGATCCCTGCTTTGATAACATTGAGTACCTTTTGAATACTTGAATTTTTATTTTGATAATGATAAATTTCTCCTACCCAAATAGGGCAAGGAAGGGGTTGGCTATTATGACCAAACTTTTGAACGTGCCCTGTTCCTTTAATTGAGGGTCGCAATAATGGATGCCAAAGCATTTCAAACTGGCGTAAAATGTAGCAATCAGTATGGCGTAGTGCCTCAGAGAAGAGGATTAACAAACGCATGAGCGGACACTCGTCAAAATGTTCCACCATACCAGATACTCCCGAAAGTCCGCTAACTAATGGGCTACTAATCTCATTTACTAATCAATAATCGCTGAACTAAAACTGCGTAAGTAGCGGAGTGCTTAAAGAAGCGTTTGGCGCTATCAAATGCGGTGAAAGCCTGCAAAGTACATAAGGTCAAAAAATTTAGGCAAAAACTGTTAGGAATAGCGCTCCTAGCAGTTTTTTGTTTCAGGGCTTTTCTTAATAAATTTGTCAACCTTTACTCCCAATGCATTACAGATACTTGCATACTCTCCTACCTCACACTTTCTTTTCCCCTGTAAAATTAAGCATAATTTGACTTCTGATACCCCTGATTTCTCAGCGATCGCCTTTTGTTTGAGTCCACACTTATCAATAAAATCTTTCAATGCCATCAAATCTAAAATCATCTTTTTTATCTCATCTCCTTTCTTTTGGTTGTAACCTTTTAAGTTACTCTTTGGCAAAAAAAATAGAAACCGGATCTTCAATGTGCAGTTCGTTGATCATAATTTGAATTTCATCACTGCCAAAGACACCATTTTTCATTTTTTCGTAGAAAGTTTTTGGTGTGATCCCTATTTTGATTGCCACGTCAGATTGCGAAAGACCATTCTTCGCAATAATACCTCTTAATTCATCTGTTTTAATCACAATATCGCTCCTTTCCGTAACCTTTGAGGTTACTCTAACTATATCACACTTTTGTAACTTGTCAAGATATTTTTGGTTGCTTTTAAAACTTTTTTGTGCTATTATTGAGTTACTTCATAAGAAGGAGGTGTTCAATATGACAATCGGGGAACGAATAAAAGATGTCCGCACTCGACTTGGAATAAGTCAAGTTGCCTTTGCTGATAAAATAGGTGTCTCAAAACAAACTTTATATAAGTATGAGAATAATATCATTACCAATATACCATCTGATAAAATAGAGGCTATTGCCAAAATCAGTGGACGCTCTCCATCATATCTAATGGGATGGGAAGAAGTAGATGACCAGCCTCAAACAATAGCCGCACATTTCGACGGTAATGAATATACCGAAGAAGAATTAGATGAAATCAAGGCTTTTGCTGAGTTTGTGAAATCTAAAAGAAAGTAGTCCCATTATTGGGATATACATATTGATATACTGCTTGCAGGAGGTATTGTTATGAACGTATATGAAGAATTACAGGACATTGCCTGCAATGATGGTATAGAAGTCGTAGATGACTATCCTTTTAATAGTGATCGCATAGATGGTCTTTACTGTGATAATGTGATCGCTATTGCAAGTCATTTAAAAAATAGTTCCGAGAAGGCTTGTGTACTTGCCGAAGAACTCGGACACCATTACACCGCCGTTGGAAACATCATAGATCAATCCAATGACGAAAACAGAAAACAAGAAATTCGTGGCAGAGTGCTTGCATACAATCAGTTGGTCGGACTAACCGGACTGATCGACGCATACAAGAACCACTGCCAGAATGCTCATGAGGTCGCAGAATACCTTGGAGTGACCGACGAGTTTCTGCTTGATACATTAGAATACTATAAATCCAAATATGGTTACTGCACAAAGGTACAAAATCATATAATATTCTTTGAGCCGACCATTGCAATAATGGAAGTTTTATAACCATAAGACAGGTGTAATTATGTTTTTTGATAAAATATTGGATGCTCTCCGGGTCGAAAATCTATTTTCCAATAATGAAATTATATATGATGACTCTGACTCAGATCAAAACACACGACTGGCAAATCCTATGAGTCCTTCACTAGAAAGTCAGAAAAATAAGACCACGGCTTTATTATTATGCATCTTTGGTGGCTATTTAGGTATTCATCAATTTTATACAAAGCATATTGTCAAAGGTATTTTGTATTGTTTGACCCTAGGTTTTTTGGGAATTGGATGGATAATAGATATCTTTTTAATAATAACGGATCACTTCTACGATAATCAGGGATTGCCTTTACATCATTCCGTATATGATACTGATACAGTTCTACCTACTGAACAACAACAAAACACAACTTGTTCTTCATATTCTGAGCAGATAATTCAATTTTGGATGAACCAACCTTTATTTCCATCCAAATTTACATACCGAAATGCTTCCATGAAAGAACAACAAGATTTTGCTTTAATTTCTATTCTATCAGCATTCGACCAAAGCGCTCGACGTTTAGATAGTTTTTCAGATTTAATCTTATCTGAACTAGGCATTAGCAACAGGAATTCTTATATGAGAATGTTGCTTCATAAAGAATATATATGCCGTGCCAATATCGCTGAGTACATGAATGCCATTTATACTCTTGAAGACTTAAAGGTAATCGCAGATAGTGTGGGGGTACCCAAAAAAGGAAAAAAACATGAGTTGATCCAAAGAATTATTCCAGAAATGGACAACGATAAAAAACAGCAGATCTTCGACAGTGATCTATTATACACAATTAGCGCCACAGGCATGAGGGTTTTGCACTCAAATGATGATTACATACTATATTACAAATATCGTCATCAAGTATCACTAGCAGAATTTAATGATTTTCGTTATATAGGCAACATAAAACGGAACGCATATGATACTCTTTTTCAATGTTTGACACAGCAATCTTTTATATATGCTTGCAAAAAAGACTATGAACAGAAAGCATTGACAGAATTAAATATATACCATTTACTACTGGATGAACAAAAACACACAAGTCATAATATTTCAGGTGATATTCCTTTAATGCATTATATTGAATTTTTATATATTAGAACATGTTTATGTCATACCGTGAAAATAGCAGTAAAAGAAGGTATTTTCCCCAGTCTCCATGCAAATATATTATTACCTCAACCAGATAAGGAATTATATCATCTCGCTGACTATGAAGATACCATAGACTATAACTATATAGTTGGATTAAATCCACCTAGTCTGCTACTTCCAGACGAATTTAAGACATATATACATGAGATGCTAACGGGACCCATGTTTGATAATCAAAAGTGGAGTAGGTTGATCCAAGATAAATTGCAAATAATCATCTCTACTTTAGCAAGATAGTTATTTCAAACAAGTTAAATATAAAAAAGTCCCCAGTGCTACCAACACCGAGGACAAGCATTGCTCCGAAGATACAATACCCTACACAAGCATATTGTATCATTCGGGGCAGCCATTCGCAAGCGGAACAGACGTTCCATGCTGGCTGTTATTTTTGTACCCATTTTTAAGGAGGATGATACTATGTGGGCTGAAAATACCAAAAACGGAAAAATTCGCTTTGTCGAACGTTACATGGAGCCTCTAACAGGTCAATATCGCAAGGTATCGGTTGTCATGGATAAAAATACCGCCGCCATAAGAAAACAGGCAACAGAGATCTTACAGACCCGCATTGAGGGCGCAATAGCCGCCACTGCTGCATACACAAAGCAGGATAACCTCACACTGCAAGAGTTAATCGATCTATACCGTGACTACCAGAAAAGTTCGGTCTCTGCATCTACCTACCAGCGAAATTTCTTTGCCACCCAATCCATCCTAAAATTGCTCGGCCCATCAACATTAGTAGACCAACTCTCTGCCGGCTATGTCAAAACACAATTTATCAAAAATCATGATGCCCCAGGCACTATAAACGAACGGATCACACGCTTTAAGGCTCTGATCCGCTGGGGCTATGATAACGATTACATATCCGATATCAATTATCTCAAAAAGATCAAGCCTCTGCCCGATAAAGAGGCACGCGAAAAACTAGATCATAAGTTTTTAGATAAATCCGAACTCTCCACCCTGCTTGATGCTATGCGTGTCAAGCACTGGCACTACCTAACCGCGCTCATGGTCCTTTCCGGCTTGCGCGTGGGTGAGGCTCTGGCTCTTACCATGAATGACATAGATTTTGCCAACAAGGTAATACATATCACAAAAACATATGATGCCGTTAATCAAACCGTCACAACACCTAAGACCCCGACTTCCAACCGGGATGTATTCATGCAGCCGGAATTAGAGGATCTGATGCATGAAATTTGTAACAACACCAACCAAAGGAAGAAACTCTGTGGCTTTCGTGGAAATCTTCTCTTCTGCGATAAGAATGGTCAGTATCTGCGATACTATGCCTTCAATAAATATCTGAAAGAAACATCATCATCTGCCCTTGGCAGACCGATCACAACGCACGTACTCCGGCATACACATGTTTCCCTGCTTGCAGAGGCTGGTGTGCCACTGGAAACCATCACAAGACGTGTCGGGCACGAAGACAGCGACATAACCAAACGTGTCTATCTTCATGTCACTAATCGCATGATCGAACGCGATAACGAAATTGTATCAAAAATATCTTTACTATAGGAGGGTTGAAACATGGAAGCAAAGACTGTCATTATCAATAAAGTTATTACGGAAATGGGAAGCATATTGTCCCAGGATCAATTAGATATGCTCCACAATGTTCTCACGATCACCTTATACGACTGTGATATCTCTGAGTGCAAGAATGAAATTGTCGAATACGATGATTATGATCGCTTTTTATGTGAACAATACTATGCCACTTTAAAGGTCGAGGGCAAGTCCGAAAAGACCATTGAGCGATATATGGATCAATTACGCTTGATGATGGAATATATGCAAAAGCCGCTCAAGGATATTGACTCAAAGGACATTTTATATTATCTTGCATCTTATCAGAAACAACGTGGCATAGCCAACAGTACACTGGATGGTATGCGCCGGTGTATCTCCGCATTTTATTCCTGGGCAGAATTTGCCGGATACATAGAGAAGTCACCGGCACGTCGGATCAAACAGATTAAGTTCCAAGTGACCAAGGAGCCTGCGCTCACTTCTGGTCAGATTGAAAAAGCCATGATAAACTGCAATTCCACGCGCGACAAAGCAATTATCTCTTTTATGTATGAAACCGGAGCGCGGGTCTCCGAGGTCGCAGGGGTACAATTATCAGATATAGATTTCAATGAACACACCGTACTTTTACACGGCAAAGGTGGCAAGGATCGCATATCTATGTTCACGGACAAGTCCGCGATGTATCTGGAAGAATATCTTACCCACCGCGATTTGTCGGTAAATGCCCTGTTTGAGTCCAAGAATAAAGGCAGCGCCCTTAGTGCCGCCGGTATCCGTAGCATGATCCACAATGTAGGTGTCCGGTCCGGGATCACCAGATTGCACCCACATCGGTTCCGCGTCAGCCGGATCACGCATCTTGTCGACCGGGGTATGCCATTACAGGACGTGCAAGAATTAGCCGGACATACTTCCATCAATACCACACGGAGTTATTATCGAAACACTCTGGAGAATGTAAAACACTCATACCTCAAGGCGGCACAGTAATCGTGGGGCAAAAATGGGGCAAAATGGGGCAAAAAAGAGGGCTTTTCTTGAGACAGATTGAGACACCAAAAAGCCCCGAAACCCTTTGTTTTCAAGGTTTCGAGGCTTTTCTCATACATACGTCTCATATGCAAACAATGCCGGCGGTGGGAAGTGTACCATTTTCTGAAAATCCCAGTAAACTCAAGGCTTGTAGCCATTTTGCATGAGCCGTTTTTTGCAAAATAGGGCAAAAATGGGGCAAGTTCTATTTTCACCCCATCACTAAACATAAAGATGGATGGCAAATTAGCCAATGCCTATAACGACAATGCTAATATAGGCAAAGGTATTAAATTTGATAAAAATGCAGATGGGTCGTATTTTACTTTTCGCCCATACCGCCCTAACAATGTTATGCAAGTCACAAAAAATGATACAACAGGACTGCTTACAATCGATAGTGATGGAAAAATTACATCTATCGAAGGTAGAGTAGTAAGCACTGGGTCACTGGTGAATGAATTTGTGAATATTAGTGCCACAGTACCGGCTAATTCACTTAAAACAATAACCAAGTCTTTAACCAAAACAGGCTATGCATTTTTGGGAATATCTGGCTGGTCAGTTGCTATAAAGGCTGCATGGTTTCTTATTCCTTTATCAGTTATTTATCAGAATAATCAACTGATTGTTAATATTGGTAACGTAGGCAGTTCACAGCAATCTGGACAAATTACTATTGGTGTTACATGGATGGAAACCTCGTAGTGTATTCCTAATTTGTTACGATATGCACAATATGAGATTGATGGAAAGCAACGAGCAGTGGAGTACTGCCTGGGCAAAATTGAATTAGGTACTACTTTTTTGTGTACTCAACGGTTATCGTTGCTTGCGATAATGCACCCATTGGCATTGTTGTGATGAACAATCCACTTGATGTTATGTACCAGTAATTATCATAGGTATCCTGCTGTCCGTTATGATATGGAATTGGAACAAGCGCATTATTCTTATCTGTAGCACACCCCTCAAAATGGACTATGGATTGAATTTTTGAAGCATTCAGAGCACTATCAATACAAGTCGCAGTATTAGCAGGAATTGTTGCGATGTTATAGACTTTTCTATAAATGTCTCTTCCATTTATCCATTTTTTATGGGTGTTCACTTCATTCGTAGAATATGTCGCGTTTCCATCCATCTTTATGTTTAGCAACAAAAAAGAGAGAGCCAAAGCCCTCTCCTATCAACTTATGCCGCAATCAATCTGCCCTGCTTTAACAGTGTCAAAAGCGTCACATTCTGGGTATATGTTCCCGAATATCCACCGATACCATTGGCAGATGCAATCTGTTTGCGGTGCGCCATGGAATAATCCACACTGAGCGATTTCAGCGCCTCTGTGATGGAGTTACTACCGCCGGTGTATGCCGGATAGTAATTTACAGCAGGAGTCGCCGGAGCAACTGATCCACCACTGGTGATACATCCATCGTTGACCCATCCGGTACCACCGTTGATCAGATATGGATTTGCTCTTCCAGCAAGTACCTTTGTGATCGTTCCTGATGTTACCTTCGGGTTAAGCGGTGTAGTGGATGCCGCCGTACTGTAGATCTTGTTAAACGATACCACCTCGCCCACACCATGTCCTGTTGCCACTGTCGGAGTTGGTGCAGGTGTCGGTGTTGCAACTGGTGTCTGTACCGGTGCACTTGATCCCGCAAGGGAAATAATACCGTCTGCGATAGCCTGTGCCATCTTATCCGCATTGTAAAGATCTGCATCGTCCTTGTCATCAACAAAGCAACATTCTACCAGAACGGCAGGTGCTTTCGTATTTCTAAGAACATACAACTGTGAGTCTGTCTTAATATGATCCGGAATAGCATCATCACGGATGCGGAAACCGAGATCTCCGATCTTTTCCACAATAGCCTTACCGTAGGCAATAGCAGTCTTGTTCTTTTCTGAAATGTTGTAAACAAATACCTCCGTACCACCAATAGAACCGTCTCCGACATAGTCGTTTCTGCCGCTATTCAAATGGATGCTGACATCAAGATCAGCATCGTGGGAATTGCTTTTCTCTACAATCCTTTTCAGAACATCACTCTGGCTTGTTCCATCGTCAACTGTGCAATCAGATACCTCATGTCCTGCTGCACGGAGTAACTGAATCACCTTGTTTTTGATAATGCGATCTTCTCTTGATTCATCTAAAATTCCTCTTGCTCCACAAGCAATTTTTCCTTCTGGGTTATGCCCTGCATGTACATTAATTCTCATTTGTTTTTCCTCCTATTATTCTTCTGTTACTTCTGGAATACCTGCAATACTGGTTAACACGCTTGCAAGTCCTGCCACCAATGTCGTTTGGATGGCAAGCGACCATGCTGTTTCATTAAATGCACCAATTACTAACATAGATCCAGCAACCTGTGCCATGGTCTTTACTGCTCTAATAACTGCAGCTTTAATCCATTTTTTCGTGTTTACTGATGCTTTGAACACACAATTCTTCATGTAATCATCTCCCTTCCTATACTTGTAATCCAATATATGCAAGAACTGCGCCAACGATAGCGGCTACGACCAGTTGCATAACATATGTAAGAATACTGTCTACTTTTTTAGCCTTGTCCTTCGATGGCTGTTGCTCCAACTCAATCAACTTATTGGCTATCTGGTCCTGCTTTGCTCGATAATCAACCTGTTCTTTCGCCATCTGCTCCACTGAAATAGCCAATTTTTGAACCGACAGCGTCAGATTTTCGATTCTATCGGTTTTATCTTCCAAGTCCTCAATACGGCGATTGGAAACCTTGATTTTTTCTTCCAAAACAGACACTCTTGCTGTTATATCTTCTGCCATATGAATACTCTCCTTTCGTAAATCTTATCTATCAGTTCAAACCTATTTAATAATAAGTAGTAATTTTTCATTTTTCCGCTTCGATCCGTTACTAAACATAAAGATGGACGGTAAACTAACCAATGACTACAACGACGACCATAATATAGGGAAAGGTATAAAATTTGGTAAAAATGCTGATGGTTCATTTTTTACATTGAGACCCTATTTACCTGATAATGTCTTGCAAGTTACAAAGAATGACAGCATAAGGCTGTTTGACATTGACACTTCTGGAAATGGTTTTCTAGGAACTAACCAAATCATAACAAGTGGTAATATTGGTTCACAGTCGGTGAATTATGCCCATAGTGCAGGTGGTGCTAATGCTGCGACAAAGGCATATCAAGATGGAAATGGTGCTGACATTGCATCAACTTATTTAAAAGGTACTCAAAATAATGGAGACTTTATAAACAGACCGTCCGTAAACATTGGTGGTACTATTTGTGGATTAATACCAACGTATAAACAAAATAGTCAAGGCTATCCTGTTGTTGGTTTATATATTCAACCCGGTACGGAAAGGCTGATAATTGATTGGTACGCAGATGGCAACATCATTAAATCCTATATTACAACTGGCAGAGTCTAAGCTGTACGCTCCCAGATATATACGGCTTTGTACGGCGGCATGTTGTTATGTGCGGCATTGCCGCCGTTATATGTAATGTCCGCAACATTTTTATTTGCATTTATGTACCATCCTGTATTTTGTCCAGCAACATATCCCCATGAATGTTGATTAGCAGGATCTGCGTTTGTATATATGCACATTGCATGACCGCCACTTGTGAATTCATGGTTATGCGACGGCATTTCATTAATCGTTAGCCTATGTGCCGATTCGCCACCTGTGCTATTAGCGGCATAAGAAGATGTGGCTCCGAGCAAGAAACGTCCCTCAATCTTAGACCATGACGTACCACCATAGATAGCAATGACCTTTGCTTCAGTATCTAACGTGGAGGATTGAATAATCATTCCGACATGGGATTGTACTAATTCCATCTTTATGTTTAGTGAATTAAACTCACTTGCCACACGATCTTCCAGATCATTCATGTTGGCTGCCGAAAAAGCATCGCCCTCTTGTGAAATTGCCCCTTCTTCTCGTGAGACGGTAACAATTTCATCTGTTCCGTCTGACTTTTTCAGCCGTCTTCTTGTTGGGTACTCTGCGATTCTGTCTAACCATGTTTTCTTACTAAATGCCATAATTTCATCCTCCTATAAAAGTAAATTAGTATCATCACCAGCACATAAGCCTTCTCCGGCATAATATGTGAAGTTTGAGTTATACACCTCATACACATCATGAAGTATCTTCTCCAGATCATTGACCTTCTGATATGTGTTGATGGGTTGCGGCGGCACTTCGGGTGTCTCGGTAAAGCGATAGCCGACATCTCTTAATGCCTGCACATTCTTTCGCAAATTTTCAAAGTATTCTCTATCCGGATGTTTTGGCAGGTTGTCCCGATAAGTAACCAGTGAAACATTGAGAAGTTGCGCCAATACAAAGCAATTATTCTCGTTTCTTTTCACATCCGATAGATTAAAGGCTCCCTTTAGCCCACCAAGCCACTCCTGCTTTTGCTCATCTGATAAATTCTGCCAGCCGATCATCCGCAACTCTTTGACACGGGCAACATCTTCTGCTGTCCGGTCATATACGAATTGCGGCAAAATATACTCGATTGTATTGTTATACTCACTCTTATTGCCAGCCTCGTCATACATCTCCAGATAAATGCGATACAGATTATCGGGATCAGCGTCCACCGTTGCTCTCCACCGGATCGGGTATGCTTCATCTTGAACAAAGACTGTCTCTACATCATTTACTGTACCAGCAACATAGGCAATGTCGGTTGGCAACCCAAAGGTAATAGACTGTGTCATCAACTCACCTCTACTGTTATTGCTACGCTTGCACTGGTATTTGCCGGATTTGGTGTAAGTACAATACTATTAAGTTGTGGTACTGTCGTGTCCAATTTTACCGACAAGGTAATACTGCTCGTCTGTCCGGCTCCATCTTTCGCCGTCACAACGATACTATTTGTCCCCTCTACCAGCGTAACGTCTTTACTAAAACTTCCGTCTGATCCTACAGATACCGTTCCAAGGCTTGTTCCATTCAATGTCACTGTTAAGGTGATCGGACTTGATGTTGCATCATTTGTCACACCCTTAATGGTCAATGCCGCCTTATTGGTAATCAATCCAGCCGATGGGGATGATACTGTAAGCGTCGGCGGCACTGTATCAATCGTATATGTGGATGATACAGCCGTTGCAGCATTACCATCATTGTCTGATGCATTGATCGTAATGCTATGGCTGCCATCCTTTAATGCCGACTGTGATGTAAAGGTAAACTGATAGCCATTGGTAATACCTTTACTTACCATGCCCGTACTGGTTGATGTGTAAGTTGTACTATCAATCTTCAACTTCACGGTGGACAGATTGACACCACTGCCACCAGCCTCATCCACCACCTTAAAGACAATAGGCTGCTTATTGTTCGTCACATAAGCCCCCTTGGATGGAGATACCAGGGTAATCGTCGGCTTCATCGTTTCTTTAACAACCAAGCGCAGTGCCTCACCTAATGTCGCATCCGTAGCATCCTTAGTGACCACTGTGCCTGCATCATTGGTCACTTCAATCTTGATCGGATAATATTTATTTGCCAGATTGTAGGATGTTGTGGATGGTGCAGTTATCGTACCGGTCCATTTACCATTACTGAGTGATAAATTTGTCCACACACCATCAATCTGTACTCTCACTTTTACAATCGCCATTAGATCACTCCTATCTCCTGCCCGGCAATCAACTCATGATTGCTGCTTTTCGCATACTTTGTTTCTGCATAATATGTCTCTATTTCATCCGCCACAACTGTAACCGTTACCTTCGTCTTGGTATTTACTTTCTGGCTGGATAATTTTGCGCTATATATAATTGGTCTAATCTCCATCAGATAATCACATCCTCTCCGGCATACAACTCCTGTCCGGCATAATATAGGTCCGTTATCAGGGCTGAATATCCACGGCAAGTCGCCGTACCAATAAATCCACCTGTCAGATCTATACTCTGGCTCTCAATCAGCGACGTTGCTATATTGCCAAACATGGAATGGATATTTACCCACTTTCCTGCCTGCTCCAGATCCACCAGATACCTCATGCTTACTTTCTTTCGTAAAGCATAGTAATTAAGCAACCGCTCTGCGTGTTCCTGCATGAGATCTGCACTGTATAGGGTACTTCCGGTAAATGACTTAATATTTTCTACCTCGCCAGCCTCTATACGCTCCACATTTTTCTGATATGAAAAGGTAGATCCTGCATATTTTCTGCCTGTGATCGTACACTGTCCTGCATTTGCCATATCAATAATCAGATAATTTGTCTTGACCTCAAGTACCTCTCCCACTGATACGGCTATGGACTCCGGCTGATATGGATCTGAAAATGTGATCTTTGTTTCTCCGACCGGAAGCACATCTTTATATATTTCAGATGCACTTTGCTCCAAGGTGTATTTGGTATATTCTACAGACACACCCGAAACATATTCATCTAATGATATAATTGTACCCCCATTGAACTTACAATTTGTGCCAACTTCTGCACTCACATAACGATCCGGATAAAACACGCGAATGGTATCACTACGGCTATCGTCTGCCACTGCTCCACATGCAAAACAAACCTTCTGTAATGCCTCTCTGCACTTCTGTATGCCAAGAAAACCACTCAGACGCACATCTCCAACTTCTTTAGCAATGACATACTTTGTGATGCCTACTGCTGAAAAAATGGTCTTTAAAATATTCTCCGCTCTCTCATTCTCGTAGATCCGGCCATCATAAAAAGTGTACTTATCCATCAAGCCTATGCTGTCAACCAACTCAAACTTGGAAATATTTCCGGAAAACGAAAAGTCATTGATGTAAAAAGTCCCCATCGGTCGGACACTCTCGTCTTTATATTCTGACAATGTAACCTCTTGGTTTTTTTGCACGGATTTCCATGCTCCATTTTCGTTGCCCACATCAAAATCATTATTGACATCCACAATGGAGACATCTGCCTCGTTGATTGACAGTGTAGCAGATGTCAGATCTATATCCTCCTGCACGGTAGCAGTCTGGATCATATCCCTATCCCAGACAATATAGCGACCATACAAAATGTACTGTAATTTGATATAGGTCTCTGGGAATGTCGTTCGTATAAATTCGATCTCAATCTTCCCATAGTTCTGTACCTGATGCTTACATACGAAAATAAGACTATCCGGATAAAAAGTCTTAGCATCCAACTTAATGCCATCCAGCGTGTACCAGATAACTTGCATTTCTGCCGGGTATGTATCTTCAAAATAAAAAGTAAGCCCAGACGAAGAGTGTTGCTTTGTAAAGTGGATGCTCACTTTGGGGTTGACCTCAAAAGAGCAATCTTTCTTGGAAAGATTTTCATTCCAAAAGGCTATATCCTCCGGCTCATCCAACAGTCTTTTACTAGCATCCAGAACAAACTGATTTAACTCCAATGTTCCATAATCCGCCTGTGCTATTTGCTCTTTGAAATTGGAAACATTGCCGATGCTCTGGTTGTCCTCTGTAGATACCTCGGCATCTGACAATGCTGTTACATCTGTAAATTTCATCTCAACCTTGCAATATGTTCCCATCCTAACCTCTCTTAGTCGGCTTTTTACTCGTCATTTTCCATGTAAGCCCCTGATATTGTGCTCCCCGGTCAAATACCTTTTCGACCTCATCCGAAATGGATGAGAAATATCCGTAAAAGTCAAACTGCTTGCTAGCATCCGGCAGGGAAACATGGTGGTATCTGTTTTCACAGTCTGTAATATGCTCGATCAGTGCATCATACATCTCGGGATCATCAATGGTCCCCACCTCGATCGTATAATTCTTATACAAGCCGATGGTTTCTATCTGGATATCTCCGTCCTCGGTTCGCTCTGCAAACTTTTCCAAGAAATCCAGCGTTCTTTTGATTGATACCAATGGCACCTGGTATGTCGTGCCATCAATAATCAATCCCTGTGTATATTTAGCCGTCATATGTTCATCTCCTAACTAGATACCACGGTCACACCAAGACGCTGTTGCTCTGCCTGAATGTATGGAAGTTGCGCTCTGGCAACTTGCTTACCATTCATTTCCAAGATCAAGGTACTTGGTGTACGTCCGGCCGGCATCTTACTTGCTATCTTATATGCCAGATCATCCATCCACCCGGTATTGTTTTCCAGCGGAAGTACCGCCTCGCGTCCTGCCTCTCCAATATTGGCAATCGTCGATCCTATAGCAATGCCGCCATATGCCAGACGCGGTACATTAACTGCATGCACATGGGCAATATTAAAACCAAAATTCTTGCCACCGATCTTCGGAACCCAATCCGGGATATTGAAATGTAATCCGTTAAAAGAATCGATGATCGTATTGGCAGCATTCACAACTCCATTTGCCATAACCTCAACGCCACCAAGAATGGCATTGATAATTGACTTAATGACAAGCCATGTTCCTTGGAATATTTCAGCCATTCCCTGACATACTTTTCGCCAATCTCCGTTGATAAGTCCTGAGATAACATCTATAAAGCCTGTGAAAACTGCGATAATTCCTGTAATGATATCTGCAATAGCCTTCGCCATACCAAATACCAGAGATGTTACCGTCTGAATGATCGGTGCCACCGTAGGGATAATATATGCGATCAGAAAAGCAATAAACGGTACCAATAAGTTTTTCCACAAAGCACTGACCAGATCAATGATGCTTCCGATCAACTTCAAGATCTGCGCCACCATCGGCTGGATATGCCCTGTAACCAGTTCCTCCCACTTCTTACCGATGGCATCCAGTATCGGCTTGATATAGGCATTCCAGAATGCGAGAAAAATGTTTTGGATGGCTGCAATACCAGCCTTGATATTGTCACCAAACGGCTTAAAGTGATCCTCCCATAGAGATTTCACTGTCTTCTTGACTTCATCCGACTTCTTGCCAAACAGGATCATGGCGGCTACGATCGCAACAATCGCTCCAACAACGACCGCTGCCGGTGCGCCAAATGCCATAAAGACTCCAGCCACAAGTTCAAAAGCACTCACCAGTGCCAGCGCCACATTCTGTGCGCTTGCGCCATTCTCCACAATATCTTTGAGTGCCAGCACCAGACCGGCAATGGATGCAACCATAATCACAATCCCTGCCGCTATCGGTCCAAACAGTGCAAGGACACCGCCTGCCGCTATCGAAACACCTGTGATGTAGCCGATCAAGCCTTTCCAATCCACACCCTTTTTCCACATATGAAAATAACTAACGACCGCAAGAGCCGCGCCAGCAATGATCGCGATCGTACCGGCAATACCTCCTAATAATGGGGACATTGCTTTCAGACTGGAAATCAGATCATATACTTTCCATGTCAGAAATGCTGCACCAATAGCAAGAACGATCGGTAACAATCCCTGCAATGCTTTTTTAACCGTATTGATCCACTTAAAGTCATCCTCGGTCAGTGCCACTTCTTCATACTCCGGGCTTGTACTGCCGCTACTGCTTCCACCGCTACCGGATGTATCATTTTTCTGCAACACATTTAGATCATCAAATGCAGCCAAGGCTCCTGCCGCCTGCTTTGCGGCACTTGCTGTATCTTTCAGAGATCCGGCATATTCTTTCTGCTGCTTCTTGGCTCTGGTCCATGTGCTTTTTCCACTCACGGCAGATATAAACTTGTTGATCGCATTGATCGCATTTGTCAGCCATCCACACAGTGTCACAATAGCCGGTGTCAGTGCTGAGACGATCGGTGCTGACAATGCACCCAGTGATGCCTTTAACAATTCGGTCGCACTCTGCATCTGCGACATCTTTGTATTAAAATCACTGGAATACTTTGCCATATTCTGAACCCCTGCCTTGAATGCAGAAATCATGGCATTAAAGCCCTTGGTGATCCAATTAAAAATAAGGAGTGACAGGGTAATACCCTTTAGTCGCGATAAGAGGGTGGAAAATAAACCAGATGTTTTCTTGGCAGCCTTAGAAACCTTAGATAACTGCTTTTCTGCCAGTTCATCATGCTTCTGCTGCAAGACATTCATCTGGTTATTGCAGTCGCGAAGTTGATCTGCATACTTCTTGTACTTATCTGTCTCTTTCATATTTTGATAGGCGGTACCTTCCTGCACCATCTGGCTCAAATACTGCTCTGATGCCCTAATATCTGCACCCGTATCTTCTATCTTTCTCTGAATACTGTCCCATGTCGTACCTGATGTTTGCCCCTTTGCAATCATGTTGTCTTGACGTTCCAATAATTTATCAAATTCTGTGTTTGACTTATGCAATGCATCAGCAACATCTTTATACTCCTCCGTCGGCACCTTAGCCTGCTCCATCCTACGCATTTCCGCTTCCAGATCCTGTGCTTTCCGGGCAGTCTTTTCCATACGATTTTCCAACTGCATCATCTGACTATTCACTTCTTTATTGTCAATTCTGGTTAAAATCCGAACCTCTCCATCATAGCCAGACATATCTCTTACCTCCTAAACTCTTTCAAGATCTCTTCTTCCTCATCCTTTTGCTTTCGCATCTCCGCCATCATCTGATCGTATGCATCGATCTTGGCTTTCTCTTCATCCGTATATTCTCTTTCAACTTGCTGATCCAGATCATAGATACGTTTCGCATTTTGGATGGCTTCCTTTTCCGCCTTTGACATATTGACATCTATCTTCTTCTGCCGAATCTCAATCACCTGCAGAAAGGAAGACATCTTATACGGCATATTCCACAAAAGCCCATTGAACTTCCACCAATGCATATCAACAGTGGATAGATCAATATGATAGATCTGCATGAAGTCTGCATAAATGCGCCACTGGTCGATATCGTAATCGACCAAGCGACGTGTATTCTTGGTTTTTTCCTCCCGGTCATGAAACCAGCCATTTAAGAACCATGTGATACATTCCTGAAGGTCATCCCCTTGCGGGGTATCTCTGAGTTCTCCATTTTCATCCTCAAAAAGTAGGCACTCGATCAAATAGGATTTTTCCGCTTTGCTCAAGTCGGGATCATACTCTAAGATATATACCTGCATACCCACACGAAAATCTGTATTCACTTCATACCCATTCCACTCACTAGGCAGTGGATCTAGCATGACATTTATCATCGTCTGGCTCCTTTACGGCGGGTGTTATACTTCTTTCTGCTAAGTTCCAGACGCTTGCCAAACAACTTATTCATCACAGGCACAATACTCTCGATAAAATCAACCAGTGCCATCTCATCCGGCACCGTATCTCCATAGATGGAATGCATTGTGTCTTGACCAAACAGGCTATCCAAAGTATCCATGATCTCTTTGATGTATTTCACGCGGATCTGGTTGATTTCTACAGCCTTTGGGATCTGTGCCATGACATCATCTGACTCCGCTACCTCTTCTGCTGCCGGATGCATCTTTTTGGCTTCCGCATCACATCTGGCTGAGATGTTATTTAGGTCATCAATGACCTTTGCAAACTTCTCGATCACCTCAGCATCCGCTACATTGATCCGCAGCACTGCAATCACTTCATCATCCTCATCTTTAATTGCGATTTTCTTAACCCCACTGTCTAATCTGATTTCTTCCATAATTACCATCCTTTCAGAAATGGGGCAGGACTGAAAGGAACCCGCCCTATTATGCTAATTATCCATTAACACCTATTTTGATTTCTGTGTGTTCACACTGGCGGCTTCTACCTTTTCTGCCCAGGTAAATGTTTCGCCAATGGTGATCGTTCCAAGTTGTACGTCACCATTTCCATTGATCTGAATCGTTGCCGTCAGATCGTCACCGCCTGCACCACCAACGGATGACGGACACACAGTTACCGGAACCTTGATACAATCTCCGCTCTTTCCGGTAAGATCCGACTTGAAAAATCTGTAATAGAATGTTTCGCAGTCGGTTCCTGTCGGGAATGTTTTCAACAGGTGGTTTGTAGCCTCCTGCACTTCGTCTGACAAGAAATCTCGCTCCGGTGACATGCTGAAAGCATATCCCTTTACGGAATTGCTGGAATTTTTCATATTGACATAATGTTTCTGCCCTGTGTCAGGTCCCCAATCCTCTGTGATCTCTGAATAACCCGTACCTAATTCCACGATCTTCGACTCCGAAAGCCCTAATAATGGTCCGATGTCTAAAAGTGAAACCATATTTGTTCTATCCATTTTTCTACCTCCTGTAACTGAATTTGAATTGCATATTTATTGCATATGCTGTGTTCTGCATATCCCGGCTATATCCTATAACCGGGCTTGTCCGCTTGATCGCCTCAAATGTGAAATGTTCATCCTGCATCATAAAATAATGTTGCTCCATCCACTTTGCCAGATCATCCAGCATATTCTGACACTCAATACTTCCCCGATTTGATGTCGGAGCACTCTTGAATGCTATCTGTAGTGGCATCTGCGCCACATATGAGCCATCAACATATCTCTTGATGTAATATGCCCCCTGCAAATGAAAAATCCCTATACCGGTCTGCTCTGCTATTCCATTCCATGTCACGGCATCTTCCTGTGACGGATCAACCAGATCACCATATCCCGGATATGCCTGCACCATGGATAGGATGCCTGCATAGGCATTTTCCACATCTATGGTATCTAACGGTATCCTTTCCTCGCTCACTATTTACCTCCTACTTCAAAATGTGGCAGCACATCCTCGTACCTAACCACACTTGCCACCTTAAAGATGTTGTCGTACTGCTTGCGCATATACTCAAAGAAGTTTGCCTTATCTGTATCCTGTGATGTCGCATCACCCTCCACAAAGAAATCCTTTCCCTCTGTAAAGGTCATATACTCCTCTGGGTGCTCCTGCCTTGCATATACTAAAGGCGCAAGATACCGCTTTTGTAATACAGCATCCTCCACATACAACTTGGCTGTATCTGCATCCGCCTTATTGCCTTGGCTTACATTGATGCCCTTTGTCACAACAAGATCAACACCGCTTAGGAGCGTTGGATACCAGCATTCTTTCGTGCCATCATAGAATCGATTAAACAGGGTCACTGTCTTGTTATCCCAAAACATCCTCACACCCCCGAATATAAAAGCCCGGTACCGGACAAATGCTCACAGATGGTGTCATAGCACAATCGGCTCTGTGCCACCTTATCATTGAGTACCTTGTCGATCACAGTCTCCGTACTTCCAAAACTAACAGACCGACCACCAGAGGACATAGCGGTTACATTTCCGCCGTGCTCATCTTTCAGGTGTTTGGTCTTATAGTCGATTTCATAAAGCAGATCCGCCAGCGCACATGTGGCTTTCTGTATCTGCACATCATATAGCGCCAGCGTCTCTTCCGTGATGTTGCCATAGGTAAGACTATCTAACTTCTCTGATGCGCGATCATTCCATTTAGGAAAAGAGGATTCCGCAATAGAATCCCCATAGTATTTGTCTGTATAGAACTTATACTCTGTATATCCCATCTTGAAATCCTCTCTTTCTCTTAGCCTCTGGTCTTAATACGTGCAATGTTGATTGCCTTAAGTGGGAAGTATCTGGAATCGTCGGAACTGTTGTTCCATGCAATCTCCCAGTTGTTTCCATCTTCCAACTGCTCGTCGGTCGGTGAGACAATACCGGTATTCTTAAAGGAAATACCATATGGAGCAAACACCTTACGCTGTCTGGAGTAAAGTGTTGACTCTCCACCATTTTTCGCTGGATCTCTCCCTATCTCAGAAGGTTTCTTGACACCACAGTTGGTGTAATGAATAGCAGCCTGACCAAACGCATACGTCGTGTACTCTGTGTATGCTTTGGAAACGAGTTCATAATAGTCAGATTCTGATGGATTTCCTGTTGGCGCTGCTACTACTGCATGATTTTTTGTGTAATATGTCTTCCCAGCCACAACTTCTGTGTCTGTAGACTTTGCATACACTGCATCCACCTTCTCGGCAGGCATAGTATCATCAACAAGCACCAGACGACCATTTAAGGTAGCAAGGTTTGTCGGTCTCTCAATCCCCTGTGGATCTGTGTACTTCAAATACTCTAATAACTGTAAGTTTTCCAAATGTGTTGCAACCACAGAGTGCATGATCGCCATTGAAAACTTGGCTTTTTTGTCACCCAGAGCCTTCTGCATACCATTGTTAAGGGTCGTCGCATCAAAATAGCCATCTTCTTCCCCGGAAACATCATAGGTATGCTCTTCCACGAACTTCTTACCTTCGCCTTTGTTCATGCTAAACACACCTTTCAGTTCAGCAAGGATTGTATCCTGGTCTACGTCGCTCCAATATTCTGCAACTTCGCCTGCACCAGCGGAATAGTCTTCCCCGGAAATATCAGAAGTAAAATCTTTTTCTGTCCATCCGTTTGCACGTCCTACAACAATACGTCCCATTGTGTAATTTCCACGTCTGGTTGATCCGATGTCTGTATTGCCATCATAATTAGAGGCTGTGCCTCCTAACCTTTCCTTGATGAGTGTAACCACATAGTTTCCACCCATCTGATCCGGAAGCATCGCCGCATATTCGGGACGTTCCACGATTGCTCCAGATTTCAAGAGTTCATTAAGTCTTAAATTGGGTGTATTCTGCACCGCTGCATCAAAGACCTCTCCGTTAAAATTGGCCTCATCAAATAATGCCATCTGTTAGTTCTCCTTTCATTTCAGATATGGCGTGATATCCATATCCGGATTCTGGTTTTTCAGTTTCATAAGTTCAGCCATGGAAAGTTTTGCCCCTCCCGGCTGGTCGATATTGGCACCACGAAGTGCAGCACGTTTCCTCTGCTGTGCCTCATAGTCCTTATCATCAATGAGGATGTCCGGCTTATATTTGCCGTCCTCTCCTTTGACAAGTCCATCAAACAGATCTGAAATACTCTTACCTCTGGCTTCGTCTGAATTTAACTTACTAACCAACTGCTCCTTAATAGCATTGGCAGTGATCTCATTCACAAAGTGCTTGTCCTTAAAGAAGTCAGCGACCAGACCTCCCAGCCTGTCCTTTTCATCCTTTTCAGCACGTTCCTTACGCTCCTTTTCCAAGGTCTCGGTCAACTCGTTGATCTTGGTATTGAGTGCGTCCGCATCCGGAGCATTGTCTTTCAAGGTTTGCAACTCCTTTTCCAGATTTGCCTGCTCCTTAATAAGAGTTTCTTTGTCCTGTTCCAGAGCCTTGATTTTCTCTGTCTTTTTCTCCACTTCCAAAGAAGATACGAAATCTCCCGGAAATGCCTTTTCAATTTCTTCTGTCACTTCAACTCCGAGTGACTTCAACTTGTCAATGATGTTCATCCTCTGTTCCTCTCTTTCTTAAAAGTTTTTGATCCGGTCAGCCCGGCACGATAGAGTTGTTATTTGATCCATAACTGGCAGTAACAAAAAAGCACGCCCAGAACCGGACGCGCCATTTGTGTCCTATAATTGTTCTAGGTCAGCGAACAGATCCCTTTTTCTGTCCGGTACTTTTCTTTTGTTACTATAATTCTATCATGGGTTTTTACATGATTTGTACCAAAATAAAAGAAGGAGCATCACGCCCCTTCCTTACGTTTTTTCTGGTTCTGATAAGCCGTAGCACGACCATTTGCTTTTGCGGACTGTTCTCTCTTAAAGCCTGCCACCTTGAGCCGGTCAGCCTTGGTTGACAAGCCATTATCCTTGCAAAACTGCTTGTATCTCTGGTTTTGATTTCTTAATCGGTATGCAATGCGATCATATTGTGGCTGCAAGATTTCTCGGACATCTGTCTCCGCTATACCATCCAACTCCAGTTGCTTGGCTAGAAGTTCTCTCTTGGTCTGTCGGATGGCTCGTTCCATGATCCTCTGCTTCTGTTGATTTTCATAGACCGATTGACTTTCATGCACATCAAATTTGGGATTTCCACTTTCGTCTATATATGGATTGCGCAAGGACTTATCCCATGGTCTATGTGAATGTCGGCAGTTATATCCATGCAAGCCCTCCGGATCTACCACTCTGCCTTTTCCGGTTGTCACATCTATATCATATCCGGTAGATACTAATAGGTTGGGAGCATCCGGATCACTCCCAACGATCCTATATATTTTTCCCTGCCAGAAGTCGTGAGACTCCACACCTTCTGGATGTTTATCATTATGTCGCGCTCCCATATGCGCTGAAACAATAACATACTCTATATGATTATCTGCAATATACTTATTGGTCACTGCTGCCGCCGTCTGGTTCATGGAAGTAACGATACAACATCTTACCGCTGCTTCCAATGATCTCTTGGCTCCTGTCGGATAATCGATCATCACACCCCGCTTGGCATATCTATCCAAGACCTCACAGACGGCACTGTTATAGGACTGCACACCGGATGCCACACGAAAGTCCACCTCATTCAATAAATCCAGCAGATCTTTCTGCGACTGCAACATAGTTGTCCGAGTAAGATTGTCAAGTTCTCCATAGGTCTTTTGCAACTCTGCATCCATCGCCAAAATAACCGCATTATTTTGTAGTGGTGCCTGTACGTCTCCTAACCTCTGCAAGACTTTCTCATCATCAGAAAATGAAGTCATCGCGCTATCCTGCAACAAGCGTCTGACTTCACTTCTACTCTTTCCTGTAATCTGGGAGATACGCTTGACGATCTCTGTGTTATGCAAGCCCATCTGTTGCAGTTTCCACAATTCACGATCTGTCGTACCCGATACTTCCCCGGACTTCATCAGACGTGCAGCAATATCCCTTATGATCCAATCCTCCAGATCCTGATACATCTCTATTAACTTATCTGATTTCCCATAAAAGTAATCCGGTGTAAGCATCTATCCTTTTCCCATCTCTCTCCTAACAATGTTGGTCCATTCTTCCTTATGTGTCTCCTTGGCTGTCTCAAACCAATGATCTCCCGTACCAGGATAGCCATAATGAAGCAGTCGCCCGGCTGGATATTTCGTCTCATACTTCTTTGCCCATGAACTTCCGTTTTCTGCCAGATACAACTCGCCCATATACTGATAATGTGCATAAGGGGTATTCCACGCAACAACACCACCGCCAAGACCTTTGGGATAGTATGCACTCTCCCTCAATGCCCCTACGTCCATTGGCACATATTCGTTGGTATCATTCAACACCTGCATATCCAGTTTCTTTTGCGCGTTCCGTAGGTTCTTATCCAGTCTATCGGTATCTAGTGTTATATGCACCGCGCCAACCGTCTTATTCCGTTTCATCTCTACTCCTCGGCAAATAAGCCTTCCTGTGCCGCCCTTTCAGCATCGCACTCCGCGAACATATCGTCTATCTCATCATCGCTCATCCCTTCATACTCTTTCAGATACCTCCGCTTGCTATAGATACCTTGCAACATCAGTTGATATGCTCTGGTACGATCCTGCTCAAAGGATGCCAGCAGATCTTTGAAATAAAATACATTCTCATCCGGTACATCATCATCCAGAACATTGACATACCCATTCGGCATATCAAAGAATACATCGCAATACACATCCAGTGCATAGATCAGACTCTTGATTGCCTCTTGCAGATTTTTCCGAATATCATTGATGGTCTCTACTGTCTCACTGTCATCGCTTTCGATTTGTGTTGCCGTAATATTTCCGGTCTTGCGATCCAGAATAAATTGCCCCTGTGAAAATCCCGCCTTAGTTGAAATCATGGATAAGATAGAATTGATGTCCTTAATACGTTCATCCGCGAGCATGGTCGGTACATGCTCCTGCACTGTGTTTTGAGCATCTACTCCGTTTTTCAATCCCTTAACGAAACGTGGCAACCCTATACGATTTTTGACCCCTGTTTTCGGATCTGTTCGCATCAGAGCATTATCATCTATAAATGTCATGTGCTGCGAGTCATATCCCTCATCGCCTTTTCTCGTCCATGCCACATCCAGATCCTTTAACTCCTCAATGCAGTTAGCAAACATGGACACCCCTTCAGGTGATGTGTAATCAATCGTGTTATTATATGGCATTTTGAAATAACCAAACAACGGCTCCTGCACATTTTCGATCACATAGTTTTCTTCGATATTTGCCCATTCCGGGACATCACCTAATTTGATCTTTCTTCCCAGCGCGTCCTTTCTGTTCGACTTATATGCCTTGTTTTCCATCGCATATAAGGTCTCTGGTTCTTCCTCTGATCCACTGGCAATAAAATGATGGTATTCTAACCGCGTATAGTAATCATCGCCTTTAATCAAACGGCTGATAAAGATAATGCCGCGGATATCGCCATTGCTGTTCTTTTCCGTGATGATGTAATTACCAGGCAATACATAATCGATCGCGCCTGCCGGATTGTATGTGCCTGTCGGCTTAAAGATAATTCCACCTAGACCACAGGCATCTTCCACCTTATCCCGCAACGACTTGTCAACCATTGCCTGTATGCACTGATTGATATAATCTGCTCGCTCGCTTCCATGGATATCAACCTTTAGATCAATCGTGGTCTTCTTTGCCGTGTAATAGCACAGGAACTTTGCGAAGTTGATGGTACGGATATGTTCTCCTACCCAAAATGGTCGCCCTTGGATGATATTCTGCCATTGATCCTGTGCAATCTCGACAAGTTCAGACGAGATAATATCGACATCAAATTCACTTTTTACATCTGTCTTAAATAAATTCATGAAAAACTCCTTTACCCTTGCAAATATGTTCATCTTCCACCACCTACCTAAATATCATCCTCGTAGTCGTCATACTCTTCCTCATCGTCAATCTCATCATCATAAAGCCCATTGTTGCGACGGCTCTCCATAATCACACGGTTAAGTCCATAGATCAATGCCATCACACAGTCCTCACCGAGTGTCGGATATGCATCTGAGAAAGTCCCATCCGCCAACTGCTCATGCTCCAGCGTATTCAATTCATGTGCGAGATACGGGCATCGTTCCGGATCTACTACAATCTTTGTCGTCTGCTGCAGCCATTCCCAGCAATAATCTCTACCCTTGCCAGACCCCCAGCGCTTCTTTGCACCGATCACATGAAAGCCCCAGTCCTGCATCTCTGCTATAGAGTCGGGTCTTGCCGAATCGGCAATAATCTCAAACGGCATGAATTTCTTTATCTTTCTGGCAAAGGTACTATTCTTGCATTTCTTGGAATACCTCTCATCCACACAGTACAATGTGTCTGTCTCATCGTCGTAATATGAAACCTCAAAAGTCTGCGGATGCTCAAAGCCAAAGTCCAGACCATAATAGTAAAATGGCATATTGGCGATCTCTATATCTGATATGGTCCTTTCTTCCACATTGTCAAAAATACCTCCACCTGTTCCGGTAACCTCTCCGAGATAGTTATTCCTATAAAACAGAGGCTTTCTGACTTTAAAATCCTCCGCACGCTCAAAAAATCGTTCCCCCAGCCACTTGACCGGAACATTGTAATAATAACTATGGCATATCCTGGTATGCGGCTTTGTCTTGCATTCTTCCACATACTGGTTCATGAAGTTGTTTTTTGACTTCGGCGGGTTGAATATCTTAATATCCAGTGCCGGTGTGTCGGATCGTAGGAATGTATCCTCGATATTATCCATCTGCTCCACTCCTGCCATCTCGTCACATTCCTCATGTATCAGCATTTTCACATAGCCAAAAGGAACATTGAATGATTTTAGGGAGATTGGCTTGTCCGCACCCACAAACATAACCATCTGTCCTGTCGGCTGATAAATGGCACACATCGGAGACTTCCTAAACTCCCCGTTCTCCAGATCATCATATCGGATCACTGTTTTCATAAACTGGTTATAAACGGAACTCCGTAGATCCGTCTTGTAGCGTCTGGTATATACCACATGTGCTTGATTGTCCTGTCTGATTGTCTCATATGCCAAATTGCTCCAAAAGTTTGACTTGATAGATCCTCGTCCCCCCTTAGATATGATTTCATGGACATCTATTTCACCTTCAAACGTTTCATGCACTGTGCGGTAAATATCCACAAAGTCAGATGTGATGTCTGTGATCGGGATCGTCCATTTTGCGCTCTTGGCACGTTCCTCTTTCTCTAATTCTCTTTCGTCTTTTTCCTCCTGCTTTTCTACAAGTGTAGTCACAGCATTAAAAGCCCGACTATCGCCACGCATTGCCGACTTGATCTGTCCTGCCATCATAGCCGCCGCCACTGTCACATCCTCATCCGCCATGCCGCTGCACATGTTCTTTATCTGCTCTTTTGTATTTCCATTGATCTCTGCATTCAGCATCATTGTGGCAAGTTGAGACATTGTTTTCTTGGCTCTGCGGACTTCTGCTGATCTCTTGGCTCCCTTCTTGGAGTCCTCTTGGGTAAACTTATATTCGCACGGTCTTAAGTTCTGCTCATTTGCCACACATCTTCACATCCTTTCTGCAATAAAAAAAGATACCGCATCCTAATAAGGATATGGTATCTCTTAAGCAAATGTCCGGATTTCAACCGGAGCCTCCTCCATCAAGGCGTACTCACAGGCTATACTACTTATGCTTAAGGTAATTATACCATATCTTTTTTACTCTTTCCACCATAGCCTCCTCTTTTGTGGAAAGATTTGTTGCGCCTTTCTTCCCATCATTTTCCTTGTGATAATACCCATGATGCACATGTGGCTTCATCTTTGCATGACTATGATCTAAATCTATCTGCTTCGTTCTTTTGTTCTCAGTGTCATAGTATGTAATTCTTAAAATATCATTTCCACCGACTGTGACATATACCCGACCTCTTGTCCGTGTCTCAAATAGACTTTCTGGATGGTCCGTCTTGGCTTTTACAAATGTAATGTTTCCATCCCTTAATACTGTCTGATACTGACTGCCATATGGTTTACCCTTATCACTTATACCACTGCTTGCTCCTCTGCCTCCCATTAAGCATCATCCCTTGATTTCAATCTCTCCACCAATTTCCTTTACCTTGCTTGATGGATTCATAAAATATTCATATGGCATTTTCT
>ERZ1035027.356-NODE-356-length-27576-cov-8.149559_pt1 | contig 27576 bp, 31 predicted proteins | sample MGYA00520604_ERZ1035027 | MGnify/ENA primary metagenome ERZ1035027 (study PRJEB33766, sample SAMN09781743) | gut metagenome | biome: gut microbiome | host: Homo sapiens | place: Madagascar | study: EMG produced TPA metagenomics assembly of the PRJNA485056 data set...
TTTCTAACTTTTTCAAATTACATCTTGGTATGTCGGGTCAGCAACTTCAACTCCCGCATAAACAGGAACATAATCTTCTGCAACGCTTGCTAGAAAATAACAAACAGAAGTCTGCGAACGAAGGGCCTTCAGCTCTTCTTTTTCCTCCTCGATTTGAGACTTATAATCCAAAATAGCAGAAATCTTCTCCTCCATCTCCTGTCCTTGAAAACTAGGAATAAGAGCAATCAAACTCTCCAATTTCTGGATATACTTCTCAATGTCATTGGCTCGACTTTCAAGACGCACACCGATTTCACGGAGCCCCTCTGCCTTATACTCACAAATCTTTTCATAAGGAGCATGGAATTCATCATAAAGATAAGTAGAACGAGAATAGTCTCCGATAGGAATAAACTTCCCATCCGACTTCAAAAAAATATTTAGATATTGAGACATTTTATATCTCCTTTCTTACTTTCTATAAAAAGTATATATTATTTTTATAGAAATTTCAAATTTTTATGGCAGGGAGTAAAGGTAACGCTCCTTTTTCTATCGGGTCAAAGCCGATTGTGTCCACTTGTCCACTAACTCCCTATATAAAAGAGGGATAATACTTTTCGTATTATCCAAATTTTACTTTGTGCTGTGTCTCTTCTGGTCATATTCAGACTCGAAAATCAAATCATCAATATCCATAAACATTCCTCCTTTTCAAAAAATAAATGGCGCAGAGCACAGCATTCGAAGCTGATACCTTTCAGTACGCATCGCTTAGCAGGCGAGCCTCAGACCTTCTGAGTTTACTCTGCATATCCAACGAGCAGTTTATACAGTGATGCTCAGCACTATCCGTCTGGGTTCCACCATTAGAACCGTCCACAATTGAGTTTTTTGCCTATCATAATGGAGCTGATGGAGAATTTCGAAATCTCGACCTGCGCATTATTGTGGTAATTGTAAGATTTGAACTCACATTTCTTTATTAAGCGTCTTTCTTAAACGAAACTACCCAAGTGCGCCGCTCTGCCTCTGAGCTACATCAGCATATTAGGGGAGAAGGCGTCTAGAACACCCGTGAGCTTAGCACTCCCCTTGTTTGCATTTATCTCACTTTATGTTTCTATACAGGGCAAAAGGCCCCACAAGCATCTTTAGCACAAATCCATATAGAAACAAGAATGGTCCCCAACCTGTGAGTCGAACACAGGACCTCCCAATTATTGGCTATCGCAGTAAGTCCTGCCCTTACATCTTCTGACTAGAACAGCTATTTTACTTTTAAACTATGCGATAAAGTTGGGTGCTCTAACCAACTGAGCTAGTTGGGGATAAGGAAGATTTGGACGCATCCGCCTCTCCCGAAAGCTTCCAAAGAGAACTCCCACCTTTCGGTATCTCTAAGTAAGTTCTCCTCTCAAACTTTACAAATATATAATACTTTATTTTAGAAAAAATTTCAAATTATTATTCTTCTAAAATTTTCGGATTCATGGTAATTTGATAAAGAAGCCATTCATTATAATAAGGCATAGAACGAATGTATTTCAAAAATTTTGAAGAAAGTCCTTGAAAGAAATCCCTTTGAGCTACATAAGAAAAACTAGTATCGGTCTTGGAAAGATATCTAAAACCACACCACTCATTATCATCATCTTCAAAAGAGACAACTTTATAAAGACTTTTATCTTCCTCTGACCATTCATTCAATAATAGCTCTTTTATCACAAACCAGTCTTTTAAGCCAATTTCCTGGTTGAAAAGACAAAAGCTTTTATCTTTTAGCCCACTACAAAAAAGACAATAAGAACAATTTTCCAAATCAGTAGAAAAATAAATTTCTTTACCAGTAGAAACATTGAGAATTCCCAAACTGTCTTCTACCTTTTCACAAGAATAAACTCCATAACAATTTGAAATTTCATCACTATTGAAAACATTCTGACTATATTGTATCTTTGAGGAATTATTGACTTCCATACTGCTCAATACATTGAAAGAAGCATTGATATACTGACCATTCTCTACATCTACTGAAGAATAGATTCTCTCACTATTCTTGATGTCCTTGCTGAAAGCTACATACTTTGACCTAGACACGTTCTCACTATCTCGAACCCTTGAACTAGAATCTGTATAAAGGCTTCTCAAAATTATAGAGCTATTTACGATTTCAAAAACCTCTTCAAATTTTTCCACTTCAAGAGGCTCCATTCCTACATAAGTGCGCCAGTCGCTAAATAATTTTGAAAACAATACTTTTTCTCTATTCGAAGAATAGCTCTGAACCCAGCCCAGAGCATCTATGAGTTCCATCGACTCTTTTGGGAAATTTATCTTTTCCATAAGATTTTTATAAATTCTATAATCATTGACTCCTGCTAACTTATCAATAGAAAAAATCATTCATTTTCTCCTTTCTTCACGATTGTTCCATCCAGTTTCACTTCCAAGTCATAAGGATGCTCATGCTCAAAAATAGCCATTTCAGCACGCTTATTCAAAAGCTTTACAAACTGCTGAACTTCCGGAGTAAGACGGAAATAAGCTACCGGATACTTACTATTTTTCCCTACCAAGGTCGCGCCAAGCACGTCCCTACAAAAACGAAGATACTGAGCATAGGTAAGACCCAGAAGGCGCGCTGGCATCAAATTGAAAGAACCATAAATCTTCCCCTCAAAAGGAAAATTCCCATGATTGAGATAGATAGCCTGATATGTCTTCATATAAGGACTTTCCTCTAAGTAAAAATATTTCTTCATAGAGACATCTCCTTCCATAGTTCTTTTACTTCATCATACTCTGCCTCGGTCATATCCAAGAAAGAAGTCCAGTCCTGCTTACGAAAAATCTCAGGCACAAACTCAGGGAGGTCTCCACTAAACTTTTGCGTTTCTATATTTTCAGTAGGCACATAATCTTTTATAATATATTTCTTTACAGTTGAAGCAGAGAATCCTGTTTCTCTCGCTACTCCAGCGTAAGTTTTTAGCTCTAAATATAAATTGTTGAATCTAATAATATCATCTGGCGAAACTCGCATATATTTCAACTCCTTTCATTTCTATAAAAATTATACTTCAAAAAATCTAAAAAATCAAATTTTTCCCCTATACCTTTATATAAAACGCGCACTCGCCCGTAAATAACACAAATTTTCTCAAAAGTCAAATTAGCATATAATAAATTTGAATTTTTAGCTATTTTATTATATAATTATAATATAAAAAGTAAAAGGAGAAATATTATGGTAAATTTTCAAATGTATGATTTAGCTGTGAGCAGAACAGCTACAAACCTAATGTCCTACGCAAAACGACACAATAATAAAATCGAACTCAAAAATTTCGACCCCACTAATCATACTCATATGTATATTTTTGAGGTCGCGCGCCTTGTAAGTAATATCAATAATAGTGAAAAGATTATTTTGGGAATGAGGTTTTGGAAACATCTATTTTCTCCCAAAGATATTCGACGCACTAAGCGCGCGAGGTCCTTTTCCGAGGGAATCGACATTGAGAAGTTCTTGGATTTTACCTTTACAGAAATTGAGGCTACTCCGAATGAAATTTGGGAGGAATACTATAAGTGATTTATATTTATACTGATGGCGCTTGCTCTGGTAATCCTGGACCTGGTGGTTCAGCTTTTATTGCGGTAGAAGACAATAAAGAAATTTATCGTTGGTCGATGCCGATTCCAGAAGCAACAAATAATATATGTGAACTACTAGCTATTGTCGAAGCTTGTAGATGGGCTGAGGAAGTCTACCTCTCTGACCAAATTACGATTCGAACTGATAGTGCTTATTGCCATAATTGCTATGTTCAAAAATGGTTTCGCAACTGGCAAAAGAATGGATGGAAAAACTCTAAAAAAGAGCCAGTCGCGAATAAAAAGCTTTGGCAACAACTTATTCCTTTTTTTGAGGACGAGCGGTTTTCTTTTGAAAAAGTAAAAGGACACACAGGCTCAAAAGATTGGAATGATGAGGTCGATAAGTTGGCTGTAGAAGCCCGAAAGTCAATCTAAAATTTGCTTTTTGCTTGGATTTATGATATAAATAAACCTGTAAGCAAAAAAATTTTCTTTTTACATAAAAAGAAACAAAAATGATATAGAGTAAGAAATAGGTGGGAGCCCTATATAGACTATATATATAAGGAGTATAATTATATATAATGATAGTAATTGTAAATGGCACTCCAAGGGCGGGAAAGGATACTTTCTGTGAAATGGTTCAAAAACTAATGGAAGAAAGAGTTGGCCCTTATAGTTGTAGAATTATTTCCACAGTTGATTTAGTAAAAGAAGTTGCTAAGTTTTGTGGTTGGAATGGTCAGAAAACCCCTAAAGATAGAAAATTTTTATCAGACCTAAAAGATATTCTGACACAATGGAACGACGTTCCTTATAAAGATGTTATTAGTTATTATGAGGGATGTAAAGAAATTTGGAAGCAGTTGGGATATAATGAAAAAGAATGTCTTTATTTCATAATGTGCCGAGAACCAAAAGAAATTCAAAAATTTGTAGATAGAATTGGCGCGCGAACTCTGATAGTAGAAAGGATTGAGGTTGATGAACAGGTTCAATCCAACCATGCTGATAGTAATGTTCATAACTATACTTATAATATTTATATACATAATGATGGAACTCTAAAAGATTTGGAAAAAATAGCTTATAAATTTACGGTTTTATTTTTGAAAGGAGAAAATTGTGAAGGGATTTATTGGTGATATTGATTGGGTCAATGCCGAGGCGCAAAAATACTGGAGTATTCCTGCCTCTTATTCTAAGGAAAAGCGAAAGTCCGAAGTAGTAAATGCTATTTATAGTGGAGACTATTATGGTGCCTTGAAAGTTGATGGCTACTATCAGCGTCTCATAAAGGACGAAGATGGAAATTGTTTTATGGTAGCCCGCAATAAAAATGTAAAAGGCGAAGCTGTAAATAAAATTGAGTGGGTTCCTCAACTTCAAGCTTTTATGGCACAGCTACCTAATGGGACCGTCCTTCTAAGTGAATGTTATCTTCCTGGGCATGAGGGCTCAAAAAATATTACCTCTCTTTTGGGATGCCTCAAAGATAAATGTATTGCTCGTCAAGAGAGTGGCCAAAAACTTCATTTTTATATTTTTGATATTTGTGCTTATAATGGAGTAAATTTGGTTAGCACTTCTGCGATTAATCGTTTTTCTCTTTTAGAGAAAATCTCTACTCAATTAACTTCTCCCTACGTGGAGTGGGCTAAGTATTATAATGGAAAGGAATTGTGGAACCATCTTCAAGATTATTTGGCTTCTGGTCGAGAGGGGATAGTAATTACCCGGAAGGATTGTCCAATTTATTTCAAACGGACTCCCGCGCATATGACAATCAAAGTGAAGAAAGAACTTCAAGAGACCCTGGATGTGGTAATTATGGGAGCAAACGCACCGACTCGTCTTTACAATGGAAAAGAACTTATGAGTTGGAAGTATTGGGAGAATTTATCTACTGACGAGAAAGTCGAGGGCGCGCTCTATAAGAATTATAGTGATGGAGACCCCATCGAACCAATTACGAAAATGTATTTTCTAGGCGGCGCAGGCTCTCTAAAAATTGGAGCTTATAAAGATGGAAAACTAGTCCAAGTCGGAAATCTTAGTGGACTTGAAGAGGAAATTCTGTTGAATTGGAAGTCTTATCTTGGAAAAGTCATTGAAATTACTGCAATGGAAGTTATGGCTGATAGTTATGGTCTAAGGCATCCGCGCCCTGTTCGTTTGAGAAGTGATAAAATGGCAAGCGAGTGTGACTGGTATCGGATTTTTGAGAATGTATAAGGTTTCATCTTATGAGAAAAAAGTAATTGAAATTCTCAATAGAGAAAAAGTCAAATTCGTAAAAGAGAAAACTTTTAGTGACCTTCATCATGGATATTATAGATTTGATTTTTTTCTTCCCGAAGAGAATATTCTTTTAGAAGTTCAAGGACGGCAGCATACGGAATTTACAAAAATCTTTTATAAAAGTCGCTCTGACTTTCTAAAAGCTCAAGAGAGAGATAGAGAAAAAATAAGCTATTGTCTCTCCCATAAAATTCCTCTTTATTGTATTCCTTGGTGGGATATGGATAAAATTTCCTCAGTAAAAGACTTACTAAATGATGCCTATTTGGCGCGAACCCGTTATCATAATGATAATGCTTATCGAGAGTATCTAAAAAAATAGAGAAGAAGTTCCTTGTTTCTACTTATAATTTGAAGTAGAGAGGAGGGATTTCTTTTGACTATCCAAGAAGTTGCGAATAGCCTAGGAGGCATCCTCATTCTAATTTTTCTTTTTTGGCAGGTTTTAGAAAAAGTATGCGGAAATTTTGAATGGTTTCAAAAGATGAAGAAAAAGAAGATCGAAGCTGAAAAGAAAAGGCAGGAAGAGATTGTCCAAAAAACAACCGAAAAAGTCGCCGAGCAAATTTTGACTCCTATTATAGCAACATTTGAAGAGAAAAATCGTTTACAAGATGAGAAGCTAGGAATGCTTATCAAATCTTCTAATGATATGCTTAGGAAAGATATTGTAAGAATTTACTATAAATATTTACCCTATAACAGAATATTACAATATGACAAAGAATTTGTTTGCGCTATTTATAAAGATTATCATAGCCAGGGTGGTAATTCTTTTATAGATGGAATTATGAAAACAATTCGAACTTGGTTGGTTGTTTCTACAGAAGAGGAATTACATCAATAAAAAAAGAGGAGAGGACAAAAATCCTCTCCCTTTTATTTTCTATTTTACTTACCTTCGCCCTTGATGCGAGCAATAACCTCACTAATGGCGCTAGAACCAGACATTAGCACAAAACCAGTTAGGATTTGACCAGCCATACTTACACTATCTACTAGACCACAAGCAAAGATTAGGTCTAGACCGAAAGAAAATACCAGACCGAAAGAGCCAATACCAGCAACCACAAGAGTAATCCACTTCCCATAAGAAAGACTTTCCCATAGAGGATGCGCGCGGTCAATTACATACCAAAGTACGGCAGATAGCGCAACAATCAAAGTTAGCATCTCCATTTCCTTTACCTCCTATAAGTTTCTATTTATAAGTCAAAACTACTTATAAATTCTCTAAAAAATTGACACTTACTAAAATAAATGATATAATAATATAAGAAAGAGGTGAAAGGAATTGGAACTAAGTAATATACAAAATACTATACTAGAAGCGACGGAGCCAATTATCTTTGTGAGTAGTAGCGCGGGTTCAGGAAAGACAAAAGTTCTAACTGAAAAAGTTCGCCAAAGTATTCAAGAAGGGAAAAGTGTGGTGGCTTTTACATTTACAAATATGGCATCGGGAGAGATGAAAAAACGTCTTCAAGTAGATAATAATGATAATCTATTTATTGGAACTATCCACTCTTACTGCGCGCACCTTCTACTCAGAAACGGTGTAAAAGAAGCCATAAAGTATATGAATGACGAAAAATTCGATGGACTTTTTCATCTAATGCAAAAGCATCCAGAATGTGCGCCGAATATCGACATTTGCTTATGTGATGAAGCCCAAGATAGTAATGAAATTCAGCTAAAATTTATTTTTGAAATGCTTCATGCGAAAGAGTATTTTATTGTCTTTGATTTACGGCAATCGATATACGGCTTTGCAGGCAGTCGTCCGGACCTTTTGAAGCGTTATCAGTATGAACTTGGGGCAAAAGTTTATTCTATGAATGAAAATTATCGCTGTTGTCCTGATGTTCTTCGTTTTGCAAAATCTACTCTTCAAAAATGTAGCATGACTGATGACAGTATTGCTATGCGCCAGGTCAGAGGAACGGTGGCGATGAAGCCTTATAGTGAGCAACTAATCTTAGATATGATAAATATTAGTAAGAAATATCATAAATGGGCGATACTGGCGCGAACCAACGTTCAGGTTGATACTATCAAAGATTATTTGGTTGATAGCGGAATTCCTTGTGATAGCTTCAAACAGGGAGACCTCAAAAAAGAAGAACTGGATAAAAAAATGGAAGAAAATACTGTAAAAGTTTTGACCGTACACAGCGCGAAAGGTTTGGAATGGGATTATGTAGCCTGCGTTGGATTGAATCTTTGGAGTCCTGAAGAGTGTAGAGTATCCTATGTTGGGATTACTCGCGCGAGAGATGGTGTTTTATGGATGACACCACAAAGAAAGAAGCGTACAAAAATCACCAATTGGGAGTAAGAATATAATGGTAATTTTAGTTTTATTGATTTTAGGAATAATTTTTCTTTTACTAAAACAACGAAGAAAAATTCAAAAACTAAAATCTAATACTGATAAGTTATATCGAAAGGCTTTAGAAGAAAAATACAAAAATTTAGAAGAAAGCGCCCAGCAAGAATTTCAAGCGAAACAAAGAAGTTATAATAATGAACTTTTCTATCTTAGAAGAGAATTAGAAGATTTTCGTAGTCGGCGCGATGCTATAAATGAAGCGATACGACGAGAACGAGAATTAATTGAAAAAGAAGACTTTTATAAAATCCAACTTACGCAAAACGATATAGAAGATATAAAGATTCTTGATAGTATGAAGAATCGTTTGAGCCATAAAGAGGTTCTCCCCAAAGTCATATGGGAGAGTATTGCTCGGCGCCCTGTAAGTGAGATGATAAAGAGGGTTGTCGGGCAGAAAGTTGGAGGAATTTATAAGATTACTTATATTCCAACTGGGGAAGCTTACATAGGTCGAACCGTCAATTTCAAGGATAGATGGCAAGCTCATATTCAGACCGCGCTAGGTATGGAAAAAGCTGCCAGTTCAACGCTTCATACTCACATGGCACGGAATGGAATTTGGAATTACAGTTTTGAAATTTTAGAGGAGGTTCCGAAAGACAAGCAGGGTGAGAGAGAAAAATTTTATATTGATTTGTATGGAACGCAAAAGCAATTGAACATGAAAGCTGGAGGGTGAGAGGAAATTTGATTTTCTCTCATTTTTCTTTTATAATATAATAAAAAGATGGAAGGGGAACTAAACAGATGTACGAATTACCTACTTTTTATCACTATGAAAATTTTGATGATGTTCTTGGAATTTCTCTCAGGTGTCAATTTCAACGAGTAAGTGATTATCTTCTCTCAAAAGATGATACAATGGCTTCTTTTTATGTTAACTCTCAAGACGACGATATTTATGAGGAGGATTGGACGTAATGAATCTCACAAATTTTGAAAAACTCAAAAATCTCTCAATGGAAGAAATGGCAGAATTTCTATCTGACCAAATGGCACTTGAAGGTACAGTTTATGACCAGTGGATGGTGGATACCTTTTGTAATAATTGTCCAGACGGAGAGGATTATGATGGAAGCCTAGTAAGTTTTTGTGAAATAAACCATGATTGCCCTTATGGACTTTATCTTCTTAGTAATAAAGATTTGGTAATGCGCTGGCTCTCTTGGGTGGAGGAAAAAGATGACTAAAACTTTTTGTGATTTTTGCGAGACTTATATTCCTAATCCAGGTTTTTCCAATACTTGGTATCTTCCTATTTGGGAGGATAGAGTAGTCACTCATGGAGGACGTGGAAATGCAGCACTTCTTAGCGAAAAAGGAGTAGTCTCAAGAGCATTTTGTCTTTGTGATACCTGTATTCATGATATGGCCACCTTGACGACAACTTATAAAGCTGAAAGAAAAAGAGAGAGGCTTTAATCCTCTCTCTTCTTTTTACTTATCTTCACTTACAGATTTTGTAGGTGGAATTTCTGCAACAGCGCTGGTTGCTACATTATTTAGTAAAGTGTCTAGTACTTGGAGGTTTTTGTTGCCAGCAAGTACATAATCTTTTACGCTTTGAATTGCTTCTTTGGATGTCATAATATCCCTCCTCTTGTATTTATAAGTAGATTTTTGAAAGTTAGTTTTGGGAAATTTGATATTTTTGGAGTTTTGAGGTATAATATTATTATAAATGTAGAAAGGAGTAGAATAAAATGGGTTATGATGCTAATTCAATTCAAATAAGAGACTTCCGTACAGCTTGTCGAGCCACTCCTGGAATGTATTTAGGGGCGACCGCACAGGATGCCTCCTTCAATTGTTTTCTTGAAGTACTAAATAACGCTTGTGACGAAGCTATGATGGGGCGCGGAGATAGAATCGAAATAATTTTATCTGATGACAGCAACACGCTAACCTGCATTGACAATGGGGCTGGAGTCCCTCGCGGGCCAAATAAGGATTGTGAGGAAGTTTTAATTGAACTTTTTTGTTCTGCTCACAGTTCTGGTAAATTTGATACTTCTAATTATAAAAAAGTTCGAGGATGTCATGGTATCGGAACATCGGCAGTATGCGTATGTTCTCGTGAATTTGAAGTTTGGAGTCGAAGAGAGGGTAGTGAATATCATTTAAAGTTTCAAGATGGTATTCCATGTTCTAATAAAAGTGAAAAAATTAGAGAAGTTAGTTCTACCGGCTCAACTTTTAGATTTACTCCAAATAAGGAAGTATTAAATATTGAAAAAGATGAAAACACCTTTGAACCTGAACGAATTCGAGAGGAACTTCGACTTACATCTTACTTTATTCCAAAAGTTTTGTTTGTTTTTACTTATAAAGGTAAAAGCGATACATTCTACTCTTCACAAGGACTAAAGGATTTTGCCAAAGACAATATTGAAAAGCCTCTACATAGATCTTTTATCTATGGATATAAAGAATTTGATGATGAAGTCGAGGTTGAAGTATTTGCTCAATGGACAAGCGGGAGGGAAACAGAATATATTTTCTCTAATGGCGCGCTAAATATAGATGGTGGAACACCGAGTACTGGTGCAAAAACTGCTTTTACAAGAACTATCAATTCTTTATCTAAGGGAGATTTTACTGCCGATATGATAAGAAAGGGACTTGTTTATATTGTTAATGTACGCCATCCCCATCCTATTTATCAAAATCAGACTAAATCTCGTATCCAAAATCCAGAGCTGAGAGGATATACCCAAACAGTTTTTACTGATGCTATAAAAGACTTTGTAAAAAAGCATAAAGATGAATTTGATAAAGTTGTTGATTTATTAGTTAAAGAAAAAAAAGCAGAGATGATGGCAGAAAAAGCTCGTCGTCAAGTTCTTGAAGCAGGTAAAGAAGTTGAAAAGAATCAACGGAAAAAAGTTTTTGCGAGTGATAAGCTGAAGGACGCGGAGTTTTTAGGCGAAGGCTCTACTCTGTTGATTGCTGAGGGTGATTCTGCGTTAGGAGGCTTAGCCCAAGGTCGTGATTATACCAAGTATGGTATTATGGCCATTCGGGGTAAAATTATCAATGCCTTATCTAATCCTGACGAGAAGGTCTATGAGAATGAGGAAATTAAACTACTACTGAGTGCCATGAACATCGTACCTGGTAAATATGACGCAAAAAAGCTTCGATATGGTAAGCTTGCTATTTGCACCGATGCTGATAGCGATGGCTATCATATTGGTCTGCTCATTATGGCCGCTTTGGCGCATATTGCTCCTCAGTTTATTCATGAGGGTAGACTGTGTTGGCTGCGCTCTCCTTTGTGGATTGTAAGTAATGGAAAGACAGAGACTTATTTTTTTACTGATGCAGAATATGAAGCAAACAAAACCAAGGTAAAAGGCGAAGTTCAGCGCAACAAAGGTCTTGGCTCTCTTGAACCCAACCAGGCACGCAAGTCTATGTTTGATCCTGAATATCAACGTATGGACGTGATGGAGTATGATGAAGAAGCAATGGATTTACTCTATTCTCTAATGGGAAGCGAAGTGGGTCCAAGACGTGATTTTATTATGCAGAATGTAGACTTTTCAGAGATTAGAGAATAAAATTAGAAATTGAGAGGAAAATTTGATTTTCCTCTCAATTTCTAATATAATATAATAAAAGGAACAAGCGGATTGAACTTTCTATATTCCATAAGTTCCATTTCTACTTAAATATAGAACGGAACGGAGGTTTGAAACAATGGGAAGAGTAATTGATGAAACTGGAAAGGTATATGGTTATCTTACCGTCTTAGCACGGGCCGGGTCAAAAAACAATCGTGCAATGTGGTTATGTCATTGTAAATGCGGTAAGAAGGTCGAAGTTGCTGGGAAATTTTTACGGAATGGACATACACAGTCTTGTGGCTGTCTTGGTACAGAAAAACTAATAGCGCGCAATATTGAGCGTGGCGGTGGCGATTTGTCTGGACAGCGGTTTGGTAAGTTAACTGTAATAAAATTTAGTCATTGGTTAGATCACAATAATGGTCACAAAGATAGAATGTGGTTATGTAAATGTGATTGTGGTAATGAGTGTATTGTCAATCATAGGTATCTGCGCTTTGGTGATACAGAATCTTGTGGATGTACCAAGTCAAGAGGTAATGCAAGTATAATGCGTTGGCTAAACGCCAATCACAAGAACTATCAAGCCGAATATTCTTTTAAAGACTTTTATACAACTCCAGGCAATTATTATAGATTTGATTTTGCAGTATTTAAAGATAATGGAGAACTTGATTTTTTAATTGAGTATCAAGGCAATATTCATTTTAAAACTGGAACTGGATGGAATAATGAAGAAGCTCTAAAAGATTGTCAAAAGCGAGATGAAATCAAATATAATTATTGTCAAGAACACAATATAAAATTATATTATATTACCTATAAAGAAATCATTGAAGACAAATTGGAGGAAATATTTAGTGAATAACAATAATATGACCGACATAGTAAAACAAAGTTTCACACAATACGCGGCTGCAGTTATCCAATCACGTGCATTAGTTGACGTTCGCGATGGACTCAAGCCATCTGCGCGCCAAATCTTTTACTGTATGGATAAATATAAATATGTAGCAGCTAAGCCTTTTCAAAAAACAATGGCAGCGATTGGCGATGCCATGAAGCACTTTTATATTCATGGTGATAGCTCTTGTGAAGGTATTATAATGCGTGCTGGTCAGGCTTTTGCTATGAGATATCCACTTATAGAAGTAAAAGGTAATGGTGGAACCCTGCTGTCATCTGGCAACTGGGCAGCTCCTCGTTATACGGAGACAAGGCTTTCTAAGCTTGCTACATATCTATTTGCTGACATTGATAAAGGTACTATTGACGATTGGCGGGATAATTATGCTGATAATGAACAGTATCCATCTGTGCTTCCTACTAAGGGATATTACAATATCGTAAATGGTAGTAGTGGTATTGCAACAGGTATGGCCTGTTCTATTCCTCAGTATAATCTACACGAATTGAATAATGCACTTATTCATCTTATTGACAATCCAGATTGTGATTTTGATGAAATCTATTGTGCTCCCGACTTTGCCACCGGCGCTATTCTTTATAATGAAGATGATGTGAAGGAGTCTATGAAGAATGGCCAAGGATTTGCTTGTAAGTTGCGTAGTGTGGCCGAATTTAACTCCAAGGAAAGATGTTTTACTATAACCGAAATTCCATATGGTGTTTACACCAACACAATTTGCGGTCAGCTAGAGGAAATTGTGAATGGAGAGGATAATCCTGGCATCGAAAGATTTAATGACCTCACTGGCTCTACTCCGTTGATTAAGATTTATCTAACAAAGAAAGCAAACCCCGATAAAGTTCTAAAGTATCTGTTCAAAAATACCTTTCTTCAGTACCATTATGGTATCAATTTCACAATGCTGGATAATGGCCGCTTTCCTCGTGTATTTGGTTGGAAAGAAATGCTCCAATCTCATATTGATCACGAGCGTGTTGTGTATCGTCGTGCTTTTGAATTTGACCTCAACAAAATCAGATTCCGCATTCACATCATTGATGGCTTGCTGATTTGTATGACACGTATTGAAGAGGTTGTTCAAACAATTCGTAATTCTGCATCCGCCGCCGCAGCTTCTATTGCATTGCGGCAAAATTTTCTGCTTGATGACGCACAGGCCAAAGCAGTATTAGATATGAAACTAAGTCGTTTGGCACATTTAGAGGTTCAAAAACTGGAAAATGAAAAAGACGATTTAGTTTTCAAGGCAGAGACTATTGAAAAGATTCTTAGCGATGGGGAACTGTTCAAAGAAGAGATCAAAAAGGGATGGCGCGAAGTAGCCAATAAATTTGGAGATGCCCGTCGAACAAAAATTTTGAATATTTCAAACGAAGACGAAACAATCGAACAAAAACAACTATCCCTTTCTTTCACAAATGAAGGAGCAGTATTTGTTAGCGAAACTTCTACGCTTTATTCTCAACGAAGGAATGGTGTAGGCTCAAAGTTCAAACTTGATAAAGGAGAATTTGTAGTTGATACTCTAATTGGGAACAATACAGATGAAGTTCTCTTTTTCACACAGCGCGGAGCCTTTTATCATTTGAAGATGGGAGAATTCAATATTGGAGAAAAGCAATATCTAAATTCATTCCTACCCATCAATAGAGACGATGAAATAAAATCAGCTACAATTCTTTCTAAAGACACAGAATCCTCAAATATTCTTTTCCTTACAAAGAAGGGAATTTTGAAGAAGTCCGCGCTTTCTGAGTATAATTTACGAAGAAATACCGGTGTTCAGGCTCTAAAATTAGATGATGATGATTTGATTGCTTCTATTCTCATTTTGAAAGATGAAAGAGTTGGCATCCTTACCGAAGAAGGAAACTTTATTATTATCGAAACTAAAGATATTAGACCTATTGGTAGAGTGGCTCGAGGGGTTGTAGGTATCAAGCTAAATGAGGGAGATAAAGTTGTTTCTGGACGAGTCATTCCTAAAGAGACAAGAGAAATTCTTTCTGTAAGTGAAGATGGATATTCAAAGCGAACCGATATAAATGAATTCAAAATTACCGGACGCGCAACCAAAGGAGTAAAGATTCAAAGAGCAGATAATGTTTGCGACTTTTTGCCACTTATTGATTCTAATGATATTCTATTTGTATCTTCTACTACCCAAATTCGAGTAAAGGTTGAGGAAATTCCTGTACTAAGTCGTGGCGCACAAGGGGTCAAGACTCTAAAATTAGGGGAAAATTCAAAAGTAATAAAAATCCAAAATTTCTAAGTTTGAAAGTTTGAAAGTTTTGTAAATTTTAGCTATAATATTTATAGAAAGTTGAGAGAGGCATGAAACCTTTACTCATCTAATAATAAAAATAATTTATATGTAAAAGGAGAAAAAAATTATGAAGCTAACAGAAAAGAGTCAGAGCGTGTTTGATTATGTAAAGAATGCAGGTGGCCATGTCTCTATTGATGAGATTTGTAATGCCATCGGTCGTGCCTCTCGTTCCGTAGGCGCTAATGTAACTGACCTACAGAAGAAGGGTCTAGTTGAGCGTGAGAAGGTTGAGGTTGAGGGTGCAGAGAAGCCTGTAGTTTATGTAAATCTAACCGATGCCGGCACTACCTTTGTTCCCAGCGACGACGCGGAGTAATTTATTCTAATAATTGGTAGGAGGAATTTCCTCCTACCTTTTTATGAAAGAACCAAAATAATTATTGTAAATGTAAAAAGGAGAAAAATTTATGCTACATGAAGCCGAAAACCGTGTTCGTATTGAAGGTCTACTAAGTGAAACTGATTTGAAGTATGGTTCTTTTGTCAAGAATGGCGAGACAATCGAGACAATTGGAGGAACTATCAAGGTACTTGTTGAGCAAGTCGTAAATGCTGTTCCTCTACATCTTGAAATCCCCGTCCATCTTTTTAGTCAAAAGTATAAGAAGGATGGAGGTCTGAATCCCTCCTATGAAAGCATTCAGCGCGTCAAGGAAGAGTTTATGTCTATCGCCTCTGCCGGTGGACGCGAAGGTGCTGATAAGATTCGTATTACTGGTGCAAAAATCAAGATGAACGAGTTCTTTTCCAAGGACGGTCGTTTTGTAAGTTCTCCTCGCATTAGTGCCTCTTTTGTTGGTAAGGCTACTGGTGATTTCAAGCCCGAAGCCAGTTTCTCTCTGACTTTTGCCGTTTCTAATATCAATTATGTTGTTGATAAGGATGGTATTGAGGTTGAGCCAAAGAAGCTAGAAGTTACTGCTATTGTTCCTAATTGGAATAAGCAAGTTGAAGTAGTGAAGCTATATGCCTCTAATCCTAATGTTATCAATGCTATTACCCAGTATTGGGAGCCCGACTATACCTTTAAGGCTAATGGTCGTTTGAACTTTACCTCTACTACTGAGACTTATATTGAGGATGTAGATTTTGGCGAAGCCATTGAAAAGACTCGCACCCGTAGTATTAGTGAGCTACTAATTACTGGTGGTTCTCAGAGTGCTCTAGAGGGCGAGCAGGCTTTTGATGTTGAGGACCTTGCACAAGCAATGAAGGAACGCAAGGCTCGTCTAGAGGTCCAGAAGACCAAGGATATGAACAAAGTAAAGGGTGAGATGAAGACTCCTGCGCCAACTACTTCCCGTTTAGCAGGAGATGATATGGGATTTTAAGGAGGTAGATAGTTATGGCTATTGATATTTTTTCCCTCCAACCCAATAAAATCTCACGCGACCTGCGTTCTAAATTTATTCTTCTAGCGGGAGCCCCTAAAATTGGAAAGACTGAATTTTGCGCCCAAAGTGATAAGGCCCTAATTCTTGCGACTGAGATTGGTACAAATGCTCAATCTGGCGTTCTAGCTCTCCCCATTCAGAAGTTTGCTGATTTCAAGCTAGTTCTTCGTCAATTAGAAAAGCCTGAAGCCAAACAAATGTATTCAACTATTTGTATTGATACTATTGGTATTCTATATGACCTTTGTGAGCAGTTTATCTGTCAGCAAAATGGTGTAAGTAAAATTGGAGATATCCCTTATGGTGGTGGATACAGTCAAACTTCAAAGGAATTTGAAAACTGTCTTCGTAAAATTACCATGATGGGTTATGGACTTATTATGACTTGCCATCTAAAAGAAACAACGGATGATGATGGAAAGGTAGTAAGTTATAAGCCTGACCTCAATAATCGTTGTTTGAAGATTGTCAATGGTCTTGTCGATATTATTGGAGTTATTACCCAGACTTGGAATGAAAAGGGAGAAAGTGAGCGGTGGGTTCAGACCCGTGCTACTCCTACTATTACTGCAGGTTCTCGTTATAAGTATCTTGAACCTCGCATTCCATTTGGCTTCCATGAGCTTGAACAAGCGGTAGCTAAGGCTATTGATATGGAAGAAAAGAATGGTGGTTTAGTGACTGATGAAGCACCAATTATCCAGGAAGAAAAGCTTGACTTCAATGCTCTAATGTCTGAGGCCCGTGAGATTTGGACCACTAAGGTAAATAATGCCAAAACTGATGAAGATAAGGAAGCAGTAGTTCGTGCTATGTCTAAAAAGGTAGAAATGGTGTTCGGACGAAAGCTAAAACTGTCGGAGGTTACTGAGGACCAAGTCTCTCTTCTACAGCTCGCTGTAATGGACTTGCGTGCGATGTAATTCATAAAACTAAATTAGGGGTAGGAGAAATCCTACCTCTTTTTTGACATTTTTAGAAAAATATGATATAATATAATAAGATTGGAGGGATATAAATGGCAAAACATTTAGTTATCTGCCGTGCCTGTAAGGAGCGTTTTGACGCCCAGTTAGCCGGCGCGGATATAGAATGGGTAATGCCATCCAAAGGATGGTACTATCACAAATCTTGTTATGAAAATCTAAAGAAAGGAAATATTCTAAAAGATAAAGATTGGAAAAAACGCATTTATGATTTTATCGCGCACGACCTAAAAGTTTCTTATGACTATCATCTTTGTGAAGCTCAGTTGAGAAAATTTGTCGAAAAAGATAAAATTGGAACTTATAAAGGCATTTTTTATACACTAAAATATTTCTATGAAATTAGGAATGGAGACTGGTCAAAGGGTCATGGAGGATTAGGGATTGTCCCTTTTATCTACGAAGAAGCTACTACCTATTGGAAGCAAAGAGAGAATAATGAACGAGGAACTTTGGCTGGAATTGAAGAACAAGTCAAACAACGAGAGTCCCAGCAAAAAGTTTTACTAAAAAAGCCAAAAGCTACGTCCCAAAAGAAAAAGTCTCGATGGAATTTGGAGGATATTGAATGATTGATAAAAATACAGAACTCCAAATTATTGGGAGTCTAATGAAGCGCCCTCAATATTTGAGTGAGATAGATAAATATACAATAACTCCCACAGATTTCTCCTCGACTTTTACTCGTTATTTATTTGTGGCGATTGATAACTTATATCGAGGCGGCGCGTCTCATATCACTCCAGTTGATGTTTCAAGTTATCTTGAAAGTACCCCAAGTGGACAGTTAGTTTTTTCCCAAAATAATGGTATTGAATACCTTCAAGATGCTGAATTTATGAGTGAACCAGGTAATTTTCCTTATTATTATAATGAGCTAAAAAAGTTCAATTTAGTAAGAGACCTCAAACGGATGGGCCTTGACACTAGTAATATTTATTGTGAAAATCTAACTCAACCTAAAGCCTTTGATATAAATCAACGCTTCAAAAATCTTTCAGTAGATGATATACTAAAAGAAGTCAAGAAGAATTTATTAGATGTAGAAAAATTCTATATTCAAAATGAAACTATCCAAACTTGGGAGTTGGAAAACGAAATTGATAATGTGATTGAGGCGTTTGGTAGTGAGGAAGGTATCGGACTATCAATCAATGGAGAGATTTTTTCATCAATTATAAATGGGGCAGAACTTGGCGCTCTTACAATACGAAGCCTTTCTAGTGGATGTGGTAAAACAAGACTTTCTGTCGCGGATGCATGCAAATTGGCTTTTCCATTTTTTTATAGTGAAATAGATGGGAAGTGGGTCAAAAATGGTGCGTGTGAGCCAGTTCTTTTTATTATGACAGAGCAGAAACCAGAACAAATAATAAAAATGATTTTGGCCTATCTAAGTGGAGTAGAGGAGTCTAAATTCAAGTTCAATACTCTTACTGATGATGAAAGAAAAAGAATTGAAGTCGCGCGCCATATAATCAAAACATATAAAACTCTAAAACTAATGAGAATACCAAATCCCTCTATTGAGCAAATAAAACTAAGTGTTAGAGAGGAAGTAATTCTTTCCCAACGGCGCTATGTCTTTTTTGATTATATTTTTATTTCTCCTGGAGTTTTGAATGAATTTCGAGGGCATAATCTTAGAAATGATGAAATTTTATCATTGATGGCGACAGCTCTAAAAGATTTAGCTATTGAGCAAAATGTTTCAATTTTTACTTCAACCCAAGTAAATGCCAAAGCAGATGATAATTCAGAAATACGAAATGAAGCAAGTTTGGCTGGTGGCCGGGCAACAATCAATAAAGCCGATAATGGCATAATTGGCGCGCGACCTACGAAAGATGAAATAGATATACTTCAAAAAGATGGAAATTTGATAGGTGGTATGATTCCAAATCGAGTCTTTGATGTGTTCAAAGTTCGGTCAGGTCGCTGGACTCAAGTTCGTATTTGGAGTTATTTCAACACCGGGACATTAAGACTTACGGATTTATTTATAACTGATGATAGAATGAATCCTATTCTTGATTTTTATGATACTCAGCAAAGGGTTGAATGGGAATTGGATGAAAAAGAACAAAAGTTCTTAGAGGAGATAAATAAGTAAGAAGGGAGATTTCTTTGGATTATAGAGAAATAATTGAAAATCTTACTGATGAAATAGTAGAAAAAATTTTGGATAAATTGGAAATTCCTTGGCAAGACAAAGGAGATTTCCTTTTATGTAAAACCGCGTGTCACAATACTAATTTAGATGAAGCATCTTGGAAGCTTTATTATTATAAAAATACTCATATTTTTATGTGTTATAGCGAATGTGGCGCGCAGAATATCTTTCGTTTTATTGAACATTATTATGAAACGAGAGGAATCACTTATGACTGGCATGAAGATGTTTTAGAATTTGTTCGGAGCTATGGTGAGAAAAGATTTACTGAGACAGAAATCAACGAAAGCTATAAATCAAAAAGAAACGAGTTTATGCTAAAAAAAGAAAGACGAGAGCTTCCAACTTATGAGAAAGGTATCTTAGATGTTTTCATAAAAGAATATCCTGCTGATTGGGAAGAAGAAGGAATTTCTCATAAAGCTATGGATAAATTCAATATTCGTTTTTCTATTGGTCAAAATAAAATTATAATTCCTCATTATAATGTTAGGGGCGGATTAGTTGGAATTAGAGGGCGCGCGCTCAATCAGTGGGAGGTAGAAAATGTGGGGAAATATATGCCAGTTCAAATTGAGGGTAAATGGTATTCTCATCCATTGAGTTTGAACCTCTATGGTTTAGATAAAAATTTGGAAAATATCAAACACTATGGAATTTGTTATGTCTTTGAAGCAGAAAAAAGCGTTCTTATGTGTGAAAATTTCTCATTTCCTAACTGCTCAGTTGCCTCCTGTGGAAGTCAATTCAATAAGTACCAACTTGATATTTTGATGCGTTGCGCTCAACCAAAAGAAATTGTTATTTGTTTTGATAATGAAGAAAAGCCTGGAAGTGAAGACTATTTTCAAAAATTGTGGAAGATGTGTAGTAAATATAAAAATTATTCAAATTTTTCTTTTATCTATGATAGAGAAAATCTTACAAAAAAGAAGGATTCTCCAGTAGATGAAGGACAAGAAAAATTTGAAGAGCTATTAAAAAGGAGAGTAATTGTGAAGTGAAATATCGACTAGTAAATCAAGAAATAAAAGAAGACTATGGAAAGAACTTACTTCGCGCGCGAGGTATTCAAGATGTTCAAGCTTTCCTTCATCCAACGAAAGAATGCTTACAAAGTTTTGAAGATTTAGATAATTATCAAATAGGAGTAAAAGCTATTGAAAGTACGATTTCCGACAAAAAGCCTTATGCCATTATCGCAGATTGCGATTGCGACGGGATTTGTTCCTTTGCTATAATTTATCAATATCTAAAAAGATGGAATCCAGATAAAGAAATTGAATTTTTTATTCATGAAGGAAAACAACATGGCTTTTCTGATATGATGGAGCAATTAGAAAAAAAGGATTGGGGCCTTATTATCGCGCCAGATAGTGCCACGAATGATGGACAATATATAAAGGATTTTACCTGCCCAGTTCTTATTTTAGACCACCATATAAAAGAATCTGAAAGTGAAATTCCTCCAAATATGATACTTGTAAATAATCAAACTTCTAAAAATTATAAAAATAAAAACCTTTGTGGTGGAGGGGTTGTTTGGCAATTTTGTCGAGCCCTAGATGATTATTTTTTGAGAGACTGGGCTTATGATTATATTGACCTTTGTGCAGTTTCATTAGTCGGAGATATGATGAGTATGCTTGAATATGAAAATCAGTACTTGGTTCAAACTGGTTTTCAAAACATCAAGAATACAATGCTACGAGTTTTATTAGATAAACAAGATTATTCAATGGGTGGAAAAATAAATCCCATAACTGTTGCTTTTTATATTGTTCCTCTTATAAATGCTATGATTCGAGTGGGGTCAATGGAAGAAAAATATCGACTTTATCGTAGTTTTATTGAACCAAATGAAATGGTAGAGTGCCATAAGCGCGGAGCCAAAGGAACAATGGAAAGACTCTGCATAGAGAGCGCGCGTGAATGTACGAATGCAAAAGCTCACCAAGATAAAATGAAAGAAAAAATAGTCCAGGAATTAGAAGTAAAAATCTTCAAGCAAGATTTGCTGGAAAATCAAATTTTATTTGTAAGACTTGATGATGATGATGAATTTCCTGCTGAACTAAATGGACTTGTGGCTATGGTTTTATCAGCAAAGTATCATAAACCCACCATATTAGCCAGACTGAATTTTGAAGGTTATGACCGAGGCAGCGCCCGAGCCCCAAGTAATACAGAACTGACCTCCTTTAAAGATTTTTTATCTAAAACTGGACTTTTTGAATATACACTAGGCCACGACCAAGCTTTCGGAATTAGCGTTTCTGACAAGAATCTCTCAAAACTTCATGAAATTGCAAATAAAGAGCTCTCTCAAATTGATTTTGGAGAAAATATTTATGATGTAAATTTTATTAGAAAAGCTAATGATAAGGATATAGAAGCCATAATTCTTGATGTTGCGCCATATGAGCAAGTATTCGGGCAACAAAATCCTGAAGCGATGATAGCTATTACTAATTTAGTAGTTTCTCCTAATGAGATAAAAGTTATAGGGAAAAATAAAGATACATTACGAATTGAAAAAAATGGAATTACCTATATCAAGTTTAGGGCAAAAGATTTGATAGAAGAACTAAAAAGTTTTTCAAATGAAATGGATATTACTTTAGTTGGCAGACCTAATATCAATACTTGGCTTGGGCAAGAATTACCTCAAATTTTTATAGTAGATATGGAGGTTCAAGATGGAAGATTTTCATTCTAATAGTTGAAATTTTTTGGAATTTAGTATATAATATATATAGAAAATAAGAAAGGAAACTTCTTTTATGGATTTATCAAAAATTACTTCTATTTCAGAATTGAAGCAAATTATTAAAAACTGTGAGAAAAGAATTTTAGAAATAAACCCTTATGGAAATTTGAAAAGTTTATCTAATAAGGCTTTTGGAGAGGAATGGAGTGAGCCATATATTCTTAGTCAAGTTCCCGCTCTAAAGAAAGATAATTCTGCTGGTCATGATATGTTCTCTGAAAAATATGGTCGAGTTGAGGTAAAATCGACTCGTCTTCCACTTACCCAAATTACCTATAATCAGTGTCATCCTTATGAATGTGAATATTTTTTGTTTGTCAATTATGATACCGAGAAAGGTGGAGAAGAAATATTCTTTGTTCCAAGTAAAGATATTTTGAATGAAAGTTTATTTTCTAAAAGCAAACAGCATTCTCGGAAGGAAGAAGGCTGTTATACGGTTTCGGGCTCCACAAAGAAAAATAAGCAATCTCTTTCTCAGTATCGTTTTTCTTCTTTTTCTGAGCTAAATAAATTCTTAGAGGTGTAATATGGGAAAAATTGCAAATGACAAATACTATACTGAAGATGGTATAGCTAAATATTGCGTTGAAAAAACTTTTGAAATTCTTGGAGAAGATTGGGATAGAATTATTGAACCTTCTGCCGGTGCTGGTGCCTATTTGTCTTATCTGCCAAATGGTACCTTGGCTTATGATATCCTCCCAGAAGCTCCAAATATTATTCAAGCCGATTATCGAGAAGTAAAACTTCCTTATATGCAAAAATCTCTCGTAATTGGCAACCCGCCCTTTGGTAGGGCCAATAAACTTTCAGTTCAATTTATAAAAGCTTCCTTATTTCACTCTCCATATATTTCGCTTATTCAACCAATTAGTCAACTAAATCAAAATCGGACAATGAAAGATACAGAGCTTTTATATAGTGAAGATTTAGGGACACTCCCTTATAGTGGGAGAAAAGTTCATTGTTGTCTAAATATTTATCATTATTGTAAAGATGGACATAAACAAAATTATAACATATCTGGAATTTTAGAGTGCCGACATATTTTTCGTACTGGAAAATATAAACATTCAGATGAAATACTGAACTATCCTTGGGATTTTCGTGTTTCTGCTTGGGGGACAGTAAAGCTATTGGATGAAGGTGAAACCTGTCCTAATGAAATAGTTTTTAGATGTGATGATAACATAAAAGACTGGTTAGGAAAAAAGCTAAAAGAGTGTGATTACAAAGCACTTCTTCAATGTGTAGCTTCACCAAACTTGCCGGCATGGCGATTGCGTAAATGGCTAAAAGAACAAAAGGAGAAAGAAGATATTTTTAGATGAGTTTAGAAAGGGGGGATGAAGAATGAAAACTATCTTGGATTATCCAGGTAGTTTACATTAGTTGATTCATAATCATGATGAGACCTCAAATCTTCGACTGCGCGATTGTATCATAAAAGTTGAAGACCTAATTGATTATGCTATTGAACTGGGACATGAAGTGGTAGCCATTACTAACCATGATTGTATCTCTGGAGCTATTAGAGTTGAAAAATATTATAAAAAGATAAAAGAAAAGCATCCTAACTTCAAAGTTATTCAAGGAAACGAAATTTATCTTTGTCGGAATGGACTCAATGCTTCAAATTATAAAGTTGGACAGGATAAATACTATCACTTTATCTTATTAGCTAAAGATGCCATTGGTCATAAGCAGATTCGTGAAATTTCTACCCGCGCTTGGTTGAGAAGCTACATGGCACGAGGAATGCGTCGAGTTCCAACTTATTATAATGACTTATTTGAAATTATTGGTACAGAACCTGGTCATGTAATTGGTTCAACGGCCTGTCTCGGAGGATGTCTCCCTACTCAGCTTCTAAAAGCAAAGGATAATCCAGAGTTGATGCCAAAAATTCATAACTGGATAAGCCAAATGGATAATTTGTTTGGCCATGGAAATTTCTTTTTTGAAATGCAACCCAGTAATAATAAGGACCAAATTTACGTCAATAAAAAACTTTTTGAGTTATCGAATGAGTTTGAAATTCCTTATATTATTACAACAGATACGCACTATCTCAAGAAAGAAGACAGAGCAATTCATAAAGCTTATCTAAATGCCCAAAATGGTGATAGAGAAGTAGATGATTTTTATGCCACAACTTATCTAATGGGTACAGAAGAACTCGAAAGTTATTTTGGATATTTTTCACAAGAGCAATTACAAATAGCATATAGGAATATCCTAAAAATAAAGGATATGTGTGAGGATTATAGCCTTCTAAAACCTTTATACATTCCTCAGCTTCCTTGGAAAGAATCTAAAATTAGTTATGTTCAGAATTGTTGGATAGAGAGAATTCCTTATCTGAAGACATTCGTGAAGTCTGATTATGTAGGTGATAGAGCCTTGGCCTGCATGATTGTTGAAGCGCTAGAAGATGGGCCCCAAGAATTATGGAATCAAAGAACTTGGGAGGAAGTCAATGCTTGTCTTGAAATGACATGGATTTCTTCTAATGTAAATAAAGCACATTGGTCGGCCTATTATCTAAATCTTCAAAGAATTATTGAAGAATGTTGGAAAGCTGGTACATTAGTTGGGCCAGGAAGAGGTTCTGGGGTAGGCTTTATCTTACTTTATCTTTTGAATATAACTCAAATCAATCCTCTACAAGAAACTACTAAAACTTTTAGATGGAGGTTCTTGAACCCGGACCGAGTTTCAGTACTTGATGTAGATGTAGATATTGAGGGTGGCCGGCGCGCGGAAGTCCTAAATCATTTACGAAAGATATATGGGGACAATCGAGTTTCAAATGTTGCCACTTTTCGTCAAGAAAAGTCCAAATCAGCAATCCTTACAGCTTGTCGTGGTTTAGGGATAGATGTTGATATTGCTTCATACTTAGCTTCATTGATACCATCTGACCGTGGATTACTACGAACTCTATCTCAATGTATGTATGGTGATACTGAAAATGACTGGAAACCCATCAAGCAGTTTGTATATGAGATGACTGAGAATTATCCCGAAGTTTGGAAGGTCGCTCAAAAAATTGAAGGATTGATTTGCGGATATGGAATCCATGCTGGCGGAGTAATCTTCGTAGATGAACCTTTTACTAACTCAACCGGACTCATGCGTGCGCCAGATGGGACGATTATTACAGCTTTTGACCTTCATGCGTGTGAGGATGTATCACTTATCAAGTATGATTTGCTATCAGTGGAAGCTCTGGATAAAATCCATAACTGTCTAGATTTATTAGTTGATTATGGATATGTCAAAAAAAGAAACACTCTAAAAGAAACCTATGAAAGCGTCATTGGTATTTATAATTTAGAGCGAACAGCGCCGGATATGTGGAAGATGGTATGGGACCATAAAATCATTAGCTTATTCCAAATGGAAAAGCAAAGTGGAATTAGTGGTATTGCGTTAACTCATCCTCAATCGGTAGATGACTTGGCTGTTTTGAATTCTGTAATTCGTTTGATGGCTCAAGAAAAAGGGGCTGAGCAACCTCTAAATAAGTTTGCTCGTTTCAAAAATGATATTTCTTTGTGGTATAAAGAAATGGAGAGTTACGGTCTTACGAAAGAGGAAATGAAAATTCTTGAACCAGTAGTAAAGATTTCTTATGGTATCTGCGAGTCTCAGGAAAAATTTATGGAGTTAGTCCAGTTGTCTGAATGTGGAGGTTTCAGCCTTACCTGGGCAGATAAATTAAGAAAATCTATCGCAAAGAAAAACCCCAAAGCTTTCCTTGAATTACAAGATGAATATTTTAAGGTTATAAAAGAAAAAGGGCTGGATGAAAAATTCTGTAAATATGTTTGGAATGTGTTAGTTTGTACGAGTAAAGGGTGAATAGCTTGCCCTATCAAATATCCTTTCTGGTTATCACCAGGGTTCTCAATTTTGTTGAGAGCTAACGGAGGAATCCCACTTATATATAGATATAAAGGATGATTCCGTGGGAATCGTAGGAGGGATATAATGAATTATATTTATTGTTATACTAATAAAGCAAATGGCCACCAATATGTTGGTCAAACAAATGATATTGAGAGAAGGAAAAGAGAACATCGTAGTTGTGCCACCAATAAAAAGAGTAAACAATATGTTGACCTTTTTCATACTAAATTACGAGAGTATGGTGAAGAAAATTTTGAATTTGAGATATTAGAACAAATCTCAGATGGAAAAGAAGCAACCAACTTAGCAGAACGTAAATGGATTGAAAAATTACAAACTTATTGTGGTGACAATAAAGGTGGATATAATATGAATCGTGGTGGAAGTGTTCATATTCAATGGGTCTATAAAGACCGTGCCGAAGCAATACGAGAAGCTATAAAAAGCGGTTGGCCATATGCTAAAATTACTGAAGTATATGGTATATCTGCAGGTCATATAAGTAATATCAATCATGGAAAATATTATTATGATGAAAAAGAAAAATATCCTTTGTATAACTATTTTAAAAAGGATGAAATAGAGCGTGCAAAGGATTTACTTATTAACACTGATATGACAATGAAAGATATAGCAAAAAGTTTAAGCCTAGGGTACTCAACAGTAAAAAAGCTAAACTACGGGAGCTTACGATATGATAAAAATGTCGATTATCCACTACGAAAAACTAGTACTTGCTCTCAAAGAGCGAATAAGATTAAAAAGTTATTATCCGAAGGCAAAAGTAATATTGAAATCATTCAAGAAACCGGTGCTAGTGATGAAACTATACGAAGAATCAATAATGGTATAACATATAAAGATAATAATTATAAATATCCTATACGAAGCCTGTAACGACTATTGAGGGTCAATCCTCAAGTAGGGCATCTATTGATACGATGCTCGAAACGGATATTGGCACATTTGAAATAATGTGAGTTAAAATATAGTCTAGACCATTAGTAATAATGGATTATCTGATGGCTTTAATGCATCACATACCTTAGCTTATTCGCTAATCGCCCTTCAAGAAATGAATTTAGCCTATCGATTTCCGATTATTTTTTGGAATTGTGCTTGTCTTATTAGTGATAGTGGAGGAAATGAGGGATCAGAAGAAGACGAGGAAGACGATATTATTGAGGAAACTTATGTTGATTGTGTAGAAGAATTTGAGGAT
>ERZ1035027.358-NODE-358-length-27485-cov-46.699672_pt1 | contig 27485 bp, 30 predicted proteins | sample MGYA00520604_ERZ1035027 | MGnify/ENA primary metagenome ERZ1035027 (study PRJEB33766, sample SAMN09781743) | gut metagenome | biome: gut microbiome | host: Homo sapiens | place: Madagascar | study: EMG produced TPA metagenomics assembly of the PRJNA485056 data...
CGAATTTAAGGTGACAGCTACAAAATATCGTTGGATTACATTTGTTGATTGTGCCGGATTTGAAGCAATGTATAATGAGGGTTGGGAGCCAATATTTGGTGCAACTAAGCTGATGGAGATTATTATTGATAGATGGGAACAACTGCTGGTTGAGGAACAGGATTGATGCAAACAGTAAAATTAACCCCAATGCGCATGATATTCAATAGCCCTGAGTCCAATTTCTCTATTATATCATGCCGCACTAAGGACGAATCAATAGAGACGCATCCTCAATATGGTACAATCAGCTTAAAAGGAACTGGCATTGCAGACCTAAAGATGGGGCAATCTATTGATTGTATCATAGAGCCATGCGTAGATGATAAATACAAATACAGTTATAAATTCATTGGCTTTGCTGGATTTGTAGCTAAAGATGGCAAGTTCAACTTGACCGAAAAAGCCGAGCTACAGACGCTACGCAGCTTAATGACCAATGAACAAGCTGAATCATGCCATGCCGCATATCTTCATTTTGTCAGTATGGTGTTGAATGGTGAATCTGATAAGCTGGACTACAAAAAAATTCGTGGTGTAGGCAAGGTGCTATTGCCCAGATATATTGATAAAATCAAGACGATCAATAAGCGTGTTGAGTTTATGGGCGAAACATATGCTTGGGGCATTGAGCAAGATGAGGATATAAACAAAATCGCCGCAACATATAAAAATGTATATGGATTCAGCAAGGATATAAACGCCAATCCATATGCTGTTATGATTAACTTGCTTGAATGGTCATTTGATAGGGCTGATAAGGCGATAACGAAGAAAACAACAAAATGGCTAGATAGGTATGAAAGATGTGAGGCGGCTACTATATATGCTCTAAAGCATAATGAGCTGGATGGCAATACAAGGATGCAAGCCAAGTTGTTATTTGATGTGGTCAAGCGCAAAGCCCCTCAATGCGTTCATCATCTCCTCGATGTTGTGACGAAATCGGCGCAAGTACACTATGACGCGCCTACCCAAAACACGGCTCTACAAACCACATATAGTGCCGAACAGCATATTGCTGATGTCATCAAGAAAAAAATAGCCAATCCACATTATTATCCTATGGATTGGCAGAAGTTTACAACTGTAGACGGCTTAGAGCTGACTGATGAACAAGCACAGATTCTTGAGATGGCTTGTAGGCAGGATGTGATGATGCTGACTGGCTCGGCTGGCACTGGTAAATCAGCTACAACCAAAGCAATCATTGAGATGCTAGAAGCCAACAATTATACTTATACCCTGTTATCCACAACTGGTATAGCAGCCAAGAGGCTAAGAGAAGCAACGGGGCGTGAAGCCAGCACGATTCATATGTTCTTGACTTGCGGCGGCAATCTTGGTGATTATGTGTTAATTGACGAGATGGGCATGGTTAGCGTCCATTTGCTATCAATGCTATTTGATAAAGTAACAGACCACACCAAAATTATTTTCATAGCAGACCCATCTCAGCTTGCATCTATTGCTTGCGGCAATATTGTTGAGGATATGCTTGATAGCGGTATTGTGCCTGTATGCAACTTGACTAAGGTGTTCAGATATAACACATCTGGTATTATTACCATAGCTACTGATGTACGGAATGGAGTAAATGACTATCTGACAGATACTTTCACAGATTATAAGTTCATTAAAACTGATACATTAGTAATCAAGCAAATTGAACAAGAGTATGCGCGGCTATTAGCAGATGAATATAGTAAGGATGATGTGCTGATTCTATCCCCATTTAATAAGGGTGATGTTGGCTCATTGGCTATCAATACGGCGATTCAAGCCAAATTCAATCCAAATGAACTAAGCACGGTTGGGCATACTATCAATGATGTACCTATCTATTTCAAGGTGGGTGATAAGGTTATCAACAAAAAGAATGAATATGCTATGCCGCTTATTGATGATGACACAGCTTTTGTAGCTAATGGCGATATTGGCACAGTGATAGAAATTGTACCTAATGAGAAAGAACCATATATGATTGTGCGATATGATTGCGGCGATTGTATAGTGGATAAGGCGCATATCAAAAATACGCTATTAGCATATGCAATTTCTACGCATTCATCGCAGGGTTGTCAAGCCAAAGCCGTAATTGTAGTTGCAGATAAATCCCATGCAAGATTATTGACAAGAAACTTGTTATATACAGCAGTTTCAAGAGCGCAAAGAACCCTTGTCTTAATCGCAGATATTGATTGTGTTAAAGATGGTATAAAGATACAAGAAGAAAAGGAGAGAAATACTTGGCTGAAAAACTTGATGTTATAGGCAATAAATATTCACACTGGACAGTCATAGACGAAACAGAGCCAAAAGAATATTTTTCTAAAACAAGAAATAAGAAATGCTACCAACGTAGAGTTATTTGCCAATGTGATTGCGAAAATAAAACAATTAGGACTATTACGCTTGCATTATTAAGAAGCGGAAGTTGCAAATCATGCGGATGCGCCAGAAACGAATATATCTCTAAAGCAAGAAAGAAACCTTTTAATCATTATGAAATAGAAGGAGATTGTGCAAAAATTTATCTTGATGATATGTCCGATTACACTATTGTTGATGCGGATAATCTTGATAGATTAAAATTTTCACATATTGGCAAAGAAAAGGATTCTGGATATTGGTATTTGTCAGATGGAAAACGAATGCGTATGCGATTACATAGGTTTTTATTTGGGGCATATTACGATCATAAAAATCTAAATAAAAGCGATAATCGTAGAGAAAATATGAGGAAATGCACTCCGCGACAAAACAATATAAATATTGCTCCAAATAAAAGAAATAAAATCGGCTTAAAGGGAGTATCTAAAACAGACGGAAAATATTCTGCGTTTTGTAGGATAAAAGGAAAAAATGTTTATCTTGGTAGGTGGGGAACACCAGAGGAAGCTGCACACGCCTACGATATTGCTGCATATCAAGAACATGGGGAATTTGCTTACTTAAATTATCCAGAAGATATTGATTGTGAAGATAAAAATATTGAAAACCAAGTAAATTATCAAATTGATAAATATAACAATAGATGGGCTAAAGGAGATATTGATTAAATGAACTATGAATTTCATGTAGGAGATTATGTTGAGACAGTCGGTGGCTTTGTTGGTTGGATTTCTCATGTAGACCGAAACTATATTACGATGGTGTCTAATGATGGTATAACGTCTGGGCCTTGGAGTATTCCAGATGAGCAATATCATTTCAAGCGTATCGGTGCATATGATTTCACTAAGAAAGAAAAGAAGAAGATTATGAGACTGAGCGAAGATGATAGCTGGCTCACATTTATAAATACAAACAAGACAAATGTAAACCTTTGTTATATTATCAAGAGAATCAATGAGCTTGTTGATACTGTGAATTTACTACTTGACAAATCAACCGAATCGTGATAATATAGATGACAAGGAGGTAATGTAATATGCTGACAGTAGACGTTGTGGATACAATTATGGGATTGATGCTCATGAATCATCATGACATTGATAGTCGTGTTCGCATTCATATTGGCAACCAGCTATATGATGTTGACCACATTGACACAGTAATTGATATGGATACCAATAAGCCAAATATTGTTATTCATGTTAAGGAGAAATAAAAAGGAGGATGATTTATTGTTTGTAATTAAGCGCGATGGTAGAAAGGTAGAATTTGATAGCAGTAAAATCGCTAATGCTGTTATCCGAGCATTCAATAGCGTATATTCTAATAATCTAACAGATGAAATGATCTCATTTGCACAGCGTATTGCAGATGATGTAGCTGAAAAGCATAGTGATATGTCTGTTGAGGATATTCAGAATATCGTTATTAAAAAGCTCATGGCAAGCAAGTATAAAGAGGTAGCTACAGCATATGTAGAATATAAGCATCTGCATGAAATGGCTCGAAGCCAGTATGCTGCTCTTATGGACGCTGTTGGGGAAAAGCTGTCTGGTAAAAACATTGAGAATCAGAACGCCAATGTAGACGAACACAGCTTTGGTGGGCGAATTGGTGAAGCCACTAGAATTGTCACCAAGCAGTTTGCTCTTGAATATCTTATCTCTCCAATGGCACGGGCCAATCATGAAAATAATGAAATCTATATTCACGACCTAGATAACTATGCTGTAGGAAATCACAACTGCCTGTCTATTCCATTTGATGATTTGCTTGCAAATGGATTTAATACACGCCAGACAGATGTGCGTCCTGCTCAGAGCATTAACACTGCCTTCCAGCTTGTAGCCGTTATTTTCCAGCTTCAGTCCCTACAGCAGTTTGGTGGAGTAAGCGCCACACACATTGATTGGACAATGGTTCCTTACGTTAGAAAGAGTTTTTCTAAGCATTGGTACGATGGTATGAAATATTGCGTTGGGGAAGAAATTATCTATCATGCTCCATTAGGAAATGAAGAGCCAATCGAGTCTGAATTTTATAAGTCAAGAAATTCAAGAGCATATCAGTATGCTATGGATATGACTACTAAGGAATGTTATCAAGCAGTCGAAGGTATGTATCATAACCTAAATACGCTACAGAGCAGATCAGGGAATCAACTGCCTTTCACCAGTATTAACTACGGCACTTGCACATTGCCTGAAGGACGGCTTGTTACTAAGGCTCTACTTGATGTATCTATCAATGGTATTGGCAAGCTACATCGTACCAGCATCTTTCCGTGTGGTATCTTCCAATGTATGAACGGCGTAAATCGTCATCCGGGCGAACCGAACTATGACCTGTTCCGGCTTGCTCTTAAATCCACATCTCTACGTCTATATCCTAACTATGCTAATGTAGACTGGTCGAATAATGCAGGATATGACATCAATGACCCCCGCACATATTTTAGCACAATGGGTTGCCGCACTGCTAATGGTATGGACATTAACGGATTTGGGCAGATGAAGGATGGCCGTGGCAATATTTGTCCTGTTACCATTATCATGCCAACATTGGCTATGGAAGCTAAAGAGCAATATAATGGACAAGAGAGAATTGAGGATATTTTCTTTGACATTCTTGACCAGAAAATCCATGAAGCCAAAGATATGCTACTAGAGCGATTTGAATGGATTTGTAGTCAATCGCCAGATGCAGCTAAATTCATGTATGAGAATAATGTCATGTATGGATATGTTCCAGAAGAAGGTATCCGCTCTGCTCTAAAACATGGCACGATTGTCATTGGGCAGATTGGTCTTGCTGAGACGCTACAGATTCTTATTGGTTGTGACCATACTAAGCCAGAGGGTATGGAACTAGCCAAACGCATTGAACAACTATTCAAGACAAGATGCGCCGAATTCAAGGAGCAATATCACCTCAACTTTGGCGTATATATGACTCCTGCTGAGAACCTATGCTACACATCGATGCAGAAATTTAAGGCAAAGTATGGCGTTATTCCAAATGTGTCTGATAAGGAGTTCTTTACTAATTCAATGCACGTTCCTGTTTGGATTGATGTCAATCCGTTTGAAAAGATTGATATTGAATCACAGTTGACAGGATATAGTAATGCTGGGTGTATCACATATGTTGAACTAGACGCTGCGGCCAAATACAATATCGATGCACTAGAGAGCATTGTTAATTATGCTATGGATAAGGATATTCCTTACTTTGCTATTAACGTCCCAAATGACCAGTGTATGAATTGCGGCTATTGTGACCAGATGGGTGATGTTTGCCCCATGTGCAACAGTAGAGATATTAAGCGGCTACGTCGTGTCACCGGATATCTTACAAATGACTACAAGACAGCGTTTAATAAGGGTAAACAGCAAGAAGTTGAAATGCGCGTAAAACATGAAAGATTTAGCAAGGAGGACTAAATAATGACAGAAAATCGTATCAATTTCTATCTAGGCAGACTAGGCAATGAGGACTGGATTTGCTCATGTGATGAACTAGACTTGATGTCTGAACCAAGCAAGGGCGATCTAGTATGGTTGCCCCTAGATGGCCCAGAAGAAGACAGAGAGATGTATGTAATCATGCAGAAATATATCTCAGGCGATGAAATTAGCTATTTCTGTAAACCATATAATTGGGAGGATTAAACAAATGGAATTTCTACTAAGATATTTTATTGATGGTAATGAAAGCTGTGAAAGTCTTGTATGGCGATATACTCATGCGGCGCGTATGATTATCCCTCGCATTGGTGAGCGTGTTTGGGTTGATGACAATACCTGTATTGAGGTAGATATGGTGACATATTCGCCTAATTACTCTGATGATGACAAGCTATATCTAGTAGATGTTGAATGCCATGATATCACAAATATTGTTTTAGCTGAATGCGATGAAGAGGAGGACTACTAATTGCCTAATGTATCTAATGTTCGTGTATATGGACTAGATGAGGCAATTAGAGCAGCTAAGTATCCAAAGGCGGTTGAGCTTGACGGCTTGACCGCCGAGCTTACTAAGGGTATTTTGGCTTGCTTGAATTGTCCAACAGGTGAAGGACATGATAATGCTCTAAATGGTATCATCGTCCAGTTTGACTTAACATTCAGTCAGAAGGCATGGACAGAATTGCAAAGATACCATTTCTTTGATTTCGTCTCATCTTGCTCTACAATGCACAAACTACAGAATATGAACCCTAGACTGCAATGTAATCGCTATGTTGACCCCAGAGCCATTGATGTACTGAATGAAAAGATTGCTGAATATAATAGGTTGCTAAAGGTAAAGAAAGAGGGAATTGCTGTATCAGACGATACGCTAAAACAGGCGCGACTTGAGATGTTATATAATATCCCTAGCGGCTTTGAGCTTACAGCTGCAATGACCACTAATTATCGCCAGCTCAAGACAGTATATCAGCAGAGACGACATCATGCCCTACCTGACTGGCAGATGTTCTGTGATTTTTGCGAGACACTACCTAGATTCCTAGAACTAACACAGAGAGGACATAAGCCAAATGAAGATTAAAGCAAAGCGACTATCAGATACCGCCAAACTACCTACTTATGGTAGTGAAAAAGCGGCATGCGCGGATTTATATTGTGATCTAAGAGTAGATAAGTGTATTGATTTGAACCCTGCAAATGTCGATTTCAAGCATATGGAATATAGCGGCGGTTGCTTTGATAAAGTACACATTGCGCCACATGAGACAATAAAGATTCCTACTGGATGGGCATTCCAGCCACCTGAAGGATATGCAGGGTTTATCTATGCAAGGTCTGGATTAGCTACTAAGAGCGGCTTGCGTCCTAGTAATTGTGTAGGTGTATGCGACGAGGATTATTCCGGTGAATATATTGTAGCTGTCCACAACGACACGGACAAATATCAATTCATCAACAATGGTGACCGCATTGCCCAGCTTGAATTTAGACCATATGAGCAAGCTGATTTTGAGCTAGTTGAGGAACTAGACGAAACAGAACGTGGGGATGGTGGATTTGGCTCTAGTGGCGTATGATTCTACCACGACTATGTATCAATGGTAGTAGATACCGTGTAGAGCTATATTATCCAGAAGACCCAACTGACCCCATTGCTATCATGTCCGGTTCAGCTAAATCATCATGTGATCTATTTGTTAATATGTTATATATGGCATTAGAGAACTATGATGATGGATATGATATAGGATATAATGACGCTATAGAGGATATGGAAGGAGGCGAATTTGATGTGGAAGTTTAGACCAATCGGACGCTACTATGAGCTATTAGTCGATGGTGATAGTATCTATCTATGCCGCAAGCAGGATACTATTATGCAAGCCGTCATTGAGGATTTATGTAATAGGCATAATACAGAGATAGCTAAATATGAGAATCTGGACGTTGAGATTGTCAGTTGTGATGAAGCATACTTGAATGGACTTGAAGACGGACGTGAAGAAGCGGCTCAAAAGCGATATGACGCAGGTTATGACGATGGATATCAACTAGGTAAAGCAGATGGATATGACCTAGGATACAGACGTGGATTAGCAGATGCTCTTGCTTGTGAAGATAAATTAACATAGTAAAAAAATGGGGAACATGGTAGACATAATAATCTATCCAATGTTCCCCATAAATTTATATTAAGTAGATGCTGTCATCACAATCTTGAGCGTCTGGTCACCTGTATTCTTAACCTGTTTAGCTTCAGTAGTATAGCCTGTCTTAGTAGCTGTAACAGTATATGTATCACCAATGCCGCTCAGTAAGAATTGCTTAGCATTACCAGCAACTGGGTCAACCGTCTCACCGTCAGCGTCAGTGACAGTGATAATAGCGTCCTTTGGCGTTACATCAACAGTAAGTAAGAATCCCTCTTGTAGTGTAACTGCGCCCTTTACAATCTTGAAAAAACGTCCATCAAGACCAACGCCACAATTGCCACGACCCATAATAGGCGCACCAACTTCTTCGCCTTCCGAACCATGTAGAGTGATATAGCCAGCGCCACCAACTTTAGCCACGGTAAATAATGCGCCATCCCAGAGCTGACCGCAAGTAGATACTGCCTTACTTCTATCAACAGTTGTTGCATTTGCATCACAAATCACCCCGTTAATAATCTTGAGTGTATTCTTATCTAGCTTAATGCCACCACAAAAATTAGCCATATTTCATTCCCCTCTCTATATTATGCTTTAGCTACCCATGCTAATGCGCCGTCTACAATGCCTAGCACCTTGTCGTTATCAGCAGCTGTGAATGATGGTAGAATAGCATCAACATATGCCTTATCAACTGCGTCATTATCTTCAGTTGGCTCTGCTGTGAGCTTGAGCTTACCCACCATAGTGCCGCCTGATTTAAGGATTGCGCTAGCTTGGATTGCGCCTGTCTTGCCATCTACATATTCTTTAGTAGTAGCATGATTGGTTGATGTTGGCGCACCTACGCTAACAGGCACATAGGTAGCCTGTGTATCAGCCTTAACGAATGCCGCTGTGCCATCATTTGAGCCGGTTAATCTAGGCGCATTTGTACCGGTTGGCTCAATAGTAGAACCAATATATAATGGAGCTGGCCCGTCTGTGCTGATTCTATGCGCATTAACAATACCATGCTCATTCATGTTCAGGTCGCTATCAACCATTCCATCATCACCTAGTAAGCTATGTTCATCTACATATGCCTTGGTTGCGGCATCTTGGTCGGTAGTTGGGTCAAGTAGGTCAGTGATTTTATGATTATTCAAGCTGACCTCTGATTCAATAGCCATGCCACTATCTGTATTGCTAATGGATTTAACGCCCATGATGTTGTTGCCATTCATATATAGGTTGCCGCTCATTGGCACTGTGCCATCTGACTTAAAATCACCCGATGCACCACCAGCCCCAGCTACGCCCTTTACATTAAGAACTGGTCTGCCTTGTGCGTCCTTGGTATAATTAAATTGGTCTGAATTTAATAGATAGCCACCATCTGCGGCTCTGATTGTTGCCATATATTATCACATCCTATCAACTATATTCATCTGGATTTTCGTTCTTTTTAGCAAAGATGCGCTTGAATGCTAGAGAAATCAACTCAAAGCCAAAAGCACCAGCTGCATATATCAACACGTCGCTAAGGTCGCATCCAATCGTCTCTCCCCAACGTATAACAGCATATGTCTTTAGGCAAGCTGCCCATATCATTACTAAAGTTAAGAGCCGGAGACAGTATATTACTATCGTCCGGCTCATTTCACCTTTAGCCCATCTTCGCTTATTTCTAAGTTTAAGCATGGGTTATCATCCCTTATTAGCCAATTTATCCATAAGGTCTTTATTGTATTTATATGTATCTAGCCAATCTACTGTAGCATCCGTAAATCCAAAGCGACTCTTTACTTTGGCTTTATTCACTTCATGCTTTTCATCAATCTTCTCAGCTTTAGACCCATCGTTAAGAACCATTACGGTATGTCTAGATTCATTAACTAGCACATCGCCGCGCTTGAGATAATCAGCAGATGTTAGATATTTCTTATCTGTAAGCATCTCAAATTTTCCCGTTTTAGCCCATTGCTGCTTCATCTGGAATGTAGCAGGAGCATTGCCCTGAGTATATGCCACATCCATATTAACACCAGCCGCCTCAGCGCAAACCGCCATAAATGCACTACAGTCTGTTTCACATGGAGTCTTGATTGCGCCTAGATTCCAACCGGCTTTCTTTGCTTCAGCTCTAAGCGTATTTCTCTGCCATTGGTCATAGCCAATATTTTTATTAGCTACACCAGCTTCACACGCCTTAGCCATCTTTTCAGCCGTCTTTGGGTCTTTGGCTCTAATCAGCAATGTCCAACCATTATTATACCAACCTGATTTATTTAGCTCACGACCTGATTGATTGCCAGCTTGACCGCCATGGATACCGCCATTTTCATCAATGCTAGCTTGACCGATATATACAGCCATTACTTGTTCTCCTCTTGCTTAGTGCCATATAGCTCATTATGGAGCAATAGGACACTGGATTCAATCATATTTTCAATAGTAGCTGTATCAAACTTAATACCACGCTCAGATAGGTAGTTGACAACATATGCTTTCTTCTCCTGCGCTTGTTCGGTCTTGAACAGCTGCTCTGCGGCTCTAACTGCAATATCTACATACTGCTGTGTCTGGGCAATCTTGGTTTCACCATATTTCTGCTTTAGATATGGTACAAGAACACCAGTAAGAACAGCCACGATAAGGCTAATAACGCTAACGATAATCTGAGTATAATCCATTTTATATTCCTCCTATATTCCTATTATTCAGTAATTTCTTTCCATCCAGCAGGATATGCAGATGGGCTATATACATTGGCATCAATCAGGCTTTCATATACCTTGCCTTCAAACTTAACTTTATCGCCCTTCTTGTAGGCATCATGTGCGCCTGTAGGCTGGACAAAATCAGGGATGTTGTCAGTGGGCGTATCAGGGGTGTCAGGCTCAGTCGGCTCTACCTCTGTACCGTCACTAACCGCACCATCAATTGCCCACGCTGCGGCATATTCATCGATGCTATATGCTGTATTAGCAACACATTTAGTGTACTGCAAATGCTGAATAGCCCATTCACCTGCTTTATAGATATCATGCGCACCAGTTGGATGAACAAATTCTCTCGCTGTTTCTTTACTTGTACCATGAAACGGCTTGTTAAATGTGAACCATGCGGCATTACCTGGAACAATATCTGGGTATGTGGCATTGTCATAGTCCTGTATACATTCCCATGGGTCATTATTTACAATATATTTTTCACCTTTTGTATGAACACCACTTTTCCATTCGTCAAACAATGCCGAACAGACAATAATTTCGTCCGCCGTTTTAGGTGTTTTCCCATTAACAAATAAACGCATAGCATATTCAATCGAGTCATCTTTGTTGTAAATGACAGGATTTCCATACGAAATATTTGTCATTTCCCATTCTCCATCTTTGATTGTTTGCCATTTATAATCTTTAGGATTATACCTCTTAACATTAAAATGTTCGTCGGTATATACATTTACAATATCATCAATTTTGATTTTATCCTTTAATGTACTTCCTACAAAAACAATATTATCGCCAGATGTCAACAACGTCACATTATTATACTTATTTTTGCCAATTATAATATACATATATCCACCTCTTTTTATCAAGAGAAAATTAAGCCGAAATCATAAAATTCAGCACCTGTCCCAGAGATACCTATTTTAAGTTGAATTTTACTAGCTGTTGTTGGAATTGTAAACACCCACTTCCATAATGTACATGAAATATTATCGGGGTACAAATCTGCGCCACTAGTAGGATTTGTCAAAGTAATATAACTCCCACCATCATAACTTACTTGTGGAGCTGGTTGTTTATCATTTCCATGAATCAATAAAATACCATTAACAGACCCTCCCGGCATGGTAATTTGTTTCATTACAATATTTCCAGACGTTGGTAATGAAGGCGTTGCAGTGAACCTCAGTGTCTGAAAAACCAGCGTCGATGACGACATGTCTTCAATCCAGACCTTCATATCGTAATTAGCATTTGCATCTACATCCATAGAAATATCCCATCCAACGGGATTATCTGCGCCACTCCCGCGCGTGATCGTACCTACTGTAGTTTCAATAACTTGAGTATTTGTGTCCGTGTTCCAAATACCAAGCTTCACGTGTGCAGGCACGCTTGTTGTCGAGGTGGACGCTGTTTGTAATACAATCCTCGTAAATTTTCCAAATGCACCGGGGCGGAAGTCAAAGAGCTTCACCCAGTCTTGCAGCGTCGTAATCTGCCGCTGAATGTTGGACGCATTGTAAGCACTACCGCTTGCTCCTCCGGTTGACGAAACAACGCCGCTTTGAAGCCCTGCAACTGGCAAAGAAATTTTTCCTTTGGTAATAATTACATTGCTTGAACTCGCAATTTGAGAAGAATCATTAAAGACATCTGCAAACATTATATCAGTATATGCAATTCCTGCGCCTAAATGCAAACTCGATAACATGTTACCGCCAATAGCTGTAAATAATCTTACATTATTTCTTGTAATGGCATCGTTTAAAGATGCTCCGTCTGGCAGATTCATATTATATCTTAAATCTTTGTCAAGCATAACTTGACTGCTAATTACTTCTGGATATAATGTATCATAATCCGTTCCATTATATTCTTTCATAACAATATTATAACTAGTTGCCATTCTATCACTCCTTCAATTTAAAATAAACATCGCCGCTTGTCATGCCAGCTGGTGGCTCTGTAGCAACCTTGATTACATCTTGCTTAAATGTAGGGTCAGATGTTGATTGAACGGCTACAATTCGACTTGTCACATAATTGAATAATGATGCAATTACCGTCTTATCTGTCAACTGGTCATTTTGCAGAATAGTTAAAGCCACCTCGTATTGACCAGATGACATATACTTCTTAAACTGCGTATTTAAGTCTACATCAGATAAATGTAAGTCTTGATATTTTGTCATGTATTAGCCACCCCTGTCACATGAAACCAGAAGTCCGTAGCTTGCTGAAATGTAGGTTGTGTCTCAGATACAATATAAGCTGGACTATATCTATCCCCAAAATATTGCTCTGTTGCTGTCAAGCCGTCTAGCACATCATTCATAAGACCGGCTGATATGATCTTCTGTTGTCCATTTGGTACTTGAAATAGCACCTGTTGCGCCACATCATAACTGCCAGCCTCCATAGCCTCTTGATACTGCTTAACCAGCTCGGCATCTTCAGCCGTGATATCTAGCATGGTTGGGAATGTATCTACTTGGTTAGGAAAATTAGTTGCCATCTAATCTCTCCTTTCTTACTCACTTAATTTTGGGCCAGCAATAAATTTACCAGTGCCAAAATTGCCATAAAATACGCTATTCACTTTATCCCATAGACCTATATCTCCTAGCTTATTCTGATATGGCACATAGTCCCTAATCAATACACCATTGTTCCATATCTTACATGAATGTAAGAATGCTGATAAAGCCGGTGTCTGGAAATAGCCATCTTTACTATAAGTCAATAGCGCCATATTATTTTTCATCTTAAATTCACTTGCATCATATTGTACTGATTGTCCATTAACAGTAAGCTGATTCTTATTCATGTCTACAGTCATCTTAGTGAATGACGTACCAACCGATATTGTCTTGCTATTCTCTTGATTATAGCTAAACGTGATTGTGCCATTATCATATGATACACCTAGATAAGTATATGTATCAGGGTCTTCCTGCTTTTCTTTCTCATTGGTATATACTGAACCAAACAAATAGCCGCTTGCTCCATTAGGTACAGTCAGCTCCATCTGAACACGGGTATTGTTGTTGGGAATAAAGCCCGTGCTAATGAACTGTGTGCCAGTTGACATAATATATTGTAGCTCAACAGGCTCTTGTGTACCATCTACTAAATAATATGGATACCAACTTGACGCTGATATGGTCATGCTATTTGTATCACCATATTGTGCATTATATGACTGTATCATATATTTCTTCGGGTCACCCTGTAATTTCATAGCATGGCTCATAATAATATTGACATCAAGCCACGGAATTGGTATAGTAGCTAATGAGATACTATCGTTAAGCCGACAACGCCAATATAACTCAAGCTCGGCTCTTTGCTTGGCTAAGTCATTAGATGTGATATTGTCATATTCACCACTATAGCATACATGTCTAATAATACCAACTGAACTAGAACCAATAGGATTGCCTACATAGAATGGGCTATCCGGGTTATTGTCATATGCTATACCATACGCCTGATCTTGTCCTATGTTAAGAAATGTATTGTTAGCCTGAAATTGACCTACATAATACTTGTCTTTCTCAAGACTAGTTACCGATGAGCCATCTTTATTGACGAATTTGTATGTGCCTAATATAGTAGGCTCTGCTTCACTAGAACCAGCTGTAATTGTAAGCTGGATATTACCAGTTACATTGCTAGGCGGAACAAAGCCAATCTCTGTCCATTCTTGTAATGGTGAGCCGCCTGTCTCGGTTGGCGTTAATGATGGGATATGCAATGTCACAGTTGAGCCTGATACGGTTGTCTTGTCACTAAAATGGTCAATATCATGACTACGCCCATATACCTCTATATAATTCTTGACGTTCTCAAAATCCGTACTTACTGATTCTTGAATAAGGATATTCTGCCATACATCGTCATCAATCAATACAGGGTCATTTGCGCCTGTAGGAATTGGCTCATAGTGAAATACACCATCTACATCAAAATACATCTGATATTGAGGTAATATAGCGCACAGCTCTTTGAGAATATCATATACTGTGCCGCCCTGTGCTATCTCAATATCATATGGTACTTCCTGTATAGTATCATCTACATTCTTGCATTCGCTTACTATATATTTGGTAAATCCACCCAATTCCAATGCGGCGATAATAGCTCCACGCACATCTGAACCAATAGGTATCTTAGTTGGTACACCCGGCAGTTCACCATTTCTTAATCCTGTTAATTTAGACATCAAGTCAAGTCCTGAGAAAGACAATGTATATGTCGCCGCGTCATATTGATAACTAGGTGCATTGATTAGGTATATGCCCTGATTATACCATTGGATATTACCTGTACGGATATTCAGATAGCCAATCCATGGACGAATATATTTATCAAGAAATATCTTACCGCCCGGTTTAATCTCAAATGAACTATCTGTGACAACTAGACTACATTCACATGAACGCCGCAAATCAGCATTAGCATCAACTGTAACTGACAATCCAATTAAGTTTCCGCTTAGTTCATCTACGACATTCATGTTGAAATCTAATAAGTCCAATTTAATATACTGCTTGATATATGATTGCTTGAGGATGTTATAATCATCCTGTGTGATATTCAATGCCATATATTAAGCCTCCGTTGGGATAAGCCCATTCATGAACAGGTCGGACTTATTATCCGGCTTGCCTGTCTCTGTCCAGCTTGCACTAATATCACACATGCCCATACCGTAGCTATTATCATAAGATACAGATGGATTGCCTGTGATGATTAAGCACCAAGCCTCGCCATTCCAGTCCTTGATTACCTTAGGCTTACCATTGGTTAGGAATTTAAGTAGAGTATTCTTTCTAGTCGTAATTTCTTGCCTATCAATATTGCCCGTTTCTTCAAAGTCAGCTGGTAGTACCTTACCTTGAATCGAGCCGGTCTGATAATTCTGTAGTCCATTGCTGATGACAACAGGATATTGCCGCCCATATGGTGTAAATACGCCAACTTGCCGCACTTGGTCATTATTACCATATGCTACACCACTATATAGCTTATATACAGTATCTAAGTCGCAAATGAATACACCCTTGAAATTGGTGGCAATTTGCTCTACAATATAGTCGCCCTCAACGCCGCTCATCATAGGCACATAAGCATATTGATATTCAGTGAAATTAAGCGCCAAATTATCAGTGAATGTAAACGCCAATTCAGATAGGTTGTTGATTTCAGCCTCTTTAATTGTAGTCCATTCAAATTCGCCTACTTTGCGCCGTTTGAGCCTATAACCTGTAATATCCTTAGCAATCTGGTCAACATTACCCGCTGAGATATTGTTCTCAAAGTTACAGTCCATAACTGTCTCCCAATCCCAATCAGTAGGAATGGTTGGATTATATGGCTTAGTCACATTATTGCTCACATTAAAATGGTCATATATGCCATTCTCAATGCGCGTCTTAGTGATATGTGAGACGTTGGTTGGCATAGGGTCAATAGCGTTTCTATCTGAACAAAAATTATAGCCTAATACAGCAATCATACCGTCTCACCTCTATTCTCAATTTTTAAGTCGTATACATTGTTGATGCGCCGATTCCAGATGAATAGATATTCTGTATCGGCTGGCTTTGCTATACGGTTTGAATAGATGCTATAATAATGCGTCCATTTCTTATGTTGAGCGACAAGCTCTACCCATACATATTCGCCCTCTTCATGATATGTTAATGTGACGGTTGCGCCATCATCATTAGTAAACGTGAGAATGGTCGAGTTGGGGTTGAAATCGCGCCCCCATATGCCCATGGTATAATCGCCAGCTATCTCATAGTTATCTTTCCATTCAACCCATGCACCATCCGCTCTAAGATCAACTTCTTTATCATCAATATATACAGGAGGATATGGGTTAGAATCACCCGGAATGCCAACCATGTTATTCTCAATCGTCACATAGCCATCACGACAATTATTTGTTAAGTACATGGTTGTATAGACACGCGGCACATAGTATACAATATATATACTAGTCTTACCAGATTCTACTGCCGTACCCTCTACGGTTTGCCCTACAACTTCAATTTGATATGTAAGCCCATCCTCAAAGCCTGAGAATGTATATGCTAGAGCCGTTGGCACTGGCTGACTCTGTATATATTTAGTTCCACTAGTTGCTACTAAATCGCCTTGAGCGTCATATAGATTAAATCGATAGGATGCTAATTGCTCAGATTCGGCCTGATTATACTGCGCCTCAAATTCAAATGATGCGTTGGGGATATTATTACTTGCTGGTAGATTAGTAAATGTTAAAGTAGGCTGAGTATAGCAATAGAATAGAATGGGGTCTGATTCGACCGATATATTACCTTGAGCGTCAATCGTCTGAATTGTCGCCTGATATCGTGTACCATTGACTAATGTATTGGCTGGTAATGTATGAATATAAGCAAATGATGTAACCGTCTCTTTATATACCTGAGCCAATGTTGCGTTATTTTTTATTGTTAATATATTGCCTGTTACCTGAGAGCCGCCCTGTGAATAGAACTTGAACTGTTGCTCTTTGCTTGCATCAAATGCGACTACTGGATATAAGCTAGGTTTAGTTAGTGCCATATCTCATCCTCCTTTCTATAGATTTGCAGTTCCTGTTATTTGATACCAATAATCACCAGCCGATTGACCGGTTGGTTGAGTAGTAGATAGCTGGATATCTACACCACCAGAACCAGCCATATCATCTACATATTTCTTAGTAGCCGGTTGATAATCTCCTGTGGGAGTAAAGGCTGTAGTATTATTAAGCATCAATACTAATGTGCTAAGTAATGCTCCTTGCTCATTTTGAACAGAATCAACTAGCGTCTGTGGATAAATTATTCCACCTGTTGTTGCATCTGTTAATGTTACTTTTTCTGCCATTTTCTCCCTCCTTCTATGTTAATTCTTTCCATGTGCCACCTATATTTACATATGCAGCTTCTACTTCTTTCCATACGCCGTCTATATTGACACTGATACTATCACTATCTTTCCATACACCACCTATGTTAACAGGAATATTAGCGCCACCATTAGCAGTTGCTATAACTGTAATGCGCACATGTCCATGACCAGCATGACCAGTTTCAACCCCACCACTAACAGATGGAAATGATGTGTTGCCAGCATAGGTCTTAGCATCTGTAAGATAATCAGTTGTGGCTAATAAGCATCCTGATGGGTAGCTAGATGCGGTCGATGATGTCCACACATAACCAGAGCCGCCACCATTTTGGTCACGTAAAGATTCTGGGCTATCATTGGCAATATTATATGCACTGCCACCATACCAGCCACCACCGCCTCCGCCGGGGCCATACTTATAATTATTTCTAGTAGTAGGTGATGCACCACCTTGACCGAATGTACCCTGATTGCCCTGTGTGCCACCGCCTGTTTGTGAAGCCGCGTATCCAGCTACAGGCGAACCGCCAGATTCACCGCCACCGTATTTAGTGGAAAACGCCTCTTTACTAGCAGAGCCACCACCGCCACCAGCTACTATGACACGGGCATATAATGAATCGGTAGATATCCTAATATCAGTACCACCGCCACCACCTTGTCCGTATGTATAAGTGGATGAATACCACCTATTAAAGCCATCGCCACCACCATTAAAGCCACCCGGTACAACTGTTCTTTGAGTCTCTACTGTGGCAGGTTGACCGCCAACATAAATATATAGCTGCGTAGATTCTGCCGTCGTTGTCCATGTACCAACAGAATACCCGCCAGCACCACCATTATATGTAGAATATGAACCACCCTGAGCGCCCCATATTTCAAATTTATATGTACCAGCTGGTAAGGTTACTGATTGCGCTGCGCCTGTGTATTCATAATTAAGAACGTCGCCTTTTTTAATTCCTGCCATATCAACTACCTCATGGTGAGTATTTCAGCCATATATCACCTGATTGACCACCACTAGGGTCAGCAGTTGATATAATAATATTGCGAACTTGACGTGTAGTATAGTTTGTATTTGACTGCGCAACCAGAGCACCAGTCATTATACCACCTGATTTATCTAGTTTATTAGATATGTTTGCATTAGCTGTAGATAACCCCGATTGTAATGTAGATATATCAGATGTATTGGTTGATACATTACTATTAGTGGTAGCCAGCGCTGTAGTTGTAGCAAAATAATCCGCCGCATGGCCTTGCAACGTATCTGCATTCACCTTAGTTGTTGCCTGTACTGTAGACAATGATTGATATTTAACTAGATTATCTGGTATATCAACTTTAAATGGAGTCGCGTTAGCATGAACATAATCGCCATCCATTGTAGGTGTATATTTGATAGTATATACTTGGCCCTCTAAACCAATCTCAATATTGCTCAGTGCCCCAATAAACACCATCTCATTGCCATCACCCGCATACGATGGACATGATAACAATTCAAACTGCCCTAAATATGATGTATAGACGCTCTGCCCTATAACCTGTTTATTCTCTTGATATGCTTGAATAATGGTCGACACATCTATACTGGATTGACATAGCGGCTCACCCTCTGTTCCTGAATCTGTTATGTTCAATTCAAATATGAATGTTGTCTCCACATCGCCAGTCATGTTATTAACTGATTTTACAGGGTATGGAGGTGGATTAGATGCGCTATACTGTTTCACATTATCTACATTGCCTAAATCAATATCTGTCTTAGTCAATTCAACTGTACCAGTTTTACTATTTACACTGGTTACAGGAGCCGACGTCAGATACCCACTATCGTTAGTTAAATCGCTTGTCTTTGTCGGAACAGAGATATCTACTGTTTTATTAGTAATAGTCTGAGCCGTTCCATTAACCTTAATAGTATCAATTTTGCCGCCATTTGCCTCAACATAATTAGGAATGCCACCAGCTGTTGCAACAGTGCCAGTTGGGTCATATGTTGATTTAAGCATATCACCAGTGCCAAATGATGACAATGCATCAGATACGGCTTTTTCAGATGGGACTTTAGTTGTCGATGTGCCAAGTGTCTCAGTTACTTCAGGTATCAGTTTGTATACATCATTAAGCGCCTTAGGAGTTACCGCCTTATCTGTATCTGTACGATTATAAGCATTAACAAGATATGTGATGCCCTTAGAACCAGTAGATGCATTGGGTAAATCAGACAATGCTACTGCACCGTTAGCATCAGTCTTAAACCACTTATTAGCCGTCATAGTAGCTGGCTTCGATAGAGCACCAACATCATCCGCGGTCAACTCTACATCCCCTGTTTTACTATTGACGCTAGTAACCGGTGCTGATGTTAATGGTGTAATCGTCTTATCGCCAAGCGTAATCGTGCCATTATCAATCTTAGCATCAGTAATGCCATAACCAGCTATGGTAGTAGGCTTATCTAGTACATTATTCCATTCAACCGCATCTGCTGTGCCACCACCTGTTGCCGATAATACACCATTCTCAGTAACACTAAGACCAGCGCCTACTTTAACACCGCCTAATTGAGTGGTAGATGCAATAGGTAACTCATATGGCTCTGGGATATCAATCACAACAACGCCAGTCTGTCCATTTACAGATTGTACGGGCGCACCTTCTGATGTAATATATTTACTATCATTCTCTAGCTGACTTACCTTGGTAGGTATATCAGTATCTTTTGCATAACCATCAAGAGCGGCATTGGTAATGTATCCTGAGTCATTATCTAGTTCACTCGTTTTGCTTGGGATAACAGTGGTATCAGGCAAAGCCCCAACATCACTAGCATTGAGTTGAACCGCGCCTGTTTTACTGTTGACAGATGTAACAGGTGCTTTTTCTAGCTTCTTATCAAGCTGTGTCTGTACATTGCTAGTAACCCCATCGAGATAACCAAGCTCAGTTGACGTAACATTGCTTACTGCTACCTTACCACTTGAATTAGATACTAATGCTCTATCAGTGGCTAGATTATCCTCAGTAATGGTACTAGCAGCACCTACTATAGCATCCTGTTTGCTAGTCAGAGCCGTTTGTAGATTGGTTACATTCGTCTTTAATGTACCAACATCAGTTTGTAGCCCTTCAATATCGCTTTCGGCCATAGCGATATTATCTTCATTGGTATTGATTTGTGTCTTGAATGCATCAGTAAAATCATTATGTGTACGCACATATGTTGTTCCATCACCGACATCATCCTGCGTTAATACGACCACGCCGGTCTTTGTATTAACTGATTGAACAGGGGTTTCACTTGCTGTGATATAATGAGAATCATTATCAAGTTGGCTTGTCTTAGTAGGTATATCTGTTGTTTTCGCATAACCTGTCAAAGCCGCATCTGTAATAAAGCCACTATCGTTATTGAGCTGGCTCGTTTTAGTCGGCACATCAGCCGTCTTGGCATATGGCTCTAATGCTGTATTAGTAATATACCCACTATCATTCGTTAGCTCACTTGTCTTTGTTGGGATTTCTGTCTTTTTGGCATAATCAGTCAATGCGCTATTTGTGATATAGCCGCTATCATTATCAAGCTGGCTAGTCTTATCTGGTATTACCGTTGTGCTAGGCAATGCCCCAACATCATCTGCATTTAATACAACTACACCTGTTTTACCATTAACTGAATCAACATTGCCACCTGTCGCTATGGTGATATCACCAGTCTGCCCATTGACAGATGTGACAGGATATGGTGGTGTGTTATTTGCGGTATATGGTGTCATTGTCTGAGCACCCAATGTAATAGTATTCCCACTAATTCTAGCATCAGTGATACCATATCCAAAGATTGTTGACGGCTTATCAAGCACGTTGCTCCACTCTACAGCGTCAGCCGTTCCGCCACCAGTAGCGGAAAGCGTGCCTTCTGAACTAATGGTTAATCCAGCACCAACCTTGATACCACCCAATGTATCAGCTGATGCTATTGGTAATGAGCCACCACCCGTGATAATGAACGCCTGATTCATTGAGCCATTTGGACAAAATATCCTATAACTCTTATTGACGGTTGGTGTTTCGCCATAATATGTTATACCACTATGCGTCTTGCCATTGGCTCTAACTGAACATGTAGAATTGTCATCTACAGCCGTTACTATGGCCGTATATATCTTAACACCATTCTTAGCCGCATTTTGGGCTATAATATCAATAGATTGTAATAATTCTTCACTAGGTAACACTAAATCACCTCTTTTTGAAAAAATCCTAGTAGGTATATTTCAACCTACTAGGATATTATGTTAATTACGTCTTGTCACATACTGTTGCGCCAATTCTCTAAGTCCACTAACGAACGATTGAGCATCACGTACATTGGGCAATGTGACATTGCTAATATTGAGCGTTTGCGCCCAACTCTGTGCTTTTTGAGCCAAAGATGACAGCATATCGCTAGGAGTCATAGACCCCCAGCGCCAGAGATTATCTGTTATACCGCTTGGCAATATGCCATCACCCTGATTTAATACTCTCAACTCTGGACCGTTTTCGCCAACTAATGACATACCCTTATTGGCATGTCTAGTACCACGAGCATAACCACTAATACCTGCTTTGTGCATCTCAGATGCTAGATTTAACAAGTATCCCTTAGATACATCAGACTTAGAATTATCATATAGCTTCTGAATCTCGTCCTTGGTTATGGATCCATTGAATATTCTGTCATATGTTCTCTGGTCGCCAAATCCCTCAAAATCAACAGCATTTGCCGCATTATACTGTGCCGCTGTTAGGTCTGGGTTTGATACAGTATATTCATATTCTGGGTCTACATAATGTTGTCTATGGAAATCCTCAGCAGATGTTTGCCATGCTTTACTACCAGATTCATATGCCTCTTTATATAAATCGCGGTTGCTAGCCCATGTATCTTGCTTGCTAACATCTGTTCCGAAATATTTTGAGGCGGCTTCATCGCCATATGCCTCTCTATATTCCTTAATCATCTGTTGCTTGGTGTCTCTGAGCTGAGTCCAATATGCCACCTCAGATTGTGACTGAGCATTCTTTATCTTTTCACCGAAGTCTGTATCAACGCCATAATATCTAACATTTTCTTCACGAATCTGCTTTTTTAGTTCGGCTTTACGCTCAGCTGCTTTTTCAGCGGCTTCTTGTTTAGCTTGATAAGCGGCTAAAATTTGTGCATATGCTGGGCCGGGTTCCATTGCACTACCAAAGATATTATATAGCCCCTTATCAGACATGGACTCAAGCAATGAGCCACCGACTTTACCCTTCAGCTCACCCATTAGATATTCTTGTAAAGCGCTAGAATATCCGGGTACATAGGCATCAGGATTGCTAAAATAGCTAGAGAAAAATTCGGCCGATTTATCGCCCAACATAGACATAAGCTCTTGTATCTGGCTTTGCTCTATATCTCTATATGTTGATTGGTAGTCTGCTTGAGCAGTTGATATTTTATCCACATCTTGCATATATTGGAAACGTCCTTCGCTATATACAAGCATGCGCCGCTGTTTAGCTCGTTCTATTGCTTCTAGCTTTTCTTCTAGCTTGATTTTATCGTCTAATATCTTATTTTGCCATTCATATTCATCTGCTACTTCTTGAGCTACTTGTTTTTCAGCAGCAGCGTTCTTTACGGCTTGCTCAACTGCGGCATTATATGTTTCTTCAATGCTGGCATCCATCTGACGAATCATCGCCCAAGCATCTTCGATAGCCGCAATTGCACTATTCGCATCTCCGCTTGCAAATGCCTGATGAATAGAGCCTGTTACAGATGATACCGTGGATGATATTTTGTCTTTTAACCCATCTAGCAAACTGCTAATGGAGCTAGACAAGTCACCACAATTCTTCTCGATATAATTAACAAGCTCATCAACACTATATGTTCCCTCAGATACAATTTCAGAGAATAGGGTTTTCAGCACTTCAACAAATTGAGAAAATTCAGCCTCAGCTTGCTTATACTGTTCACTGGTTTCATCAAATCCCTGTTGCTTTAGCTGAGATAGATAATCCTGATAGGATTGATATATAGTAGCTACTTCTGATAGAGTTGACTGTAAATCAGATTTACTAATATCTGGGTCAATTAACTTGAGGCGGGTTTCTTCATCTGTTAGATATTCGCGCAGTTCTTCAATGGTATTGATGGTTTGGGCTTTGACCTCTTCTTGGTCTTTTTTGGTTGAGGATGAACCACCTCCACCACCACCATAAGATGATGCTGTAGATTTCCTACTATCTTGCATCGCCTTAACCATTTCAGATTGAAGCTGTGTATAATATTCAGTAAGTCCAGTTTGTTCTTGTTTTTGCTGGTTTGCAACGTACCTCTTAGCCTCTGCTTCAGGCATACCATATTTTTTCATAGCCTCTTGCACAGACATACCAGTATCTTTAACAGCTCCCGGCGTACCAATATTGGCTATGGCTGCCTGAGTAACGCCAGCTTGAATGGCAAGATTTTGCAATGCTGTTATTTTTTGGGATACGTCTATACCTGTATCGTTAAAAATAATAGTCTGCGCCGTTAAGTCGTACAGTGACATTTGAGCGGTGTCGGAAGCACCAGCTTCTTCAAGCAACTGATTTGCCAACACAAGTGCCTGTCCCTCAAGCGTGCTTAAATCACCAGCGGCCTGTTGTCCGGAAACCCCTAGTTGCTCCAATCCACTAGCTAACTGCCACGTACCATCATCAGCTTGCTCACACGCAGATGCCATAGCTATAGTACCATCGGCAAGAGTTACAAGTGTATCTTTTACTCCAACGGCTCTACTATCGACCTCACCAATAGCTACAGCAAGACTAAATGCTTCATCTACGGTTAATCCGAATCGATTGCCCAAGAACTCAACAATATTTGCTGCGTCATTAAGTCCATCAGTAGTTGATACTAATACTTGAAGAACGGCTTGATATCCAGATACAAATTGCTGCTGTTCTGTAGTTAGTGTTTTTAATCCACTAAGATACTCATATTCACCCTGATTTGTTTGTATATAAGCATCTCTCTGCTCTTGCATTGCGGTTGTTAAACGTGCTGAGTTATTAGCTGCTTGAGCAAATTCAGACATCAATTGTCCCTGAGTGGACTGGTACTCAGATGCAGATTGCATAGTAGTGGTGAACCTATAACCTAATAACTCAAGATTCTCTCTTAGATAATCAATTGATTTAGCGGCTCGTTCTGAATCATCGCCTAATTTATCTAACTTCTCAATCTGAGCCTCTGTTAAAACAGTCCCAGTCTTTTCAGCTAATGATCTAACCGCTTCTTCTGTTGATGTGTATTCGCCAACATCTTCAAAACGACTAGTTATCTCATCTCCGCTAGCGCCATAAATCTCTTTTTGTACTGTCGTACCAACTTCTCTATCAGCACTGTATGCTTTTTGTACTGCGTATTCTGCCTGAGATTTTCTAGCTCTTTCTAATTGCTCATAATATTGAAGTAATATTTTAAGCTCTTCATTTTCATTGTGCCATTGTTCGCCACGTTTATCTTCTGGAATTTGTTGCAAATCTTGTAATTTCTTTTTTACTTCTTCAAGATTCTTAGCAGCTTCTTCTGCCTCTTGTTTTAATTCTTCGTAGTTATTTACAAGATTCTCAAATTTCTTAGCTTCTTGAGCTTCTTCAAATGCTTTGGTAGCTTCTACTATACCAACAATAGCCGCAGAAATACCGAGCAAAACAGGTAATGTAATACCACTCCAACCGCCAACTAATGCAAATACCCTACCGCCACTTGCAATAACCGTCCATAGATTTGAGAATTGCTGAGTAATAGTCGGAATGATTTTACTAACATGGAGTAAACTCTCGATACCCCAACTAGCACCTCCAAGTAATCCAACCCTAGTTATAAATTGACCAATGTCGGTATTACCAACTTTTAGCAATGTTTGACCAAAATTTAAGAACCCAGATATAACCTGTTTATCAATGACGTTGTTGGCTAAATCTTGGAACTCAGCTTTTAGAGATTGGGTTTGATATTCAAGTGATTCTTGATATGCTTCATTCTCGCGCATTGCTGAACCAGCTGAATTAAGTGCAGTAGCGGTAGCTTTTGCCGCTGTGTCAAAATTTGAAAGAATAGCAGCTAAATTCTGTGACTGGTTAGCGCCTGCTTGCTGATTTAGATAATATGCTTGCTCGTTCTTAGTTAATTCGGGCCAGATTTTTGCAACATCAGTCAATACGTCATATAGGCTACGAAGTTGCCCCTGTTGGTCAAGAATAGCAATATTGTGTTTTTTGTACCAATCAGTTAATGCTTGACCAGTGGATGACGATTCATCGATAACTTGATTTAATCGTGATTGAACGGAAACAAGCGCGCGAGATACTTTACTTGCATTTCGCGTCACCTCAGTACCCGCAGTTAGTAAACCAAGGCTTTCTTCAAACGAGTTATTGCCAACTGACAATGCGGCCGACATATTGCCTAGGTTTTTAGCTAATTGTCCAGATGAAACAGCATAGTTATTTGATACAGCGTTAACCGCATCAATGATATGCTCGGCATTACCTGCTTCAATGCCAAATGCCTTCATTTGGGCTATAATAAACGATGCGCTATCGCCAGCGCTTATAGCTTCATCGCTGACATTCTGAAATGTTGTTGCTACCTTTGCTAATATAGCTGAATCGGAATCGTTAAAACTGTTTTTGCGGAACTCCGTTGCGGCTTCAACCATCTCTGACGGTTATAAATTATCTAATATATCCCCAATCATTATCATATTTTTCTTGGGCTTTTACTTGTGCTATATCTTTTTCACGTTGCTTTCTATTGATTTCCATATAATCATCTGGATTCTTTTTCTTTGTTGTATATCTACTCATACAACATTTATATGTGAACCAACACATAAAAATAATCCAAATGACAATAGCAGATTCATATACGTTTTCCATTACAACTTCCTCCAACGCCAATCGTCATCTAGTCCCCATTCGTTGATTCGTCGCTCTTCCTCTTTGGCACGACTGTCAATATGGTATAAACATTGATTATCTTGTGGCTTATCATGTTTCCCAAACAAGCCAACAACAGTGCAATATACAATCCAAATACCAATGGCTGGAAAAATTAGTAATAATAGCATCGTTGCAATCATTATAATCTCCCCCATTCTCCACTATCTGTTGACTGGATTTCAACAATACCCTCATCTACTATTGGTTCATCTTTCTTGTTAAGATTGAATAGATTTTTAATTGCTCTAACAATCCTCTGCAAGATAATAATAGCAAGCCAACCAAGTAAATAAATCGTTCCACAAAATATAATAATGAACATTGTAATCATATTAGATACCTCCTTGAAGTATCTATACCATAGCACATATTAGATAATTTGTCAAGGGGTTTTCAATCCCTTCCTGAATATTTCTTCACCCTTTTCTATTGGAGGGTCGCCCTGTATATTCGATTGACACATCCCTCATCAGGACTTCGCGCCCAATCTGCCCTCTTATGATACATTACTTATCATTGATTCTTTAGGTCTTTCAACCATGGAATCATCCTTATCGTCTTTCTGCTTTCGCACTAATTCATTGTTAATAATGAATGATTTTCACACTCAGGCATATCTCATCCTCATGTTGTAGTGATAAGGCTCTTGAGGCTTTCAAGGGTTTAGGGGCTGTTCTCTATGCTGCTTTACCATCGCAACATACCGGCTCAGACCGATTTGGTTTACCGGT
>ERZ1035027.362-NODE-362-length-27221-cov-13.636936_pt1 | contig 27221 bp, 29 predicted proteins | sample MGYA00520604_ERZ1035027 | MGnify/ENA primary metagenome ERZ1035027 (study PRJEB33766, sample SAMN09781743) | gut metagenome | biome: gut microbiome | host: Homo sapiens | place: Madagascar | study: EMG produced TPA metagenomics assembly of the PRJNA485056 data...
CCTTTCCGAACTGCAAGACTTTTCGACCAACGGCGGCAGGGGACTACCCCTGCCACCTATGCACGAAATCGTGATTTTGCCTTTCGGATTGATCGTTGCAGAATTCATGGTCTCGCGCAAGTAACGGAAAAGGCCATCAGTTTCATGCTGATGGCCTTTCGTTATTGTATACGCAAAAAGCCCCCGGAAGTCTGGCACGTGCCAGGCCTCCGGGGGCTTTCACTGTTTATTTACTTTTCGTCGTCGGGCACGTTCAGCGGCACCGCAGCAATCTGTGCAATCAGATCTGCCCTGGCAGTACCATCCTTCACGGTCAGGCCCATGTCAATGGCCAGCTGTTCCAGGTCTTCGGTGGTCATTTCATCCAGCTGGGTGGCATCCAGGTGGCCAACAGGGGAGCCGTCCGCATTTTTGCTTACGTTCACTGTAAATGTTTCTGCGCTCTTTTCCACTGCTTTCTTGCCAGCCGCAAGCATGTTAATCAGCCATTCAGGAACCGGGGCACCCATCTGGGCCGCATTTTCTGCCATGCTGCCCAGTTCGGTGAAGATGTACCAGCACAACACGACCGGCAGCACCAGGGTGGGCATCGTAAACGTCACGCCCGGCATGTTGTTTACCAGCACATGCAGCACAGTGTCCGCCACAGCGGCCACGACCACCACAACGATCATGCCAGCCTTATGCCATACGCCATCCCTGGCGGTCTTGCTAGACCAGCTGCCGGTAGCGGTTGCTGCAGCCGTTCCGCTGATCCAGTCTGCAGCCATGCAGGCTACCCACACAGCGCACAGAACGCCCACATAACCAAAAGCTGCCACATAGGCAGCACAGGCGCCCACAATTGCAGCTTTTGCGGTCAGAAAAATATTGTTGTTCTCCATCTGTCTTAATCCTCCATCAGCGCGTTGCGTTCTTTACGCGGCATCCTGTACCGCTTCCACGGTTGCCTTGCCCTGCACGCCCAGCTTGTCCAGCAAAGCAAGCACCTGTTTTGCGTCGCCCTGGGTCACGGGGCCAACCTCCACGTCCTGGGTGGTGTTGTTCGCGTCCGCGAACTTCGCCACATACAGCTGCATTGTCAGCAGATCCAGCTTGGTGGCCAGCATGTACACTTCCCATGCCTGGGCGTTGGTCAGGCCGGTGGCCTTGATGATCTGCAAGCCGTTCACGGCAGCCGGGGCATCTGCCGGGCGCTCCACAGCGTGTTCGCCGGGGCCGTAGGTGTAGACGTTGCTGCTGGCCACGATGTAGGCATCATCCAGCCAGGTCAGCGGGTTGGTGCGTTTGCCGCCCAGCAGCACTTCAAAGTGGAGGTGCGCGCCGTAGACGTTGCCGGTGGCACCGCTGTAGCCGATCAGCTGGCCTTCCTTGACCTTCTGGCCCACCTTGACGCAGAAGCTGGACAGATGGGCATAGCGGGTCAACAGGGCTTTGCCCTTGTAGCTGGCGTGGCTGATGTCCACGCGGTTGCCGTAGCTCTGCATGCTGCGTTCGTCCCTGGTGTGGCCGTCCCACAGCTGGGTGGCCGACACAGTGCCATCTTCGGCCGCGTATACCGGCCGCATGCTGGTGTTGCCGATCAGGGTGCGCATGTCGATGCCATTGTGGCTTTTGCCGTTGTTGTAGCGCCAGCCCTGGGTAATAATGTGCTGCGCCAAAGGCCAGGCCAGCAGCACTTCACCGTTCGATAATCTCATGGTTTGCCATCCTTTCTATTCGTCGTTATCCATCACCAGGGCCTCGTACCTGTCCAGCAGGTCCTGTATGGCCCTGGTGTTGTCTGTTAGGCCCTGCTTGCGGCACAGCTCCCGGTAGTCCCATACCAGCAGCATAGCGTCCGCCAGCAAGGCCGCTTCTTCACTCACGGTCTGGGGCCGCAGATTTTCACGGCCTCTTCGGCGCTGATTGCGCCGCTGTCTACGCGCTCCCAAATCTGTGCCGCAGTGATCTTCTTCATGCGGTACAAAAGCAGCCAAATGCTCATGCTTCGGCACCTCCCGTCATAATGTCCACAATGTCGGCCAGGGCGGTTTCCACCGCATCCATGCGCTGGTTCAGCGTCATGGGCGGCTGTTCTTCCCATGCTTCGGCATAGGTCCACCAGTCGTCCAGGTTGGCGGTGATGCTCTCCACCGTTTCGGCCGCGCGGTCGGTGCCCAGCTGGGCTACCGCCGTGGTGGCCGTCCAGCACGGCCCGCCCTCTTCACCCTCCGGCGCTTCGGTCTTTCCCTGCACCACATCCTTGTGCAGCCGCAGCCAGGCGGTGCCATCAGGCAGCCGTTCCAGCTCCACAGCAGCGGGGGCGTGGTCCAGTGTTTCCGTGTACTTCATCCTGCTTTCACCTCTCTTAGTCTTGCAGCAGCGCCTACCGCCCACTTGGCAGCCTTGAAAAGGTGCCGCTGGTCCAGTTCGGCAGCTGCGCCGTTGGTTTTTGTGCCTACAAAATACCCGTTGTAGCTTATCAGGCGGTACGATCTGTACAGTGGTATGCGGCCGGTCTTGCGCAGGTCATCCGCTGCCCGCAGGCTTTGGCGGCGTATCCGCTTAAAAATGCCGCGGCGTATGGTGGTGTAGGTGCGGTGCATCCTGTAGCCTGCCATGTCAAAGCCTGGGCAGCCCTTGGCTGCGCCTTTCAGGTGCCGTCTGGCCCGCTCTTCTTCCACAGTCAAAAAGTCAACCCGCATCCACTTTGGCTTGATGGTCAGCCCCAGCACATCCTTGGCCCACTTCGTGATCTTCCGGGCAGCGCTCTGCATATCCGCCCATCGTCGGCCAAACAGGCCCAGGTCGTCCATATAGCTGCAGCAGCGCTGTACCAGCGGCAGGCTGGCGCCTCTGCGCGCCTTGGCGTAGCTCAACAGCTGCCGCATCAGGTAGCTGGCCACCAGGTTAAAAAGCCAGGCTTCCAGGTATCCGCCAATCAGCAGGCCGCCATGGGGCGCCATGGCCAGCAAACTGCGCACAACAGCAAGCAGCCAGGCCGCATGCGGGATCTCATGTTCTAAAATCCCCATCACTACCGTGTGGCTTGTGTTCTGGTAGGCAGATTTTACGTCCATCTTCAGCCCGTACCGCACGCCCAGGCTTTTGCGCCGCAGCCAGCGCTCCACCTGTCGCTTCAGCGCCACCTGGCCCTTTTCTGGTATGCTGGCAAACTGGTACGGCAGCAGCTTGGCCCGCAGCAACGGCTGCAGGGCCAGCACTGCCAGGTGCCCAAAGCACTGGTGCATGGGGCAACAGTCGCTTAGTTCCCGCGTTTTCATGCTGATGCCGTCAATGCGGTAAAAGGTATGTACCGGATCCAGGTCCAGGTCATCCGCTGTCCCGTCCATCAGGTCCAGCACCCGCTGTTCCATCTCCAGCGCTATGCCGTGCACCGCTTCCAGCTTTGCGTGCATTTCATTTTTGGCCGTTTCGGCCTTTAGCCGCCCATAGGCAACACCTCCATACTTTTGTGCGTCCGCCAAGTAATTCTTGCGGAACCATTTATCTTCAAAGGCTGCAATGGCCGCTTGTTCGCACAGTTGGTGCGTCAGCGGCAGGTATCGCTTTGTATGCGTTGTCAGCCCTCCATTCTTGCTGATGTTCAACGGCTTTCGGTTGCCGCCCATGCCCTTAAAGCAGGGCGGGCGGTTTTCTACTACTCGCCGCCACGCAGGCCCACGGCACTGCGGCCAGACGCTCACTGTTTGCCGGGCGTATCAACTCGCACCGGGCCAGCTGTCTGGTGTCGGTATTACATGATTGTAGCAGTCAACTGCAAGCGCGGTGCAGCGCTTATGCCTGTTATGGCTTTTTGTCATCAGCATGCCGCGGCACGCCGTTCCAGTTGGAGTTGCCGGGGCCATTGTTACCATTCGCGCAGGGCAAACCACAGTTGCCCCCATCGTTGAGGTTGCCGAAGCGCCACGGTGCATACACACCGGCCCCGCCAGGGGAATTGAAGGCGGCCTTCTTCGCCGCTGCACCACCCATAAATAAAAATTGCTTATATCGTCAAAAGGGGCCTGCTGCCCCTCTGGCCCTGCTTACGCGGGCCATTCACCCCGCTTTTTGCCCGACCCAGCAAGCCGCGGCACGCCGTCCCAGAAGGAGGAGCCGGGGCCAAGGCTACCACCCGCGCAGGGCAAACCACAGGAGCCCCCATCGCCGAGGTAGCCGAAGCGCCACGGGGCATACACACCGGCCCCGCCAGGGGAAACGAAGGCGGCCCTGACGTAGGTGCTGGTGGAACCGCCGAACTTTGTCGGGATTTGTGCTTCTGCAGCCATTTTGTTCAATGCGCGGATAAAGTTCCAGCTCCACTTGTTGGCGTTCGGCAGGTCAAATTCGCCTACCTTCTGGTAGTTTGCCGTAATGCTTCCGGCCAGCTTCTCACTGTCCCGGCAACTGTACACATCATAGTGCCAGTGGTCATCGTCCACCAGGCTGGCCTGCCACAGCGGGTCCAGTTCTTCGCAATAGCTGCCGATCTGCATTTCCATACCGGCAATGCGGTATGGGTATCTGCCGTTGGTCAGGTTACCAATGCAGCCGTCACTATGGCCAGGCAGTGCTTCGGTGGTGCCGTTCGGCCACGGCATGGTGCTTACCAGCATCGTAGTCGTGGTGTCGATGGTGCTGTCAAGCTCCAGATTCACAGCCGCATACTCGGTATCGTTCACGGTCACGGTCTCAACGCTCAAAATCTTGGCAACATTGAATACATCGTGGTTGTATGCCTGGTTTCGGTCGTTGTTCGTATTGCTTCCGCGTTCACCCAGGCACACACAGCTGCCCACCAGCAGGTTGGCACCCTGGTCCTTGGTCAGCAGCACACGCTTCACGCCGGTTTCGGCTGCCGCAAGGGTGTACTGGTAGTTGTAGTTGGTGCAGCCTTCCAGCTGGCCGCTGTTGCTCAACGTCCAGTGGCGCAGCCGCCAGGCCATCAGGGCAAACTGGGTGTCGCAATCGCACCACAGCCCATCGTAGGCGGTCAGCTTGCGGGCCAGCGGCAGCGCCGCGTTGGCACTGGTCCAGGGCATGGGCAGCAGGCCCGCGCCGCTTGTCATGCCGCCCGCGCTGTTTTTACCGCCGTAAAAGGCAGGGTGCCAGGTCAGCAGGCGGTGGGTGCCGTCCAGGGCCACATCGCCCGCCATCGGCACATAGCCGTCGCCTGCGCGCATGTGCCAGCTGGTGTAAAGGTAGCTGCCGTCGTCCCATTCTTTCACAGCCAGGGCAGGGGAAAAGCAGTACACCGGCGCAGTCTCGCCGGTCACATCAAAGGCGGCTTCGGTCTCAACAGCCAGCACCTCCATGGTGCCGTCTGCCAGACTCTTGGCGTTGGCACGCACATACCAGGTCATGGGGTCGTTTTCGGCCCAATCTGCCACGCCCGTGCTGGCATCCGTCACCAGGGCCGCAGCGCTGCGGCCGTCTGCCAGATCATCCAGCGGGGTGCCGCTGGCATCGCCGCTCACGCTCTCGTGGATGTTCCGCACCGTGTAGGTCTTATCGCCCCAGGCGGTGTCCAGCATGGCGGCAAAGCGTTCCAGGCAGCTGTACTTGTTTTCGCTCTGTGTTACGGCAAACGGCCACCACAGTTTAAAGATCTTTTGCGTGTTGGTGCCGTCCAGCATGGCCGTGTACATGCCGTCCAGCGTAGACGCCGGGGTAGACGCCTTGGCTTCTTCGGCGCTCTTGGCGGCTGCCTTTTCGCTTTCTTTGGCGGCGCTGGCGCTGCTTTCTGCTGCCGTCTTGCTGGCGGCAGCATCCGCCTGGGCGGCTTCGGCTGCGGTTTTTGCCTCGGCTGCCGCAACGGCATCGGTGGCCGTCTGGGCCTGCTTGGCCGTTACGTCGTTCTGGATCTCCTGCATCTCGGCCAATTTTTCGTCAACGCCTGCGTTGGTGACCTTGCTGGCGGCATCACCTGCGGTCTTGGCCGCTTCCTTGGCGTCTGCGGCGCTCTGTGCGGCGTTCTTTGCATCAGTGGCCGTCTTGTTTGCCGCATCCTCTGCGGCCTTCTGGGCGGCCTGCGCGCCCGCCACAGCTGCACCCAGGCTTTGGAACTCGTCTGTGCTCTCCACCGCACTGTCATCCATGGCGGTTTTCTGCACGTTCAGCACCAGGTTGCAGCTCTTCACCACGTCCCCGGCGCTGTTGCTCAACTCCACTTCACAGGTGGCCTTGCCGTAGGCGGCCAGGGCATTCTGCGTCAGGATAAACTCGGCCACGTTCTCGGCCGCGCTGCGGGCGTCCAGGTAAATGCGGGTGCCGTCCGCCTTGGTGCCGCGCAGGCGGGCCACAAAACCCGCCGGGATGGGGTAGTCTTCCTTGTTATCCTGGATCGTTACCCGCAGTACGCGCACCACATTGTCCGCCTGCTTGCAAAATACCGTGGGTGCCGGGATGCTCTTGCTGACATCAACGGTCACTTCCTGGAGTACTTCAAAAGTTTCAGCCATTATCTGCACCTTCTTCCGCCGCCTGTTCCGTCGGGGCCTCGGTGGCCTCCATGGTGTCCGCCGGTTCGGGCGCAAGCGCCGCGGCCTGCGCCTGTGCGGCCTCTTCTTCCTTCAGCTGCACTTTAACACGCAGCAGGGTATTTTCCAGCACGATGCCCTTCACAGCCAGCGGCATGGCGCTGGCGTTCACTGCGGCGATTACGTCGTCCTGCAATTTTGCAATCAATTCGTTATCGTTCATTGCTCTTTACTCCTTTACCAGTTCCAGCCGTTGCCTTGGTTCGCTGTCAACAGGTATTCCCATGTAGATGTACCTTCCTGGTTCTTGTAGTTGACTCTTTTCAGGGCCACGCGATGGCCGTCAATAATTAAATATTTACATTCCAGAATCCCCTTACCGTTTACGCCGCCAATCTCCAGGTGGCCTTCACCTCCCCATCCGCTGCGGCTTTCTCCGTACACCTTGAAAATATGGCTTCCGTTTTTGTTGTACAAACCAAGGAAGGAACTGCCCTGGTTTGCCCACATGTCCACCATTGTGTTGCCACTATCGCCAAAAAGCCGTAAATGGCCCATGCCGGCGTCTGAACTGTCCGCCCATATTTTTGCAACGTCCTGCCACGAACCGCTTACCTTTTTGCTTAACTGGATGATGCCGTCGCCAACGTAGGCCCTGTCGGTCGTGGTTTCAGATGTCAGGTTTCCCGACATGGTTAGCTTTCCGTTTTTGTCCAGCTTTAAGTTGTCAGTGTCGATAATCAGGGTGTTGCCGCTAAATGTAATTGTGCCCGTGCTGATCTCCACGCTTTCGGTGCTCATCGCAAACTTGCTGCGCACCTCGCCGTCTTTGATAACGGAAGCCTGCAAGCTGTCATAGTTCAGCTGCAAGGTCGTAAGGTCCTGCTGTGATGCAAACCCCGATGTGTTCAGCACCGCACTGGAAATTGTCACGCCGTCCTTTGTCAGCTGGAAACTGTTGTCTGTGCCGGATACATACTGCAAGCTGACATTGCGCACCTGTACCTGGCCGGTAGCACCGCTGTCAAGCCTCGGCTGGAAATACATCCTGGTAATAGTGTCACTTTTTACAGTAAACGTGAAGGTTACCGTTTTCCAGTCGCTCACGGCAGCCGTCTTTGTGCTGTTCGCCCAGGTGCTGCCGCCATAGTAGCCGTCACTGGTTTCATTCGCGTAGTATATCCAGCGAATAAAACCGCAGGTCGCACCGCTAAGTTCCTGGGTTACTTTGTACTCATACGTCACCCGGACCTTTCGCCCCGGCAGCAAGGCTTTCAGGGTATCCGGCACATAAAGCGAAGCACCGCAGTACTGCCCTTTTACAGCTGTAATGGTCAGCACATCATTGCTTACACTGGCCTGCACAAAGTTTTGCCAGGTGTTATCTCCGAAGCTGCCCGCTTTCCATACGTCAGTTTCTTTAATCCCCAGCTTTATGCCGTCCAGCGCCACGTTGATAGCCGATTCTGTCTGGCTCTTGGTGGAATAGTCCTTTAGTTTCCCGTCCACCTCGGTGGTCACGCTCTCGGTCACGGTTTTGGTCACGTTCAGCGTGATGCTGTCCGCCTTCTGGTCGATCAGGCTCTTGGTCTCTTCGGTGGTGCTGTAACTTTTCAGCTGTTCGTTGGTGTAGCTTTTGGCATCGGCCAGGGCCTGGTCCGCCTTTGTCTGGGCGTCCGCTGCTGCCGCTTCCTTGGCGTTGGCTTCGGCCTGGGCGGCCTTGGCCGCTGCATCTGCCGCTGCGGCTTCTTCCGCGGCCTTGCGGGCCGCTTCGGCCTTTTCGGTAGCATCTGCCGCTGCGTTGGCTTCCGCATCATCGGCTGCCTTTTGGGCCGCTTCGGCATCTGCTTTTGCCTTATCGGCAGCTTCCTGGGCGGTGGCTGCGTTGCTTTTGGCTGCTTCCGCTTCCGCGTTGGCCGCATCCGCAGCAGCCTGCGCAGCCTCCGCTTTGCTTGCTGCATCGGCTGCACTTCCAGCAGCTTCCGCCACCGTTGCCTTTGTTGCGTAGGTCTTCGATACTTCGGACGTGATGTTTTCAGCCGTCTGGCTCACCAGGCTCTTTACCTCTTCGGTCGTGCTGTACTCCAGCAGCTTATCGTCCGCGTATTTCTTGGCCGCATCTGCCGCTGCTTCGGATTTTTCGGTGGCCTCTTTCTTGGCCGCTTCAATATCCTTGGTGTTTTGGGCCACGGTTTCGGTGGTCGTTTTCACCTCGGCTTCAATGCTTTTCTGATCCTTGCGGATTTCCGCCATGCTGGCCGTCACGGTGCCCAGCTGCTTTTTTACGCGCTCGGCGGTGCTCTGGTACGGGTATTCTTCTTCCAGCTCTCCGGCTTCCGCCGGGGCCTCCAGATCGGCGTAGTGGCTCGGCCCCAGGCTCTCTTTGATGTTGTATGCCACACATACCACACCGCCCACCGTGATTTTGTCCCCGGCTTCTGCCACCGGGTCTATGTACCGCTGGTCACAGGTGTAGGGGGCGTAGGGCAGGCCAGCCAGCTTTTTTGCCAGTTCGTCCGCCAGTGCCTGGGTGCCGTTTTCGTTTTCCACTTCCAGCACCGTGCCGGTCTCATCCCCGGCCAGCAGGGGAGTGTCCGTATCATTGCGCACCACCCGTACCCCGGTAATGGCCTGCACGTCCCCGCAATCCGGCGCACCGCTTACGGCAGGCAGTACGTCGCCGGTGCCCGCAAAAGGCACCAGCAGCAGCTTGCCCGCCGGGGTTATGCACCAGTTGCCGCCGTTGGCTGCTGCAATCTGTTCCAGCACCTCCCGCATGGTCCGGCCCACCGGCATGCTTACCTGGTGGTTGTCCCCGGTGCCAATCTGGGTGCGCGGGTCGATCTCCACGCCGATCCGCTGCGCGATCTCGGTCACGCAGGCCGTTTCCTGCTGCGGCCAGTCGTCCGCGGTCACGTCGCCCAGGTAGTCCTGCTGCGCCATCAGCATGGCATCGTAGCAGGTTAGCTTCAGGTAGCGCCCGTCCTTTTCGCGGGTGTTGATCCAGTAGGTGCCCTTGGGTATGTAATCTGTCCGGGCATCGTCCAGCATCAGCCGGTATTGCACCACCACCTTGGCCCGCTTCGGGATCGTCTCGCCCTGGCTGATCTCCAGCGTCAGCACGGCGGCGGTGGCGTTGCCCACCTCGGCCGTGTTCTCCAGCAGGTTCCGCTCGATCTCACAGCTTACAATATCCTGTGCGGCATACGGTTTCCCGTCTATTGTCACCAGCAGTTCGCCGATGTGGTTCGGGTCGTCTCTGGCGGTTTCCCAGCCTTTCGGCCGTTTCTGCATGGTTTCACCTCCACATACAGGCAAAGCCCCTCTTGCAGTCAAATGCAAAAGGGGCCTCACCGCAGTTATTCTTCTATCAGCGGCGCTTCAATGCCCTGGTAGTACCCAACGCCTTCTTTCTCCATCAAAAAAGTGGCAGGCAGGTCGTCGCTGTACATCCGGCAGCTGTACTCGCCGCCGGTGAAGGGGCTTTCAAAGGTCACTGTTACCCAGGTATTGCCCAGAGTGCTGAACACCACAGCCGCTTCTTCCGCCTTCAGCGGTCGAAACGTCGCGGTGATCTTGTGTTTCTGCGCCAGCACCGTCAGGTGCATTTTCGCGTCCTGGGTATCGCGGCCGCTGTCTTTGCTGCTTACCTTGAATTTTTGAAACTTCAGCCCGCCCCTGGCAATGTAGGGGGCAAAATCCACGCCGTCAATGTCAAAACGCATCGTGCCCGCCTCCCTTATTCATCCCGGCCATACAGCCGGGCTTTCTTCCGGCGGCTCTTGGCGGTTCTGTTTTCCACCTTGTCGCCGTCCAGGTATACGCTGTTGTCCTTATCCTCCACGGCCTTTTGCAGCGCATTGAAGCCGCTGCGCAGCGTGGCAATAATGTCGTCGCTGCTGCTGTCCATGCGGCGCATCGGGTCGCCGGGCAGGCTCATGCCGCCCGCAGTGGCCAGGGCAGGGGTGGCCGTGCCGTTGTAGGCGCGGTTTACCTGGCGGGCCACGTTCTGGATTTTGGCCAGCAGGGTGGGGCTGTTGTCGTCTACACCCTCGGCCAACAGGTCCATAAAGTCAGGCATCCAGGTGTCAGCATCTGCCAGCGGGCCGGTGTCTGGCACACTGAAGTGCAGATACCCGCGCACCTGGTTCGCCATGTTCTTCACGCTGTCCAGCAGGCCCGTCATCTTGTTTTTGATGCCGTTGGTGAAATTCTGTACAAAATCACTGCCCCAGTTCAAAGCGCCTTCTACCAGCGGCAGCAAAGTGCCGCTGATCCCGCTGATCGCTGTCTGCATGGTGCTTTTGCCCAGATCGCCGAAGGTCTTAAAGATGCCCACAGCCGTGTCTTTCCACCGGCCCAGGGTGCCTTGCGTTTCGGTGCTGTAGCTGCCCAGCTTGCCCTTGCTGTCCGTGCTGAAATCTCCCACGCTGTTTTTGGAGCTTCCGGCCCAGTCTGCAATTTTCTGCTTGGCATCAGCTGCCCAGCCGCTCACGGTCTGGCCCGCGCTGCTGGCCCAGTTGCTGAAGTCCTGCTTGCGGTCGCTTACCCAGCCGCCCACGTTGCTGGCGGTGTCGCTGATCCAGCCGCGCACGGTCTCGCCGGTGGAACTGGCCCACTGGCTGATCTTCTGCCCGGTCTGGTCTTTCCAATCATTGAACTGGCCCACAATGCCGCCCAGGTGTTCACCCAGCCAGCCGGTCACAGTGTCCCACAGCCCGGTGATGCCATCGAAAAAGCCCTGGATCGTGTTCCCGCCGATTTCCGCCATCACGGTGGAAGGGGAGTGTATGCCCAGGGCATTTTTTACACCGTTCACAAACGGGTCAACGATGTGTTCTTTGGCCCAGGCGGCCGCATCGCCCAGCATTTCGCCAATGCCGTTGAAAAATCCTTCAATGCCGCTTTCGCCAATGTCGCCAAAATACTTGTTTAGGGTTTCGTCCAGGCCGTCAAACAGCCCGGTAAAAAAGCCGAAGCCTGCGCCCAGTGCAGCGCCCACCAGGCTGCCGATCAGGGCAAACACCTCTTCGATAACGCCGCCCCAATCGATGCTTTGCAGCGCCTTTCCACAATCTGTGCCGATCTGTACCCAATCCACGCCCTGGATCGCCGCCGTGGCGGTCTCCAGCACGTCTTTGGCAAGTTCGCCAATATCCACAGCTGCCTGCACCCAGTCCACGTTGCCCCAGGCGCTGTTGATGGCCGTTGCAAGATCATCACCCAGCCCGCCCCAGTTAAAGCCGGACGTCACAAAGCCGTGCAGGGTTTCAAAGGCGGCTTTCAGGCCGTTGGTCAGGCTGCGGCCCACAAGTGACCAGTCTACCGCCTGCCGCATGCCCTCCAGCCCGTTGCCGATGCCGGTGCCCAGGCTGTCCCAGTGGAAGGTCTGCACAAAGGTGTCCATAAAGCCCAGCGCGGTGTTCAGGCCGTTGCCCAGGGTGCTGCCTACCAGTCCCCAGTCCAGCGTTTCCACAAATCCGTTCAGGGTGGTGGCAATGTCTTCTGCCCAGCGCTTCGCGGTGCTCTGTATGCCCTCCCAGGGGATGGCCTCCATGGCTTCGTTCAGCTTTTCGGCAAAAATTTCGCCCACCTTGTACCAATCGTCATCCTTGATGGCGTTGGTCAGCTTATCCACAAAGCTGCCGGGCTGGCTGATGTCGGTGGTCAGGTCAGGGGTCACGCTCCCGCCGCCTCCGCTGCTGTCGGTGCTGCTGTCGTTGCCCACCTTGTGCAGGATGTCAAAGTCTGCCGCCTCACGCTTTGCAGCCTCGGCAGCCTTCTTGCTGGCGCTTGCGCTGCTGCTGGCAGCCCCGGCCTGCTTGTAGTAGGCCTGCGCGCTCTTCTGCGCGGCCGCGGTGGTGGTTCCGAATAGGCTTGCCATCACCTGGGCCACCATGGCGGCCAGGCTTGCCAGGGCCGCTGTCACGGCCCGCACAATGGGCAAAATAGTCTGCCACAGCGGCGCAAAGGCCGTCAGCAGGTTTCCCTGTATTCCGGCCAGGCTCGCTTTCAGTTGGCTGTCTCCCTCGATCATGCCGGATATGCCTTGCTGTACCGCCTGGAATCCCTTGCTAAGCACATTGAACACCAGCGCGCTGGCTGCCAGGCTGCCTATGCGCCCAGCCACCCGGCCGATGCCCGTGCCTATGCCGGTGATCCCGCCCAGGGCGTTACTGGCGGCGCTGCGGATACTGCCCACAAACTGGGCAGCCTTGCCAGCGCCTGTCTGTATCAGCTGCATGGCCTTTCCGGCCCCGGTGGCCAGTCCGGCAAAGCCTTTCATGGCCACGTTACCGGCCCCTGTCAGGCCGTCCAGCACTTTGGCTTTCAGGCTGGGGCCGCTGCCCGTGTCCGGGTTCTCGGCCTTGCTTTTGTTCAGCTCTTTCTGCAAATCGTTGGCATGCTGGGCAGCCTCTTTCAGCTGGTTGCCCAGGGCCTGGGCCTCCGGCGTACTTGCTGGGTCAAGCCTGATCTGGCGGATTTTGTCGTACAGTTCATCGGCCCGTCTTTCCAGCACTTCATACTGCTGCAAAATAGCTTCCGGCGTGGTGTCCTTTATGCTGCCATCTTTGTTGGCATACTGCTTGTCCAGGTCGGCCCGCGCCTTCTGCACGTCCCGCAGCTGCTTCAGCAGCCCGTTTTCGGTGCTTGGCTGGCCCATGGTGCCGGTCAGCTGCCGGTACTCATTTTTTAGCTGCTGTACCTTCTGGTTGGCCGTTTCCAGTTCCTTGGTCAGGCTGTCCTGCTGGTTTGCAGCAGCGCTTTTCCGCACCTGCTCCAGTTTCGCAAAATGCCCGCGCGCGGCATCCGTAGCCTTGGCAAGGTCGCTAAGGTCTGCGCCGATACGCACAATAAGGTTTTTCGTTGCCATACAGCCATCACCTCCTAACTGTCAAAGCTGTTGGTGCCGCCCAGTGCGGCGTTGATTGCCCGCACCTGGTCCAGCATTTCTTCCGCGGTCATTTCCTGGGCGTGATCTGCATCACGGCCAAACAGCGTGTCGAAGCGCTCCAGCTTGCCCCATACGGCCTGCCCGGTCATACAGGCCAGGGCATACAGGTCGGCTTCGTGCTCTTTGCGGCGATCTTCTTCCCGCTGCCGGTGTATCCGCAGCAGCAAAACCAATTCCGCCGGGGTTATGTCTTCATACTCGGTCAGGGTCAGCCCCAGCCGCAAAGCACTCACCAGGCTTCGGTCCCAGTCCCATTCGCCGGGGTCGTCGGGGCGTTTTTTTCGTCACCATCGGCAGTGTCTTCCGTCTCTTCGCCATCCTCCGGCACATCAAACGCTGCCCTGTAGCACTGTGCAGCGGCACGGCTGGCGGCCAAGTACTGGGCGGCGTTCATGTTGTCCAGGGCTGCGTTAAAGGTCTCTTTGTCCATGGCTACCTGTTTGCGGGCTGCATCGCGCTGCACCATGCAGTACAGGCAACAGTCAATTTCGCGCACGCTCTCCATGGTAAGTTCGCTGATCTTCATACCCAGCAGGCTTTCGATCTGCTTCAGCTCACGATGGCCACAGTTCAGGGCAAAGGTGCCTGCCTTGCCCAGGTTTGCCATAAATACGCGGTTGCCCGCGCTCTTTTTATTCGTCATGGGTTGTCCCTCCTATCAGCCCCCGATTCCCTCGCTTGCTTTCAGTTCCGGTTTGCCGCTCACTTTCAGGGTGGCGTCAAAGGTCACGATGCCCGCGGTCTCGGCGCTGGTTGCAAAGCTGTTTACACTGGCTTTAAAGGCCCACTCGGCCCCGATCTTTTTCGGGAAAACAATGGTAAATTCCAGGTTATCCGTGCCAGCTGCCATTGCCTCAATCATCGCTTTCTGGCCCTCATCGCTAATATCGAAGTTGCCGGTAACGCTCACCTCGCCGCCCTCGGCAAAGGTGGTCAGAAATTCTTTGAAATTGCCTTCGGTATCCAGCGCGGTGCTTTCGGTGGTGTCCCACTTAACGCTGGGGCTGCCGATCTTGGTCAGATGGGCCACAGCCTTGCCGCCGATGGTCAGTTTAGTACCTTTTGCAACACTGATTGCCATAGTTTGTCTCCTTTCGCAGGTGCCCCATTACAGGGGCGTAAAATTCAAAAAATGCCTGGGGCTTAGTTGCCCCAGGCTTCGTCTACGTTCTTTTCGATTTCTTCCAGGATCGCTTCGCGGTAGCCCTCGCTGCCCGCTGCCATGCTGCCGCCCAGGTAATGCTTACCGGCTACCCGGCCGCCGTTCACAGTGGCAAAGCCATATTCCTGGCTGGCGGGGTAGTAGGCGGTTTTTCGTCGGCTTTTGCCGTTGGCAGTGCGCCCAGGCTGCTTTACCTGCTTTTGCAGCAGGCCGTTGGCCTTGGCGGTCGGCAGTACATCGTACACCTGCTTGCCGTTCGGCCGGTTACGCTCCATGTGCAGCACCAGGCTGTCCCGCAGGGTGCCGGTCTTCACGGGGGCCGCAGCCTTGGCAGCCTCCAGCTCTGCTTGTGCCGGTGCCAGGGCAGCTTGTGCGGCTACCCGCTGGGTGCCGTCCTTAAGTTTCCGCAGCGCAGCGTCGATCTCAGCGGCGGCCACCTTGTCCCAATCAAACGTCAGGTTTCCAGCCAACTGGCTGTCACCTCCATTTCGCTGTGTTCCAGCTTGGTGTTCGGCAGGGCCTCTTCGGTCTCGGCCACCCTGGCGCGCATTTCGCACACTTCCAGGCCGTCAGCGGTCACTTTTCCCTCTGCCGTGCGGCAGGCGCGCTTTACGCCCTGTTCCAGGGCTTTCAGCGCAGCGTAGTTGGCCGCCAGCAAATGCAGTTCCAGGTTGCCTGTCCAAAAGCCCGTGCCGCCGTCCAGGTCTTGCAGCTCGGTGTCGTCGTGTTTGCCAAAAACAGCGTAGGGGGCGGTGGCGTCCTTCGGCGCCGCCAGCTTGTACACCTTCCCGGCCAGGCCGTCCACCTGCTGCAAGGCATCTTTCAGGATTTCTTCAATCACGGTTTACTCCTCCAGTTCCCGGCACATCAGCTGCAGCCATTCGTGGCGTTCGCCCTGGTCAATGATGTACTGCACCTCAAACTTGCGGTTGCCCAGCAGCACACGGGTGCTGCGCTTTACGCCGGGCCGCCACCGCAAAATAATGCGGTGGTCAATGGTGCTTTGGGCCGCCTGGGCTTCCCACAGCTCCCGGCCGCGCAGCGGCAACACACTGGCGTTGGTGGTGGCGTAGTCTTCCCACTCGGTGGCGCCGTTCGGGTCGCTCAAATCACCGCCCGCCGGGCGCTGCAAGGTAATCTTGTGGCGCAGGTTTCCCGCTTCCATGGCTACACCTCCCAGGCCATCAAGTTCAGGTTGTAGCCATCCAAAAAGCTGGCCACAAGTTCGTTCTGCTTCTGGTCTGTCACGGCGCCCAGGCTGCGGTTATCATACAAAAAGCTGCACAACGCCAGGTAGGCGATGGTCAGCTCTGCATGCTTGTCCAGCTCTTCTTGCTTCTGGCCAGTGTACGTCACCATGTGGGCCTTGGCGGCGGGCATGATGATGTTTTCCAGCACCTGCCGGTCCGCGTCATCCAGGGGTGTGTCAATGCGGCAGTATCCTGCCACCGTCTCCACCCGTACTTCCGGGATCATCATGCGGCCATCACCTCACAGCCCCAGATCAGGATGCCTTCATGGTCAGCACGGCGATCTTCTTGCTGTCGGTGATCTTGCCGTCATACTCGCCGTAAGACATCACGCCGATCATGTTTTTGGTGGCAAACTTCTCGCGCAGCAGGGTGATCTCCACATGCTTGGTCGCCTTGATGGTGTAGCCGGTCAGGTCGGCCAGCACAATGGCCTTGGCACCGGCGGCCATGGCGGGCATGCTGTCAGATTCGATAACCGGCAGCCCCAGGATCTTGTATTCGTCCTCTTTAAAGTACGGCTGCTTGTTGCCGTCCTTCAGCTTGCACAGCTCGGTGTAGGTGCTCGGCGCCATGATCCAGCAGGCATTGCCGCGGAAACGCTGCTTCAGGGCGTGCTTCAGGTTCACCAGCTCATCATAGGTGATGGCAGTGGCAGAAGCGGCGGTCACGCCGCCAGTGGCAGTCAGGATGCCGGTGATCTTGCCGGTGGTGCCGTTGACGAACTCCTTCTCCAGCTTTTCGGCCATGGCCTCGGCCACCTGGTTCACGATAAAGCCCACAACATCCAGGTCGGTGTTGTCCTTCAGCTTGTTAGATACCAGCGCCAGCGCACCCACCACATAGCCGGTCAGGTCAATGGTGGTAAACTTGCCCACGTTGTCGGTCAGGTCGGTGCCCTCATCCACGTAGTCGGCCTTGATGTAGTTGGTTGCGTCCTCGCCGTATACCGGCACGCTCAGCTTGCCGTTGGTGGAGATCACGTCCGCCAGCTTCAAAAACGGCACCATGTCGCGCACCTTGGTAATAATGCGGTTGGCAATGGTGGTCGGCACGATCGTGCCGTTGTTGCCCTGGGTCAGCTGGATCTCACCGGCACGCTGCTCGGCGCTGCGGCCCAGCACATAGTCGGCAAAGGCGCGGGCCTCGGCCTGCTCCTGCTGGCTGGCAGCTTCCTGGCTGCGGGTCTCGCCCTCCTGGCCCGCCGGGTTGATCTCATGGGTCATCTGCATTTCTTCCGCCTGTTCCGCTGCGTGGATGGTGTCGGCCAGGCTGCGGGTCTCGGCCATCAGTTCATCGTAGCGCTTCTGCTCATCCTCGGTAAAGGCACGCTGTTCCGCTTCGCAGGTGTCCAGCATCTTGCCCATGGCCTCCAGGTTGTCATTGTGCTTTTCGATCAGTGCTTTCAGCTTTTTCATGGTTCATACCTCCAGTTTCATCAGTTCCAGCCGTGCCCGGTCCAGGGCACGGGTTTCGGCGTTTTCGGTCTTTTCGGCAGGGTCTTCCAGGCTGCGCACCTCGGCACAGTCTTTGGTGGCCCCGTCGGTGCTGCGGGTTTCGGCGTCCACGGTGGTGGCAATGTAGGCCGGGGTAATGGTCAGCACGGCCACTTCGTCCAGCGTAATGTCCCGCAGGCTGCGTTTGGCGGGCTGGCCGTCCTTTCCGTCCTCCCACACATCCCCGCCGGGGCGCGGGCGGAAGGTGAAGCTCCACCCCCGCAGCTCGCCGCGCTCGGCGGCGCGCACCACCTCGGCGTCATCCGTCCAGGCGTCGGCTTTCAGGCCAATGGCGTCTTCTTCCAGCGTCAGGTTGCTGCCGGTGCCGCCCAGCACCCGGCCATGGTTCAGCGTCAGCTGCACGGCATCGGCAGCCGCCAGCGCGCGGGCAAAGGTGCCCGGCTCCACGGTCTCCACAAAATCCCCATGGGTGGGGTGGTGCAGCACCCGGCTTTCCCGGCCCGCCGCGCACACATACCCATGCAGGTGTACCTGGTTTCCTCTGCGTTCAACTTTCATCGGATCACCCCCTTTCCGGGCAAAAATAAAAGCACGGTGCAAATTGCATCGTGCTTGTGTGTTATTCGTTTTTATTCGTCCGGCGTCATCCTGGCCAGCCAGTGCCACAGGTCTTGCACAGTCAGGCTTTCGCGTCCTGTTACATAGTCCATGGCCGCGTCTTGCAAGCCTTGGTCCTCGCAGGCGGCGGTAAAGGCCATTGCATCGTCAAGCCCTGTCCGCTCTACATCAGCAAGCCGGTTTGCCAGCTGCGCCACCATCTCCAGTTCAAAGGTGGTGGCGGTTCCTTCGTCTTCATCCATCAGGTCTTCGCCGTCATCCTCCGGGGATAGTCCTTCAGGAATCGCTTCAAAGCAAAATTCCAGCAGTTCCCGGCCCGTGGGGGATGGGTTCTTTTCGAGAAAAGCCCTGGCCTTATCCTCGATGTGGTACTGGCTGCAGCCGTAAATGATGGATTGTGCGCCCTCTACCTCGTCTATGTTTTTGCTGTTCAGGTAGTCAGCAAAGCGCTGTTCCATTTCATCCACATAGGCATCCCTGTACATGGTGGTTCCCTCACTTGATTTTCTGGCGGCCTTTTACATGGATACCGCCGTTTTCTGCCGCTGTTGCGTAATATAGGTATTTTCCATCACTGACGGTCAAAATGCCATCAGCGGGCTTTGCCTGCGGGTGCTTGGTTTTAAAAGCACCGGACAGTTGTGCATATTTTTCCGGCTTCAGGTTCACTTTGGAAGCGTTCTTCCTGCGGCTCGGTGCATACTTTGTCTTGGTGTGCTTCTTCCGGCCGCCGCTGTAGGCAAAGCGTCCTTTATCGTCCCGCTTGTAGTCCCGGTTTCGTGCTTCCAGTATAGCATTGCTGCCATCGTCTGGCAAGGGTTCTTTTCCGGGCGGTGGGTCCGCCGGGGCAGGGGTGGCTTCACCCGGTACAGGCTCTTTTCCGTCCATCACGCTGCCGGTATTCGGGGTGTAAAATTTGCCGGTTTTCATGTCAAACAGCACATCAGCCAGATTCATGCCGATAATATCCAGCCCGTCCACAACCGGCAATCCTTCCCGCTGGCGGATCTCATTCTTGCCGATCCAGCCGCCTTCGGTGGCCACCTTGTAAGCCTCGTAGCGCTGCTTGATAGCGCCCTTGGTCAGCTCGGTGGTGTCGGCGCGCCACACCAGGCTGCCTTTTTCCCGTTCCAGCAGCAAGTCACGGTTCAGTGCTGTTTCCATGGCGGTGATGACCGGCACCACCGCCCGCTGGATCGCCGCGTTGAACTGGTCTTCCGTGCCGTTGCCGGTAATCACCTCATAGGGCACACCCAGCATCAGCATAATTTCCTGTCGGTTCTGCTGCACGATCTCCTGCAGCTGCATTTCCACCGCAGTGTTGCTGGCCTGCTTAAAATCCAGGCCCCTTTGCAGCACCACAACGCCGTTGCCATCGGCCCGGTACAGCTCGGCAAAGCCTTTTTTCAGGGCGTTCATCTGCGGGTCGGTCAGCGGTCGTTCCGTGGTCAAAAAGCCGCGTGCATTGCCGCCGCCCTTCATAATGCTGTTTTGCAGCACCAGCGTGGCCCAGGCCAGGGCCAGCATCTTGCTGTTTTCCTGCAAAATGCCCTTGCCCTGCAATCCGTCCACGCTGTGGCGGCACAGGCGGATAAACTCCCATGGCCGGTAGGCCATCCCGCATACATACACATGCCCGGTCTTAAAAATCGGGTCAGGGTCCACCGTCACGCTTACCTTGCTGCAGTCCACATAGTGCAGGCTTTTCAGGTGGTTTCCCCGCCGGCTGATGTACAAATACCCGTTGCCGTCCAGCAGATAGTCCCGGTACAGGCTCTGCAGCATTTCGGTGCTGCTTAAAAGGTCGCCGGTGTCGTAGTTCAGCACGCCCGTGCGGTCGTCCTTTTTCACTTCTTCCAGCCCTTTGGCCGTGCGCCGGTAAAGCCGGAAGGGGACAGCAGCCGCCTGCGCGGTGATGAACTCAATGCCGCCCGCCACGGCCGGGATATTCAGGGCCGTGTTTTTGCCGATCCCGTCCATCCCGTTCAGCACACTCAAAAGATCCATGAATTTTTCTGTTGCCACCGTGCTGCCGGTATCCTCTGCGGTCGTTTCCGCGGGCTGCACGGCGGCCCGCAGCTCGGCCCGCTCTAACTTGATTTCCGTAAAATCTCCCCCTTGCAGTTAAATGCAAAAACGCTGTCAGCCCACCTGGCACACAAAGCCGCCCCCGGCATCGTCCAGCATTTCATTTTGCTGTAGCAGGTACAGCCCATCAATTACCGCCATCACGCAGTCCACCTTGCCGTTGCTGCGCTTTTTGTTTACATAGCGGTTCATGTTGGTGTCATATACGCACCTTGCATTTTCCACGTTCACTTCAAAAAGCCTGTTGGCCGTGTAGGCCAGCCGCCCGCTTTCCACCAGCTCACAAAACAGCTTGGTGGGCATGTGCAGCGTGTCGCTGTGCTGGCGCACCTCCACGGTCTCAATGCCAGGGCATGCTTCCTTGCCGTCCCCGCCGGGGCGGCCGTTTTCCCATTTCTGGGCGCTGCTTATGGCATTGTATCGGTCATAGCCGATCTGCATCACAGTCACGCCGTATTTTTCGGCCAGGTCAAACACATAGTTTTCTATGCGGTCATAGTCCACAATTCTTTCGCCGCAGGCTATGCACTCCCCGTCATGGATCGCCCGCTTATAGTCGAACTTTTCCAGCGCGGTTTTCTCTTCGATTTTGCCCTCCGGGATAAATCCCATGACCTGAACGGCCACTTTGTTGTCCGGCAGCAGTCCCGCAAAAGCCACGGCGCAGTTGTCGTTGCTCATGGCCAGGTCAACGCCCACATACACGGCCATGCCTGCCCAGTCGATCTTTTCCGCCCGGCAGGCTTTCAGCTGGTCTATTGCCACAAACTGTTCGTCAGCGTTGCCCTGGTAAATGATGTTGCAGTGCTTCGTCAAAAAGTTTTCCCGTGCGCTGGGCAGATCAATGGCGCGATGGCGCTTTGCCAGCAGGTTCTCCCAAATTTCCGGCACTTCCAGCGCCGCCGGATTGCTTTGCGCCATAACGTCCGGGTTTGTGGCCCATTCGTCGGTGATCTCTTCGTCCGGCTCGTACAGCAGTGCAAATACGGTTTCATCATCCAGCAGGCCGTCCAGCACCTTTTTGTCGTAGCTCACAATGTCTTCAAAGGCGCTGTTAGCCCTGGGATACTTGGTGCTGATGATGCAGCCCAGCTTGTTCAGGATGGACACCTGGCCGGATTGCATGGCTTCTATGGCGTATGCGTTCGGCAGATCCCCGGCTTCATCCACCAGAAAGACGTTAGGCTCGCGGCCGTCCAGACGGCTGTTGCTGTAGTTCAGCGGCACATATTCCGTGTCGGTCAGCTTGCAGCTGATTTTGTCCATCAGGGTGCGGAAATACTTTTCCGGCTCATCCGGCGGCATCAGCAGGGGGGAGCTTTGCAAAATTTTCTTGATGGCTTCCTGCACCTGGCGGGACAGTGCCCCATCAGGTGCTACCGAAAACAGCTTGCTAAACCGCGGTTCCAGCAGCATCAGCAAAATAAAGACGGTCGCCACCGTGAAGGTCTTGAAATTCTTGCGGCAGATTTCCAGCACGGCCGTTTCGTACCGCCGGTGCTTTTTATCGGCCCTGTGCACCACGCACAGCACCGACACATAGAAAAGCCACTGGTAGCCCACAGTAGCGTCATACACGCTCACCCCGGCCCGCAGGCCGCTGGGCATCCGCATCACCTTCAACAGCTTGGTGATCTTGGCCAGGCGCTTTTCGTTGATGCAGTATTTCGGGTCCATCCCATCAGCAATGCGGATAAACTCGGCGGCCTGCTTGCGGACGTACCGCCCTACAGGCTGCTGTACCCCCTCGCAATGCTTCGGCACCGTCCCAGCCAGTACCAGCTTGGCGTATTTGTACGCCGGGTGCTGCTTAACCGTCATCGTCCTGTAAAATAGCCAGCAGCGGGTCTTTTTCCTGGGCTTTGGCCTTGGCAGCTGCCACGCCCAGCTTGGCCCGTGCCTGGGGGCTCAGGCACAGCTCATTGCAGCATCGGTAAAAGTCGGCCATGTACTTGCTGCGGGCGGCCACAATGTCTTTGTCGGTCCGCCTGACTATGGTGCGGTTTGCATCGGCGTCAATTTCAGCCACTCGGTCAATGGCCACCGCGCAAAAGGCGATGACCCAGCCGTCACAGCTGCCCGCCGCCCCTGCATCCACCAGCAGCTTTTTGATCTTGTTAAAAATCTTTCGCTGGCTCGGTGTCAGGTAGCCGGGGCAGGTCACTTTCGGCTTGTCGCCGCCCTTCAGCTTTTCTTCCGTCTGCTTCCGGGTCTCGATTTCTTCTTTTGTCCTGGCTCCATCCGCCGCGCCAATCGCCTTTGCCGGTCTCCCCATGCTCCCGCCCCTTTCTCTCAAAATTTCAGCCCGCCAGGCATCCGCACCGATCAACAGGCCGCCCCGGCAGGTCTACGTCCCATCTGTCAGCCGTGCCGCCCCGTCAGCTTCGCGCCCCGTCCATCAGCCGTGCCGCCCCGTCAGCTTCACGCCCAGTCCATCAGCTGCCCCGCCTGGCATCCTGCGCATTTTTGCCCGTTTTCATCCGTTCCGCCGGGGCATTTTCACCGTTTTGTTGTTATTTATGGCACATTTTTGCTTTGCCCCTCACGCGCGCGGGTACTAATGCGCGCGCCCGTATATACCGCGCATTACAACGCGCCCGCGCGCCCATTTCCCATTTCTAAAAAAATTAAAAAATCTATCTGGACGCGTGGTGTGGGGGAGTGCCGCCCCACCGGGCCAGCACCCCCAGGGGGGTGTCCCTAGCCTGTCAGACACCCGCAGGCCTGCCAGACGCCACCGCGCGCGGCGGCAGGGACGCTTCGACCGGCTCCCCGGCCAGTCGGTGCAGCAGCTCCCGGCTCACGTCCCCACGCTCTGCCCGCTCGTGGCAGCTGTCCATTCCGCCGCTGCACAGGGTAATGATCCACTCCATGTCGTAGGCTGTTGCTGTGCTTTCTTCCAGCGGTATGATGTGGTGTGCCTGCAAGTTCCTGGTGGTGATCCGTCCTTCTGCCAGGCATAGCCTGCACAGCTGGTGGTCTCGCTGGTACACTTCGTCGCGGGTCTTCTGCCACTTGTAGGTGTTTCGCACAGCAGTTTGTGCTGTACCTCGCTTAGTTCGTGCTGGCCTACGTGGGCATACATAGCCGCGCGGATGTATGCGGCCGCACCACTTGCAGCTTACTTGCATTTCTTCACTGGCTTTCTGTAGGTCCAGCACCCATCAGGCCCCAGGCGGACGCCCGCATTGACGCAGCGCGGCAGGGAACAGGCCTTGCTGTCAGCGTCCCGCATCCGCCAGATGCAGCCTGTGCACTGGCGCTTGGCGCGCGCCTTCTGCTTGGTCTCTCTGTCCATCTGCTGCACCTCCAAACAAAAAGAGGGCAGCCGCCTGGCTGTCCTCCAAATTCTCTATGATACCAATTTTAGCACATAAAATGCTTGCACAGTGCCAAGTTTTCAGCCAAGGCCCACGCGAACAGCTACATCTTCCAGGTATCTGCGCCGCCTGCGGTAGAACTCCCGCCTACTGATTCCCGGTACTTCCAGGCGTTCATACACCCAGATTCTGGAATCTGTGCAGTTGAGTGCAACGGCCTTTTGCAGCGCCCGGCGCGTGTCTGTATCCTGGATGTCTGCTCCTATAGCTTCGGTGGCAGCATCAATGGCGCGCATGATTTGTACATCCCGCTGCTGTTCCAGCTGGTCTATGGCTTCAGCCTTGTCGGCGGTGGTGTTGCTGGTGCCGCCCTTGGCATGTGGCATGTACACACGCACAGGCTGGCCTGCGCGGTTCTGCGTATCCACGAAGCTGGCTCCTGTGCGGGAAATGATCTCCCGCACTTTCTCTTTGTACTCAGCCTTGCGCCGGTCCTGGCCGCGTACCAGCTGCAATGCAGCCAGCACAGTGTCGTTCGGCAGCCGCTTGTTTTTGCCCATGCGTGTGTACCTCCGTTACTTTCTGTGTGTCAGGCGGTCCATCACCGCCATGGCAGCCGCCACGATCCAGCACCCAATCGTCAACAGCCCGCAAAACCCAACTACAGCGCCCATGGCCATAACGCCCAGGCGGACGCCATCAGCAAAAGCCTGTGCCATTAGTCTTGCACCCCCTCTGCTTCATCGGCCAGGGCTAGCAACGCCCGGCGAAGGGCGGCGCGGAACTTCCCGGCCTTTTCTGTGTCACCGGCGGCCTGCACGGTGTCCGCCAGGTCAAGCACCTTTCCGGCGGCATCTTGCAGCTGGTCAAACAGTAGCCCGAAGCGCACGGCGCTTTCATCTGCCGCCATATCCATCCGCCGGGCGGTTTCTTCTGCCTGGTGGCGGGCTTCTGCAGCTTCTTCCCGGGCTTTTTTCTCGGCCTCTGCCAGTTTGTCTTTGTAGCTTTTTTCCATGGCGATGGCCGTCACCTCTGCCTGCGCCCTGACCTTTTCCAGCTCTTCCGCGTGGGCTTTGGCTACATCTTTCGCAGCCTGCTGTGCCGCTTCCAGCTTTTCGCGGGCATCCTTGGCTGCTTTCACAGCTTCGTCACGCTCTTTCTGGTTCAGTTCGGCCATCTTGGCGTCTGCCTGATGCAGGCTGTCCATTTCAGCCTTTACCTCGGCGCGGATTCCCGCCCGCAGGGCATCCATATCCACTTCTTCGGCCTGTGCCTCGGCTACCGGCTGCTGATCCTGCAGCAAGCTTAGCTGTTCGGCATACCCGGCGTTTTTGGCTTGCAGCTCTTTGATCTGTGCCTTCAACTCTGCCACGGTCGTGTCTGTCAGGTTGGTTTCAGCTGCAATCTGCTGCTGTTCCTGCCCGCTCAACTGGGCCAGCAGGGCCAGCTTGGTGACACCCGCCGCCGCGTTCTGTTCGATCAGCTGCGCGGGTAGCTTTTCGGCAATGGCGATGTAGTTGTAGGCCTGGCGCTGTTTCATGCCCATGGTGGCCATGGTGTAGGCTTCCAGGCTATCAAAGCCCAGCGCCTTGTAGCCGCTGGTGTCCCGCATGCGTTTGATCTTGCGGGCCAGGTCCAGCAGGCTGGCAGCAGCCGTCTGCGCGGCCGCAATGATCTCATAATGCAGGGCCAGCGCCGCCGATTCTTCCGCCGTCCCCGCCGTGCCGATAAAGGTCATCTGTTCGGTGTCATATTTCACTTTTAGTCTCTTCATTCCCAATTGTCGATTTTCTCAACGCGCAGTATCTGCAAGACAAAATAGTTCTTTTCAGGGTTGGCGCCCCATTCCCGTGCACCGCCCTTCCCGTAGATGCAATGCACCCACAGCTTGGCGGTCGGGCAGTCTGCCCGGTATCCGGCACGTATCTGTATGGGAAATACTTTGAACACCTGCCCGCGGCATCCGTGATATTCATTCATGGCCTTATTGAAGCGCACCCGCCAATATTCGCTTGGCTCCCGGTATTCTTCGCGCTTTTGACCTTTGCAGATCATGTCAAACCATTTGCGCTTGATGGGCAAAGTCAGCATTTTGCAGCCCTCCCATCACGCCACGGACGCAGCCGCCGCGAATCTTGATTTTTTCTTAGGTGCGGTCTTTTCCGGCGGCAGCTGCCACTCAGCCAGCACTTCACGTTCCCACAGGTCCACAAATTCCCGGACCCGCTGGGGAATTTTCAACCGTTTGCCGTCCACCATCTCGTTCCTGTACCCATGCAGCTGTATCTCTTCCTTGGTCAGCACATTGATGTTCAGGGTGTACCAGCTGCGGTCCGGCCTCCGTGTGTGCCGTACAAACAGGATGATTTTGCCCATTGCGTGGCTTTCCGAATACCCGCCCACGCAGTGCCGCAGCGTGTTGCCCTCTTCGATCAGCTCCAGCGGGGTGGCAGCAGGGCGTATGCAGATGCCGTCATGCTCCCAGGCAAGGCCCTGGCACCGGGCCGTCATGCTTGCAAAGGCTTCCTTTGTCGGGCTGTCTATTTTTTGATACTTCACGGCCATGGCTGCGCGGTCGTGTGCCTGCTGCAGCACTTTCGGCCAGCGCACCGCATCCTGATCCAGGTCATACCCGGCCAGTCTGGCCATGCGCCAATAATCTTCCAGGTAGTTCCACGCCTGGTTTTGGCGCTTTAGGTAGTTGGCGGTGCGGATGGGCGGCACACCGGCCATCAGGATTTCATCTGCCGAGGTCGGCCCCACGGCGGCCATCAGGGTGCAGCAGTCTGCAAAGCTGACGTCGTTTGCCAGTTTATGCTTTTTCCATACCTTCAGGCAGGCCAGCCCGAAGCCCATCTGCTGCCAGGTTTTCAACTGTTGCTTATCCAGCCCGATCATCCGGGCCGGGCGCTTTTCTTTCCAGTTCACCCAGTCCAGCTTTGGCGCGGCTGTCATGCTGCCGGTACTGTACCCATAGCCGTACCTATGGCGGTGGTCGTCCCTGATGCCGGTGCCCACCAGCTTACCCAGCCCGGCGGTTATCAGGTTTTCAACCGCCGGGTGTTTAAAATATAGCCGCAGGTAGGCTACAGGGTAGGCGGTTTCTCCGGCTTCGGCCTGTTCCATGTACTCCCACAGCTTTGCATTTTCCACGCAGGTGCCTGCCAGGTCCGGCAGGTCGCGCCCATACATCAGCGGCGCAAGGATGTCGTCCGCCACTTTTGCCCGGCGCTTCCACTCGCCAAGGCTCTGCCATGTACCTGCCATAGCATTGCGCTGGTAGTGCGCCAGTTTGATGATCTTGCCGCCGTCTGCTATATAGGCATTTACAGCGGTTTCGCACATGGCAGCGTGCCCGTCGTAAATCCGCCGCTCAATGCACCACTGGGTTAGTACCAGGCAGTCGCCTGCCACCGTGGGCACCACGACAAATTCCTGATTTCCCAGGCCATACCGCAGGCTGTTGGTGCTATACAAAACCGCTTCGGCCCCGCACAGCGGGCAGCACAGTTTGTCGTACTCCCTGTAGCTGATGATCTCCGTCACTTCCATGTCAGAAATCTGCACACCGCTGTATCCCGTGCATCTCCCTGCGTGGCAGGCCGCTGCGTTTTCCCGCGGCAGATATTCCGCCAAAAAACGCCCGCCGCAGGCGCTGCACCACAGCAGTGCCGATTTTGTTGCCGCACTGGGCCGCAAATCTTCCTGGCAGTCTTCGCAATCCAGCCAGCTGTCTGCATCATCACGGCCCAGCCATTTGTAGCTGATGACCTCGGTCTGCATTTTGCCTTTTTCGCGCAGATAGCTCACCAGGTCAAAGGGCGGTGCGCTGGGGATCATAGCCGCATACTCGGGCTTGCGACTTTTCGTGTGGATTTTTTGCATAACAAATAGAAATCACTCCTTT